>Ga0082212_10000223_pt1 | contig 83489 bp, 88 predicted proteins | sample TergutNt197P3_FD_71548 | JGI IMG/M metagenome (GOLD analysis project Ga0082212, IMG submission 71548) | Neocapritermes taracua P3 segment gut microbial communities from Petit-Saut dam, French Guiana - Nt197 P3 | ecosystem: Host-associated > Arthropoda: Insects > Digestive system > Gut ...
TTCTTAGCGACGGCGCGGCAAAATTCGACTGTTTGAACGCAGCGCAGCGGAGTGAGTTTCGAAATTTTGCTGCAGAGGAGCTTAGAAGCGCACAATCCCATAGAATCGAGCGCGTTAAATGTTTGCCCGCTCTGTGTGGCCGGCTTCAAGGAACAACCCCGTGTTCTGGAATATTCTGCTACAACAATTAATTGGTACGCCCAATATTATGAGTTCCATTCGACACAAACAACGGAATTGTAGTATACTTATTGCAGCAGGATGGAAAAAATCAAAGGAGAATTTTCACAATGGGCAACGCAACATTGTTTTTCCAAAGAAATCCAATGCAATTTTTATTAACATCACATCTAAATTGTCTTGTTGACAATGCGATCAGATATCAAATTCCCCCGAATAAGCCGATAGAAATCGAGTTGGCTCCCGGGCTGCATATGGTGCAAATGTCCTTTTCATACATGGGGAACGAATGTGGTATGGCATCTGTTCAGGCCATTATAGAACCTGGCAAGCAATATCAGATGATTTATAGGCCTCCGCTTGTTGTTTATCAAGGCGGAACCATCTCCATATATGTTGTCGGTGGTGATCCGCAAATGCATGATGTGCATGATGCCAACTTATTTCAAGCAAATCCCATACAGCACATAGAATACAAGAGAAGTCAAAAAGGACTCGCCATGGCTTCTCTCATATTAGGCATTATTTCATGCCTTCTGCCATGTATTGGTGTCATTACTGCAATTGTGGGATTGTCTTTGGGGTTCACAAGCCTGGCACAGCAAAAAGGGGGTACAGGTATGGCTTGGGCAGGAATGATATTAGGCACTCTGGGTATGATCATATCGGCTGTTGTCCCTTTTTTAGTGTGGTTTCTATGAGAATAGCCAATTCCCTGTTCAGAACCCCAGCCCCGGCACAGCGTTGAGAGTCCAAGGCGACACCCTGTCCGCCAGATAATAGTAATAACCGGCGGTGGCGACCATAGCCCCGTTGTCTGTACACAGGGACACGGATGGAACATATAAAGGAAGATATTGGTATGGGTGCTGACTTTGCCGTTGGCTCTGCCATTGACTTTGGTTTCGGCTCTCCCGTTGACCTTGGTTTCGGCTTTGCCCTTGTGTTTCGACGGCCAAAGCTTGTCTGAGGGCGCTGTTAGCCGCGACTCCCCCAGCCAGAGCCAAGGCGCGGGTATCAGGAAAGTGATCCAGGGCCAGGCGTATTTTGGCCAGCAGAACATCAATGACAGCACGCTGAAAGGAAGCGGCCACATCTTCGGTATTCAGAATATGCCCTTTCATACGGGCCGTGTTGAGAAGATTAAGCACAGCAGACTTAAGTCCGCTGAAACTGAAGTCTAAACTTCCCGGTTCGAGCAGGGAACGCGGCAGCTCGAAGGCCATTTCATTCCCCCGGGCCGCCGCGCGTTCAATAGGAGGGCCGCCGGGGTAACCAAGATTCAAAGTGCGGGCCACTTTGTCAAAAGCTTCACCAGCGGCGTCATCACGGGTACGGCCTACAACGCGGTAGGTCAGGTAGTCCTCAAAATACAGGATATTGGTATGCCCCCCTGAAGCCAGAAGCGCCAAGAGAGGAAATTCCATATGGGGGTGCTCAAGAAGATTGACCAGAACATGGGCTTCTAAATGGTTAACACCAATCAGCGGGAGACCGGCAGCAAAGGCCAAAGCTTTAGCGTAGGCCACACCCACCAGAAGAGACCCGACAAGACCCGGACCGTAAGTGACAGCTACTGCGGAAAGGTCACGAAACTCCAGATGAGCCTCTTCCATGGCTTTTTCCACCACAGCATCAATGTGGAGACAGTGCTCCCGGGAGGCAATTTCCGGAACAACGCCGCCGTAAGGGTGATGCACGTCAATTTGCGAAGAAGTAATATGACTCAGCAGCGTGTGTCCATCAGCCAGAACAGCGGCAGAGGTTTCATCACAGCTTGTCTCTATGCCTAAGATGACGGATGAAAATACCATTGATACCTCTCCATTTATTATAAATCAAAGTGTAACCCACATAATCAGAGCATCCTCTTGGTTATCTGAATAATACCTGGGCCGGACCCCCATGGTGGCAAATCCAAGTTTATGATATAACCGCAGCGCAATCTCATTGGAAACCCGCACCTCCAAAGTCATGCGCGCGATACCTGTCCGAACACAATGATACATGATGGTACGCAGAAGATATTCTCCCCATCCTTTGCTCCGATACTCAAGGCCAATGGCAAGATTAGTGATATGGGCCTCGTCATAGATCACCCAGTATCCCATATAGCCAATCACCTTTCCCTGAAACACAAGGCTGTAATAATGGGCGAGTTCATTTTCCCGCAGCTCGGATTGAAAAGAGGACAAGGACCAGGGATTGGGAAAAGACTCCTGCTCTATGGACATAACCTCAAGCAAGTCCTGCTCAGACATTTTTCGGATGGCGGGTCTATCCATATTGGTGACCCGGGGGGAGTCGTTGATAAGATGAAGATGGCGAGGGTGTGTTCTGTTTTTGTTGTTTACATAACGCATACCTAATCCTTTCCACATTCAGCCCACATAAAAACAGACAGGTCTTGAGGGTGTTGCAAAACAAATAATTTTGCAGCAAGCAGGCAAAATGATTCGTTTTGCACAATTCCATTTCCCAGTATAACAAATGACTATTAATAATTTCAACTTGTGGCATGATTCTGCCTTTCTTGCTGTTTGGCCCGTTGTTCCTGTTTCAGTAAATATTGGGTCTCTGCTTCAGATAAACGTATATAATAGGGCGCGGTTTCCAGGTGTTTCTCTCGTTGTTGTGCATAAACAAATTCACGCACAACATAAGACCCTCGCGGCAAGGCCTGTTCAGGAGGCAAAATCATGGCGCGCTTTCCCAGGTGGTCCCGGATCAGCTGCCGGGTCTCTTTGCGCAGAAGCGCATCTCCGGCAAAAATGACTGTACGCGGGTATTCATGGGCGTGATCCTGAGAAAGTTCCTGAAGCTGCCGCAAGAAATTCTCCGGCGCCGCGGCACATGGAGCAATAGAGCAGAGGCGATTTTCGGGAGAACTCCAGACATAACAAGCCGCATACCATTCATTTTTTCGAGCGTCCAGAGCGACGGCGGTTACGGGACTCTCCTCTCCGCCCCAAACTATGTGTGAGGTGGCCCAGGACAGACAATCGAGAGAAAGGACACTCCACAGAGGCAAATGAAGGGCTTTCGCCAGCCCTTGAGCTGTCGCCAAGCCGATACGAATACCTGTAAAGGAGCCTGGCCCGCGGACGGCAATGATGCCATCCAGATCCTCCAGTGTCCATCCCGCGGCAGAAAGGAGAGCCTCCAGAAACGGAATGAGCCGTTCAGAATGGGTTTGGTGATCATGCAAAAACCCTTCGCCGATCACATGAATAGCGGTCTCCTCCCCTGCCCTATCTGTAGGGCAGGTTTCTTCATCTGCATGGCGGGTTTCTTGAGCTGCATAGGTTTCTTGATCTGTGCGGCAGGTTTCTTGATCTGTACGGCAGGTTCCTTCATCTGTGCGGCAGATCTCTGCCAGAGCTAAGGCAGTAGCTTTAGTTGTGGTGTCAATTGTCAGGCACTTCAAGAGCTGTCTCCTTATCTTTTATCATCGTCCCTTTTATATTTTTCCACTGATCCCACCGGACAGCCCTATTGCCAAGAAAAGAAAGACTCATTTCGCGAGGGGCTTCGCCGCTGCCAGCCATATGGAGCTCATACCGGTCGGGGGGCAATTGGTCAGTAATAATCTGCGGCCATTCGATAAGCACAATCGTATCGTCCCTTATAAATTCCCAAATACCGATGATGTCTGCCTCCGCCGGGTCACGCAAACGATATAGATCCATATGGATCAGGTGCGCCAAGGGTATCTGAGATCCTTCATAGAGTTGAATCATGGTAAATGTAGGACTGGTGATGGGTTCCTTGACACCTAGGGCATGACCAATCCCTTGGGCCACAAGGGTTTTTCCTGCGCCAAGGTCTCCATAAAGGCACAGGAGATCGCCGGGGTGCAAAAACATCCCCAGACGGACGCCCCAGGTATAGGTCTGGGAGGCGTTTAGAGTTTCCCAAGAATCCCGGCATAATAAATTTGGAAGCATTATATTCATAGCGTCTTATCCATGACATCCATTCATTTCATCCAAACATTTCATCCCATCATTTTACCCAGGTTCCATCAATCATAACCGCCTTGGCTTCTGCTTCCCAACTTAAAGGACGATGACTCCAAAGGACAAGATCGGCATCTTTCCCGGACTCCAAAGACCCGACACGGTGGGAAACGCCCAGAAGTTCAGCGGGCCAGATGGTGATCGCTTTGAGGGCATCCTCTTCTGTCATACCGCTGCGGACCGCTAAGGCTGCGCATAAAGGCAAATATTCAATAGGAATGACACCGTGGTCTGTCACAATAGCGACTTTGATACCCTGTTTGACTAAAACCCCTGGTGTGCCGAAAGTTCTATCCTTGAGCTCAACTTTGGCCCGGGAGGTCAGAGAGGGTCCTATCACTGCACCGTAGGGATACGCCGCCAAAATATCAGCGATTTTATGCCCGTCTGTACAATGATCCAGAATAAGATCCACATCGAATTCCCGGGCGATGCGGATGGCCGTCATGATATCATCGCTGCGATGAGCGTGAGCCCGCAGCGGAATGGTTTTGTTCAAAACCAGAGCTATATTTTCCAGGCCCAAGTCCCAATCAGGCAATTTATCCGGATCGCTCTCCCCCTGCACCTTTTTCTCCACGTAATTTTGAGCGTCGGCGAGAGCTTGGCGCAGCAAAGCGGCCGTACCCATGCGCGTCATGGGCATCTTCTTTTGTTCGCCGTAGACCATTTTGGGGTTTTCTCCAAAAGCGACCTTAAGGCCGGCTGGGTCGCGCAGGATCATATGGTCAACGACGCGCCCCGCTGTTTTGAGCACAACTCCGGTTCCGCCGATTACATTGGCGGAACCCGGACATGTGAACACTGCTGTGACTCCGGCCTGTCTGGCGTCTTGGAACCCCACATCCTCAGGGTTAACACCATCCAAAGCTCTGAGCTGGGGCGTCAGAGGTTCGGTCATTTCGTTGACGTCGTCTCCTTCATCTCTGTAAATCTCTTCCCCGATCCCCACATGACAATGGGCGTCAATGAATCCCGGCAAAACCCAATGGCCTGTCGCGTCAACAACGGAAACAGCTTCAGCAGAAACAGCTTCAGCAGATTCTCCCTCACGGCACTCTTCACTCCCGCGGCAAAACTCTTCAATCTCGCGGCACAAAGGGGCTACGGCTTGCACAATGTTATGACAGGGTTCACAAGGGGCTTCATGTTTGAGAAGGCGGCAAATCTTCCCGTCTTCAATAAGAAGGCTGCCGTTAAAAGGGGGCTCTCCGGTCATAGACCAGATCATCCCGTTAACGACAGCAAAACGTGTAGGGGTATGCATCACCTATGTACCTCCAAGGTCTATATATCAGTGAGATTGAGACTCACATTGATTGCATTATTGACAAACCCCATGACTTCATCATCAAGGACGGCTACCTTCTCTTTCAGCCGGCTTTTGTCGATGGTACGTATTTGTTCAGTCAGAATAACAGAATCCTTTTCCAGTCCGCTTCGTTGTGCGCGAACCTCCACATGAGTGGGAAGTTTGGCTTTGGAAATCTGCGACGTAATCGCCGCAATTATGGTTGTCGGGCTGTATTGGTTGCCAATATTATTCTGTATGACCAAAACGGGTCTCGTACCGCCCTGCTCCGACCCCACCACAGGGTTGAGCTCGGCATAATATATTTCCCCGCGTCTAATACTCATATCCAGCAGCACTCCATAGTTTATGACTATTATAATAAATGACGTTGGCTTCTTCTTCTACTATGGACAAATCTTTGGCAATGGTCAGATTGATGGTCGCCATTTCCAGATATCCTTGACGCATTTGTTCTACTAATCCTTCTCGCTTATGTTGCTTAAGTGCATTGCGGATTGCTTCCCGAATAAATTCGCCGCGATCTTGGTGCTCCAAAGCGACAATATCATCAACTTCGGCAACAAGATTTTCAGGCAAATGAATGACAATTTTAGTCGTATCCGACATTACCTAGCCCCCCACTCGCTGATATTACCATTATATACGTTGAAAGGCTAAAGTGTCAATGGAAGACTGAGAAAAATAGGTAGATTCACGTCAAATAAAAGAAATTATAGAAAAATATAAGAGGAATGTGATACCCTTGTCCAAGGAGATTACCAATTAATCCTAAATAGTGGGTATTTTTAGGAATTACTCCTTATATTATTCCATATCCTTTGCTTTGGTTATATTCTATCCCCTGCTTTATAACTTGTCCAATGTGAACTCTGTCCATACAGATCTCATCTTAAGAAATTATGGTAGAAACTTGACATCCTTTCAGATATCGAGTATTTTTATTACAATAAATCACGCAATTCGGCATTTATATTGATATTTCTTAATTTTTCAATAATTTATGCCCTGATTTATAGCAATTCTTTAAGAGGAGGAGTACCTATGAACAGACAAATGTATCAGGACGCACCGGAAGCACATCGCAGAGAGACATATCAAGGAGGCGTCTATCAGGGGGCGCCCATGAGGCAGCTTAACACGAGACGGGGATTATTGAAACTCATCTTGCTCTCAATCGTGACACTGGGTATTTATTCAATCGTTTTTTGGAGCGGACTTTCCAGCGACATCGACACAATTGCCGGTCGATATGATGGAAGGAAAACCATGCATTATTGTTTGCTGTATTTCTTGGTTGGACCCATTACTCTCGGGATTGCCTATTTATTCTGGAATCATAATATATCTGGAAGAATGGGAAATGAATTGATGCGCCGGCGTATCAATTACAGTTTTGGCGCTTCTGATTTCTGGCTTTGGGATATTCTTGGTTCATTGATTTTGATTGGCCCCTTTGTTTATGCTCATAAAATAGCCAAAGCCGGCAATTTACTGGCTCAAGACTATAATAGTAAAGGATGAGCGCCTCTGGCATCTATCTAACATCTATGACAATATCTTCCGATATATTCCGGAATATCTCTTGACCTCACGCTCCATAAGGTATATAATGCAATTATAGTTGATCAGTTGTTCAATCATGATATTATCTTCTCCAGAAAGGTGGGTTTAACATACAACCTCATAATCACCCAGACACGATCCGCTGCGACTGTAATGTGATTCATCATGACGTGGTCAACGATGTCCAAAAACACATGCCTCCCGAAGAAGACCTGATGGAATTGGCTGATCTGTTCAAAGTTTTTGGCGATTCCACCCGTGTACACATTGTTTATGCGCTCTTTCGGGCAGAAATGTGTGTCTGTGATATCGCTGTGCTTCTCAATATGACAAAGTCGGCCATCTCCCACCAGCTCCGCATATTGCGCCAGGCCCGTCTTGTCAAGCCTCGCAAAGAGGGCCGCACCGTGTTTTATTCTTTGGATGATGAGCATGTCACTACGATTTTTGCCCAAGGGCTGCTGCACATCTCCCATGACCACTAACCACTGATCACTGACCACTTGCGGGCGCAGCCCGCGTTAGATAAATCACAGGAGGACAAGGTTATGAAAAAAGAGCTGCTGTTGGAAGGGCTCTCCTGCGCCGGATGCGCGGCGCAAATTGAAAAGGATGTTAACAAATTAAACGGTGTCACAGCCTCCCTTAATTTCGTCACAAAAACTCTCAGCCTGAATATCGATACAGGTATCCATAAGGATATCGACAGTCCCGTTAACATAAAATCTCTTCTGACTCAAACAGAAACGATTATTCAAAGCATAGAACCCGGTGTTGTCACTGTCATAAAAGAACCCGGCCGAATCCAGGCTTCCGCCTCACTCCAGGGCCGTGCTCTCCCCCGTTCCTCCGTCCGCCGCATCCTTGACCATCATGGCGAGAAGATATGTCTTGTTCTGGGCAGTCTGAGCTTTGCGAGCGGAGTGTTTTTGGGATTGCCGGCGCCATGGCCGTTGATGTGCTTTCTGTTCAGCTATCTGATGATAGGCGGCAAAGTTCTCCGGCAAGCCGGGGCCACCATTGCCCGGGGCCGGATTTTTGATGAGAACTTCCTGATGAGCATCGCCACCCTGGGGGCTCTTGCCATCGGCGAATATCCGGAAGCTGTGGCCGTTATGCTGTTTTATCGAATCGGCGCTCTGCTGCAAGATATGGCTGTCAACCGTTCCCGCCGTTCGATCTCGGCTCTCATGGAGATCCGGCCAGACTCCGCCACAGTCAAAATAGGAGACGCGTATAAAGTGGTGTCTCCCGAACAGGTCAGTATCGGGGATGTGATTGTGGTCAAACCCGGAGAGCGCATCCCGCTGGATGGCCGCATCATAACCGGTCATGCGGCCCTGGACGTTTCGGCCCTCACCGGAGAATCCCTGCCCCGGGAAGTATCCGTGGGCGACGATGTGCTGTCAGGCTCCATCAATAGCAATGGGGCTCTGACGATAAAAGTGACAAAAGCTTTTAGCGAATCGACTCTGACCCAAATTCTTGACCTGGTGGAAAACGCCGGTCATAAAAAAGCTGCCGCTGAAAATTTCATCACAAAATTCGCCCGCTATTACACCCCCTTCGTGGTCGCCGTCGCTGCCGGATTGGCCTTGATTCCGCCGCTGATCATCCCCGGGGCTCTGTTCGCCGACTGGATCTACCGCGCCTTGGGCTTTCTGGTGGTAGCCTGCCCGTGCGCCCTGGTGATATCGATTCCGTTAAGCTTTTTTGCCGGAATCGGGGCCGCCTCCCGCAAAGGGATCCTCGTCAAAGGCAGCAACTATCTGGAAGCGCTAAACAGCGTCAGAACCGTGGTTTTTGATAAAACAGGCACCCTGACCGAGGGCGTGTTTCGGGTAACCCAGGTGGAGAGTGCGGAGGGGTTTACAAAACAGGATATCTTACGCTATGCCGCCCATGCCGAATGGTTTTCCAATCACCCCATTGCCCTGTCTATTCAAAAAGCCTACCCGGGGAACATTGACAAGGAAACCCTCACGGAGTATCAAGAAATCCCCGGCCACGGCGCCCGCGTGCTGCTGAAGGGACAGGTTCTCCTGGCCGGCAACAGGCATCTGATGAAAAGGTATGATATTCCCTTTACCCCTTCCACGGCCCTAGGGAGCTTGGTGTATGTGGCAGTGGATGGGATTTACGCGGGCAGCATTGTGATTTCTGATGGGGTGAGAAAGGACAGCTGCCGGGCTGTGGCCCAGCTCAGGGCAGGGGGGATTTACACAACCATGTTGACCGGAGACAGCCGGGCTGTGGCGGAGGAGGTTGCCGCAAAAACGGGAGTGAGCAGCGTCTTTGCCGAACTGCTGCCTCAGGAAAAGGTCGAACGCCTGGAGAAATTGCGTTCCTCGTCTCAGGGAAAGGGAAGCAAGTTGGCTTTTGTCGGAGACGGCATCAATGATGCTCCGGCCCTGGCCATCAGCGATGTGGGTATCGCCATGGGCGGCCTGGGCTCGGATGCGGCTATCGAGGCGGCTGATATTGTGCTGATGACTGACGAGGTGTCTAAGGTGCCGGAGGCTATCCGTATCGCCCGTAAAACCCGGGCTGTTGTCTGGCAGAATATTGTTTTTGCCCTCGGGATAAAGGCCGTTATCCTGATTCTGGTCGCTATGGGAATCGCCGGAATATGGCAGGCGGTGTTTGGGGATGTGGGAGTGGCGTTGATTGCGATTGTGAACGCGATGCGGTGTATGCGCTGAGATGGCTCGAAAAAGGGTACCCCGCTTATTTGTGAAGGGGAAGACACTCTAATCCTCTTATCGGTGCAGGATTAGCCACATGCGATACAGCCCAGTCCAGGTAGGCGCCCCACGTGTCCCATGTTGTCGCGACCTGTTGGTTGACCATCTGACCTGACTCATCCAGTTCTCGAAAACCGATCGGCTTGCCCCGGCACCATAACGACACCCGCGCCAACCCTCCCGAGGCATAGAACTCATAGGACGCACCGTCCAACCCACCCATCGCACCCCCTACCTGCCAGAGCGTCCCATCAGGACGGAACCGTGCCCACCGCCCCACCGGCGTACCTCTGACACGAAATTCGTACCCCGCCACCGACCCGTTGTCGTGACGACTAAACGCCAGACCCGACCAGACCCGGTCCGTGGGGACCTGCCCTTCAGACCCCACCACGCCCAAGCAGCCAACATCTTGACCATGAGCCACCACATATTCTGCCGGCAACACTAAAGGTTCAATCTCTCTGGCTGACCTGGGCCTGCGGGCAACCCGGTCCAAATAGTCTCCCCAGTCTTCGCCATACGACCACTCTTCCACAACCTGACCAGCGTTGTCGAAACGACGCCGCGCTCCTTGCGTCCACCCGCACGTAAACACTACTCTTTGCAACGTTCCAGACTCGTGGAACTCGTACATCGTCCCATCAGAACAGTCCATTCTCTTAACTCGACCATTATGATGAAACTTGACCTTCTGGCCTGCGCGGGTGCCATCGGAATAAATCTCATAAGAATTTATTACTTCATCAGGATTCCACGCGCATGCTATGCCGGTGAAGTATGTCTCCTCACCAGTGAGTGGATCGATCAGCACCGCACGATCCCCCGAGTCGTCGTGATCCCACTCCCATCCCCCATCGTGCGCCCGCAAAAACTCGCCAGGCAGGATGTACTTCATGGCCCAATCCGCAGTTACTACAGACATCGTCTCCCTCCCTCCCGCTCAATCATGGATAAGATATACACCCTTAAGGATACACATACAAAGAACAAAAAACAAACAAAAACAAGTTTTTATCCACATTCTGAATTCCGACATTCTTCATTCTGACTCCTGACTCCTCCTCTCTTTGGTTGTGGCCGTAGGCCACCCTGTGCTATAGTTATCATATTGAATATGTTTTGTGAACGTGATGAGGAGGAATAGACATGGCATTGCCAAAAGAAAATGAACGGTACACCTATTCAGATTACTGTTCGTGGGATAATGATGAACGCTGGGAGCTTATAGATGGCGTTCCATATGCAATGACCCCGGCTCCGTCACGGTTTCACCAAACTATCAAGGATTAATGACGCATCTCCTGCTCACGCCAAAAGTGTTGATGGAAAGAAACGAAACGGAGGGATGATAATGACCTATATTGACACAGATCCTGATGCATTTGAAAGATCTGAAAAGGAAGGGGTTATCAAATGGATGCGGTCTAAGACGAATGGAGAGGATATGGTTGACAAGTGCTCCCAATCGAGATATACTGCTGAAATGCTTGTGGGCAACCAATTTTAACGATCAATTTGATGTTAAGGTATTCAAAAAAAACGGAAAATGGTATTATTCTATTGGGTTAGGAGATAATTTTGATCCTCCTGTATGCGTAAATACTTAGGAGAATTCGAAGCAATACGTAATCGGGGTTTGCTAACAGCCCATACTTTTTGTTTTCTTAGAAATATTAAAAATATTAGAGAGATACATGATGGAATTGAAGGAAAAAGAGAAATTCGATATACTTGAAAGTCAGTTTGCTGAAATTCAAAGAAAACTGGCTGACAAGATAAACCTAGTGAATCGGCTCTCGATAAAAGATATCGATCTTATATCAGGTGTTGATCTTGCGTACTGGGAAAGCAAGGGTAAAGAATATGCTGTCTGCTGTATTGTGATGCTATCTTGCAAAACAAGAGAAATCGTTGAAATGAAATATTTATCCGGAGAAGTAACTGTTCCGTATGTTGCAGGTTATCTCTCATTCAGAGAGTTGCCCCTAATACTAGAAACATACAAGTTATTAGAGAACAACCCAGATGTCATTATGTTTGATGGCAATGGTTATTTACACTATAGGAATATGGGTATAGCAACACATGCCTCTTTTTACCTTAACAAACCGACAATCGGTGTTGCCAAGAGTTATTTGAAAATTGATAATGTTGATTATATGATGCCAGAAGATAAGGTCGGTGCTTTCACGGATATTATTATAAACGGCAAAGTCTATGGCAGAGCATTAAGGACACATAAGGGCGTGAGACCCATTTTTGTCTCTTGTGGGAATTGGATAGATTTGGATACAGCGACTGAGTTGGTATTAGATTTGATTGATAAGGAAAGTCATTTGCCAATGATCATAAGAAAAGCAGATATTGAAACCAGAAAACAAAGATCGAAATTGATGTCCCAGCCCCAATAACCATTGTCGCTGACCCCTTTCAGTCGTAAGGATAGCACATGGAGAACACGGAGTGTAATCACCCATGAAAGAGCTCTTACCAGGCTTCCCCACATCCGCCCCGCCAGGATTCGATCTGCGCGGCACACTTGAAAACCGCGCTGATTGCGATGCCATCATTGACGTCCGATCCCCCGCCGAATTCGCGGAAGACCATATTCCCGGCGCTCTGAATTGTCCTGTCCTCAGCAATGACGAACGTCACGAAGTCGGCCTCCTGTACGCCCACGCCCCCTTCGAGGCCAGAAAACTGGGTGCAGGTTTAGTCGCCAAAAACATCGCCGCCATGCTCCAAACCCCTGCATTTGACCACCCAAAAAACTGGCGGCCTCTTATTTATTGTTGGCGCGGCGGCATGCGGAGCCAAAGTGCCGCCCTATGGCTCAACTTGATCGGCTGGCGCGCCAGATACCTCTCAGGCGGCTACAAGACATGGCGCAAGCATGTTATTCATGTCCTGGATACCCTTCCCCCCCAATTCCAATGGCGCGTCATCTGCGGCGCAACCGGCAGCGGCAAAACACGGCTGCTCACCGCCCTGGCCCAGCAAGGGGAACAAACCCTCGACCTGGAAGATCTGGCCGCCCACAGAGGTTCCGTCCTCGGCGACCTGCCGGATCGCCGACAGCCGGCACAAAAAGAGTTCGAAACCCGCCTCGCCGAACATATTGAAGGCTCCGATCCGGCCAAAGTGATTTACGTCGAAGCTGAGAGCCGTAAAATTGGCAAGCTTACCCTGCCCAACGCTCTGATAGAGGCCATGCGCGCCGCGCCATGCCTCGAAATTTGCGCCACCGAGAAAGCTCGCCTCGCCTACCTGCTTGACGACTACGCCCATCTGGGTGACAACCCCACAGATCTGGCAGCCAGACTGGAACACCTGCGCGGCCCCATCGACAACATAACTCTAAACCGCTGGAAAAGATGGGCCCACGAGCGCAACCTTCCGGATCTTTTCCGGGAACTTATCACCTGCCACTATGATCCCCTTTACACACGATCCCAGCATAAAAACTTCCGCCGTTTTGCCGATGCACAACAGGTGATGACCAACGATCTGTCAGAAGAATCGCTGCAGAAACTGGCAACGGAAGTGATAAAACTCCCTCATCTGCTCAGTTATAGAACCTATGAAGAGAATCCTGCTTAGGTCCGTAACCCGCTTAGGGACTGTAACACTGCCAATCCCACCCGGAAAGGATGAATGGACGTATGATTAGAATTGGAATCATGGGAGCTACAGGGTATATGGGAGGCGAGGTTGTAAAAAAGCTTTTACATAATCCACTCTATCACATAGCTTGGCTCACCAGCAGAAACGCCGGTAAAATTGAAGACTTTCACCGAAATCTATATGGATGTGATCTGGAATTTATTGACTATGACAAGATCACGGAGTGTGACGCCGTAGTCCTGTCACTACCGTCCGGTTTGGCCATGGAACTAGCTCCAGTGTTTTTGGAAAAAGGGACAAAAGTTGTTGATCTAAGCGCGGATTTCCGTCTAAAAGATATTGTGTGCTGGGAAAAAGTCTATTCCAAAAAACACTTACGCCCCGAACTGGTTCAAGAGGCTGTTTACGGAATACCCGAATTGCACCGTGCCGAGATTAAAGCAGCTTCTCTTATTGCCAATCCAGGATGTTTTTCATCGGCTGTTATTCTTGGACTCATGCCCTTGATGGGCTGTGAGCAGGTTGATAAAAGCACCATTTCCGTTACCGGCTTATCCGGCACATCCGGAGTGGGTGCGGAATTGGACATTGTGGCGCATCATCCGGAAGCTCATAATAATATTGTTGCCTACAACGTAACCGGACACAGGCACACTTACGAAATGGAACAAGAATTGCAGCTTCTGACTCCCGACCGTGTCTCGATTCATTTTACACCTGCTTATGTCCCTGTTACGAGAGGCATCTTAGCTGTATGTAACTTATTTTATAGTGGAGATCTCACCCGGGATGGACTTCTCCGTGTTTTTCAGGACTATTATAAGGATGAACCCTTTATTAAAGTGTTGAACTATGAGTTAGACATAAACTCCTCATGGAAATATAAACCCTATCCATGGGTGACCTCTGTCGCAGCGACAAATTACTGTCACATAGGCGTCGATATTGATACAGAAAGAAACCGCATTGTTATTTTCAGCGCCCTTGATAATATGGGCAAAGGCGGAGCCCATGTGTGTATTGAGAATCTCAATCTCATGTTCGGGTTAGAGGAAGAAAGTGGCTTGCTGGATTACGGGTATCACCCTTGTTGATCTGGAGCACTTATATCGAAATAATCAGGTGTTGCCAGGTAGCCTCATCCATACAGCAAAATAATGTTCTCAGGAGCCACGCCCATTTCAGTGGGGAAATGCTCCCTTCTTTTTTCTTTAGGGATCTTCCACCAGATATCCGGCGATTCCCCAGTCTGTCCGGTATAGCGAAATAACATCGTATATTCAAAGGGATCTTCTATTTCATCCGACAAAAGCACAGGAAAACGATTCTGTATGGCCTTAGGGTTAAAAAAATGGGCCCTGATACCAATGGCGCAAAGAGTATCACCCACAGGCCGTTCCGTTGTGAAGCGGACACCCCAATCCGGAACACTCACTTCATAATCGCCCGTTTTTTGGGCGTCCACAACATTCTTGCATCCTGTCAGAAAAGCGGCCGCCCGGCTTTCGGGATCCCTGAAAAACTCTTTGGTATCTTTGTAAACCGTCAGCTTGCCCGCGTCCAGCAAAGCAATTTTTCGGCAGAGCTGGTACGCCTCATCGCGATTATGCGTGACCAGCACCACGTCTTTCCCAAAACCTTTGAGCAGTTTCTGAGTCTCAATCTGAAGCTGACCGCGCAAATGACTGTCCAACGCGCTGAACGGTTCGTCTAAAATGAGCAGTTCGGGATTACCCACCAAGATACGTGCCAGGGCGACACGCTGCTGCTGTCCGCCGGAAAGCTGGCTGGGCCGGCGGTTTTCCAGACCCCCCAACCGCATGACTTCTATGATTTCCTGTAGGGAGCGCTCTCTATCAGCTTTATCTCTAGCTTTATCTCTAGCTTGATCTCTGCCTCTATCTCTATCTCTATCTCCACCTCCACCTCCACCTCCCTCTTTGGCGCTCCTCAAACCACACAGAATATTCTGACGCACAGTCATATTGGGAAAGAGCGCGTAATTCTGGAACAAATAACCAATGCGCCTTTGCTGCGGCGCCAGATCAATACGGCGTTCCGCGTCAAATAACGTCTTCCCGTTCAAGATAATTCTGCCGCTGCTGGGCTTGACAACCCCGGCAATACACATCAGCGTCATGCTCTTGCCACTTCCTGAAGCGCCAAGCAGCCCTGTAACATCGTCGTCAGTTTCAAAGGAAACATCCAGGCGGAAATCCCCAAGATTTTTTTGAATCTCCACACTCAAACTCATGGCGCCGCCACCTTCTTTTTAGGCTTTTCTGACCCCTCACGCTTTTCCAAAAGATTCACGGCCGTCAGAACAAGGGCGCTGATCACAATATTGACCAATACCCACTTGAAAGCCAACCCATCGTTATTGGTACGCCAAAGCTGATACACCGTCGTCGATATTGTTGCGGTTTTTCCCGGCGTGTAGCCTATCAGCATACTTGTCGCGCCGTACTCGCCGAGGGCCCGGGCAAACGCCAGCACCGTTCCCGCCAGAATCCCCTGCCGGCAGGCAGGCATCCGTATCCGCCAAAAAATATAGGTATTGCTCAGTCCCAAGGTCTGGCCGGAATAGGCCAGCGTCTTATCAAAACTCTCAAAAGCCCCCCGCGCCGTACGATACATCAGCGGAAACGCTACCAAGGCGGCAGCGAGTACGCCCCCGTACCATGTCATCACAAACTTTATTCCGAATTGTGCGAGAAAAGCGCCCAGCGGACGCTGTACCCCAAAGACCATAATCAAAAAATAACCACACACTGTTGGCGGCAGCACCAGCGGCAAAGTCAGCACCACATCAAGAACACCCTTGAGCGCGCGTGGAAGCCGAACCGCGTAATAGGCCGCGAATATCCCTGTAAAAAACACAATGACGCAGCTTATCGCCGCAATTCTGACAGAATTCAAAAGAGGAAACCAATCCATAATCCTCACACTCTTCTTTTCCCCGTCATAGAAGACACGGACAATTTCAATACTGTGATCCCCGCCAAAGCCCGAGGAGAATACTCTGGTTTTCCCACAAACCCATAGTGTGCCATCAGAGCATCCAGCGCGCTGATCTTTTGAGTCTCATCCGTGAGGAGGACAATTTCCCCCTCCCCCATCACACTCTGAAATTCAGCGGAATAGCTGCAGGCCTTTTCAGCCCCCAGGGTTTTATAAGAGCATTCCCCTTCAAAGCAGACCTTAGGATTACGCGCGATAATATCCAATTTCTTGCCCACAGGGGCACAGTGTAAAAAGAGAGAGACTTTCCCCTTCTCTGCTCTGTAGCCAAAATTCATCGGCACAATATACGGCTGATGATCCGCACATAACCCCAACCTGATAACATCACACCTGTCCAAGACCTCAAGAAGGTTCTGCAGGCCGGTAATCTCCCGGTCTTTTCTCCTCATTTCCCTGTTCATGATTCCTCCCTTTGGCGCTGCCATTTGACGTCTATAATTATATAGTATTATTATTGGATCTAACAACAAAAAAATATCACATCATAGCATTTCATGAAACAGGAAGGAAACTCTTCTCTTGAACACATTGGATCCCCCCCAAAAAGATAAAGGCCTGCGGAATATCTTCTTTATCGGTTTGGTAAGCTTTTTTACCGACATCAGCACAGAGATGGTCTATCCGGTTGTGCCTTTGTATCTGACTGCCGCGTTTGGGGCAACACCTGCGCTGATCGGACTCATTGAAGGCATTGCCGAAAGCTTAGCCAGCCTCTTAAAAGTATACAGCGGCTATATATCGGACCGGTTTCAACGCAAAAAGGCTCTGGCTTTCACCGGCTACGCCACAGGCATTCTTTATAAACTGGTGCTGATTTTTACCGCGTCTTGGGCCGGCGTGCTTGTGGCGCGGGTGATTGACCGCTTTGGCAAGGGCATCCGCACCGCACCGCGAGATGTCCTAGTCAGCGAAAGCGCCCCTCCGGGTAAAATGGGCAACGCTTTTGGGCTGCATAAAGCTCTGGATATGGCCGGAACAGCGTTGGGCATTCTGTTCACCTTCCTGCTGTTTAAAAATGGGATCGTCAATGGGGCCGGGACTGGAACCGGGGCCGGGGCTGGGGAGTTTGACTACACGGGGCTCTTCTGGCTTTCGTTGATTCCCGCTGTTTTGGGCCTTTGTATGTTTTTCTTTATCAAAGAAAAACGAGGGGAACGAACCCACAAACAGCGGATTGCTTTTTGGCAAAGTTTCAAAGGCCTGGACAAACAGCTCAAACTCTATCTGCTGGTGGTGTTGTTATTTACGTTGGGCAATTCCTCCAACGCCTTTCTGCTGCTGAAGGCGCAGGCGGTGGGGTTTGATAATGTCAATGTGATTCTGTTATATTTTATCTACAGCGCGACCGCCGCGGCTTTTTCCATGCCGTTGGGGAGATTGTCGGACAAAATAGGCCGCAAAAAACTGCTGGTATCCGGATATTTTATCTTTGCCGCTGTATATCTCGGTTTTGCCGTGGCGTTGAGCCAACCTGTTATGGTTCTGTTGTTCGTCTTGTACGGGCTTTACACCGCCATGATTACCGGTGTGGAACGGGCTTTTGTCGCGGAAATCGCGCCGCCGGAAATAAAAGGGACTCTGTTGGGGCTGCAGTCAACTGTCGCGGGGATTGCCCTGCTGCCGGCAAGCCTGATTACCGGTGTGTTGTGGAGTGCCTTTGGCAGCGTTGTGCCATTTGTTTTTGGGGCGTTGCTGTCTTTGGCCGCCGCGCTGATTTTGCTGGTGTTTATGAAGCAAGTGAGATTATCATAAGGATCTTTCAAAAAATAGAAGATCATAAAAATATCTAATAAGAAAATCATCAGAAGATCATCAGAAAACGAGGAAAGGGTAAAGATGAAGCTTGGAAAATTAAGTCGGCGTTGGTGTGTCTTTGGCGCTGTTATTCTCTTACTGGCCATAGCGTTTGTTGCATTCAGGCAAACGCCGCATTATTATCCGGCACGCAGTTATGTTGTTCTCAAGGCGCTCAATATTTTTGATGCGGTGAGCGAGATCTGGAGAGAAGACAAGATATGCGTACGTCTCCCGGATGGACGGTCAACACCTAAAACAGACTGGTCACCCCAAGTCTCTGTGTTTCGGCCGGGAGAGGTCTTTGCCACGTCTATAGGACGCGAAGCTGAGCTGACCATACTCTATAATTTTGGCGCTTTCGGGGGGAACTCCTATTCGTCGGTGTTGGATCCAAGTTCGCCTTTGTATTCAGGGTTTTATGGAGCCTACATTGCCAAAGACCCCCAGGGGCCTTTTGGCTTTACAGAGGATGGCACTGCCGATTTGCAGATGCTGGCCTTGATAACCGCTTTCGACTTTAGCGATCTTGTCTTGTGGTCCTTGGGCTGCCGGAAAACTGTCACGGCCAAGGATTTTTTGAATGGGGACATCGCCATAGAAGAAAATGTGACATACGCCGGCTTGCTGGGGTGGAGCAAGATAGATTGTGTTTTTGAGGGCAGGGGGCTCTGGCACATGTATCAGAAAAACCAACCGGGCTATTTACAGTATGGCCTTCCTCCCGTGGGAAGCGGTGAGGATTTTGCTCCCACAACTCTTTATGGCCGGGTCTACGCGCGGTATCTGGACAATTACGGCGTTACCCTGTATCTTTATATTATGACGACTGACCGGCAGGCTTTGGAGGACTGTGACACCCACATCCTGAGCCACGCTGAGATCTTATAAGCTGTCATGGAATCAAGGGACTGTAACTAAATAACTTTGACATTATTCCTTGTCTTTTTGCCGCCATGTTTCGTTGAAAATCCTTGAAAACCTTCCAGGTTGCCTGCGGATTTTCGCCTTGCCTGTCGACAAAAATCCGGCGGCCTAATGTCAAACTTATTTAGTTACAGCCCCCAACTGGACAGTCCCAAATTCGAAAACAGGTAACACCATGTATTATCCCATTCAAATTCCATTTATATTAAACCACGACTTTTCTGAGAACGTACGTTATACCGAAGAAGTCGACGTACAGTTTCATGGTTTTGTCATATGTTTTTGGGAAATGCAGTCCATAAATTCAACTTGCCGCACACTAGAGAATGTTATTGTCACTGATGGATGTATCGACCTTATTGTGGATCCCTCAGAGAAACGGATCGGGTTCTCTGGTATGAGCGCCACTCATTTTCATTATGAAATCCACTTGCCGATCTGGTTCTTCGGCGCGCGGCTTGGTCCCGGTGTTTTTCGCCTTTTGACAGGGCATTCGGCTGCGGACGCGATGGATCGCTTTCTGCCTCTTGTTGACGTAGATAGGACGTTTAATCCGCATTCCTTCTTTTCTCTATCGCCTGAAAAAATCAAAATGGAAACCAAGAATATCTTGCTGAAGCTCATGAAGCAGACATATCCCAATACCTTTACAGAACTGTTTAACAAGCTTTGCAATAATCCTCCCGCGAATACCACAATGCTTGCCGATATGCTGCATTTCAGTCCGCGTCAGTGTCAGCGGCTGTTTAAGCTTCATTTCGGATTCCCACCCAAACTGGCTCTCTCCATCCTCCGCTTTCAAAAATGCCTTAAAATTCTATGTTCCGGCCAGGCAAGCCCTGCTGATATTCTGAACCTCACTACGTATTATGACCAGTCTCATATGATTAAGGATTTCCAAAAAAACCTTGGTATCACTCCTTTTCAGCTCATCCATAAGTATCCCCCTAAAAGATTGTAACTAACTATAATTAAGTTGGACAATATGCCACCGGATTTTTGAAGATAAAGTGCATCACCTGCGTTGCCGAATTCTGCTATCAGCGTTGAGGATGGCGTATTTATACAATACATTTCGCAGGATTATTGTTATTCTTCATTACAAATATGAGTTTTTAAAAGAAAGGGGATACCAGCTATGTACACAAATATGACAACCAATCTGATGGTTGAGGATGTGAAAAAATCACTTGGTTTTTATGAGGGTATGTTAGGTTTTTCTGTAACAGCGACTGTGCCAAATGAAAGTGACGGATTTCAGTTCGCAATTCTTGTCAAGGACAATATCCATCTCATGCTTCAAGAGCGGACAAACCTAATTTCGGAACTGCCGTCTTATGACACGCCGAGAGTCCAACCCTCAGCGACTCTTTATGTTATGGTAGACAACTTCGGTGTACTTTATGAAGAACTCAAGGCCAAAACTGAGCTTCTCTGTGAACTGCATGAAACTTTCTATGGCGTGAAGGAATTTGCTGTGGCAGATTGCGACGGATATGCCGTTGTGTTTACCGAACATAAGGAAATTTAAGCGTGCGGCTTTTGGATCCCCCTACAATAGCACGACTGGATTGAAATGTTTGGAATACCTTTCCACATCGTTGCTCTCAATGATGAATACACCGTCATGCCCAGTGATCTCTGTCATGCTTGTTGTGATATTCTTCGTGTTTGGGTACACCGCATTGGCGAAGGTACAGATGTTCCTATTGAATCTGCGGCTGACCATGTTTTCCTCAATGGTTGCAACACCGTTTTTTTGTTTGTCGGCGCAGAACTCCCAAAGATTCCGTCCTGCCTTTCCTTTGTTCTTCTGTGAATTATGGGTACTATATGTCGCCTGTTTATTGTCTCCAACGCAAATGACATCAATCCCTAAATCGAATAGCATGTCAACAATGCTCAAATCGTGTCCTGCCATGTCCTGCATTTCGTCAATGTAGATATGCGAGTACACTTTTTCCAATCGACTTATCACAGACCCGAGGCTCTGTTTATTGAGATACACAGCGAGTTCACTGGCATTGTCTTTCTTCACCAGCCGTTGGCAGCCGCTAAAATATCGCTTCGCTTCACCCTCCTTGCCATAGTTGACTTGTCCATAACGGTCGGCGAAATCAAAAGCCTTTATCTGTTTGATTCCAATGATGTACGACTGATAGGGTCTAATAAGTTCTGCCAAAAGAAACTGATACCATGAACGCACGGTTATTCGCTGGCTGGGTACTCCGAGATTTTGCTTTGCGAGTTCGCCGTTGACGGTGTCAACTCCTTTATTCGTGTATGTTGTTATTAGAATACGCTTGCCGTTTACCGCGTCATTTGCATTTGACAACGCCTCATTGCAAATGCTCCATGTTTTACCGGAGCCAGCGGCACACATCTTAATCGTATTGTTCGATGACATTCTTCAAATACCCTGGATACTGGATTTTTTCGAGGCTATCGAATACTCGCATAGCCCATTCAACTTTGTTGTTTACCATATAGGCTTTTGCCTCATTAGCAGTCTTGCCAGACATAGAACCGTTCTTAGAGATTGCTTTCAAGAATGCCTCTGTTGGAGTGCCGCTCTCTAAATTGACGGCTACTACGCTTGGCTCTATCGTATTCAAGCTTTCATCGGATTCGTAAAAGAAACTGCAATAATCGCTATCGACATACCCGTTATATTTCTGTGTAATGTGTTTGTCGATGTCCCCGTCATTGTCTGTGACAATCGAAACCGGCTTCTTCATCAGGATGGCGATGTCGCAGTATCTCTTGAATGCAAGCGAATTGACAGTGATAATATCTATACCATCAGTTATGGGTAGCTTGTCGTTTTTATCGAAATAAGCCCTTCAGTTTAGCCATGCTTGTGAAAGATAAATTGTTTTCAGGTTCCTCCATCAAAAGCATGTTCACTTCCTCTGCGGAGTGCTTGATTGCTAGTTCGATTTTTATTGTGTTCTGTGTGCCGAATCCAATATTCTCAAATGGTGTAGCGTCAACGATGACTGACATCTGGCGTTTCCATTCATCGACTTCTTCTTCTTTCAAGTCGATGGTCAGTGAGCGGTCGCCAATATGTACGTTTTCCTTCACGTTTTCATTGGGCTTTTCGACAAGCTCGTTGGTATGAAAATCATTGCGGCTTTTTCGATAGGCCGTACTTAGATCAATCTGCTCTTGCTCTGATAAATAGGCAGTGATGTTCTCGGAGACAAAGCGGTCAACCATGCGGGAATAGTCTTTGCGCGTTGTGTCAATGAAGGCAGCCTTTATTGGGCAGAACCGGAAATGGATTTGTTCACCGACGAAATACCGATAACGCACAATGTAGAATGTAGAATTCGACCGGGATGTCGAAAACCTCATTTTTCTCCCACATCCGCTTATAAGTTGGCTCATACTCCGTGTTGAACTCAACATCAATCCTGATACTCAATCACTATGCGTTCAATAATCAAGTCTTTGCCCTCCGTCTGGGTTTTGTATTCGCCGGATTATCGTTGTATTGGTTGTATTGTTTGAGCAGAGCCATCTATACTCCATAAACGTCCCGACAGGCTCTTTCGTAGTCTTCTTTTTTGTCTAATCTATGGACAAACTCGCGAATCTTGCTGCGCCGCACTTGAAGCGTACTCCTCGATGGTGGAATATACTGTGCAACGTCTGAACCATCAATGGTGTTGATGAGGCTATTTATGAGTGAGCGGGTCTTTTCGATGACCAATATGTGCCCCTCATTGTCGGCATTGAAAGATGGCGTAACCTCGTATGGGAGCTTGTGGATATGCCGTTTGCCCATCGCGCCTTCGGGCTGGAAGTCGGCGATGATTTCGCCAAGTGCGCGGCTGTTGAGTAGGCCACAAATATAAAGAGCTTCATCCTCTTCCAAAGCCTTTTTTTCACGTATTTAAGCCATTTTCGAGGGATAAAACTGCCGTATTCTGGGATTGTTCTATTAAATCATAGAACTTTTGATAGAACTATTGTAACGCGAAGAGCACGAAGAGACAAGTGAAATCAATTAAATAATTAAAACCGTAAGGACGGAGAGGAACTTTATTGAGTAGTTCTTTGCTCTCGAATGGTATATTCGACAGCCGACATTTTATGTTCTAACGTCTCAACACGGCTTTCCAAACCTATAGCTAAATCCAATTTATGGTTGAGTATTGCATGCCCGTCCATTGTTACTTTTATGGCTTTATCCATGTCATGTTCTACTTTGAATTCAAGCTTTCTTAATCGTTTGCTAACCTCTTCCAGATCAGCTTTTGTGGCCATCTCTGCTCTTACGGCGGCCAGATCGTCTCTCACTGCGGCTAGCTTGGAATCAAAAACCTCTTCTGTCCGGGCTAGTCGTGTTTCTACCACGTCCACCAGCACTAATTTCAATTCTTGCATTTCTTCTTTTGTCATGTCGTTCACCTCGGGTATTATTGTAGCATGAATGCAGGTAGTCTGTCATCTCCTAATCTGGTTTATTAAATACCTCATTAAAAATCTCATCAATCTCCTCATTGCTTATAGGAACTATGGCTTCTTCTATGGTTTCTCCTACGATCTTTTTAATGAAGGCCTCATGTTCTTTTTGAGTAAGCGCAATTTGATCAACTCTCTTATTAAGTTTTAGATAATTTTCTTCATCTCTATATTCGGACGGAGGATAGTAAACATGTGGCTTAAAGAATAAAGTTACAAAAAACAATATCAAAAGTAAGGCGGGAAACAACATAACATACCAAATGAAAATATGCTGTAATTCTGATGCTACCAAAGGCAAAACAATTGCGCCGGCTGTTTCAGCTACACCAGCAAATAAAGCGACAATACCAAGCGGTTTATAATTACGTTTTTCATTTAACATCAGCCCTATCTCCTTATGTGATTATTGTGGCATAAAATTCCTTATAAAGCAAGCCGACTATCATTCTCAGCAATACTGAGGGTTTTTTTATTCTACCGACGCGATAATTCAAGGATATTAATTGCATTAATAGCATTATTAATAACAATTATGGAGCTTTCCACGAATTTAGCCGTAATATAAAGTAGAGGGATAAAAAAGAACCAAACACCCAACGGCCCCGCCGAAAGGACAGCCGCGAAAAGGGTCATAAGAACCGAAAAAGGCGTCAGCTCTAGTCAGAGGCCGACATGAAAAGTAGGGGGAAAGGCAAGAGGACGAACCGGGGGAACGACCCGCGGGGCCGGAAGGTCATGAAGGTTCACTAACCGAGATCGCGCAACAAGCAGGGCGTTCAGCGGTAGTTGCTGAGCGCCATTAAACTTATTTGCCGGAATTTTCAAATATGCTTGACATCATCTATCGGAGACAAAGTCACTTTTCTATGAATACGAGATGAGAGCCGTAAACTTTTTTAAAAAACTACCTTGACAGAACGTGTCTTTCCTATATGATTGGTTATTTTACTCCAGAGAAGGGTTTGCCAAAAGATCAATTAGGAAATTTTACCATTCTCCCCATCCCGGCCTCAACCTGGGCTGTCTTTCCAACAGAGGAACTGAGTATGGCAGAAACTGCACAACAAGCTGCTGTCATGTGGAAACGTATTTTCACTGAATGGTTCTCCACATCTGGTTATGAGCTGGCACCGGATGTCCCGGAATTTGAAGTGCACCATGACAGAGGCAACAGTAAATTTGTAACAGAAATTTATATTCCGATAGTGAAATTGTCATAGAACATTCTTCTTATGTATTAAAACCCCTCAAAATCCCAATCATCTCATTATAGTATTTAGAGACATTCTGATGGGGAGACAACCCGGAAACTTGCCCATCCCCTGTCTCAAGAATGATGAAACTTCCATCTTCCATCTCACCAAAATCGACTGTGTAGTAACGACTCGGAAGATGAGCGCATCTTTCGACCAAGTCCCTTGGGACAACAGGACTGTCCTCCGGTTGATTGGAATTTCGGCTCACTGTCAAAACATGGTTATTCAAATAGAACGCTCTGTATTCATTTGTCGCCTTTTCCCCATATCGTTTGAGCTCGATAAAATCTTTCAGAACAATACCCCCAGTAAACAAAGGTTGTCGAAGCTCGATAAACCGGCTGATAAAGTCGTCCAATTCCTTTTGAGTAAGGGGTGTGGTAAACGAAGCAGGAAAATCATGCCCCTTAACAGATTTGACATAATCTTTGATGATAAATTTCTCGAAAGTCTTGTTGACGACTTCTGCGGAAATATCGCTGGGGTCAGAAAAAGAAATGGATTGTGGCGTGTCGTCTTTGATAAACGGATAAACATGGGGAAACAGGTGCAATCGATCATATTCGGCAGGAGTGTTGATCAGATCAGCTCCTAAAGTCTGTATTCCGGCATGGAACAGCTTATATTCATCGGGTTTAAACATCCAAGTTCTCCCGATGCAAAGGACACCTGGCTCAAGGCCCGGGTAAAACTTTAGAGTGGCTGAAGGGTTCTCTACGAATTTGTCATGGTCATAAAAAGCAATTTTAAACCCAGGGATCGAGCGGACACACAAGAACTCTGACTCATAACATTCATCAACTTTTTTCTTGTCATCATAACAGCTTGGGAAAATAAGTGTTATGTTTGAGGGCATTATGTTTGAGGGTGATCTCTTTTCTTCTAATCTCATTTGATCTTTCCTGCATCTTTAAATCTTTAAGATAATCAATCAATTATTCAATTATTCAATTATTCGAGAAAACTTTCCGGTTCACCTTCTTTCTTCAAAAGAGTTTTATCCCAATTCAGCGACTCTTTATGTTATTACTCAATCAATTCAACCGCGAATGACATGGTTTTATGCAATTACAGGCCGCAAAGACAACAGCATCTCGCTTTTGGGAAGCCGAGTTTGTGTGCCACCAAGAAAGAGAGTATGCTCAAAATTGAAACGGACAAACATCATACCAACCATGTGCAAGCTTTTCGACGCGTACACAAGTGTTAAGGCTTTGGCGCTTTGCTATCAAGTCATCAGGTCGTTTCCCATCCCTGGTATAGACCAGCGATCTGGGAGATGTCTCATCTCCGCGAAAAACAATACAATCAGGAAACTCAAGGTAAATCAGAATAGAATCACTACGAAAATTTTTCGGGAACACCCCCCTGCAAAAACACATCATAAGGCGGCCGCAGCGGCCCATCGGCCGAAAACTCACTGGTTGCCCCCTGAATAAAAGTCCAGCTCTTGATTGATCGGCCATACTACAAGACAGAGTAAAACCAGCGGGACAACAATAAGCAATACCTTTTTGGTTCTGCGGTTAAGCATTGACTTCTCCTTACAGATTACATTTTCCTGATGTTACTAAATCTTCCCTGAAAAATTTTCTTCAAATTCCATCGTAGTAATAAACGGTTTGAGGTGAACGGAAGCGTTTAAGTCTTTCCAACGTTGCAAAATAAACCAGTTTCGAAATCCGGGAAATGTAGTTACCGCAAATCCTGTTATGCTGCCATATCCATCAGAAATAAAATCTCCTGGATCCAACCCGAAGTAATCATAATAAATATTTCGCATTGTGCCACTATAGTCATTTCCGGTCTTTGAGTAAGAAAGAATTTCAATTTTATTCCTTTGTAAATTGATTTCTCTTGTGTTTTTAGCAGAGAGCATGCTCGAGATCAAAACGGACAAACATCATACCAACCACGCGCTAGTTTTTCTACACGTACACAATTATTATATCTTTGGTACTTTGCTATCAAGCCATCAGGTCGTTTCCCATCCCTGGTATAGACCAGCGATCTGGGAGATGTCTCATCTCCGGTAAAAACAATACAATCAGGAAACTCGATATAAATCTCAATAAAATCACTTCGAAAATTTTTCGGGAAAACTTTCTTGTAGTTTTTTATGGATTCCCAGCCTTCTGCTGAAACTTCATAATATTCAATTCTCCAATCTTTATCTAGCGAGTTCCATTTATAAACCCCCAATCCACTATCAGTGACCTTGAAAGAAATAGTTTTACCGTACGAACTCGATACCTCAGATAAATCAGGCTGACTGTCAACGAAACGGTTAATTTCCTGAACCAGTAGTGAAAGTTCTTTTTCATATGGTTTTAACGCCGTCACTTTATGAAAAGTGTTTTTCCATGATAAACTGGTTTTGCAGAAAAACCCCCACCAATTTTGAACATTGTAATCAAAGGGCGCAAGCTCTTGGTTGATCGGCCATATAATAAGACAGAGCAAAATCAGGGGCACAATAATTCGCAACACCTTTTTAGTTTTGCGGTTCAGCATTGATTTCTCCTTACAGATTACGTTTTCCTGATGTCACTCAATCGTCCCTGAAAAGGTTTCTTCAAATTCCATCGTAGTAACAAACGGTTTGGGATGAACGTTTGACGGACTTAGGCTGTGCAGTGACATATTTTTCCTCCTGCTTTGGCTTTGTCTCTTAAGCACTATGTGTCATGCGTCATGGGACAATACTATTATCTATATCATCCGATACATTTCTAACCGATACCGGTTTCTTGTCATGGAAATATTCATCATGACTAAAAAGTCTCTATGCGATCAGCCTTATTCTTAATATTTGTTATAATTTCATATCCAATCGTATCACACAACTCCGCCATACGCTCAATAGTCATATTGACATTATCGAATATAGCCACCTCATTGCCGACCTCTACCTCAGGAGTGATATCGGTAACATCAACCATCGTATAGTCCATGGTCACATTACCGATAATGGGGGCTAACTGCCCCTTAATCACGAAAGCTCCGGCATTTGACAACTTACGCATCAGCCCATCGGAATACCCTACAGGAACTTCAGCAATCCGCGTCATGCGCTTTGTGACAAAATGACGCCCGTAACTTATGCTGACGCCTTTGCCCAACTCCTTAACCTGTGTGACTTGTGTGACATATTTTAACGCCGGCTTCAACTCCACCTTATCTTTTATTTCCTCACACGGATAATACCCTCTCAGCATATATCCCGGACGCACCATATTGAAATGTTCCGCCTTGGGATTGAAAATGGCGGCGCCGGCACAAGCGTGTTTGTAGCGGATCTTTCCGGTTATGTTTTCTACGATCCCTATTGCCTTTCTGAATCTTTCCGTCTGCATCGCTGTGTAGGCTAAATCCTCAGGATCGTACATATCTGCGCTTGAATAATGTGTATAGATCCCTTCCACTCTTAAGTTTCTGCACTCTGACAAGGCCTTGGCGAACTCATAGCAATTCTCCACTAGAACGCCAAGCCGGCTCATCCCTGTGTCTACCTCAATATGAACGCCTAATTTTTTGTCGGCTTTTATGGCGGCTTCGTTCAGGCTCTGAACAAAGTCCGCATCACAGACAGATGTGACAACATAGTCACGCTCCGCAATCCACTCTGTCTCTTCAGCAAAGGGCTGATACAGAACAAGAAATTTTGCATGGGGCATGAGGGTATGAAGGTCTTCCGCTTCCTGTAAATCCGCAATGGCAAAGAAGCTGCAGTCATTATAAATATTTGTAAGTAAATCTGCGCCGCTCCCGTAAGCATCTGCTTTGATAACCGGCATCACCTGAACACGGCTTCCCACATAATGTTTTATGGCGGCATAGTTATGTTTGAGGGCATCCACATCCACGAGAAGCCGTGTTTGTGCGGGTATGATACTCCCTCGTTCCAGAAGCTTATAGATGAATTCGTACTGCTCCCACATGTTCATATCTTTTGAGCCTTTTATGAGAATCATATCTCCGGAACCCATTTCGCTGTTGCGGAGAATCGAGGTAAGAACGGTATTCAACTCTTCTTTTGTCGAAAAACAACACGCATCTGGTCTTCCCTCAAGAAAAGCCTCACGGTTATTCCCAATATAATAAACTTTGTCTGCTTTACCGGCTGTATAAAGGGCAATTTCACGATGGAGCTCCGCGCTTCTTTCCCCCAGCTCCAAAAGCTCCCCGAGAATAGCGATCTTCTTCCCGTCATTTTTTAATTCCGCAAGGGTGTCCAGAGCCGCTTTTGTTGAATCCGGGCTGGCGTTATAATAATCTTTTATAAACTTTATGCCATGGACAGTGGCAGCCTCCAAACGCATAGAGCTGCGCGGGTAAATACGCAACGCTTCTATTGCCAATTTGAGCGGAACACCCAATTGAACACCCGTTGTCAAGGCTAACAGCGCATTTTGAACATTATGCCGCCCCAGAACAGGTAGAGAACACCTATATGTGTTCTCTTGATCATGGACCAAGAACGTCAAGCCATATCTGTTCTTATCCCAATACTGACAGATATCCGTCGCATAAAGAAGATTGTGGCTCTCCGGGCTTAGTCCGCAAAAGAGCACATCGTGCTTATCAGATTGAACTTTGGCCAGCCTATCATCATCACTGCATAAAACAAGAGTCCCGTTTTCCTTAAGGCCCTCAACGATTTCCATTTTGGCGTTAAAAACATCCGCGTGTGTCCCGCCTAAATTTCCAATATGGGCGATGCCTATTTTTGTAATAATGGCGATGTCAGGTTTCACGATATTCGTGAGTGTGCGAATTTCGCCCATGTGATTCATTCCCATTTCGACAACAGCCATATCGTAGTTATGATCCAGTTTGAGAAGTGTTTGCGGAACACCCAATTCATTATTGAGGTTCTTTTCGGTAGCCAGCACCTTGTATTTGGCGGATAATACAGAGGTCAGCATATCTTTGACTGTGGTTTTTCCGTTACTGCCGGTTATGGCGATTATCGGCTTAGCAAATTTACTGCGGTAATATGAGGCAATATCTTGGAAGGCTTTCTTGGTGTCGCTGACTTTGAGTGTTGGGATAGGGGTGTCTACCTCCTCGGACACGATGGCCATGCGCGCCCCTTTTTGAGCGGCAATGGAAACATACCTGTGTCCATTATCCTTATCCGTCACAAGAGCCACAAAAGCCGCGTCTTTCACAGTATCACGTGAATCGAATTTGACAGCAGACAACGAAAAATCATCACCGTGATAAGGTGTTGTTCCCTGTGTGCAAGCGGTTATTTCTTTGAAAGTTAATTGATCCAAGACAGACCCCTCCAGCAAGCTTAATCTGATAACTAACCGGAACTAACGGATTGCTGCACTAGCTTAGGGTGTTAAGCCGCCCACTCACCGTCCAGCTCTTAGCCTTTTCCACATGGACATGGACTAGCTGCCCCGCCAAGTCCTGCCCTGTCCCCGGATCCTCAAACACCACAATATCATTCCCCCGAGTACGCCCCATCAACCGGCGGGCATCCTTTTTGCTTGGCCCTTCCACAAGGACTTCCACATCCTTACCCACGAGTCCCTGCCGCCACTCCAAGCTCTTGCGGTTCTGCACCTCCATAAGACGCGACAAACGTTCTCTTTTGACCTCCAGCGGAATCTGATCCGGTAATTCCGCTGCCCGGGTTCCCGAGCGCTTGGAGAACATAAACGTGAAAGCCTGAGTAAACCCCACTTGTTCTACCAGATCCAGCGTCCCTTGAAAATCCTCCTCCGTCTCCCCGGGAAACCCCACAATAATATCTGTAGACAGCGTCACCTGAGGCGCCTCCCGGCGGATAGCCGCCACCCGTTCCCTGTAGTCCCGGGCCGTATACCCACGGTTCATGGCCGCCAGCACCTGGTCGCTTCCCGCCTGAAAAGGCAGATGAATATGCTCGCAGACATGATGACTCTCAGCCATGACACGAATCAGCTTATCGCTCAAATCCTTCGGATGAGATGTCACAAACCAGATCCTCTCCAGCCCTGTCACAGCATCGATTTCCTTGAGCAAGTCGGCAAAATCCGTTTTAAACCCATCTTTGATTCCATACGAGTTCACATTTTGACCCAACAGCGTCAAATCCCGGCAGCCATTTGCCGCCAGCATACGCACCTGGCCTAAAATATCCTCCGGATCGCGGCTGCGCTCCCTCCCTCGCACATAGGGCACGATACAATAGGCACAATAATTATCACATCCATACATAATGGATACCGATGCCTTGAGACTGCCCTTCTGCGCCTCCGGCGCCAATTCCGTCCGACCAGACGTATCCGGCGATACCCGGATCACCTTTTCCCCCTCCATCGCCCGCTTGAGCAGATGGGAAAACTGATCATAATCAAAAGTCCCTGTCCATAAATCCACATGAGGCGCCCTTTTGCTATAGGAACGAACCGCGTCAGGCTGCTGAACCATGCATCCGCACACCCCAATCAGTAAATCAGGATTGCGATCCTTCAGCGCCTTAAGTTCGCCGATACGGCCCAAAATCTTGCGTTCAGCGCTCTCCCGCACACAACACGTGGTAATCAGGATGAGATCGGCCTCCGAAGGCTCCTTCGTCTCAACATACCCGTAATCCTCCGCCAAAGACCGCAGGGAATCACTGTCCCGCACCGACATTTGGCAGCCAAAAGCCTGGATAAATACTTTTCTGTCCGAATCTGTCACGTGAACCTCCTCAGGCTGATCCCTACTACTGAAGATCTATTAGGTTTTCTTCTGCAAATTGCCCCCAAAAAGGAACAGTCTTTTTTATCTTGTCATATCTTACTTCTGTTCTGCTGCCGAATTCATGGTCAAAATATTTGAAGAGATCCTCTCCATAGTAAATGATATCTCTTTGATAAACAGATAAGACTGGATTTCCTGCCTCATTGGGAGAGCCAGGCAAATATCTGTGGCTGTAAATAGGAATAAGCGAGGGGACGATTTTTAATCTTTCTCGTGCAATCTCTACAGCTGTATCCATATTTTCCGGCCTTTCTCCCCAAGATTCCATCCAAAAAGCACTATGTTTAACATCAAACAATAACCCATGAACAGGCCAGTCTAACCGCCTTCTGACTTTCGCAGCATTTGTCTTGCTGAAATCCCTCCAGTCACAAAACTGGTAAGGATAAAACGCCATATAAAGTTCCTTTAAGTCAGGAGGAAAAGATATATTATAAAAATTTTCAGCATCCTGTATTTCTTGATTCGATAAGCCGTTTAACAGAGTATACCCTTTAGCTCTTATCAGATCCGCCGCCTTATCGATCTTCTTTTCAAACAAGTGGGGTTACACTCCTTTCGCGCCACTGGCAAGGGCTCGATAAACCACCTTTTCTTTATACAAGATATTCATTTATGTCATACCTTCTCTCATCAAGTAAGGGAAGCAGGCGCGCACAGGACTGCCATTCGCTCTCCGAAAAACGGTCGCGGTTTTTCCTGAGAAACAAATATAACCCATTTCCATTCACCTGCAAACATTTATGCAACCAGATGTCAAAGCTCTCCATATTTCCTCTGGAGGCTAAAAGATGCTTTAATATCAGATAAAAGTCATTAATACAGCTAAAAAGTTCGGAAAGACTGTCGTCGTTTCTAATTGGTTGATAGCTCATTTTGCACTTCCTTCTATAACAGACATCGTCCAATTTCCCAATCACCTATTACCCTAATAATACTTCGATTTTACGTTGTTTTCAAGAGTGAAAAAATCACTATTGTGAAAAAATCGCTATCTTCCCAGCGTTCTGTGTGATTCTCGCGAGAATAACCGCTCCAGATAAATAGTGTTCGTCAAGAAAAATTTGACACAGTATACCTATAGGAAGGATCAATTAACATCAATTCCTTCAAGGTATCTATTTCAACAATATCCGAGAAAGCACATTCCCTGATGGCAACATGATATTCATCGCGAAAACACTCCAAAGGAACCTGATCCCAGAAAATATTTCTATACTGAGCCTGTTGATAAATATCCCTAAGATGATGACGCAGCCTCACCCCATCTTGTTGAGTCCAATAGGAAATACTGTACATATGATAACAGTTTTCTCCGCCCAATTGCATCGCTGATATACGCCCCTCTTGACTCAACAGACACCAGTCATCAGTTCTTTTCACTGGAACCCCCAGATAATTGGAACCATATTGATACTTGGTGATTAACTCAGAGTTATAGAGCAGCAAATCAGATTCAAACACATAGGCATTCTCAAAAAAATCCCTGGCAAAATAAGCTGATGAAATATTATTTCCCTTACTGTAGACAGGATTCTCAATAAAAGTAATATGGGGATACTTCTCTAAAAGCTGGCGAAATACCTCAGACAAGTACCCGACAACGATGTATATCTCCTTAATTCCCACTGCGGTCACTGCGTCAAGGAGCCGGTCAATAATTCTGGTCCCATTCACCATAACCAAAGGCTTAGGCGTCATTAAGGTAACGGGAAGCATCCGTGACCCAAAACCCGCTGCCAAAAACACGGCCCTTTTCGCTCTGTAGGGAGATAAGGCCTCACTCCCAGCAAAGGTCACACCTCTATCATCAAGGAGCCCCCCCATGTAAAGAACACCCAATGACTCCCGAACCCTTTCCTCAGATAACCCAGTCAGCTCCCTGAGATCACCAACTGAAGGAACCCCTTTGCCCCCTTCAACAAGAACCAGAATCTCAAAACACTCTTTACTCATACTCATACGCATTTCTCACTTCCCAAAAGGCGGCGCTTAACCAAGGCTATACCTATCTTCATCACGATATTAACAGCCAGGATCATTAACGACACAAAAGCAGCCCCTTCCCAATTCATATCCTTTTCAAAGGATGTAATCATAATAGAGATCGGCTTCGTCTCAGAAGTATACAGGAATGTTACAGCAGATATAGTCATCATGGAATTCACGAAGAGGTACATAAACATTTCGGCAATCGTCCCCTTCGCCTGGGGCAGCAAAACATTTAAAAAAATACGTATTCTGCTTATCCCCAAGGTCGCCCCCACATCTTCAAGGTTCTCATTCAACTTGTTAAAAGTATTGTACATCATCAAATAAGGCGACGCGATAAAGTGGGCCAGATTGACCATAATCAGAATAGCAATCGTATGGTACAGAAAAGTCGGGCTGAAAAAGATCGCGTAGGACAAGCCCAAAACCAGACCCGGTATAGCCAGAGTCGTAATCGAAATCAGATGAAGGATCTTCGATGTGACACCACGCATTCTCGCCGTAAAATAGGATGTGACCGACGCGACCACAACCCCAACACCCCCAACAAACAGCGATATCATAACCGAATTTTTCAAATAGATACCGGCGCCCTTATCAAATGTCTTTGCAATATTCTCCAGGGTAAATGCCATATCATAAGGATAATGCCTAAGAAAAGTCAGCACTATAAACGCACCGATAGGAAGCAGAACCAGTAAAGCAACCGCACCGCAAAAAGTATAGGAAAACAGGTCACGCAATGTATTTTTAGCCGTTTCAAAGGGCTTAATGACAAAAGACAAATTGCCCCTGTCTTTGTTAAGCAGATCAATCACGAAGGCCATGACAGCCGGCATAAGCAAAACCAGCGCAATGACGCTTCCTTTGCCCAAATCCCCCTGCCCTATCACCTCCTGATACATCATAACCGGAAGAGTAAGGCTGTGAGTATCCCCCACAAACATCGGCACACCATAATCGGTAATAATCATCGTGAACACCGCAAAAGCCACAATAATCATAGGTTTGCGTAAATAGGGCAAAGATATCCCCGTAAGCTGCCGGATCTTGGGCACCCCCAGAACACCGGCAGCCTCATAGGGAGAGCTGTCCTCATAGCGAAGAATGTCCGAAACCATCAGAAACGCCACCGGAAAAGAATACATCACCGAGCCGATAACAATTCCCCAAAAGCCATAGATTGACACGTCGATTTGCAATAAATCTGTGATCACATTTGATATAACACCGTTCTTGCCAAAGAGGATGATAAGGCCTATGCCATGAGAAAATGAGGGAATGAGCATGGGCAGGGTAAAAAGTATTGTTAGAAGCACTTTAAACCGAATATGTGAACGGAGAACACACCAAGACAAGAGAGAAGCGAGAGCCACCGAAATCAGTGTTGCGGTTAGGGAAATTGTTAAAGAATTCATAAGGGCGTTATGAAAATTGACAGAAGACATAATTTTAACGATGTTAGTTTCAGATTCCGCTATCTTAAAAAGCATACGGAGCAAAGGAAAAAGCACAATAACCGCAAAAAATGAAATCAACAGCCATTTTGTTATGAGAGCGTATTGGCGATCTGAGCGCACACTTTCCCTCCGCTCTATAGTTTATTAAAGAATTGTGCCAAAGAGTCGATTTTCAACCTCATGTTCTCCTGCACAAAAGACTTAACATAAGTGTTAGCAGGTTTATCGATAATCTCCATCGGAGTGCCAATCTGTTGAATAACTCCCTTTTCCAGTACCATAATTCTGTCGGACATCGCCAGAGCTTCCTCCTGGTCATGGGTAATATAGATCATTGTGGACCCAAATTCCTTCTGAAGGCCTTTGATCTCCGACCGCAGCGAAAGCCTCATTTCCGCATCCAAAGCCGACATGGGCTCATCCAATAAAATAACGTCAGGACTTGTCGCCAGAGTCCTGGCAATAGCCACCCTCTGCTGCTGACCTCCTGATAGTTTATAGGGACGTTTATGCATATGTTCTTTCAATCCGACCCGGTGAATCAAATCCACAGCAATCTTATAGGCATCCTTCTTTTTCTCCTGATCGAACTTTAATGCATATTGAACATTATTCAGAACCGTCATATTCTCAAAAAGAGCATAGTTCTGAAACACAATTCCCATCTTACGCTTAGCCGGCGGAAAAGCAGTTATATTGATACCATCTTTATATATTTTGCCTTGAGTGGGTTTCAGCAGTCCCAGCAAAACCCGGAGGATTGTTGTTTTACCACAACCGGAAGGGCCGAGGATAGAGAGAAATTCTTTATCCTCGACCGCAAAACTAACATCCTGCAAGATTGTGTTATCACCGAACTCCACTCTCAGGTTTTCGACAGCAAGCTTGCCGTGACATTTAGCTTCGCATCTGGCCTCGTCCATCAATGGATCCATTTATCAAGGATACGAGTCTTCTCTTCAGGAGTGTTGACACCCATATCCGAATATTTTATATCCGAAGGATAATTGGGAATGGAAAAATCTAAATCCTTATAGATTTTTTCCGGATAGAATTTCTCTTTATCGGCCTTGATAAGGTCACTGTAAAAATAATCAAAAACTGCTTTGACCGCGGCTTTGTCTTGTCTGCTGTCAATCATCCCCATTCCGTAACGGGAAACCGGAGACCCCTCATCAAAATAGACAATCTTAAGATTGGCGCCTTCGTTGATTTTGGTAACCGTCTGCGCTGTCATACCCAGGCCAATACCGGCCTCGCCCCGCACCAAATCGTTAACAGGACCGGATCCTGATGTGGTGAATTGAGTAATGTTTTTCGCGAGCTCATCCATATACGCAAAAGCCTGGTCTTCCCCCATGGCAACAATCAGGCTCTTCAGGAACATGTAGCCGGTGCCTGATGATTTTGGGTTCGGCATGGAGACAAGACCTTTGTACTCAGGCTTAATCAAATCAGAATAGCTGGTGGGTTCCTCAACACCCTTGTCTTTGAGAACATCAGGATTGATGGCAATACATCCTCCGTTTTTGCATTCCGGAATAAACTTCTTCGAGGGCAGAACCATATCCTCCACAAAGGGAGCGAAGTCATAATCGGAGAGCTCAGCCAGATAGGGCTCGAATTTTGACGCGTAGCCATAATCACAATCAAAAACAATATCGCATTGTATATTTTTTCCTTCGGTCATCAGCTTATTCGCTAAGGTCCCGGTCGCCATTTCCTCAATAATAATGTCATAATCTGGAAACTTCTCCTTGAGCCTGCTCCTAAACTCCTCATTGCGGTAATCCTCTGCCCCTGAGTAAATCACCACTTTGTTGTCATCCTCTTTTTTGGTGCAGCCAAAGGCCGCCATAAGAACTGTTAAAACCAGCAGAATACCCAATACCCTTTTCACTTTCAGCCCCTCTTCTCCGGCATTTTTTTGGTAGATTAATTGTTTTGTAATCCATGGAAACATATTTGTCGCCGGTCAAATATGTTTCCATCAAAAATGTTGCTGCGCCTTTTGCTTAGCCTTCATTTTTAACACAAACCGCATTCGCAGGATTCGTCATGAATCGATTAATTATTCAAATATATGTTGAATTTCATCTTAGCATGCTTTTCATGATCATGTCAACTGCTGGATTCAACAACTGCTGGATTCAACAACATGCCACATCATCACATCATCTGCAGATGCGCGGGTGCGGTCAAAATCTTATTCTGACTAATTTTTGGACAATTTTTTACTATCAATTTTCTGTTAAATGAGGTATGCTCATGTTAATATGATCATAATCCCAGAATCCCATAGGAGGTGTAAACATGTCCATATTTAAAGAATTCGAAGAGGGAAAATTGTATCTATCATCAGGCCTTACCGGCACAGAAGAACAGCCCGTGGATGCGAAATCCATTGCCTGGTCGCCCCATGCCAAGTTTGACGGGGTGGAGCTCAAGCACTTGATCACAGCTAAGGATACGGAGGGCGTCTTTAGCTACCATCTCGTCCGTATTGCTCCCCAAAAGAAAATCGGCCTGCACATCCACAACACACAGTTGGAAACCCACGAAGTTATTACCGGAAGCGGCCTGTGTAAGAAAGCCGATCAGGAAATCATCTACAAGGCAGGTACCCTATCCGTCTTACCTGCCGGCATTGAGCATGAAGTCACAGCTGGCCCTGACGGTCTGTCCCTTTTTGCCAAGTTTATTCCAGCATTGTGTTAGGGCCGCACAGCGGTGCTCGTTCCACACGGCTTAATCACTCCGCGCTGCGGTACCCAATCCCTTAGGGACTGTAACTAAATAACTTTGACATTATTCCTTGTCTTTTTGGCGGCAGGTGCTTGCTCTGATAGTTTGCTGTTGGCGATATGCCGTTGGCTATTTACATTCGATGCTTGAGTGCTTGCGCCATGTTTCGTTGAAAATCCTTGAAAACCTTCCAGGTTGTCTGCGGATTTTCGCCTTGCCTGACGCAAGCACTCAACATCGATTCTAGATAATCATCTGTCCGCAGCTAAACGCCAACTATCAAGGCCAACACCAAACGCCAAAAATCCGGCGGCCTAATGTCAAACTTATTTAGTTACAGCCCCTAACAGGTTTCCTTTATGTTCTTCTGATATACTCTTCTGACACATCCCCTATATTCAGAAGGCGTGAAACCAACAATGTTTTTGAAGCATTTAATAAAATGGCTCTGGTCATAAAAACCCAGAGCTAAAGCAATATCTATAAACAGCTTCCCATTTTCAATCATTCTCTGAGCCTTACGGATTTTGCTTTGAAGGAGGAATTTGTGCGGTGTCACGCCAATATGTCTTTTGAATTTTTTGATGTAATGGTGCAGACTATACCCTGCTTCACCTGCTGTCACCTGTAATCTGTTATGGTTCTCCGGTGCACGCCAAAAGGCATGCGCACTTGAGAGAATAATACGATCCGACGGCTGAGGGGCTTGACAAATGTACAAAGCCTCGGCAGCTTTTGCTAATAACACGGCATTCACATTGAGCCCGAGTTGATGTAGCGCTTGTGAGAGAACGCTGGACAAATTGGCTGGCGCGAAAGTCGGAGATTCGACAAGGTTTTTGTTTACACATATGGACAGCATCTCATAGGCATCTGGCAGCAACAGGGCATGGACCTGATACGGAGCCACAATAAAATAACTTCCGGACGAGTAAGTTGTGAAGGCCTCATGACATTTCAGGGTAATTTGTCCGCATAGGATCAGTCCGATTGTGTAAACCGAGACATGGTTATGTTCTTGGTATTTTATAGATTTGTTTTTTAGGTGGATGATTTCCCACTGCTCACAACGGCAGTAGACTGCTCGACCCATCATGCTCACGATCAATCGCTCACTTTCTTAGGGTTCCTGTAGAACGCTTTGCGCATTCATTACTTTGTGACGACTTAGTAATGCCATTGAACCATATTCAGGTTGTGGACATAGTCCTCTTTAGCTATAGTATATAGTTCGTTTGCCCCAAAAACAATAAGAATTAATACAGATTTAAGGACTTCTTAATATCTCTCGTGTTAGAATTAATATATTAATAATTTGGAGGGGAGAATTATGAAAAAGAAATTTATATTATCTTGTGCTTTTGTTCTTATACTAAGTTTTGTTCTTACTGGATGCACAGATTCTTATCAGGCAGGAAAGATAACAGATAATTGTTACGAAAACGAGTCTTTGAACTTAAAGTTTACGGCTCCTCAAGGGTATCAAATAAAATCGGGAGAGGACAGTGAAGTAGAAATTTCTTCATCCGGGAGTGGTTCTTCTATAATTTTGCTTGTTGAGAATCCTTTGGCAAGTATAGGTTCCACTGAAAAATATATTGAGGCATTAAAAAACGATATTTCTAAAGAAATTGATCAAGAAAACGAAAAGCCGATCACTATAGGAAGGAAGATAAAAAACCATTCATTTAGCGATGAAATTACAGAGGTAGAAATAGCAGGAGAAACTTATCAAAAACTATCCTGCACCATAATCAAGGAGACCTTAGTAACCCGCGAAAGCACAATAAAGCAAGATTATTATATTCGCAAATGCAAAAATAGAATTATAGTTATTATCGCGACATATGGAAATTATGGTAAAAGTGAAGCAGGAATGGATGAATTGATGAACAATTTCGTAACACTCTAATGCGGGCTTTGCCCGCAAGTGGTCAGTGATCAGTGGTTAGTGGTCAGTGATCAGTGGTTAGTGGTTAGTGGTTAGTGGTTAGTGGTTAGTGGTTAGTATTGGATTTTCTTGTTTTTTATTGACGCTTTGCGTCTGTAAGTTACTAAAGCGGACTAGGTTCACAACCTATACTTGGTTCATTGGGATTATTAAGTCGTCACAAAGTAATACAAAGTAATGAATGTGCAAAGCGTTCTACAGGAGTTAGTGCCCTCACAAAGTATTATTTCCTCACTCCAACCCATGAATAAACAACCCGCTTCTCAACTTCGGCTCAAACCACGTCGATTTGGGCGGCATCATCTTCCCCGCGTCAGACACCCGAAACAATTCCTCAATAGATACCGGATACAAGGCAAAAGCCACAGCCATTTCTCCTGAATCCACACGATTCTCCAACTCACGCACCCCGCGTATCCCTCCGACAAAATCTATCCTCTGATCCCGGCGCGGATCCTGTATCCCCAGAATAGGCGCCAAGACTCTATTTTGCAGCAGAGACGCATCCAGCGCTTCCGCCGGATCTTCTGGCATGCCGTCCCCCGGTACAGTTAGTTTATACCATTTTCTGTCCAGATACATAAATAACTGACACGTATTTGACCCTGTTGTACTGTTCACTGATTCTATGATGCTCACTTCTTCATTCTTTCTGTTGTTCCCTAAATCTCCGACATTCGCTTTATAATGGACATCATGGACATCATGGACATCATGGACATCGCACATTATACGCTGTGCATCATCAGGCTCATTTTCCCATATAGACCCCGACTTATTACTAAACACACCAGCAGAGGCTTCACCCTGCGCATTGCCCAATACCTCCACTTGAGCTACGTCCCCAACCTTGCACAAAAACTCATCAGCCGTTAACCTGTTCAAATCCCGTACCACCCGGTTGTACGCCATAATATACATCTGATCATTGGGAAAAATCACCGCCAAAGCAAAGTTAAAACCTTCCTCTCCCGTATAACCGGGCTTACCCCGGCGTCTTTGCAGACCCACCTGCACCGCCGCAGACATGCGGTGATGTCCATCAGCAATATAAAAATCCTCCACTTGCGCAAACGCCTCTTCCAATTGCCTGAGGACAGCTCCATCATCAATACGCCATACCTCATGCATCACTCCATCTTCAGCTGTGAAAGCGTAGAGGGGACGTTGACCTATCCAACCCTCAATCACATCATTGATACTTTTTCGGGAACGATATGTGAGAAAAACCGGCCCCGTATGTGCCCCGCATCCATCCACATGCCGAATCCGATCCCGTTCCTTCTCTTCCCGGGTCAGCTCGTGTTTCTTGATCGTCCCTTGCAGATACTCATCAATACTGACACAAGCCACAAGACCCGTCTGAGCCCGTCCCTCCCGGGTCAGCCGGTAAATATACAGGGCGGGATCCTCCTCTTGGATGAGGATCCCCTCTTCTCTCATGTGAGACAGCGCCAAAGCAGCTTGGGCATAAACCCTGTCCTCGTAAGGAGCAACATCGTCATCAAGATCAATCTCCGCCCGATCCACATGCAGAAAAGAGACAGGGTTGCCCTGTGCCATCTCCTTGGCTTCTTCGCGGTTCATAACGTCATAAGGCAAGGCCGCCACACGAGCCGCATACTCCGGAACCGGCCGTATCCCTCGAAAAGCCTTTACTATCATTTCACTCACACCATTATATCTTACTCACACCATTATATCTTACTCACACCATTATATCTTACTCACACCATTATATCTTACTCACACCATTATATCTTACTCACACCATTATATCTTACTCACACCATTATATCTTACTCACACACTATATCCCTCTCACTCAAACATCAAATCACCCTCACACGGACAACAGACTCAATCTTCTCCATTTCTTCCGCCAAGTTTTTGCCATCAATCTCATCCACATCAATATCGATCAGCGTGTACCCAACCATATCCTGACTTTGGTTGATCATATCGCTGATATTGATACCCTTGCTCCCCAGGAGCCCTGCCAGTGCCCCCACCACTTTGGGAACATTCTTATGAACCACACAAACCCTTTTCCGTCCCGTATAGCTTAGAAAACAGGACGGGAAATTGACTGAATTGCTGATATTTCCCCGCTCCAGATACTCTTTCAGCTGCATACTCGCCATCATGGCACAAACCTCTTCCGATTCCGGCGTAGACGCCCCCAGATGCGGAATAGGAAGAATAGCCTCATTCCCCAACAATTCCGGCACCGGAAAATCCGTCACATAACAGCCTATCTTCCCCTCTTCAATAGCCGCCAGCAGATCATCATTATCCACCAGCCCAGCCCGGGAGAAGTTCAGCAGACGCACACCTTGTTTCATGAGGGCAAAACTTTCTTTGTTAATCATTTTTTCCGTTTTAGAACCGAACGGAACATGGATCGAGATATAGTCGCACCCCCGATAAATCTCCTCCACAGAAACTGCCTTCGCAACCCTTCTGGAAAGATTCCAAGCCGCGTCTACGGACATAAAGGGATCATACCCCATGACCTCCATCCCCAAACGGTACACATCGTTAGCCACGCGGACGCCAATAGCGCCAAGCCCAATCACGCCCAGCTTCTTACCCATGAGTTCAGGTCCTACATACTGAGCCTTCTTCTTTTCCACCTGCTCAGCCACATCCTGCTGACCTTGCAGAGATTGCACCCAAGTAATACCTTGATGAATTTTCCGGGAAGATAACAGCAGCGCCGCGATAACCAGCTCCTTAACCGCATTGGCATTGGCCCCCGGCGTGTTGAAGACCACAATTCCCTTGTCCGAACAGGTCTGCAACGGAATATTGTTGACCCCAGCCCCGGCTCTGGCCACAGCCTTAAGCGAAGCAGGCAACTCCATGTCGTGCATCTTGTAGCTTCTCAGCAAAATGCCATCCGGCTGTGGATCCTCTTTCCGGATCATATAATCCTTCTCCGGAAAACAGTCTAATCCCTGCTGGGCGATATTATTTAAGGTAACAAGTTTAAACATTCTGATTCCCTCCACATTTTTCTTATTGTATAGGTGCATAAGATTGATTTTTTCTTATTCCATAGTATTGAGTTAATCCCCTCATCCCTCAACCGTTCTGCGCCTCAAATTCCTTCATGAAATCAACCAGCGCGTGTACCCCTTCCCGGGGCATAGCGTTATAAATACTCGCTCTCATACCCCCCACAGAACGGTGCCCACCTAAGTTGACCAGTCCCTTCCGCTTGGCTTCTTTCAAAAATTGAGCGTCAACATCAGGATTCCCCGTCACAAAGGGAACATTCATCAAGGAACGATCCCTTTTATCCACGGTACCCTGGAAAAGCTTCGAATTATCCAAGAAATCATACAGCACAGCCGCTTTGTCCTCATTATACTTCTGGATCGCCTTCACGCCGCCCTGAGCCGCCAGCCATTCAAACACAAGCTTCGCCATATAGATGCCAAACGTCGGCGGCGTATTGTACAAAGACTTATTGTCCGCATGGGTTTTGTAATCGAACATCGTTGGAATATGGGGCAGAGGATTCCCGATCAGGTCCTCCCTGATAATGACGATAGTTAGGCCCGCCGGGCCAATATTCTTCTGGGCCCCCGCATAGATCAGGCCAAACCGGCTCACATCATACGCCTCCGACAGAATAGAGCTGGACATATCCGTCACCAAAGGAACACTGCCCGTATCAGGCAGGCTGGTGTACCGCGTACCATAGATGGTGTTGTTCACAGTAATGTGAAAATAATCCGCATCCGGACTGAACGTGCTCGGATCCAAGTCCGGAATATAGGCGAAGGTTCTATCCGCCGAAGACGCGATAGTAGTGACCTGGCCGTAGCGCGCCGCCTCTGAAGCCGCTTTTTTCGCCCATTGCCCTGTGATGACAAAATCCATCTTACCGCCCCGCACAAGATTCATCGGCACCATGGAAAATTGCATGCTGGCGCCTCCCTGCAGGAATAAAATCTGATATCCCTGAGGAATGTTCATGAGTTGACGCAGCAGGTCCTGGGCCCCCATTATGATTTCTTCAAATGCCGCCGAGCGATGACTCATTTCCATAACCGACATCCCTGCCGTTTCATAAGCCACCAGCTGCTTCTGGGCTTTTTCCAAAACCTCAACCGGCAAAACCGCCGGTCCGGGTGAAAAATTGTAAACGCGTTCCTGTTGCATGGGGTTGTTCTCTCCTTACTATTTTTTCTGCCAATTTTTTTTGCCAAACTATCCCTGTGATTATGCCCAAAAGGGACTTGTTCGAGCTTTTATTAGGCGAACGATACTATTATACAAAAAAAGTCGGGATGATGCCACCTGAAAAAAGCAGGAGAGCAGGAGAGCCAAGTTCTCAGGCGTATTTCTATCAGAATGACCCTACTGAGATGCCCTTGCGCCTGTTAGATGAAAATGGCATAATAGCCTGGGTACGGTTTTAGATCGGAATTTGGATGTAGAGGATGATAAAGCCATGTCTGTTGCTTTATATAAGTTCAATAGGGATAGATCAAAAATCGTTTTGAGCGTAAATATATCGACTCAGCGTTTTTATGTGAAATATTGGATTCCTGCCATATCTGAAATTGGTGTTAAATATATTTGTGATGGGAGCAGGTTTGGTAAGTCGAATTTAGATGATGTTTTGAAAGAGTTAGATTTATTGCATATATGGGCATTGGAAAATATGAATGGTTATGATCAGGAGTATATGATAACTAGAATTAAAGACTTGCAGAGAATGATACCAAAAGCTTTAGAGGATGTAGATGCGATTTTGCACATCTTTTGAACCCGTGTAACCTGGGTTATCTCCATACCGTCTGGACGATGCTATGTGCAAGCGGGAATCTATCCGCCGGACTGGGCGGGGCGGCCATTAATTTTGGCTCTGAAGATACGCCATGGCTTTTTGGGACAATTCCTCCAAAGTCATTCTCAGTTCCACTCAGAAGCAAGCAGAAAGTCCCGGATGTTTTTGTGTTTGATCCCTTCGCGGCTCATGTCGAACTCATCCAGTGACACAACATACTTCGGAAAATTGTCCCGTACCGGTTCGTATGCGCCGAACTCACGTTGAATCGTCTCTTCTGACGCAAGAAGGTAGGTAACCTGAACATAGAGCCTCTCCTTCTTATTCTCACAGATGAAGTCAATCTCCTTCGCTCCCGCTCTACCGACTGTAACTTTGTAACCCCTCCGAAGCAGCTCCATGAAAACGATGTTCTCCAGAATGAGATTCACGTCCTTCATGTTGCCTCCGTACACCGCCTCGCGGAGTCCGTGGTCGGCGATGTAATATTTCTCGTTGACCGCAAGCAGCTTCTTGCCCTGTAAATCCTGTCTGCGTACTTGGTAGATGAGAAAAGCGTTCATGCAATAATTGATATAGTTCATCGTCGTTTCGGGAGCCATCACACGGTTTGCGTTCTTAAAATATTTTGAGATGGACGCCGCCGAAAACGTCGTCCCAACACCGTTGAATATATATGCTATGATACGCTCCAGCTGATCGACGTCACGAACCTTATTGCGTTTTACGATGTCTTTAAGGACAACCGAATTGAATAAATCCTGTAAGTAGATTTGTGACGGTGATTCTTCATAGCGGAGATTTCCGAGATAAGGCATACCGCCGAGGGTCATATACCTTGTGAACGCTTCCTTTTGCTGCACGTTCGGGAAGATAGAGATGTATAGCTCCAAGAACTCCCCGAAGGAAAAAGGATAAATAAATGATGAATTCAACATACCGCCCGGCAAGGTAAGTCGCAAGTTCGCCTGAAAGCAGCTTGGCGTTTGAACCTGTGATATAGATGTCACAGTCAAATTTAACACGGAGCGAATTGACGCATTTTTCCCATTCCAAAACCTCTTGAATTTCATCGAAGAAAAGATATGCCTTCCCTTCGATGCCCGCCATCCTCTGCGTGACCTCTTTGTGCAGAGCCTCAGCGGTGCGCAGCCAAGCGTTGTCCATGTCCTCAAAATTGAGTTTGATAAACTGTGAGCCGGAAATCCCTTGCGTTGTTAACTCGGCCTGTATCAATTCCAGCATGACCGATTTCCCGCTACGTCTGACGCCGGTCAGCACTTTTATGAGATCGCTCCCGATAAACGGCCGGATGCGGCTCATGTACGCCTCTCTTTGAATCATGAATATTAACACTCCTCCCAATAGCAACGACATCATTATTTCACATATACAACTGAATTACAAGTATGTTCTCTTGATTTGTTAAGATATATCTTAATGTTTATATATATATATGTGTGTGTGTGTGTGTTTATGTGTATGTGTATGTGTATGTGTATGTGTATGTGTATGGGGATTAGGGGCTGTAACTATCATCCAAGTTATTGAGTTACAGTCCCCAACCACTTTTAGTCACTTATGGGTGCGAAGTGTCAATAAAAAAACAAGAAAATCCCTGACCACTAACCACTGACCACTGATCCCTGACCACTTGCGGGCGCAGCCCGCGTTGACAGCAGAACCCTCTACCCCTCTTTCTGAGCCTTCAACTGCGCAATCAACGTCTCACCCAGCTTAGGGGGCACATCCTCATACCCGACAAACGTACTTGTAAAAGATCCTCTCCCCTGCGTCATAGCTCTGAGATCAATCGTATAGCGCATCATTTCCGCCTGAGGCACACGCCCCCGGATAAGCTGCATCTTCCCGTCCCGATCCATGCCCAGCATATGACCTCTCTTGTTGTTTAAATCTCCAATGACCTGACCCACGAATTCTTCCGGGACGCGGATATCCACTTCAACCACAGGCTCTTTGAGGACAGGATTCGCCTGTTCGCAGCCTTTTCTAAAGGCCAGTTTTGCCGCCAGCTTGAAAGCCATCTCATTGGAATCAACAGGGTGGTATGACCCGTCATAAAGGGTACATTTGATATTGGTCATCGGGTATCCGGCCAGGAACCCTTCGGACATAGCTTCGCGCAATCCTTTTTCCACAGCGGGGAAAAAGTTCCGCGGCACAGAACCGCCCACCACCGTTTCCACAAATACAAAGTCCTGATCCGGACAGGGCTCCAAAGTAATCCACACATCTCCGTACTGCCCGCTGCCTCCGGTTTGTTTTTTGTGCTTGCCTTGAATTTGGACAGTTTTACGGATGGTCTCCCGGTAAGGAACCCGGGGCGCCTCGGTTTCCACCCCCACCCCGAATTTGCGGGCCAGTTTTTCCTTGATGACATCCAGCTGCGTATCGCCGATGCCCGTCAACAGCGTCTGATGGGTTTCAACAGGTTTCGAAATTTCCAGAGTGGGATCCTCGTCACTGAGACGGGTCAGGGCCGACCCCATCTTGTCTTCGTCCGCCTTGCTCTTGGCTCGTATGGCCAGAGAGAAGGTCGGTTTGGGAAATTCAATACTGTCCAGAGTCACTTTCTTTTCTTTGCCGCACAAGGTGTCCCCTGTCTTGGTTTCCTGCAGCTTGGACACCACAACAATATCTCCGGCCTTGGCCGCTGGCGTATTTTCCTGATGCTTGCCGCGCAGGAAAAAGAGCTGCCCCACTTTCTCGTCCACATCCCGGCTCCCATTGAGAAGTATGCTGTCACTGTTCAACGTGCCTCCGTAAACCCGCAGGAAAGACATTTTGCCCAGATAAGCGTCCGCCAAAGTTTTGAAAACCAACACCGCTTTGCTCTCCTGAGACTCAGGAACCACGGCATACTCGCTGATAAACTGGGCCAGCTCTTTGACCCCCACATTCTTTTCTACAGACCCGAACAGAACGGGTACCATAAGATTTTGGGCCAACGCGAGGCACAGAATCTTTTTATTATCCTCCAGGGTCAAGGGCTCCTCTTCAAGATATTTCATCAAAACATCATCATCGGCTTCCGCAGCCGCCTCGGCCAAAGCATCCAGCAATACCGCGGCCTCATCGGCATAGGTGTCGGGAACCTTGCCCAGAATATCGATCACTTGGCTGAAAGAAGCCTCTGTTCCCACAGGAATCTGCATCTGCACAAAACGCACCCCGGGAAAACTACTCTTGAGCTGCTCCAATACCTTTTCCACGTTGGCATTTTCGCGATCCAATTTGTTGATGTAGACCATGCGGGGCATCTTCTTGACATCCATCATCTCCCAGATCATCTCAGCCTGGACTTCGACGCCATCCGCTCCCGATATCACCATGAGTCCCGTTTCCGCCACCCGCAGCCCCGAAACGACTTCGCCAATAAAATCAGCATATCCCGGCGTATCCAAAAGGTTGATTTTCACCTGACCCAATTCAATAGGCACAAGAGACAGATTCATAGAAATCTGCCGATGGGTTTCCTCCGGCAGGTAATCAGAAACGGTGTTGCCATCCACAACCTTACCCATCCGCGTCGTAACTCCGGTATTGTAAAGCATGGCCTCCGCCAGGGACGTCTTTCCTGTCCCACCGTGTCCTACCAGACAGATATTCCGAATGTTGCTGGTTTCATAAGCTTTCAATACAATCGCCCCTTTATTTTAAAATGATATAACCCGCTAAGGTGATAAGCCGTGCACCCTGTCTATTGTACATTGTACATTGTAAAGTGCTCTTCGCCAAGTCGCTGCAAATTGTACACTGTAAAGTCATCTTCGCCAAGGTGTTTCAAACTGGACATTATAAAGCGCTCTTCGCCAAGATGTTCCAACCTGGACATTGGACATGGGCTTCGTCATGGGCAGTCATCCTCCGGCATATATGTTTAAAAGACCCTCGGGAGGAGATGCCATGGCCAACCGGCTGATTGTGGGAGCCGCCATTTTGTTCGGCGCTAATCTTGTCAACAAGATCATGGGCTTTGTTTACCAATACCTGATCATGCACTATATCGGCAGCGAAGCCTTCGGCCTGTACCAGATGGCCTTCCCCGTTTATATGACAACTCTGGTTTTTACAACGGCAGGGCTTCCTTTAGCCGTGGCGAAAATGGTGTCAGAAAAAATCTCCTTGGGCGCTCCCCAAGATGCTCGCAAAATCTTCCATACAGCCCTCCTCATCCTCTTCGTCTCCGGCACTCTGGTGACCTTGCTTGTTTATCTGAATATTCCAATTATATCAACAGAATTTTTTCCTGACAAACGAGTGGGCATGATTTTTAAAATTTGTATTCCCTCTGTGCTCATTGTCTCCGTTTCTTCCGGCTTCCGTGGGTATTTTCAAGGACTGCAAAATATGCTCCCCTCCGCCACCAGCCAGATCGTCGGCCAAATTGCCCGGGTAGGTCTGGGCTTCTACGCCGCCTGGCTTCTGCTGCCTATGGGAGTAGAATGGGCCGCCTGCGGCCTGGCCCTGGGCATGGTGGCTGCCGAACTCATTGCCTTGATCATGATTATGATCTTCTATGTCTGGCAGCGCAGTCAGGACAAAAAACGTGTCTATCAGCCTCACCGCATGCGCTATCGCCACATTTGCAAGGATCTCTTCACGCTCTCTGTGCCCACCACAGGCAGCCGCCTGGCCGCCAGCCTTCTGTCTACTCTTGATACCCTTATCATCCCACGGCAGCTGGGCAAGGCCGGCTATAGCATATCTGAATCCACATCCCTTTTCGGTCAGCTTAACGGCACCGCCCTGACCCTTCTCACCTTCCCGAATGTGTTTACCTTCGCCTTAGCCACTTCCCTCGTCCCCGCGATTTCCGCGGCCATGGCCCGGAAAAACTACCAGTTAGCCGGCAGCCGCTGCAATGACGCCATTCGCGCCACCGTTTTGCTTGGCCTGCCTTGCGCGATTTTCCTCTTTATCTTTGCCGATATCCTGTCCGGTGTCTTTAAAAGCCCCCAGATCGCTCCTGCCTTGCAAATTATGGCCGCCACCGGCCTCTTCACCTATCTGATGCAAACCACCACAGGTATTTTACAAGGGGTAGGCAAAATGCATGTCCCCCTGGTTCATTCCCTCGTCGGCGCCTTCATCCGCATTCCCCTTCTCTTTTATCTGACCGCCCAGCCGGAACTGGGGATCCTGGGATGCGCGCTGACTTACAGCATTAACAGTGTCATTGTCACCTCTCTCAATTTTGCCGCCATATTGAGGTATATCAAGGTTAAGTTCAACTATGTAAAACTTTTCGGCAAACCCCTGCTGGCCGCCGCCGCCATGTTCGCCTCCATGATCGCGATGAAGAGTGTGCTGGGCGGACAGTCCCTGCTTTCGTTTGCCACCGCTTTGCTCATCTTGAGTATCGGGTTTGCCGTGTATGTCGGTGTGCTGTGGCTGATCAAAGGGATCTCAAGCAAGGATCTGAGCATACTGCCGTGGTTTAACAAGGTTCCCAGGGCGTGAAATCATGTTGTATATTTGCGCACAATATGCTATTATAATGTACAAAGGAGGATTTTTCCATGTCAATAACAAATATTAACATCCGAACAGACAGCGAAATTAAAACGAGAGCACAAGAAATTTTTGCAATGCTGGGACTGGATATGACAACGGCAATTAACCTGTTTTTACGCCAAACTGTCCGTATGAACGACATTCCGTTTGTTCTAAGCACACGAAAAGCCAAACCAGAAGAGGCTCAGGAAATACCAAAAGAAAATGTCGGGCCACTATTTGAATATGGTCGCGGGTGCATGAAAGGGAAAATGTGGATGGCAGACGACTTTGACGCACCATTGGAAGATTTTAAGGAGTATATGGAATGAAATATCTGCTTGACACTCATGCGTGCCTTTGGTATTTCGAGGATTCGAATAAGCTTAGCGAAACAGCGGCGAATATCTTTTCACTTTTTGCACTGGTAAAAAGTTCACAGCCATAGCGCGGATAGAGCACTTCAATTTCTTTCAGAAGTTTGGTTCCGCTTTCATGATTATCATGTGCGCATCCCCCTCACTCCTCGCTGCAAAGGCATATCACTGTCCATACTCCAGAACACATGCCCCGGCTTTTTCATAAAGAAGCGGACATAGATCAGTCCCAACAGGATCACCAGAGTGCATACTACGCCACCTTCCGCGCCAAAGGCGCCCCCCGTCACCCAATCAGGTCCCGCAAAAACAGTGTTCATAATCGATACCTTCCCATCTCCGCCGCTTACAGCCATGCCAAAAACAGAACCCTGGAAGAAATTCCACGTAATATGATACCCTATAGGCGCCCACAGCCTCCCCGTTTTGATAAACAGAAAGGCAAACAAAATCCCCACTAACATGAGATTCACCAGGGCCACACCCACCACATAAGCCTGGACAGACTCTTGCATAACCCAGAAATTAGGAATATGCAGAACCGAAAACATCACAGCCGGCAGCACAACAATCAACCACTTCAACCGAGTCGTCTTCAGAGCCGTCATCATAAAACCCCGTGACATCAGCTCCTCATTAAAGCCCACAAAAATGAACAAAACCAATCCGCCTATAAACCCAGGGTGACCCACCCCGGACCAATCCACATGTGTTATGGACGCCGTCTTCGTGAGCACCAGAACCGCGACCACCAACCCCATAGACACAATGCCAAACACACATCCGAAAAGCAATTGCTTCAGCCAGCCCTTCCTGTCAAGGCCCATTTGAGCCAGAGGCCTTTTATAGAGCAGCCAAAAAAGCAGCAATACGACCCCTATAATCATCACTAACATAAAATACTGAACCCCATAGCTCCCCTCAAGCCGCGAAGCCATTTCCGCAACCCTGTTCTGATACTCGGCCGTGTCGGATACAGGCGCCTCCGCGGCTGCCATAACAAGCGCTGCAACACCCACAATCATAACCACCATAAATTGCACCGCAATAAACGCAGCGCCGAGAAGTGATAAACCCCACCCCGAGCGAATTTCACCATATTTGTTCTTAAAGATCATGATGTACAGCTCCTTTTAAACTCGGAATTCCTTGCCAGTTCCTTGCTGCTCAAAACCAGCTAATGCCAGCAGCCAGCAGCATCAGAACACTAACAACCAGCGCCGATACCATAGCCCCAGAAGTCCAGAAACAAGACCAGCGCCGCGGCCAATAGGGATCTGACGTATTCATGTCCGGCAGCTGAGATCCTTCGCTCCGATCATCATGAACACCCGGATCATTCCGGTGACGCATAATACCCAGAAAAGGTTTAATTTTAGCCCAATTTATGATTAAGATGATACACGCCAGAGTCACAATTCCTATTTGGATGATTATCCAAAGATCATGTGCGGTTTTTTCCTCCAGGGGCATAAACACATATTCTGTAAGGACAAAAAAAGTATTATTGAAAGCATGAATGAGAATTGCCGGTCTTAAAGAGCCTGTCCGCAGTGTGACTATACCCAGAAAAATACCAAAGACAAACGCACCTGGCGCCTGAATAAAATTGCCATGAATCAGGCCAAAAAACAGCGCGGAAACTATGACCGCAAAACCGTTGCCATATGGCTTTATCGCATGTAAAAGAATGCCGCGGCACAAGAATTCTTCAAACACAGGAGCCCCAATACAGATAGCCGCAGCATATAAAAATGCAGCCAGAGGCTCCGTTGGCACAGAAGTCAGAAACTCCGGAACATACAGGTGCAGATTCAACAGAGAAAGCGCGTTTTTGAGAAACTCACTCATGAAATCCACCACAGTCGTCATTCCCATAGCCACCACTGTTATGACGATCAAACCAGAAACCTTCATACGACTCGGTCCCAACAAGGGCTTAAGCCTGATCCGGGTTAGCGCCCCCCCGGCAAGGGCAGTCAGCCAGGCTGCGAAAGGAGACAGGAACACAGCGAAAGCCAAAAACAAAGAATCAGAGCTCAAGGCAGAACTCCCTTCCAAAGCAGCAGACATATCCTGACCATTGGCTAAAGCAAACATCACGATTCCTATCGCCCAAATCATGGCCAACAGAATACTTATCCCAAACGAAAAAGCCCAATAGAGCAGCACAGTCCCCCCCGCCCGATTCATGAGAGACCGGATATGCGGAAAATTTGATGAAATCATGAACATCGTCCTCCTTTTTCAAGATAGTTATTTAACTACCTCTTCCTGTAATGCCAATATGTAAGAGTCACCGCCACCAGCGAAACAAGCAGTATAATAATCTTGTAGACAATAAAAATCTTAAGCACAGACAGCAGGACAATCACCACCAAGGCTCCTATGGGCACCAAATAATAGGCGCGCCCACGGGCTTTCTTCCCCTTTTTGTGATCCCGCCACATCATCAGCAAGAAAACAATCATATAAACAACAAACACTTTCAAGGCTATCCCCATGGTTCGCCTCTTTCCACCAGCTTCTCCAGTTCAGCATAATCTGTCAGATCCCCCAACAGAGGCGTAATAGACACAAAACCCCTGGCGATAGCCTCCTGATCCGTCCCCTCCGCCTCATCCTCAGGCTGGGATCCATAGACCCAATAGTATTCCCGACCAAAAGGACTCTTACGCGTCTCAAAACGGTTGAGGAATGCCCGGCGTCCCAAACGGGCCAGACAGTATCCCTGCCACGCCTCCCGGGGATGATGGGGAAAATTAATATTGAGCAGCCCCTCAAATGAGGTCAGAACCTCATCCTCCAGCAGCACATCCCGCACAAAAGCCGCCGCGGATTCAAAATTCATCCCCTCCGTAAAAGACTTCACCGCCAGAGACAACGCGAAAGCTTTCACACCCAGCAGCATGCTTTCCATCGCCGCCGCCACCGTTCCCGAATAGAAAACATCACTGCCCAAATTAGGTCCGGCATTGATACCCGAAAGCACCAACTCCGGCCGGAACCCCAGAATATCTCCCTGCAAAGCCAGCTTGATACAATCTGTCGGCGTTCCCGCCACCGCAAAACCCTGACCGCCGCAGGGCAGCTCATGCCGGGCAAGAAACAGAGGTTTATGCAATGTCACGGCACGTCCCGTCGCCGACTGCTGCCGCTCCGGGGCCACAATACATATCTGATGGCAGTTCGTCTCAGCCAGTACCCGATAGAGAGTCTGCAGTCCCGGCGCCTGGAATCCATCGTCATTTGTCAATAAAATACGCATACTACTCAACCTCGTAAATCGTCATGGTCATGGCATCCTGCTCCTTAGACAGCCCAAACATCAAATTATGTTTGCGTAAATTGCGGTTGAGAAAATCCACAATCTTATACATGTTATCGTAAGCTTCAAACTTCTGAGCGCCGATGAGATCCAGCTTACCTGAATGGGCCTGTCCCTTGTCGTCATTGTCGTCATAAGCTCCACCCGTATTAGCGGCATCAAGAAGGTTAACCTTTTTCAACATATCATCATCCCCCCATACTCCCATACTCCCTTCTATCTCCTGATCACCCTCCCCGAATCAGCGCAAACGCCTCAGCCCGCGTCGCCCCATTAGATTCAAAAATGCCGCGCACCGCCGACGTCAGCGTCTTCGATCCCGGCTTCTTGACACCCCGCAGGGTCATGCACAGATGTTCTGCCTCAAGCACCACCAACACCCCCCGCGCATCCAGTTCCTGGACAATGGTATCCGCAACCTGGGTTGTCAAGCGCTCCTGCAGCTGAGGTCGGCGGCTGAACGTCTCAAGCACCCGCACCAATTTTGACAAACCGGAAATTCTGCCCTGGCGCGGGATATAGGCAACATGGGCTTGCCCCACAAAAGGCAATAAGTGATGTTCGCACATGGAATAAAAAGGAATGTCCTTAACAATAACCATCTCCTCATGACCTTCCTTGAACTGGATCATGAGATCCTCATCAGGATCCTCCCTCAGTCCAGAAAAAGCTTCGGCATAAAAACGCGCCACCCTCGCCGGCGTCTCCCTCAGCCCTTCCCGGTTCGGATCTTCCCCGATAGCCTCAAGTATCATGGTCACAGCCGTTTCAATTTTTTCCTGATCAAACGCCATTATCTTTACCTCAAAAAGTACATTGTGATCACATCACATGATTTAGTAAACATGCATTTGATTTTATCATAGACTTGATCTATCGGCAAAAATCCGGAAATCTTGAAATTTTGGTGCAGAACTCGTCAAGCCTCGAACAAAGGGCAAGCAGAGGGGGCGAACAGTTATAAGCTGCGACTTTGCTGAGGAAAATCCTGAGCAACGCAGCGCGTTGATCAGGATTTTCTCAGCATGGAGCGCGTTAAATGTTCGCCCCCTCTGCTTGCCCGCCTTAGGGACTGTAACTAAATAACTTTGACAGGCAATTAAGCATACTTCAGCAGTTCATTATAACAGTCCACCGAATACTCATACTCTTGCTTTTGTTCATAAATATTACCCAAGAGAATCCATGCCTTGTCAGCATCCGGTTCAAGGGCCAGAATTTTTTTGAGGACATCAATCCCCTCAGACCATTGTCCTCGCTGCGCGTAACAGACAGCCAGGTTGTACATGATAGTCACATCCTCACATTCGCCCTCCTTGAGAGCCGTCTTGTAATATTCAATGGCTTTGCGGCTGCGTCCCAGGGCCATGGAAATATAGCCAAGATTGTTCAGAATAATCGCATCATCCGAACACAATTCATAAGCCTTCCTGAGAAGCGGATATGCTTTTTCCGGCTTCCCCAGCTTCTGATAGACCCCTGCCAGATTGGACAAAACATCCAGGTTCTCTGACTCTGCCCGCAGCACCCGCTCATATTTGCGGCAAGCTTTATCCAGATCCCCATACAGGGCCTGACAATAAGCCCAGCGAACCAACGTCTCGTTGGATCCCGCGTACCAGTAAGCCCGTTTATAACTGTTGTTAGCCCCAGCCAGAAACTTAAGCTTCAGCTGAGCCTCCGCCTTCATTTCCCAATAAATACTGCTGCGGGGCTTGAGGCTGCAGCACCCGGCAAAGCAGTTGAGCGCATCCTGATAATTTTCGCAGCAGAAATGGATATTCCCCAGCCTGAAGAGGATCGCGGCATTTTCCGGATAAGTACATTTTGCGCGATTGAGTACAGCAATAGCCATATCCCATTCCCCCATCTCAAGGAGGCAGTCTGCGTGAAGAGTAAAAGCCTTAAGGGTGGAATTCTCATGTTTTCCCGCCTCCTCCATATGAGCAAGAGCCTCTTGTAAAAGCCCTTGTCCATAGCTGCATTGAGCGAGAAGTAAATACACTTCGCCTATCTGGCTTTTCAACGCCCGGGGTAAAACCGTACACAAATAGTCCTTAGGCTCCTGATAAATCTGCCGGGCAATGAGCTTACGCACTTCTTTGAAACGGATCGTCTCCCCAGGATCCTCCTTGAGCATATCAATCCATTTATCAATATCCTCAGACCCATCGGCGCCGCCAACACGTTTTCTGGGATCAAACCGTTTCCAGTCCAACGCCTTAAGATTTGACGCAAACTCCTTCCATTGCATAAGCCATATCTCCTCTCCTTACAGTTGATATCCCTCAACTGTGGTTTAGAGTAAGACCTTTCTCTCTGGCTCCCTCTATTCCCTTCGCCAACTCCCAAAATCGTTCTACAAAACCCCCCTTCTTTTCGAGTCTTTTGCCAGAAATCACGATCATTAGAGATATTCAATAATTTTAGATGATTCTTTTTTATCACATCATGTCACTGTGCACAGGGAATATAAATCTCCTGCCCGGCCGTCAGATATGTACTCTTAAGGTCGTTATATTTGAGGGTCTGCTCAATAAGAATATGAGATTCACTATCTGGAAAAGCCTGAGAAACCAACTGCCATAGACTATCGCCTTCCTGAACCGTGATCAGCTTGTAGCTGACCTCCTCCCCGTTGTTCACCGCAAAATTCTTGGCCGCCGTACCTTCTGCCAACACCGTGGAAGAAACCACAAAGAGCACTAGGGCACTCATCACCCCTAAAACCCCCAAGATCCCCAAGACCCCTCTCCCGGACTTTCCCCTGGTCAGAACTCCATTTATGACCTCAGCCGTTAATGCGTTTGGGTGTGCCATTTTCCTTCCCCTTTCGAGTTAAAATAACAAGAACATATGTTCTATTTAAAAATACACGAACATATGTTCCTTGTCAAGGGATTTTCCTGAATTTTTCTCGAACATGAGTTTGTATTTTTTGCCATGCTGTGTTAGACTAAATATGTATCCACATTATTAAAAGGATATCAACATTAAAAAATGATATCAACACCAAAGAAAGGCATCATCATGAAAGACTTAAGTTCCCGCCAACAGCAGATCCTCACCTACATCAAACAGCATCTCTCCCAAAAAGGCTACCCCCCTTCCGTCCGCGAAATCGGCGAAGCCATCGGCCTGTCCTCCAGCTCGACGGTTCATTTTCACCTGAACGCTCTCGAGGAAAAAGGCTGCCTGCGCCGGGATCCCACCAAACCCCGCGCCATTGAACTGCTCACTACCCCCGACAGCCCCCTCTCCGATTCCGCCGATGATCTCTCTCTGCCCCAGGTTTCCTACGCCCCTATCATTGGACACGTCACAGCCGGCGCTCCCATTCTGGCGCTGGAGAATATCGAGGACTATTTTCCGATCCCCGCAGATCTTGCCCGGGACGATGACGTCTTTTTCCTGCGGGTTCGGGGAGATAGTATGATCGAAGCCGGCATTCTGGACAAAGATCTCCTCCTGGTGCGCCAGCAATCCTCAGCAAAAAACAGTGACATTGTCGTCGCCATGCTCGCCGACGATCTCGTCACTGTAAAACGCTTCTTTATGGAAAAAAATCGTGTGCGCCTGCAACCGGAAAACGCCGCCATGGAACCCATTTACTCCCGGGACGTTTCCGTGCTTGGCAAAGTCATTGGTGTCTTTCGGACTTTGGTAAGTTGACAGGACTATTAGCACCTTACAGACGCGAAGCGTCAATAAAAAACAAGAAAATCCAATACTGACCACTGACCACTGACCACTTGCGGGCAAAGCCCGCATTAGACAAGCTGACGATTCCGCCTTAACACACACCGATTAATCCCAATTTCAATCAGACGATCCAACAACTCGCCATAAGGCACACCCGAAACCTCCCAGAGTTTCGAATACATCGAAATATTCGTAAATCCCGGCATTGTATTGATCTCGTTGACATAAATCTCCCCTTCAGCCGTCACAAAAAAATCTACACGGCTCGGACCCGACGCATCCACACCCCGAAAAGTCTCGCAGGCATATTTCTGCAGCCGTTTAACCAGATGCTCCTCCAAAGACGCCGGGTACACAAGACGTGCCGAATCATTCACATATTTTGCCTCATAATCATAAAACCCATCCGTGGGAATAATCTCTCCCGGCAAAGACGCCTGAGAATTATGGGTATCTCCCAAAACTGACACCTCTATCTCACGGCCAACAATCTCCGCCTCAATAACAATTTTATTATCAAACCCCAACGCAAACTCCACAGCCTTTTTCAGCCCCATGCGATCCTTAGCCCGGGTAATACCCACACTAGACCCCAAGTTAGCCGGCTTAATAAAACACGGATACCCCAGATCCTCCTCCACAGCTTGGAGCAGCGCCTCCTCGTTCCCGCTCACGAAGTCACTGTCAAAAACCAAATATGGCCCCACAGGCAATCCCGCCTGGGCAATAACCGCCTTCATACGATCTTTATCCATAGCCAGAGCCGACCCCAGAATCCCCGATCCCACATAGGATATCCCCGCCAGCTCCAAAGCCCCCTGGACTGTCCCATCCTCGCCGTTAGGCCCATGCAGAACCGGAAAAACCACATCACAGAGCCCCTGATCTTGGGGCAAACTCTTGTCAAGCCCCACAAAACGCGGCGATGTGGGATCCAAAGCCAAGGTCACCGCCTGATGATGGGGCAGAACCACCCCATCAGCACTTCCCAGCCACTCCTCTGGCTGAACATTCCAAAACCATCTGCCCTCTTTGTCAATCCCCACCGCAAAAACCTCATACCGATCCCGATCCAGCGCCTCAATCACCGACGCCGCCGATCTGATGGAAACCTCATGCTCTCCCGATTTTCCACCGAAAAGAACCACCACTTTTTTCTTCAATGGACTCATGCCGCTCCTCCTTATAAATAGATTTTCCAGGAATTCTCATGTGGCCTCTGCCTCATGGGCGTTTTTACTTCATTGCAACTCATTTATAGCCTTCTGTCAGCTGCCCCTGTTCCCACAACCTCAGTGCCGCCCGCACATGAATCTCCTCCAAATAGAGGTACGAACACCCCCCCTGCAAAAACACATCATAGGGCGGCCGCAGCGGCCCATCGGCCGAAAACTCACTGGTTGCCCCCTGAATAAAAGTCCCTCCCGCCATAATCACTTCATCTGTATAGCCCGGCATTTCCCCCGGAACAGGATGGACATGAGCATCAATGGGTGATATCGCGTGAAGCCCTTGACAGAACGCAATCATTTTTTCTCGATCCTTTAAACGTATAGCCTGGATAATATCCGTCCGCGGTTCATAAGGTTCGGGACTCACGTCAAACCCCAGCGCCTGCCAAAATCCCGCCGCAAAAACTGCCCCCTTCAGCGCTTCAAACACTGTCAGCGGACTTAAGTACAATCCCTGCACCATGAGACGCGCCATCTCGCCCGTAGCCCCCAGCTCCAAGCCAATCCCCGGAGCCGCAAAGCGCGCCGCCGCCCTTTCCACCAAGTCCCTTCTCCCAGCCACATATCCTCCAGAAGGCGCAAGAGTTCCACCCAGATTTTTGATAAGCGACCCCGCCAGCAGATCGGCTCCCACATGACCCGGCTCCACATCCTCCACAAGCTCCCCATAACAATTATCCACAAAAATAATAATATCAGGAAATCTCTCTTTTGCAAAGCGGATAAAATCCTCGATTTGACGCATATTCACAGCGCCCCGCCAAGCATATCCCTTGGATCTCTGCAAGGCAAACATTCTCACTTTTTGCGCCTGAGAGGCAGCCCGATCCATTTGGTTAACTTGGACCACACACCTCTCAATAGCCGCGTAATCCAAAGTATGATCAGCCATCAGATCAACCGCCTGAAAGGAAACCCCATATTCCGCCAAGCTTCCCACAGCCTGTCCCCGGACACCCATCACCGTCTGCAATGTATCATAAGGCTGCCCTGTAACAAAGACCAGGACATCTCCCGGCTTCAGGTTCCCAAACAGCGCCGCGCTGATGGCATGAGTCCCCGACACAAACTGATGCCGCACCAACGCGCACTCCGTCCCCATAAGAACAGCCACAATGCGGTCCATCCCTTCCCGTCCCCGATCATCCAGGCCATATCCGGTGCTGCCACGCAGATCGCTTCCCGCCAGGCGGGCCCGACAGAAAGACTCCACAACCCGCCGATGGTTACGACGCGCTATTTCTGTCAGCTCAGGCAATTTCCCGGCCAGAACCTCCTGACCCCGTTCGTACGCCTGCCCAATCCAAGGCGGCAACGGCAGCAAAGACTCTCTTGTTCCAAAATCCCCCATTAACGACAGATCCCCTTCATCCGCATCAGCACATCCAATCAACGCCAATCCCTATCTCCGGCGCAATGTCACCGAATCATCATATTGAACTTCCTCTCATGCCCAATCGTCGTCACATCCTCGTGGCCCGGAAAAACAGCTGTGGAATCAGGCAGCGACATAAGATGCGTCTGGATACCCGTGACCAGCTTCCTCATATCCCCGCCCGGAAAATCTGTGCGCCCTACCGCTTCCTTGAACAACGTATCCCCACTGAAAACACCGTCCACTGTTTTCAAACAAATTCCTCCCGGAGTGTGGCCAGGGGTATGCAGCACCTCCACAGACAGCTTTCCCACCGGAATCACATCACCATGCTCCAACACATCCACAACACCGGCAGCCATACTGAAAGGCTTTCTGGAAACAAAAGCTGTCAGATTAAGGATGGCATTCGTCAGCATCCCCAGATCGTCCTTATGAATAGATACCGCCAAGTCGTGAGCCTCTCTGAGCTCCTCCGCCGCGCCAACATGATCGATATGCCCATGAGTCAGCACAATGCGTTCCAGCGTCACCCCGTTCTCCTCAGCCCACGCCATAATCTCCGGCGCGTTGTCCCCCGGATCAATAACAATACCCTTCATGGTGTCCGGGCAGTAATGCACATAGCAGTTCATGGTCATGCCCGGCATATAGGTCTTTAATGTGACAATTTTGCGTAAAAACATAATGTCCCCCTGCTTCAGATTTCTAGAATTACACAGCTTTGTTCGTAATATTTCACACGTATGTAGATCTCTCAGTAACATTATTATACCGAGTCATACCATATTGTCAAAGTAGGAGTGTGTTTATTTTATTGTACTTAACAATTGCTATTGCCCTTCCAATATGCCGCCTCAGACCCTCTCCGCCACCACAACATCCCTCACCCGGCGCAGCTTCTCCAAAATAGCGCCCAAATGGCTCAAATCCCGAACCTCGACCCGCAAATAAACCTGGGACATATGCGCTTTATCCACATGAACCGTCAACCCCAGCAAACGGATATGCGTTTCATTGATCACATTCATAATGTCGGAAATCAGGTGTGGACCCTCTCTCCCCTCAAGATGAACATCCACAGGATAAAGCGCATCCCGATTCCCCGGAGCCATCCCCATTCCATCCCACATCACATCCACCATACGTTCAGGCTCCTGCGTCTGCAAAGCCATCGCTTGAGGACATGTACAACGATGGATAGAGACCCCGCGGCCCCGGGTCGTATAACCCACTACGTCATCCCCAGGCATAGGAGAACAGCATTTAGAAAATCGCACCGCCACATTGTCGATCCCTTTCACACGAATACTGGACGCATCGCCCGGCGTACGCTCCTTAGCAAAATCAATCTCCTCAGGCGCCTGTCGGATCTCTTCCTGAGGCAGCCATTCCTTGAGCTTGAGCAGAACCCGGGTATAGGTAATATTCCCCGCACCCATAACCGCGTACAAGTCCTCCACCGTGTTCAGGGAAAAATGTTTCGCAAGACGCTGCATATTTTCTGTAGACAGCACCGTCTCCGGCGACAACCCCATCTTCCAAGCCTGCTTTTCCACTCCTTCCTTACCTAAGGCAATATGCTCCTCCCGCTTCTCCTTGCGGAACCACTGGCGGATTTTGTTCTTCGCCTGAGACGTCTTCACCATGCACACCCAGTCGCGGCTGGGTCCTTGAGGAATTTTTGACGTCAGAATCTCAACAATATCCCCATTCTGCAGTTTCGTTTCAAAAGTCGCGATGCGGCCATTGATTTTAGCGCCAATACAGCGGTGTCCCACATCCGTGTGAACCCTGTACGCGAAATCAATGGGACAGGAATCCGCCGGCAATTCAATCACATCGCCTTTGGGAGTAAACACAAACACCGTATCCGCGAACAGGTCAACCTGCAGCGCTTCCATAAATTCTCCCGCATCCTTGGAATCATGCTGCCATTCCAGCAGCTGGCGCAGCCAAGCCAGCTTTTGCTCAAAACCCGCCTGTGACGCCGCGTTTTCTTTATACTTCCAATGCGCCGCGATGCCATACTCCGCCGTTTGGTGCATAGCTCGGGTACGGATCTGGATTTCGAAAGGCTCCCCCGCCTTTCCAATCACTGTGGTATGCAACGACTGATAAAGATTCGGTTTTGGCATGGCAATATAGTCTTTAAACCGCCCGGGCAAGGGCTTCCATAGGGTATGGATCAGCCCCAGAACCCCATAACACTCATTGACGCTGTCCACAATAACACGGATAGCTGTCAGATCATAAATCTCACTCAAATCCTTGTTCTGATGCAGCATTTTTCGGTAAATACTGTAGTAATGCTTCGGCCTGCCGGAAATATCAGCATGAACGCCCACTTCTTCCAAGCGCTCCCGCAGTTGGGATATGACCTCATCAACCTTTCTCTCCCGTTCCTGCCGTTTTAAGGAAATCCCCTCAATCAGATCAAAATATTCCTGAGGATGCATGAACTTAAAAGACAAGTCCTCAAGCTCCCATTTAATCTGAAATATCCCCAAGCGATTTGCCAGCGGCGCATAGATCTCTAAAGTCTCCTGGGCGATAGACTGCTGTTTGTTCGGCGTATGATAGCGGAGCGTTCTCATATTGTGCAGCCGGTCAGCCAGCTTGATCAGAATCACACGAATATCGTTGGCCATGGCCAAGAACATCTTGCGCAAGTTTTCCACCTGGAGTTCCATCTTAGTTTTGTAGGATATTTTGTTAAGTTTGGTCACTCCGTCCACCAGATTAGCCACCTCAGCGCCGAATCTGGCCCGCAGCGCCTCCAGCGCAAAGTCAGTATCTTCAGCCACATCATGCAGTAAGGCAGCCTGAATCGTGGCGGCATCCATCTCCAGCTCCGCCAAAATAATAGCCGTCTCTAACGGGTGTTGAATATAAGCTTCCCCCGAAATGCGGTACTGGTTCCCATGAGCCTCTTCCGCCAAACGGAAAGCCTCCGCAATATTGTTCCAGTCCTTTTCATTCACATAGTGAGCTTGTTGTTTAAGATCCTGCATGGATGCCATAGTCTACACCTCAGTTACGCCCTGCGAATATATCGTATACCGGAAAGAGGCCGCCAAATCACGCTTTGCCGGGTCTTTTGCCAAAGACAGCGTCCAAGGCCTGGTCCCGCCTAACCACTCAATAAGATCCAATTCCTCCAGGATTTTAAGGCACTCGCACTCCTGAGGCGACGCCTCCTCCCAAGCTATCCCAGACTCTGCCAACCCCTGAGAAGCCCTGTGGCGCAAATTCCTATAAACATCCGCGACACACTCCCTGTTCATAAGCCCCCCATAAGTTTCCGAAATGTCCGGAATGTCCGGCTTATCAACAGCGCCGTGTCCCTCATCCATTTTACCCTGCTCCTCACTTCCCGTATCCTGTCCCTTCTCCTCTTCCCACCTCGCCTCCCCCGCAGCTGCCCAATCCCGCATCAGAATCTGCGCTGTTTCGAGACCCCTGTAACGATTGATCTCCAACGTCCCCACCAGGTCAATAAGGCCGGCCGCGCAGACAGCCTTCTCTTCCTCTCCTCTATTGAATGCCAGCACCTCACAAGTTGTGATTTTACCTTCCGTTTCCGTCGCCACCTTCAGCTTAAGATGACGTCCGTCTTTCCCTATACGCCGGACCGACACCACACTCACATTGCGAAAACCAAATACCGGCGCAGGATTCCCCGCCCCATAGGGCGCCAGATGCTCAAGAGCGTGAAGTACCCGCACATCAATAGTGTCCAGAGTCAAAACAGCCTCCACCTGAATACGCGGCACAAACAGATCCGGCTCCGCATCAGCCAAAGCCTTATTGAGCCCCCCGCGCAGCCGGTCAATATCCTCAACCCGCACAGAAAACCCCGCGGCATAAACATGGCCGCCAAAAGCTGTCAACCACTCCTTCTGCCGGGCCAGTTCCTCCAAAACATGATATCCGGCAATCCCCCGGGCCGATCCCTTTCCCACTTCCCCCTCCACAGCAATCAAATAGCTGGGACGATGATACGCCTCCACCAAACGCGACGCCACGATCCCGATGACACCATGCCGCCACTCAGGCGACGCCAGCACAATCGCCCGGGGCAGCTCCCCCAAAGCCAATTGGGCATGAGCCTCCTCCACGATCTGCTGTTCAATCTTTTGACGATTCACATTTTCCCGGGACAACTCCCGGGCAAACTCCCGCGCCTCCTCATAATCCTGAGTCAAAAACAGATTCAAAGCCAAACGGCACGTATCCATTCTGCCCGCCGCATTGATACGCGGCGCCATGATAAACGCCACCTGCCCCGCCTGAGGCAGCTTTTCTTCAAACCCACACTCATCCAACAAGGCCCGAAGCCCCTTATGCGCCGTTTTAGCCATTTGACGCAGACCATGAGTCACAAGGATACGGTTTTCCCCCTCCAAAGGCACAACATCCGCAATCGTTCCCAGAGCCGCAATATCCAAAAAACGCCGCGTCTCCTCCTGCACCCCCAACTCCTGAGCCACAGCCTGAACCAGCTTGAAAGCCACTCCCACTCCCGCCAGAGCCCCAAAAGGATACCCATGATCCGTTTTCGGATTCAACAGCGCCACCACCTCAGGCAGCACCGATCCCGGCTCATGGTGATCCGTCACAATGAGATCAACCCCCAGCCTCTGCGCCAAAGCCGCTTCCTCAACCGCCGTCACACCACAATCCACCGTAATAATCAGGCCCGTCCCTTTTTCAGCCGCCTGGCGCACCACATCAGACTGCAAACCATACCCCGCCGACCGCTCCGGAATATGGACAATCGCCGAGAACCCCCAGCCCGTCAGCGCCAAAAACAACAGGGCCGTCGCCGTCACCCCGTCAGCATCATAATCCCCATGAATCAGAATCTTCTCCCCATTCTCCCGGGCCCGCATCAGCCGATCCACCGCCAGCCTCATATCCTTGAACAAAAAAGGATCATGCAGGTCAAACAGCGACGGACTCAAATACGCCGCGGCCTTCTCCGTCCGCTCACACCCCCGGTTCCGCAGCAGAGACACCATCAAAGGCGCTTCAAGCTCACAGGTTCGTACAGACCAAATACGCTTCATGGACACCCCAACCATCTTTCGGGACTGCATCCCTTACTATAGATATAATTAATCCTGCCTCTTAGAGTATCAGATTAGATTGCCCAAAACAAGCCATGCCCCAGAAAAAATCATTCTTTCCACACCCAGCACGATCAGCCAGCGCGACAGCCCAGGCGTAACATACCGCCGCAAAATCAATCCCCCGCATAAAGCGCCCGCCACCAATGCCAGCGGCAGCATCGCCCAGCCCAACGCCACCAGCAGAACCATCCCCACAACACCCGCCTCCAGACGCAGCACTCCCTGCACATCACTTTTTCTCTTTATCCAAGCCTCGACCCCCAACCCCATAGCCAAAACCGCCACATAGGCTGCCATCCTTCCCCAAGGCACAGGTCCGCCCGCTCCCATTGTGACAACACTAACACTGCCCGCCAAAAGCAGCACGCAGCACAACACCATACCCTTTCGGCCTTGCAAAATAACAAGGATCGAAAAAGCCACCAAAATAATTTCCCAAAGCAACAGAATCAGGAATCCAAAACCAGCCATGTTCTTTTCCTTTTATGTATTCTCCATTTGAGAGTTGGCATAGCGGAGAACACCAATTATCTTAATCATAGTGTTTCCATTATATCTTGGAATAATTATCCTTTCTCGTGATTCTGTTGGAGGCATAATAGATTAAGCATGAAAAAGACAAGACGAAAAAGACAAGTATTTTGACATTAACTAGTTCTTTATTGTACAATTACTTCATTATAACAATTATGTTCTTGATTCGCTGGCTCGTGATTGGAATGGGAGACGCTAAGGGAATACGGATAGGGGTGGGCGTTGGTGTTGTGGATAAAACCGGCGGAGGAGAAAACCTTGCTCTTTATTGAACAATGGACTGGGAGAGAAAAAGGAAGAGGAGAACTGCTCAATGAATACGGTTTGTATGGAGTATGAAGTTATAGAAAAAGATTATGTCAACGTTGTTCAATATGAGTTGCAAAAGAATAAAACCCGTGGGTCTTGGATGGGTTTGGGCTTTCTGGCTTTGATGGGCAGCATCAGTATTTTGTTTGTTCTACTGCTATGTCTGGAGAGCAGTTTTGAAATTATGTTGCTTTTATGGATAGTCTTTGTGGGTGTTTTCATTCTTCTCGGGATTCTGTTTGCTAAGCGGTGGCGAGCCATGATAATTGTCAAAAGGAAAATTCGCCAAGGAGAGATACCACAGCAGTATTTTGGACGTCACCGACTGCAATTGTATGAAGATTATATGGAATTGCAATACGGAACCCTCCAAACACAACGGCATTATGCCGGCATCCAAAAAGTTGAAGAATATGTCGGCGGCATATTGATCTACAACAGCCAGCTTAGTGTCGATATCGTTCCGACTTCAGCATTCGGTGATTTTGATCAAAAAGTGATGTTTCTTAATACATTGCAATCTAAGATAGCTCAGGCACAAAATGTCGGTGTTTCTCGGCAGAACGTGGAGGATCAGAAGCAAAATGCGGATTACACTTTGGAATATGCGTGGGATGAACCCAGCTATATTGCGGCAATGGTAAAAGCCAGCCGGCTGCTTTACGCAACACGCATGGGCTGGTCGGTTGGAGGCATCCTTTTTATATTGATTGGGCTTCTGTTTTCCTTGGGAGCTGTTTGGAATGTTTGCCGTTTTGTCACTGCGGCGAGCGAATCCGGCGTGTTTTTGGTAGGCTTTCTGGTCTGCCTGATGTTTGGGGTGGTTTTCCTCTTACCTCTGCTGATGTCGTTGCCGCCTTGGGCAAAGAAAATAATTATGTCGAGAAAGGATGCAGTTACATGACAAAAACACTTCGCTCTAAGATTCTCAAAACAGCTTTAATACCCCTTATCCTGCTTTCGTTGCTGATGAACACTATTGCAGCAGCCGCAAGACCCACCGACTCGGAAGATTCGTCATATTTCTCGGCAAAATCATCTCTGTACAATCAAGATCTTGCCCTGATGCTCGCAACTCTCAGCGAAGCCGCCTACAATCAGGCTGACATAAAAGAAGCTTTGAAAAACCAGGGATTTGACCCTGAGTCTATCGAAACCCATAACTACAGTTCAAGTGAAAAAACGGACAATAAGGTTGGTTTCGCCTTTGCCCACAAAAGGATAAGTGAGGCGGGATCAGCTTATAATCTCATATCCATAACTGTTCGCGGTACTGTCGCCAATGAATGGTACAGTAATTTTAACATTGGCTTGGACACCAATGATCATGCCGGATTTAAAGCCGCGGAAAACGAACTTCTCGCAGCTTTTAATAAGTACGCAAACGACTATGATTTAACCCGCAGAGCCGAAAACAAAATTATTATAACCGGCCACAGCCGCGGAGCAGCCGTCGCCAACCTCCTGGCCGCCGATCTGACAAAAACCCGGCAGCATGCATCCAAAAATAATATCTATGCCTACACCTTTGCCACCCCGAACACATCAAAAAGCGCCGAAGTCAAAAACACCCAAGCCTACACCAATATTTTTAATTTCGTCAACGCTGAAGATTTTATTACCCATCTGCCCTTATCCGCCGATGATTGGAATTATGGCAGATATGGCATAACCCTGACAAACAACAGCAGCAAGACTGTCCAGGATGCCATCGACATGCTATTAGAATTAGCGCCTAACACCGAGGTCTTTTATCACACGAAATATCCGTCTAAACCTTTATCCACCGACCTCACACCCCAAAAATATTTTGAATATGTATGCGACGTTTTATCCCGATCCTCTTCGGCGGTTCCATCAGCATTAGTTCTGTCTGTCTTAGCAACAAACACTTATTATGGAGGAATATCAAAATTCCTATTAAAAGAAATCGAAAATATCAGATCCACACACACCATGCCAGCCTATCGCGCGTGGATAACATCGACACCCTATGAAGATTTTATAAAGCAGTGACCTAAGCCCTCACACCATAATACCATCTCGCCGCGCACACCACAAAGTCCCTCACACAAAGTCCCTCACACCACAGACCCCGGCGACATGAGCAGCCGGGGTCTGTGTATCAAGGAGAATAACGGCTAAGACAAACTTAGAAAATAACGCCCAAAGCAATCAAGATCAGTATAGCGATGCCAATGATGCCTGCACCAAAGCCCCCGGTGGGACATGCAGGGGGGGCGCACACAGGAACAGGTTCAGGGCAGCCACACCCACAGCCACCGCCGCCGCCAAACGCTCCAAAACCACCAGCGCCACGATTCCCGAACATATTAAACATATTTTTTGTGCCTCCTTAATCAATGATCAATTTTAGTTAGTTAACTTAAAACAAAAACAATGGCACCTAAAAAAACAAAGAATCACATTTAACCCATACCCAACTTAAAACACAACACTAAGAGCAATCAACAGAAGGACGATGACAACAACAATCGCTATACCAGCGCTAGCGTTCATAAACATAGACGCCTCCTCCTTTAATAACTGGAATTTAATAATCTACATTCCATAATATGTAAATAAGTGCAGAGTGTTCTCTCTGATCTGAAAATTGTATGGTGAAAATGATGCCGCTAAAAATTGATTCAAAATGATTTGATTTTTAAGCCCGTTTTATATAATATAAAATGAGATATAAAATAAAGAGTACTACATTTTATGTGAGGGGAGCTAACCTTAAATGAGCATTTTTCAAGAGATGAATACCTACGGCCATGAGCAAATCGTTTTCATACGTGATGAAACAGTAGGTCTTCACGCAATTATCGCCATCCACAACACGGTATTAGGGCCTGCGCTCGGCGGAACCCGTTTTTGGAATTACGCCACAGAAAGCGACGCACTGTTTGACGTGCTGCGCCTTTCCAGAGGAATGACATTAAAAAGCGCGGCAGCAGGTCTTAAACTTGGCGGAGGTAAAGCCGTCATTATCGGCGATCCCACACAATTGAAATCAAGAGAATTTTTCCACGCCTATGGCAAGTTTATAGATTCTTTGGGCGGTAAATATTATACTGCGGAAGACATCAATGTAAACACTGCGGATATCGCACACATCAACGAAGCCACAAAGTATGTTTCCGGGACGCCGTCAATAGGCGGTAATCCGTCCCCGTTTACGGCACGCGGCCTTTATATGGGTATGAAAGCGGGCGCACGTGTAAAATTCGGCACAGAGTCCCTTGAAGGGAAAACCGTTGCCGTCCAGGGGCTCGGCAGTGTGGGCTACGTACTTTGTGAGCATTTGCAAAAAGAAGGCGCCAAACTCAAAGTGTATGACATTAACCCCACTATCGTAAAAAAAGCCTCAGAAAAACTGGGAGCATCTGCGGTCACGGCGGAAGAAGTATTAACGACGGATTGCGATATTTTTGCGCCCTGTGCCATGGGGGCTGTGCTCAACACAGACAATGTCAAACATTTAAAATGCCGACTCATCGCAGGAGCCGCCAACAATATTCTTATGGATGCGGCCACAGGAGATGCGCTGGAAAATCTGAATATCCTCTATCTGCCTGATTATATTGTCAATGCAGGCGGGGTCATCAATTGCGCTATAGAGGTGGACGAAGCAGGCTACAATATCGATGTTGTTAATGCCAAAGTCGATAAAATATATGACACCACGCTTGAGATAATAGCCCTTGCTAGAGAAAGACAGATAAGCACATATCAAGCGGCGGATGAATATGCCGAAGGGATTGTAAAGGCCCACAAAGATTGACAGTCATATGTTCCGTAAGCATTGAGATGTCTGCTGCAAGAAGGTTGCTGACTAATGGGAGGTTCGAATCCATGTGTGAATTTAATGTGACCGGGTTGTGCATACCCGAGAAACACTATATGGTGAACATCCACAGCAAGATTAAGCAAATCAAAAAGCTGGTAGATGCTCAATGCTACTTTACAATTAATCGTGCCAGGCAATATGGAAAAACGACAACACTAGCATGTCTGGAAAAAATACTTGAAGATGAATATATTGTATTATCCATAAGTTTCGAAGGCGTCGGTGAGGGAAGCTTTGAGTCACAGGAGGGTTTTTGTCCCATGTTTTTGAGGAGAATAGTCAGGGCTTTGGAATTCACACCAGTGTCTAAAATGTATGCGCAGGAATGGCTTAATAACAATGTGTCTTCATTCGAGCTGTTAAGCGATCATATTACAAGGATGTGCAAAGGCAAAAAGGTCGTGCTGATGATCGACGAAATCGATAAAACCAGCAATAACCGTGTCTTCATTCACTTTCTTGGTATGTTGCGCGACAAGTACCTAGCCCGAAATAAAGGGAAGGATTACACATTCCACAGCGTTATTCTTGCCGGCGTTTATGACATCAAAAACATCAAACTCAAAATGATTAACGAAGGATCTTACCTGCCTGCTCCTGAAGAAAATAAGTTGTATAATTCTCCTTGGAATATAGCTGCCAGCTTTAAGGTTGATATGTCTTTCAATCCAAGAGAGATTGCTGCCATGCTCAACGAGTATGAATCAGACCATCATATTGGTATGGATATCATGGCTATAGCAGAAGAAATCCACAACTTCACAAGTGGCTATCCATTTCTGGTATCAAGGATATGCCAGTGTTTAGACGAAGAACTCGATAAAAACTGGACCCTTCAGGCTGTCCAACAGGCTGTCAATATCATCATTAATGAACAGAATATGCTTTTTGACGATATATTCAAGAATTTAGAGAGCTATAAAGATTTATATGATTTTGTCTACTCCGTTCTCATTATGGGAGAACAAATAAACTTTGTCATCAACGATCCCCTCATTGGACTTGGCGCCACATTCGGGTTTTTGAAAAATACCAATGGCAAAGTGGCCATTGCCAACAAAATATTTGAGGCGGCCATGACCAACTATTATGTTTCCAAGGAATACCGTTTGAACCCAGACAAAAAGATCACCAAAGTTTTACCCTGCGACGTTGTGCAAAACGGCAAATTCGATATGGAACTGTGTCTGCGCAAGTTTGCTGAGCACTATGCCGAACTGTTCAGCGAGCGTGATATTGAATTCTTTGAACGGCATGGGCGTCTTTTATTCCTATCCTACCTGAAGCCGCTGATCAATGGACATGGGTTCTACCACATAGAAAGTCAGTTTACAGATTTACGACGCATGGATATTGTGGTCGATTTTGGGCAGGAGCAGTTTATTATTGAGCTTAAACTATGGCACGGCGAACACTATAAGCAAGAAGCGTATCAGCAGTTGCTTGGATACATGGTAAGCAAGAATGTCCATACAGGCTATCTGCTTACCTTTGATTTCCGCAGGGGCCGACACAAGCAACCCCATGTGGGATGGGTCGACTTTGAAGGAAAGCGTATATTTGATGTGGTGGTCTAGACCGGGCTTATCCGCGTTGTAAGTGAAATTACATTAGGCAAGAGGTTAATTATGGAGAATATTATCTTATTAGAAGATGAGTTCGTTGAGGCTCTGGATGGCCCTCTTCTCAACTATCCTTTGCCGGTTTAGGCCCCCGCCCAATAGCCACCTTCCCCGTCCGTACAATCTCGCGGATCCCATAATCCGCCAAGAGCTCACAAATCGCGTCAATCTTCATCGGCTCCCCCGTCAACTCCACAATCAATGTCTCCTTATTCACATCCACCACATGGGCACGGAACACCTCAACAATATTGATAATATCCGAACGCGTCTGCGGCGTAGCCGCAACCTTAATCAGAGCCATCTCCCGGTGCACTGTATCTTCCCCAGTCAAATCCACAATTTTAATCACATCAATAAGCTTCGCCAACTGGTTAACCACCTGATCCAACTCATAGAGATCATCCGCCTCCACCTCAACAGTGATGCGCGTCATATCCGGTTCCTCCGTATATCCGGCAGCGATACTCTCTATGTTGAACGCCCGGCGGCTGATCAGCCCCGAAACATGAGTCAAAACCCCCGGCCTGTTTTCCACCAGAACAGCCAATGTATGCTTCATATCTCTTATCCCCCCTAACTCTCCAAAATCATCTCATCCAGTCCCATCCCCGGCGGCACCATCGGCACCACATCCTCTTCCGGAGGAATCAACACCTCCACAAGCACAGGGCCCGGCGTATTCAAGGCCTCACGCACCACAGCATCCATATCCTCTTTCGCATCCAGGCGCAGAGCCGTACACCCCATAGCCCGGGCAAGCGCCACAAAATCCGCCTTCGTCTCAAACCGCGTATGAGCATAGTGCCGGTTAAAAAATTTACGCTGCCATTGAGCCACCATACCCAGATACCCATTATTCAGCAAAAAAACCTTAATAGGCAGCCCCAAATCAGCCGCCGTCATCAACTCCTGACAAGTCATCATAAACCCGCCGTCGCCGCAAAAACACACAACCTGGCTCTCAGGCCTGCCCACATGAGCGCCTATCGCCGCCGGCACCCCATACCCCATGGTCCCCAGGCCCCCCGACGTCACAAAACTCCGCGGCAAACAAAAATCAAAAAACTGCGCCGTCCACATCTGATGCTGCCCCACATCCGTGACCACAATCGCCTGTCCCTGAGTCACTTCAGCAACTTTAGCAATAACCGCCTGGGGCAAAACCGCCTCCGCCTCCCGATCATAACTCATCGGACATTCAGCCCGCCAGCCCGCCAAACGCTCCTTCCACGCCGCCACACCCGTGTGCCACACCTCAGAAGGCTGCGTCCGCATCTTGCGGCTCAGCGCCGCCAGCGACCAGCGCAGATCCCCCAACACCTGCAGATCCGCCCGGACATTTTTATTAATCTCCGCAGCATCAATATCGAAGTGAACAATCTTCGCCCGAGGCGCAAATTTATTCAGAGCCCCCGTCACCCGGTCATCAAAACGCACCCCAACCCCTACCAGCAAATCCGTCTCTATCGTCGCCATATTGCCCACATAGGTTCCATGCATGCCAATCATACCAAAAAAGTTAGGATCACTGCTGGGCACACTGCCCAACCCCATAAGGCTTGCTACAGCCGGAATCCCCGTATAAGAAACCACCTCACGCATCACTTCCGACACCCCACTCAGATTCACTCCGCCACCCACAAAAAACAGCGGTTTCTCCGCCTGGGCCAGAAGCTCACACGCACCCTCCACATCCGCCTCACACCCCGCAAAAACAGGATGATAGCCGCGCATACTCAGCGCATCCGGATAAAAGAAATCAATCTCCTGGGTAAAAATATCCTTAGCCATATCAATCAGCACAGGCCCCGGCCGACCCGTCTGGGCAATATAAAAAGCTTCTTTGAAGACACGGGGAATATCCTTCGCGTTTTTCACCAAGTAGTTGTGTTTCGTAATCGGCGTCGTAATCCCCCAGATATCCGCCTCCTGAAAAGAATCCCGGCCAATCAGCGACACAAAAACCTGCCCCGTGAGAATCACCAAAGGACTGGAATCCATATGAGCCGCCGCAATCCCCGTAATCAAGTTAGTCGCCCCCGGCCCCGACGTAGCCAGGCACACCCCAACCTTCCCCGTCACCCGCGCATAAGCATCCGCAGCGTGAATCGCCCCCTGCTCATGCCTGGGCAAAATATGAGGAAACTCATTCGTATACAGCGCATCATACAGAGGGAGAACCGAGCCCCCCGGATAGCCAAAAAGCAGCTCCACCTGTTCATTTTTCAAGCATTCAACAATCGCCTGAGCCCCTGTTATCTTCATCTGTCGTCTCCCCTTTACAATCTCCCTTTACGTACAGTCTCCTGTACATATAGTCAGTCTCCCCTGATGCTCAATTCAATTTGACTTGCTCAATTTAGGCTGACCTAATTTCTTAAATTCTATGACAAACTGACTGGAAATGAAAATCGATGAATACATCCCCACAGCAGCCCCAATAATCATCGCTAAAGAAAAAGTCTTCGTCGATTCCCCCCCCAAGAAAAATATAGCGAAAAGCGCCAGCAGCACCACAACTCCCGTATTAATTGAGCGCGCCATAGTTTGCCACAAAGATTGATCCACCAGATCTTCGAAAGACCCCCCCTTCTTCTGCAACCCCTCATTCTCGCGAATGCGGTCAAAAATAACAACTTTATCATTAATGGAATACCCAAACACCGTCAACACACCCGCAATAAACGACGGATCAATCTCCCATCGTATAAGGGAAAAAATCCCAATCGTGATCAGAATATCATGCAACAAGGCTAAAACACCCGCGCACGCAAAGTTGAATTTAAAGCGGAAGGCCATATATCCCAGCATCAGAACACAAGCAATAATCAAGGCAATAAGAGCCCCTTGCAGCAATTCTTGACCAATTGTAGGCCCCACTGTGGATTCCTGAATGGTGCCAGGATCAATAGGTCCAATCTTTTCCTCAAGAGCCGCCCGCAATGCTTTGATCTCCTCAGGATTCAATTCACTCGTCCGAATAATAACCCGACCCCTATCAACAGCAGGCTGAACCTGAGATGATGTAACCACAGAAGCAATGGCATCAGACACAACCTGCTGAGAAGGAGTGTCCATATCCAGAAAAGTCACAGAAATCATAGTCCCTTGGGTAAACGCCATCCCTAAGTTCAGAAACGGTTTCTGCACAACCAAAGACACAGCACTGATTAAGATCAGAAGCGCCGACACCGCAAACCAAATCTTGCGCTTGGCTACGATATTGAAATAAAAACGATATCTCTTTTTGACATCCTCATAGGTTACAATCCCGGCAGAAGGACCCTTCCGGGAATCCGGCGCCCCACCGGCAGCGCCCGCAGTTTGCTGCCCGATTTTTGCCGCGTCGGCAGCACCGGTGCCGCCTGCCCCAGCCGGCTTACCCTGCTTCTGGCTCAACTTGGCACTGTTACCGTATCTGCGTTGTCGTTTTGCCATTACGCTTCCCTCCTCCTTCTTACACCAAGCCACCACGTATTCAATTTGTGATTCACCCCAACCACCCAGCGCATAATGAGCCTGGTGAAGGTTACCGCGGTAAACAAGCTGACAACAATCCCAATGATCAGCGTCACAGCAAATCCTCTGATGCTGGACGACCCAATGACCAGCAGGGCCAACGCGGCAAAAATCGTGGTGATATTGGAGTCAAATACCGTCAGAAACGCCCGGCTGAATCCGGCGTCAACAGCAGCCCGCAGGGATTTTCCAAAAGCAATCTCTTCTTTGATACGCTCAAAGACAATAATATTCAAGTCCACAGCCATAGCCACAGCCAGCACGAAACCGGCAATCCCCGTCAGGGTCAGAACCACGCCAAAAGCCTTCAGCACCCACAGAACAATAATCGCAAACATGACTAAAGCAAACGAGGCCACCACTCCCTGCAAGCGATAATAGATCACCATAAAAACTATGATCAGAATAAGCGCCACCAGACAAGCCATCAAGCTCTTGTTCATGGAATCCGCGCCCAATTGGGCGCCAACCTGCTGTTTCTCCATAATTTCCATACTGACAGGCAGAGCCCCGGATTCAATCAACGCCGCCATTTCGGCGGCCTCTGCCTTGGTGGCATAGCCGGTTATTTCCCCCTGGCCTTGTAGAATAGGCTGATTGACAAGAGGCGCCTGAAGAAACTCTTCATCAAGATAGATGGAAATCTTTTTGTTCAAATACTTCGTCGTAATATCCCCAAACAACCCGGCTCCCGCCGTGTTGAATTCGAAATTCACAACATAAGCACTACGGCCTTGAGTAGGATCCGTTGCCGCTGCTGAAGCTTTATTCAAATATTCTCCATCCATAAGTATATCACTGCTTATCAGTTTATCGGTAACTCTCCCCTGTTCAACTCTAAAAACCGTACCGCTTTCGTCTCTCACATTCCCTCTTTCAAGGACTTTTGCTTGGGTGATACCGTTTTCAATGGCATCAAACATGACTATATTGTTTTCGACTCGAACCGCGGCCTCGTTTTTAACATCAACACCCCTTTGAAATACATCACTTGTGACGGTTTCCAAAGTATCGTAGCGAAACGTCAATTTCGCTGTAGCTCTCAGAATCTCCACAGCCTTCTCCGGATCGGTAGTCCCGGCTATCTCCACAATGATACGATTGCGCGCTGTATCCAGCTGAATCGACGGCTCAGACACACCCAGGCTGTTCACACGCCTTTCAATAACCGTCCGGGCTTTTTTCAGATCGTCTTCCGTCACCGGCGTCCCGTCGGCTTTCTCCTTAGCCTCCAGCGCCAGATGAACGCCGCCTCTCAGATCCAAACCCAGTGGTAAGCTTAGATCCACACCCAGAAACCTACTTTCAGGATTCCCTAAATACTGGTAGGAAAAGAACGCTAAAGCCCCAACCACAATGACAACAGCGGCTAGTTTTAGCACATTTAGTTTATTCATACGCTTTTGACCCTCCTCATACCCTATGTTCGTGATACCTTTGATGTTAGAAGAAACCTCCATAATGTCTAAAATACGGAGGTTTATCTATCAACTTCGAAGGTATCAAGTGCACTCCCTAACCCTTAGATTTTGCTTTACTGTTCTCTTCCTGACCATTCTCTTCCGGACTATCCTCTTGACGATTGTCTTCCTGGCTGTCTTTTTCCTGGCTATCCTTTTCCTGGCTATCTTTGCCTCCCTGAGTTTCTTCTTTTTTGTTGGATTGAGCTCCCTTCTTATTGAGCTTCTTTCTTCTCTTTTTCTCCGCAATCTCTTCATCTGTAAGGAAGTCGTCATCATCGTCATCAAATTCCTGAACCAACTTCTTAGTTCCGGTTCCCGAAGATCCCGCTTCGTTAGGATCTACAATTGTCCGGATGGCATCTTTGGAAAACTCCATTTCAGTCCGATCAGACACCTTGAGCACAACAGTCGTGTCCTTAACTCGCGATATGGTACCGTGGACACCGCCTATTGTAATGACTTTATCATTAGTGCGCAGGCTGTCCATGCGCCTTTGATGCTCCTCCCGCTGCTTCTTCTGTGGCCGGAAAAACATAAAATACATGATAGCAATAAGCCCAACAACGAACATTAACATAGTCGTAAGATCCATTTTGTATCCCCCTTCTTGAGCAAACAGGCTCTTTAAATTAGACTCTATATCCTTCCTTGGGGGCATGTCCTCCCCAAGACCTGATTGTCCTTGTAAGTATATCACAGGGCGGCTAATAGCCGCAAGGAGCCAAGAGTCAGAAAGTCAGAATGCCTTCAAGCCTTCAAGCTTTCATATACTTTCATATCGCACAGCCGGTCCTCCAAAATAGCCTCACGAATCTCCTGTATGAATACCCCTAAAAAATGAAGATTATGAATACTGAGCAGGCGCGGACCCAACATCTCTCCAGCTTTGAGCAAGTGACGAATATAGGCCCGGGAATAGTGACGGCATGTATAACAAGAGCACTCAGGATCAACAGCCTGCAAATCCTCGGCGTAAGCCGCATTACGAACAACCAGCCTGCCCTGTCGGGTCATGGCCGATCCATTGCGCGCAATACGCGTAGGCAGCACACAGTCGAACATATCCACACCCCGCTTCACAGCGGCCAGCAAGTAATCCGGCGTCCCCACGCCCATCAAGTACCGGGGCTTGTCCTTGGGCAATATCTCCGTTGTCACATCCAGCATGTCATACATCACCTCAGCCGGTTCTCCCACACTGAGGCCGCCAATAGCATAACCAGGCAGATCGAACTCCACTGTGGCCAGCGCGCTTTGCCGTCGCAAGTCCGCATACATCCCCCCCTGGACAATACCAAAAAGAGCCGACGGACTCTGAGGATTCAGCTGTTCATGAGTTCGTAGTGCCGCGTCTCTCCAACTCTCCTCACATCGTTTCAGCCAGCGCAGCGTCCGCTCCATAGATTGCTTCACATAGTCATAAGAGCTGGGATAAGGCGCGCATTCATCAAAAGCCATAATGATGTCAGCCCCGAGGGCCAACTGGATTTCCATAGCTTTTTCCGGCACGAGAAAATGGGGGGACCCATCCAAATGGGATCTGAAAGATACCCCCTCCTCTGTAATCTTGCGCAGGTCGCTGAGGCTGAACACCTGAAACCCGCCGCTATCCGTCAGTATAGGCTTGTCCCAATGCATGAATTTGTGCAGCCCCCCAGCCTTGCGCACAAGTTCATGGCCGGGACGCAGGTACAGGTGATACGTATTGCTCAGGATAATCTGGGCCCCCAGATCGTTGAGCTCTTCCGGGCTCAGACCCTTTACTGTGGCCTGAGTCCCTACAGGCATAAAGACCGGCGTCTCAATAGAACCGTGAGGCGTCTGTAAGACCCCGGCACGCCCAAGAGTATGGGCGTCCTCCTTAAGAACTTTCCATTGAAAGACATTATGAAAGTCAGTTGCATCATTCATTGTCTCACTCCACACAGTCCAATCATTTGATAAACATCCCATCCCCAAAGCTGTAAAACCGATACTCCTCACGAATAGCCTCTTCATAAGCCGCCAAAATCCGTTCCCGGCCCGCCAGGGCACTGACCAGCATGAGCAATGTGGACCGGGGAAAATGAAAATTGGTAACCAAGGCATCCACCCATCGGAACGTATATCCCGGATAAATAAAAATATCTGTCCAGCCCGCCCTTCCTTGTGCCGTGCTCATCCCTCCACTCGTACTGCCCACTCCCGCTCCACAACCCTCGCCCCCACCCCCAAGTCCCCACGACTCCAAAGCCCGCGCCACTGTCGTTCCGACCGCCACAATACGGCGGTTCTGCGCCTTGGCCTGATGCAGCCGCATCGCTGTCTCCCCATCAATCTCATAATATTCAGCATGCATCTTATGATCAAGAATATTGTCCTGCTGTACAGGACGAAAAGTTCCTAATCCTACATGCAACAGCACCTCAAGGATTTCCACCCCCATCCGGCGAATCCTCCGCAGCAATTCAGGCGTAAAATGAAGCCCCGCTGTTGGCGCCGCCGCCGATCCGGTTTCCCGGGCATACACTGTCTGGTAGCGTTCCTGATCCTCAAGCTCAGCCGTAATGTAAGGAGGCAAAGGCATTCGTCCCAGCTTCTCCAGTTTCTCCTCAAAGCTCCCCTCATGTTCAAACCCCATAATCCGGTTCCCATCAGAAAGAATATCGAGTAACCGCCCGCGCATCTGGACAGAAGACCCACCCCTCTCTTCCACGGCAAACACCAGCCTCTGTCCTACCTTCAAACGCTTTGCCGGACGCAGAAGAACTTCCCACACACAGCCAGATCTTGATACAGGATCCGGCACAGGACGCAACAAGAGCACCTCTATACAGGCCCCCGTTTCCTCCTTAAGCCCAACCAAGCGGGCCGGCAACACCTTCGTCCGGTTAAGCACAAGAATATCTGTCGGCCTCAGCCATTGTGTCAAGTTATAAAAATAGTCGTGGTTTATGGATCCTTCCTGACGATCCAACACCATGAGGCGCGACGCGTCTCGGGGCTCAATCGGGATCTGGGCAATGAGATGGGGCGGAAGGTCATAGCCAAAATCCTCCAGCTTCATAGCACCTTCCCGTAAATCATTTTCAAAAAGTCCATTGGAGTCAATATCTCTGCATCATCAGGAAAATGCTTGAGATTCCCTGTAATAAGTTTGGCGCAGCAATGCTTCGCGACCTCATAGAATTTTTTGTCATCCTCATCAATGAAAGACATATCAATCGGCATAGGAACAACAGAGACCCCGGAGGTCTCGATGATACTCATCAAAGCCAAAACCTCTGCAGAAGAAAATTTGAAATGCGGTCGCAATAAAACAGTTTGATATTCAACCAAAACCCGCGAATCAAAGCAGGGCTTAATCTTCCTATTCAACAGCAAATCCAAAACCTTCTTTGGATTCCCATTCTTCGACCACAATGCGGACACAAGAACATGTGTATCAATTACAACTAGCATCCCCGCATCTCCTCACGAGCGGCTTCTATCTCTCTGTTAATATCATCATCAGACATAAAACCAGCCGCGGCCGCTTTTTGCCGCATATTATTCACGGCGATCATTGCCTGAGCCTGTTTAATGGCAAATAGTATTTCTTCAAAATTTCCGTTAGAAATATCCAGCATCAACGCTGTAGGTTTTCCGTTATTTGTGATCACCACCTCACCATCTTGGGATAAACTATCCCAGATGTTTTTTGGAATGGTTCTTAAATCGCGAACAGTGTAAAAATTCAATCATGTCCCTCCTAACGCGGGCTACGCCCGCAAGTGGTCAGTGATCAGTGGTTAGTGGTCAGTATTGGATTTTCTTATTTTTTATGGACGCTTCGCGTCTGTAAGTTGCTAACCATCGCGCACCGAATGTGTGTATTTATTTGTGCAATAATAATATACACACTTGACATCTAATTGTCAACAAAATCCTCTCATCGCTCTCATCGCACAATCCGAACCTCAATTTTTTCCTTCATCGCCTCATCAATGATCATCCGGCCCCCCTTTTTCTCATTATAAATATAGTTCACAACCTCTTCAATAGTCACAATGGGGTACACCGGCGCCCCAAACTTATGTTGAATTTCCTGAATCGCTGTTCTCTCCAACTCCCCTCTTTCCATCCTGTCCACAGAAACAATAATGGCTTGAACATGAATATCGGCGATACTTTTTAAAATACCCATGCTTTCCGTGATGGAAAGCCCAGCTGTAATCACATCCTCTACAATGACAATATTATCCCCGTCTTGGGGGGTATAGCCCACAATCAGCCCCCCTTCGCCATGGTCTTTAACCTCTTTGCGATTGAAGCTGTAATGCAGATTCTTTCCGTACAGGTTCTGCATCGCTACCGTGGTAGCCACAGCCAAAGGAATTCCTTTATAAGAAGGGCCATAAATGGTCTGAATATCCGCCGGAACATACTCTTCAATACAATTCGCATAAAAATGCCCTAATTTTTCAATCCCTTGGCCATCATTGTAAAATCCCGTATTGATAAAATAGGGGGTCTCTCTGCCGCTCTTCGTCATGAAGCTGCCAAATCTTAAAACGTTCGAGGCCAGCATGAATTCAATAAAGTCTTTTTTGGAGTCTTGCAGGATCATGGCCTGTACTCATTCCTTTCCGCAATAGATAAAAAACTACCGCCCAAATTGAAACTCTTCAAAGTGAAGCCCCGCCACACACATGCCGTTGCTTTTCGGATTCTTCCCCGCATCTGCTCCCCTCCAACGTTTTGATATATCCTTCAACAGGGTATCCCGCATGGGCTTGGGCCCGCAGAAATATATATCCACCAGGGCTTTTTCGAGTGGAGCTTCAGTGTGGAGCCTATCGCCTTTAATCCCTTTAAGATACTTCTCCATTTTCTCAACAGTTAAAAACCCCTGTTGGGTATCATCTATGAGATGCATGCGCAAATTACTTTTCTTTAAAGCCCTCATTTCATCAAGGTACGCCCCTTCTTCCTCTCCGTGATACGCATAAAAGAAATCAATGGAAAAGTCCTCCGGGATATCCGCCAGATAGAAGCTCCTAAACGGTGTCACGCCAATACCCCCGGCAATCCAGACTTGACGCGGGCCGCCTGTTGTATAGTCAAACATGCCATGAGGCGCCGTGACAGCGAATTCATCACCAGTTTTGACCGCGGTGATCATCTTGGCAGTATGGTCGCCCAAGTTTTTCACTGTAAACTGTATCCCTGCATCTGCAGTGTGCACACCCTCTTGCTGCGCGCTGCTTTGCGGTGCTCCGTTCAGAGTAAAAGGATGCGAAGGAAATCTTATGTTCTTCCCAGGAAATTTCACAAATGTAAATTGCCCCGGCTTGTAGATCATCCCCTTACCTATCGCTCTCCCGGTGATTTCCACTGTCTCTTTGGCAACGCTTTGAACACCGGACACCTTGTACCGATAGGGAAACGCGATTTTTTCATAAAGAAAAATGCTATAAACAGCTGATACAATTCCGATCACATTCACACAATTTAGCCAGATACTGAAAGGAGAAACATCAAAAGCCCCATAAGATGACGAGCCATAATAATGCAGCACTCCAAACACATAAGGCAAAACCATGATTTTATGAAGGGTTTTCCATCTCTCATAATTCATTCTCTTCGCCACAAGCGCCAGAAGAATCAGCACAACAAACAAGGCTAAACAAGGCCCTCCAATATGGACAAGCGGACTCTCATGAACAGGGACTGCCGCCCACTCGGCCCCGCGCCCAGGCCCCTGTCCAGGCCCCTGTCCATGCCGACCTATATTCAGCGTTACAAGATGTGCAACAGCCAGGCCAAGAGAGGTAATCCCCAGCCATTTATGGGCAATGTAGGCTTTGTCCAGACCATTAAAAAGGCTGTTAAGGGGGCAATGACGTGTGGAAATGTAATTCGCGCAGGCAAATCCCACAAGCGCGAATGCCCCCAAAAGCTGCGAAAACTGCTTCAAAAGAGAAGTGGTGTAAAAGGGCATCGTCGTAAGCCAGCATACGGCGGTAATCAAGGCAATCACCCCTAATGCAATATTGCCTCTTTTCATGTATGTACGTCCTTCCTTTCCCTTCGTTATGCAAATCCATCGGTTTTCTGCTGTTATTGTAGCATAATTCGTTTTCAAAATCCATTATTTACAGGGGTTAACAAGTTTGGTCAGCTTGGAAAACTCACTGGGCCTTAGGGCTATCATATCCGCATGTATAAGTTTTGACTTGTTCCGTGGTCGGTCTTTTCATTTCGCCAGTTCCTTATATGTTTCAAGGTTCTGTTCAAGAAGCCGCTTTGAAATGGCGAATATATCTTCATCAGGAATTTGTCGCTCTTGTTCCGTTTGGTGAAGTGACATTGACAAGCGGTCGAAGTGGTTGATATTTTTGGCAATACACTACATAATAAGGTATGCTACTTAAGTAAAAAATAAGGTATGCTACTTAAGTAAAAAGCCTCCTGCCTTATATTTGCTTTAGTAAATGAGACATGTCAAGTGGTAGTTATTGTAAATACCTCATAAGGGAATTGTTCAGCCATTAAGTGATGATCAAAAATACACAAACCTATTTTGATAGTATTGGAAGGGGATTAGATTCGTTCATCAAGCAGGTAAAAGCAAACCGCAAAATCACCCCGCAAAAACACCAAACACCAAACACCAGTCGCTAACCAAAATGAATGGATTTTCTTATTGACAAACCTACGTTGCCCCTGTATCATTTACTTAAATAGGGAACCTCTTGCTCTCTTTTGGACAGTCCATGATCGCTCAAATGACGCTTAACATACCCCTGCTGTCGGCAGTTGATTGTCGTCAGGAGTTAAGGAGAAGACCATGCCTATAAAAATCGCCAATGCTGAGCTGGAAATCATGCGCATTCTCTGGCGGGAAGAACGTCCGGTTAGTTTCGCGGAGATTA
>Ga0082212_10000224_pt1 | contig 83419 bp, 89 predicted proteins | sample TergutNt197P3_FD_71548 | JGI IMG/M metagenome (GOLD analysis project Ga0082212, IMG submission 71548) | Neocapritermes taracua P3 segment gut microbial communities from Petit-Saut dam, French Guiana - Nt197 P3 | ecosystem: Host-associated > Arthropoda: Insects > Digestive system > Gut ...
CGCATTCACAGCAAGCGAGAAAGGCTATGATGCGGGGAAAAAAAATATCAGGGGCGAAAGTGCGCTTGGCGGTTGACATTCTTGGGATTCCCCATGGCGTACATGCCGCGACAGCAGATTTTACTGACAGGGATGGGGCTATAGAGCTGGCTGTAATTAATGCAGGCAAATATGAAAGCGTCGAGACTGTTTTAGCTGGCAGCGCTTATACTGGAGAGAGCTTTGCTGAAGCAATTAAAGGGCTGATTGACGCGAAAGTCGAAGTTGTCAAGCGCAACGAGGCCCATATGTTCATTGTCCTTCCCAAAAGATGGATTGTTGAAAGATCATTCGGATGGGCTGATAATTGCCGGAGGCTGTGGAAGGTTTGCGAAAGGCATTTGAGCACATTTTGTCAAATGTTTGTATTGTCATTTATTTCAGTTCTTTTGAGGAGATACTAAACATCCTCTAAGGCAGGCAAAGCTATGGGCTTAGGCGGCACAAGTTTTTGGGCGTTCACACTTTGCATGCTTGCATAGATAACGCAAAAAAAAGGCAGTCCTAAGTGCTGCATCTTGACATTTGGGACAAGCCTCCAGCATAAATATCCATAGAAAGTTGCTACAATAAAAAGAAGCCAGGCAGCGCAATGCCTAGACTTCGTCCGCAAGCTTGCGGGCAGCGCCTGGGATCCCCTAAGATTTGAGTTGGGCCAGTTTAAATCAAGATCAGGTTCAGAAAGCCGCGCTTATGCTATCAGTTTGTGGGCGGCTTTTTCTGTGTAAGGATGGGAGCAGCATGGGAAGCCTTCTGGAAGCGGCAAGGACAAGAATCATTGAAACAAAAATTATCGAGCATGCTCCTCAACCGCATAGTGTCTGGGCTCGGAAGGCATTGACTGGGACAAAAAGCGCAGGAATAACTTTGCGGGAAGGGCAGATGCCCGGTAGCTGTTGATGCGTTTCCGGGCAACACCAAGGACGAGGCTACAGTAATGGGCATGATCGATGGGATGCAGGAAAAATACGGCAATGGGCAGAGAGTAAAACTCGCACAAGGCACTGTCATCAACTTGGGATGGCACTTTTGCGAGGAGAAAATCGAGGCGGAAAAGACCGTTGACGGCTGCTACATCATATTCACAGACGTGGCGGGATGAATTGATAGGGTCACGTACGGCCAAGGGTGAATAGCCCTTTGGTTGTTCTTTTGAGTAGCCGGGAAAGGCGAATCCCCAAACTACTCGTTTTTTTTCTCTTTTATATGCCGAATTTAATAGCCACATCCTGCGCATATAATTCAGTATCAAAAGCGCCAAATTGAATTTACACTCTAGTTTGGCGATTAACGCTCCATCCCTGCTTATTGCTTGGCCTTTCGCATATCGAACTCTTGGTTAATATTTTTGAGCGAAGAAGCCCATAGCTCGTTGTCGCTGTGGTTTAAAATCTCGATGCTTCCTCCCTGTATCTCCCTTTTGATTCCAGGCGGCTCTCGATATCGCCCTCCACAACCAAGCAGCTTTGCCTGAGCCGGTCGAGGACATCAGCGTCTGGACCCCATTTCCCGCGGCTCTCTAGCTCTAGCAGCCTCCGGCTCATCTCTTCGAGCGCGTAGGGGTTCACTGACATCAGCCACTCAGTGATCTTGTCGAGGTATTCATCCTCAAAGCACTCCAAAAGAACTTGGGCTTCAATGATGTTTTGTGTCAAGCAAATAATATCTAATGCGCCATCGTATCCGCGTTCCATTAGGCTCTCGCGCTAGAACTCGTTAAGGATGCTCGCCTCTATGTTTTCTTTGAGGTCGATGTCCAGCGCTTTGGTCTTTAGCGCCTTCCCCACTTCGCTCACAGATTGGTACTGGCGAATCTCCGCCCGCTGAGTTGCTTTGCAAGCAGCCGAAACCGCCTTGGACCTGTGTGGGGAAGCCGCATGCAAGGGAATTGAGCCTTCTTGATTGGGCGACATTGACTGAGAGCTCAACTTTTTTAACTTGATCGAACGGGGAATTGTCGAGAGATTTGCAGAACGCTTTAACTGTGACTTGACTGTTTTGGAAAGTAGCGGGCATTGGTTTCATTCAGAACGACAACTCACTTTTCTTTACAGAGGGATAGAAAGGAACATCAATTCTGTATAATCATTAGCAGCAGCGGACACTTTCTGGGGACAGCTATGGTTAATCTGGACATAACAACACAGCAGAAAGCTAAGGCAATGGCAACTCTATAGAAAGACAGACAACAAAATCGGCTTTGAAGCGGCAAGTATTGGCGCCGCCTTTCATTTTATTGGAGTCTCGGCAATTCCAATTTTTTTAATGAAAGGCGAGCCATTGTATAGCTTTTCTACTGCCTTGCCCGCATGCCAGCGGCTTTTTATAGAAAAACAAGCCAAGGTGCCTGATAAGGCGGCTTGGCTAGCCTGGGCGCATGCACTCGCTTCGGGATTCTTTGGCGAAAAACGCCATAACAAAGCAAGCTCTACAATCTGGAACGGCGTTATGGCAACGGCCAGCTGCCTCTTGATTTCCATTGCTACTTATCTCGGCAATGCGGCTGTATGATTTCTATGGGATCTTCTTCATCGATGCGAAAAACAATCCGATTCTTCTTACCAATCAAATAATTCCAATTTAAGGCAGCCAGCAAAAACACCGCCAAACTTTCCGCTAAATCCCATAAATCGCTGGGTCAAAGACAACCGGCATAACCCTCTTGTGCGAGCTGCTATTGTGGTAGCGCTCTATCACCAGCTTGTCTTCAGGGCTCGCCTGGCCGGTCAGCAGATAACCATCGATCGCCTTATATGTGACCCCCATATCGGCCTCATCAGTCTGCCCTTCAAACAAGCCTGCTGACGGGGGTTTGGAAAACAGGAAATCCGGCGCGCCCAAATGCGCAAGGAATTCGTAAACTTCGGTGGCTGTCAAGTCTGCAATAGGGTTGAAATCACTCGCGCCATCCCCCCATTTTGTAAAATACCCCATATAAATCTCGCTTCTGTTGCCTGTGCCTGCCACAAGCCTGCCTTCGCTTTGGGCAATGGTATACAACGTCGCCATGCGCAGCCTTGGCAGCAAGTTTGACAGGGCAGTTTCCGTAGCATCTGCCTGGTCGCTGATCGCTCCGGCAAGGGCATCCCTCGCAGCGGCTAAATCGACAGTCCTGTACTCTATGCCAAATTGGGCTGCTAAAGCTGTCGCGTCATCCAAATCGGACCCATAGCTGCGGGTTGTCCCGCAAGGAAGCATCAGCGAGAGTGTGTTCTCACATGCCATCTTGCACAGTATCCCCACAAGCGCACAGTCTTTTCCGCCGCTGTTGCCAAAAATTATGCCTTTTGCTCCAGCTGAATTTAGAACTTTGGAAATAAAATCCACTCTTTGTTTTGTTTCAAGCACATAATCCCTCAAAATAGCCTTATACCTCTCAAATTGATTTTAGCCTATCACTGAAGCGGTTGAAAATAGCGTTTGTGTTATACATCACCCCAGAATGCTCTATTGCTTCCAATTTCTGAGACGGGGGCGGGCTTGGTGGAAGCCCCGGAATGCTTGCATCCAAATTGTCGATCAACCCTTGGATGGTTTGCAAGTTGCTGTATTTGCAAGCTGGCTCGAAAACTTTCGCCAATGCCTTGGTTTGGCCCACTGTGTTTGTATAAGTGCCATCAGTTTCCCCAAACGCTGCCAGTGGAAGGACAAGCTGGGCTTTTTTTGTTGTTTCTGTCTCAAACACATCCCCAACGCATAGAAATGCCACTGAAGAGAAGTCAACCCATCCCGGATCTTCACCTAAGATCACCAAGCCCTTGATTGTGCCGTTTTTGAGCGCTCCCTCCAAACAATAGCCATAGCCGATGCCCAAATCAGCAAGCCCTTGGCTGTTTGCATTTGGTTTTAGCTGGATAACCTCCGCATTGCCTGCAAGCGCAGTTTTTGCCAACAGAGATTCTGCCTTGGCGCCGAGGAAACCTTGCTCGAATACTGCCACTGGGCGTTTTGCTCCAGCTAGATAACCGTCCAAGCTGCCGGAGGCTACTAACTCCTCCAGGCTGCTTGCCTCTAGATAATCGACTGCCACACCTTCAAGCTTTTCCCCATTGATCTGGATGAGCTTTGCGCCATCCAAAGCGCTTCTGCGGATTTTAAATCCTGCAACTGTGTGGGAGGACATAATATCTGACGAGGCGAGGATTATCAAATCCGCATTTTCAAGGCGCTCAAAACCGCAAGTAGAGGCATCGCCCGCTACGCCGCTCACTCTCCTGTTGAAAGAGTAGGCGCTAATGCCAAGGCGCCTGGCATATTCTTTTGCCAATGACAATTCCTCATTAGACAACCTGTCAGAGAGGGCAATTGCCGCAGCGCCAGTCCCATGGGAGGCGATGACTGCCTCCATCCTGCAACTGGCATATTTAAGGGCATCGCCCCACCCAACCTTCTGTTTGTTAAATAGGGGGTATTCGAGCCTTGGGCGCATTGTAGTTTCGGTAAAGCCAAAACGCCCTTTGCCGCAAAGCTCGCTGCCCTCTGCGGGCATGATTCTTGCCAGCATGCCGCCTTTGTATTCCAGCTGGACTTGGCATCCTACAGAGCAAAAAGAGCAGACCGAGTTTTCTTTGTCCAAAACAAGGGGCACTTGCTTGGTCCCTTGGGCCCTGTCAACCAGAGCGCCTGTCGGGCACAGGGCTGCGCAGGCGCCGCATGATATACATCCGCTGGCGCCATCCAATTCCCCAAAAGCAGGGGCGGCTTGGCTGTCAAACCCTCTGCCCGCAATGCCGAGGGCGCATGCCCCCACAAGTTCTTCGCAAGCCCGGGAGCAAAGCCCGCATAATATGCATTTTGCTGGATCTGCCTGGATGAATGGATGGCCAAAGTCGCCGCTGCGTTTGGCTTTCTGCCCGGCGTATTGGTCTGTGCTGCAACCTAACAGCCATGCCAAGTTGGCCAACTTGCATGAGAAATAATCAGCGCAGCCGCACTCAAGGCAGCGGGAAGCTTCTGCAACCGCCTCTTCCTCGTTGTAGCCATTGTTTATTTCCCTGAAATCCCTGCGCCTTTGCGACGGGCTAAGATGCCTCATTTCGACTCTAGGGCTCTTCCCGAAAGAGGAGTAGAAATCCTCTTCGGGGTTTGTCTTTGACAGAGGGATGTTTGGCTGTTGGCATATGCCCGCTGATAGGAATGCGTCAACAGCCAAAACCGCCTGCTGGGCATGCCCAATAGCAGCAACTGCGATACCTGCCCCATCATTGATGACATCCCCGATTGCATACACCCCTTCAAGGCTTGTCCTAAATGAGGATGTGTCAGCTATGACTGTCCCCCATCTGGTCAATTCGATGCCACCTATTCCGGATGTGTCTGCCGATTGGCCGATAGCCATAATCACTGAGTCGACATCCAGGTTTTCTTCTGCCCCTTCAATGGGCTGTGGCGAGCGGCGCCCGCTAGCGTCAGGCTCTCCAAGCTCCATTTTTTGCAGGCGGATCCTCGACACCTTCCCACTTGCCCCGATGATTTCAATAGGGTTGGACAAAAACCGGAAGATTACCCCTTCCTCTTCGGCTTCTTTTATCTCTATCTCGCTTGCAGGCATCTCATCCCTGCTCCTGCGGTATAAGACACTGACCTCTTTAGCGCCTAGCCTGACAGCAGTCCTGGCAGCATCCATTGCTGTGTTGCCGCCTCCCACAATAGCTGTCTTTACACCGATGGGCGGGGCTTGGCCCATTGCGACTGCGCGCAGGAAATCGATGCCGCCATTAACACCTTCCAAATCCTCCCCGCTGCATCCAAGCTTTGAGCTCTTCCATGCGCCGATTGCGATGATAACAGCGTTGTAGGAGCCTCTTAATGATTCAAAGGCTATATCGCCTCCAATTCTCGTGTTATTGAAAAAACGCGCCCCCATTTTAGAGATAGCGGCAACTTCAATGTCGAGTATGTCTTTGGGCAGCCTATACGCTGGAATCCCGTATCGGAGCATCCCCCCCATCTGCGGCATGGCATCGTATATGTCTACGCTATGCCCCATCTTTCTTAAAAAGCTTGCTGCAGACAACCCGCCGGGCCCGCCGCCGATGATAGCGACCGATTTGCCGGTTTCTTGCTCCGGCACAGGCTCTGCTTGCCCCAAAAACATATCTGTGGCAAAGTATTTGAGCCCTGATATATTAATGGGCTCGTCCACGCTTTGCCTCCTGCAAGCGTCCTCGCAAGGATGCGGGCAGATGCGCCCGATACTGGAAGGCAGCGGGAGCTTTTCTTTTATCAGCTTTGATGCTTCGCTGTATTCCCTGTTTGCAACCAAGCCGACATATCCTTGGCAATCTGTGCCAGCAGGGCACTCCAGCATGCAGGGAGCGCGGCAATCGCCCTCATGGTCAGAGAAAAGCAGCTCAATCGCGGCTTTTCTTGCGCCTTCAACCCTTGGGGAGCATGTGCTGATTTCCATTCCTTCTTCCACTTGGGTAGAACAGGCGCGCATAAGGCGGGCATAGTTTTCGACCTCGACAACACACACCCCACATGCCCCAAAAGCCTTGATGCGCTCGTTATGGCACAGGTTTGGCACGAAAATGCCTTGGCTTAACGCTGCTTGAAGTATCGTTTGGCCGGATGCAGCTTCAATGGGCTGGCTGTCAATTGTTATATTCACAACAGGCATGCTACTGGCTCCTTTCTAGTTAGTTGGCAAGCACAGCGCCAAAATTGCACACACGCAAACAATTGGAGCACCTTGTGCAGGCGCTGGAATCAATCTTATGGGTCTCTTGGGGCTCTCCAGAAATTGCGTTGACTGGGCAGCCTGTTTTGCAGACAGAGCAGCCTGTGCATGCGCCAGGGTCTATGGAATATGACACCAGCGCCCTGCAATGCTTGGCTGGGCACTTCTTGTCCTCGATATGGGCTTCATACTCGTCCCTGAAATACCTTATCGTTGTCAACACAGGATTTGGGGCGCTCTTGCCCAACTCGCATAGAGAGCCTTCCTTGACTTGGGTTGCGAGGCTTTCAAGCAAGCCTAGATCCTCCATTTGACCTTCGCCCGCGACGATGCGCTCAAGGATTTCCAGCATCCGCTTGGTTCCTATCCTGCAATGGACACATTTCCCACATGACTCATTGCAGGTAAATTCCAAGAAAAACCTTGCGATGTCAACCATACAAGTGCTCTCATCCATGACAACCATGCCTCCGGAGCCCATTATAGCCCCGGTTTGCTGCAAAGACTTGTAATCAATCGGCGTGTCAAACAACTCCCTCGGGATGCACCCTCCGCTTGGCCCGCCCATCTGCACCGCTTTGACTCCAGCGCCCCCATCACCGATATTGAAAACCAAGTCGTGGATCGTCATGCCCATTGGCACTTCCACCAACCCGCTGTTTTTGATCTTGCCGGTGAGCGCAAACACTTTAGTGCCCCTGCTTGTCTGCAAGCCGTGCTTCGCGAAAGCTCTAGCACCATTGTTGATAATCCATGGGACATTCGCAAATGTCTCCACATTATTTATATTGGTAGGCAGTTGCCAAAGACCGCTAGCTGCCGGGTATGGCGGCCTTTGGCGCGGCATTCCCCTCTCCCCTTCAAGGGAGGCTATCAGTGCAGTCTCCTCGCCGCAAACAAAAGCCCCTGCCCCTTCTTTTATCTCCAAATCAAAGGAGAACTCTGTCCCATAGATACTGCTGCCAAGAAAACCTCCTGCATACGCGTCTGATATGGCTTTCTTGAGGCGTTTTATTGCCAGCGGATATTCTGCGCGGCAATAGACAATCCCAATGCTTGCCCCAATGGCATAGGCAGCGATCACCATTCCTTCGATGACGGCATGGGGATCCCCCTCTAGTATCGCCCTATCCATAAAAGCCCCTGGGTCCCCTTCATCTGCGTTGCAGATTAGATACTTCTGCCTGCCAGGGGCGTCGCGGGCTGCTTTCCATTTAAACCATGTGGGAAAACCTGCCCCTCCCCTTCCCGCCAATCCGGAGATTTCCATCTGGCTAATCACATCTTCGCTTGAATACCCGGACAGGCATTTTTTTAATGCGCTGTAACCTGAAACAGCGATATATTCATCAATTTCCTCAGGATTTATACTCCCTGCGTTGCGCAACACAATCCTTGTCTGTTTCGCCAAAAAATCATGGCCTTCCTGGGGCATAAGGAAAAATGAGGCCCTGTTCTCTTCCCCGATAGCCATTTTCGCTATCTCTTTGGCTGTCCTCTCATTCACCTTGGCAAAGGTAGTCTTGTTGCCTGAATCGTCTATGAGGTCGACAATAGGCTCAAAGTAGCAAGAACCGATGCATCCGGCTATCGACAGTTGGGCGCTGGCGTGCCCTTCCAACCCGGCTTTGAGGGAATCGTACACTGGACCGGCACCCGCAGCTATTCCGCAGCTGCCCATTCCAACAACAACACGCATGGCTCACTCCCTCAAGCTTCCGCTGGCTACCCCGCCAAGGATTTTTTTTGTTTTCTCTGCGTTCAAAGAGCCATATGCGACTCCGTCGACCATCATAACTGGGGAAAGGCTGCAACAACCCAAACATGCGACGCTTTCGAGGGAAAACATGCCATCGGCGGTCACGCCGTTTTCTGAAAGCGGTCTATTTGACGATTCGAAAAAAGCGTTGGCGGCATCTTCAATTATGCTTGCGCCATTGACATGGCATGCGGTGCCTTTGCAATGGAGTATTTGGTGTTTGCCGGGCTCCTCAAGTTTAAACTGGGAGTAAAATGTGGCTACACCAATTATCTTTGCTGTCTTGATGCCGGTTTTCTCTGCGATTGCCCAAATTGCGCTCTTAGGCAAATATCCATAGATCTCTTGTGTTTTTTGGAGAATGCCGATCAAAGAGCCTTTCGCTGGTCCTTGCCCTCCGAGCATGTGGCCAAAGCGGGAATCAAGGTTTTCATCAATATTTATGACCATCCTGGTTTTCCTTTCTGATAACTAGTTTACCAAAGGGTGAGCCCATTTCAAAGCAGCGAGGAGCAAGGTGCCTGGAGCAAATTTTGGATATTTTATATTTCATGCAGAAAATTGGCGAGCACACAAAGGATGCCTTGATGCCGCTTTAGCATTAAGGCTAATTGCATGCAAATATTGGTGGGCAAGATGGCGAAACCGTCGGATATTCTATCATTTTTGCGGATTATGGTGGAATTTGGCGCATATCATGAATATATGGTTTTATGTTTATGGAGGCCAGCAAGCGGCGAAGCAATCTTTATCTTTAAATATAGGGAGGGAGAATAATTAATCGTAAACTGCTCGGAATTTATACCCTTTCTCATTTTTGTGTTGATTTTGATTGTTTTCATGGCATACAATTCAGGGCGAGCCTCAGACTATTGATGGCGAAAAGACGAGCAGGGGAAAGGGGAAATGAATGTGGCTAAATTGAACGGGATTGCAGATAGGAGCCCCTATAGATATCCTCATTGCCATTTATCAAAGATTGTTCAATAATATTAGTGAAGCCTAGTTTTATTATTTGGTTAATAGATAGGCAATAGGAAGTGGGCAGGATTAGTGCAATATTATAATAATATAATTGTCCCAGAGATTTTGCCGCCATCAGAAGATGGCGTGTTTAAGACATTGCTTACACACCCAGAAGCCAAGCCAGTCTTGCGAGATGTCGTCGAGAGCTACCTACGGTTTCCAGTTGTTAACGTTGAAGTTAAGAATACAGAACTGCCAATTTCAAATATCAACGAAAAACACGAGCGGTTCGATGTGAATTGCACAATTGATGATGGTAGCCAGCTCGACCTGGAAATGCAGGCTGAAGCCATGAAAGGTGACAGTTTTCCCACAAACCACCAGATCATTAAAAGCAGGTCAATATACTATCTTACTGACCTTCACTCAAGCCAGGACGGCCGCAGTGTGCTACGACAAGTTGTTGCGAAGCTACCAGATGACTTTGTGCGGGTACACTGTGTTTCAAGAACGCAAAGGTTTCGTTAGCCGGTTTAGTTTCCGTGAAGAAGATGGATATGAGCTCGCAGACGACGTGGGGATTATATTCGTTGAGCTGACTAAACTGAGTGGCATAGTCTAAGAAACCAGTCGATTTGATGACAGGGGAGGAGCTTTGGAGCGTGTTTTTCGCCCACGCTTCTGATTCGAAATATGTGGAATTGATAAGCAAGATGATTGCTGCAAGGAAGGAGATCAAGATGGCGGATGAGTTGCTACGGTCAATCAGCCAAGACGAAGTCGAGCGCGCACATTTCCGTTCTCGCCGCATGTTCCTGATGGATAGGCAACATGACCTTCTTGTTGCTCGGGACGAGGGGCGTGATGAGGGGTTCAAGGAGGGGCGCGAGGAAGGGCGCGAGGAAGGGCGCGAGGAGGGGCGCGAGGAAGGGCGCGAAGAGGGGCGCGAGGAGAAGGAAAGGGAGGTTGTCAAGAACGCTTTGGGCATGAATATGCCTGTCGACGATATTGTTCATCTTACTGGCTTAACCCTCGAAGAAATTGAAAGATTGCGCGACACAGACTAAAATATGCTAAACTCAGAGAACGAATTATTAACCGTGTAAGTGTCAATAATGCCTGATAAAGGCAATTAAAGGAGATTGACAAATGGCACGGTTAAATGAGCAAGACAAAGCGCTAGCAAGATCAATACTTGAGCAATGCAGCACAGTGGCTGACGTGACTTCAAAGCTGAAGGAGCTTTTTGCAGGGACTATAGAATTGATGCTGGAGGCTGAGCTCGACGAGCACCTCGGCTATGAGAAAAACAGCATAGAGGGAAAGAACAGCGGCAATTCGCGCAACGGCTACGGCAAGAAGACGATATCAAGCGAATGGGGCGACAGCGAAATCGATATGCCGCGCGACCGCAACGGCACATTCGAGCCAGCGGCAGTAGCGAAGAGGCAGACGCGCACAGACGACATTGAGGCCAGGATACTGGCCATGTACTCCAAAGGGATGTCAACAAGGGACATTGAGGACCATTTGCGAGACATATATGGGGTGGAGGCGTCAGCGAGCCTAGTGAGCCGAATAACAGACAAGATAATGCCCGAGGTCGCCGAATGGCAGGCGCGCCCCTTGTCCAGTGTCTACCCTATAGTCTACTTTGACGGGATATATTATAAAGTGAAAAAGGACGGCAAAGTCGTCAACAAGTGCGTGTACAGCGTGCTTGGCATAGACATGGACGGCATGAAAGACATTCTGGGCATTTGGATTGGCGAGGCCGAGAGCGCGCCATTCTGGGCCACGATATTCAACGAGCTGAGGAACCGGGGGGTGGAGGACATCCTCATAGCTTGCCACGACAACCTTTCCGGCTTTGGCAACGCCATCTCCAGCGTGTTCCCTAAAACCGTGAGCCAGCTTTGCATAATCCACATGGTCCGCAACTCGACGAAATATGTCTCATACAAGGATTTGAGGCCGCTCATGGCCGATTTGAAAAAAGTTTATGGAGCCGCAAGCGAAGAAGAGGCTTTGTATGCCTTGGACGATTTCAATGAAAAATGGGGAAGCAAATACCCGCAGATATACAAGATGTGGGAAGAAAACTGGGATGATTTGTCGGAATACTTCAAATATCCAAAAGAAGTACGGACTGTAATATATACCACGAACGCAGTGGAGGGGTTCCACAGGATGCTAAGGAAGTTCACGAAGACCAAAACGAATTTCCCGACAGACGACTCGCTAAGGAAATCGATATACCTGTCAGTGAAAGAGATCGGCAAAAAATGGACTATGCCCATCCGCGATTGGGGCATGATTATTGGGCAATTAATGATATTCCATGAGGAGCGGGCCAAAGGGGCTGCGGCTGTATAGCAAGCACAAACAGGCGGCGGCTGTATACAAGCATGCAAGATGGGCATAATGGGTCTAGGAAAATTCGATGGAAGCCTACGCCTTCCATCCCTGCCTCAAAGGGAGCCTACCCCGCCAAGGTCAAGGACACCGCCCCCACCAAGGGAACATCCCCACCAAGGTCAAGGGCACTTACACGGTTCTGTACACACTCCCTAAACTCACAACTAGATAACATTTCACGGATCCCGGTTTTCAATCCTTGGCTTCCTTGTCCCTCCTCGGCAAGCGCACAAACCTTTCCTTTTTCAAGATGCCGCTAATCGTTGTCAGCACATGTTGATTTCATCCCTTGTCTCTTGCTCCAAAGCAATCGGCTTCATGCCGAAGGCAACTGGCTTGGAAAAAGGGTCGGTCTCCAGGCTTTCCTACAGACAGTGTTTATCGAATATCCAAATTTCTTTCAGCGGCTGGTAAACGGTCGACAAATATGCCTTCATAGCATCGTATTGCTTGTGCAGTGGCTTTGGCGTGGTAGAACATTTCTGGAGTTATATTCAGGTCGTTTTCCATAATGAATTACTTTTTCACATGCTTTATTATATTGCAGAACTCATTCTTTAAACCAAAAGCCAATCTTGGGTTTTGGTGACGAAAAAAGCATTATGCTGTTTTTCTGTGATATATAACTCCACTACAACCCTATCACTATGATTTTTAGCCCTAACACAAAAAAAAACAGCCTATATTGGCAACAACAATGTTTTTCTAGTGTGCCAGAAGGCCGTTTTAGCGTTTTTTATTGACAATGAAGATCAATGATATTGTTTCGCAACAGCGCCGCCCTAGTTTTTTTGCGCTTAAAACCCAAAAATCGTCCATCCAAAGTCTTTAAGTATAGTTGACCTTAATGGCTCTTGCAGTTCCCAGTCCTTGTCTTGCAACAATTCTTCAACGAGCTCATCGATTGTAAAATCCATAAATAAGCCTCCTTATTTTCTGCCATATTCATGGGCAAAATTATATACTTCTATTAAAGTTTGACTAATATCGCCTCGTGAAGCCCAGTTTTTATTAGCTCCAAACATAAAACCGCCGCCAGAAGCGCATTCGTCAATGACCTTTTTCGCAAAATCTACGTTTTTGTCTAATGGCAACAGCCTAGTGTTCTGCAGCTTGGCGCCACCTATCATCACTTGATGGTGCCCAATAGCGTTGTAGACCTTAAAGAAGTCATCGTCATCAATCACCATGACAACTGAATCCTTTGGCAGATCCAAGAAGCTCTCGATAAACGGCATCCAGCGCCCTTCTAGAAGCTTGTACAATTTGTTGCCTGATTTAGAAATGTTTGTGACTATCTCTTTATAGATTGGGAAGAAGAACTTCTCATATTGTTTTGGGTTAAGGTAACATGGGATATGGGGCATATAAGAGGCGAAACGTTCTGTTAGCTCAACATTTTCAAAACGCTCTGAGCGCTGCTGGTAAATCACGTTGATAGTGTCCATAAATTCCTCTGGATACCTTCTTAGATCCGCCAATGTGCCTTGGAAGCCACGCAAGCGATCGAAAACATAGTCAGCTGGATGAGTAAAGCGAGGCAATCCCGCAGGCAGGGGCAAAAACCCAAATTCAGCAAAAACTTTTTCAGACACCTTGTTGTAATGCCCTGTAATCCTGCTTGCTGCTTCCTCCGCAATAATTTTTAGTTTCTTTATTGCCATCTCTTTGTCGCCTTCAAAAAGTGGAGGGAACTTTCTTGGCAGCAGTGTATCCTTGACAAATTTATTAATGTCATTAATTAGTAGCGGATACTCTTCTGCCTTCATTGTCGGTCGCTGCAAATGCTGCAAGTGCATTCCGTCATCGCATAAAAAAGTTTCGGTCAACCAGTCCAATGCTTCATATGTATTGGGCACTCCAGTGTATGTGATGTTTCCTACATCAAGATGCATGTTGCTTAGCAGGTTTCTGAAAACAAATTCAGTGTTCTTTTCGTCATACTCAGCTTCTTTGAACGTCATGCCAGCATAATGCAAGATGGCGTTTCCGTTAATGCTTACATTCGGGATATACTCCGTTTCAATGTGGTTGCATGCTTTAAGCAAGTTTTGGCGTTGCAGTTCCTGTTTTTCTGTTAATGCCATAGCTTTTCTCTCTCCTTCGTCCGATTTTTTATCTATGTAAAAGACCAGCGATACGGGTGTGGCTGCCCTTGTCTTCTACAGCTTTAAAGCTTAATCCGCCAACATGGCGTTTACGTGAGGATTTAGGTGGTTGTCATTTTGTCTGAAATTGAATAATTGCCATCTTGCCCACAATCCTACCACATTTTTTTGCCATTTGAAAGAATTATCTTAGAGGAATGCCTTCGTTTCCAGACGTAAAGCGGTCTGCAATGCCTATTTGCCCACGGAGCATTTCGAGAGGGCTAACACAGGAGCAAAGAAGGTGATAATGCTTTTGCAGCCAGTTGATATTGCGGGCGCACTCTTGGATCTGTGACTGGCAAAAGCGTGTGGGCTCCCGCAGACCGCGCTGCTCACGGCTAAGGGTGAAGTTTGGGTCTAAAGCCTTGGCTAAGGCAGCGCGCTATCCGCTCGGCGCCATTGACATCTGTCTTGCAATTGGGCACGTTCTTGATGTGGCGGCATTGTTGCGCGCCAATTCCTGCTCTGCCTCCAGGAGCTGGGGGTGCGCGTTTTTGTCCCGGACGTGCCATTCCACCACTCCGGCCATGTTCCGTACAGCTTCAGCCGCCAAGAGCTGGATGCGCTGTTTGCAGCGGCGGACTCCCTGGCTTCTTTGAGGAGGGACGGCAAAAAGGCGGCTATCCAGCTCGCAGCCTGCCTCCGTGTGCTGCATGGCTGTGGGCTGAGGTCGGGAGAGGCCCTGGAGCTCAAGGTTGGCGACATTGGCTTTGCCAATGGCGTGGTTGCGCAAAAGGGAAAAAAGACAGGATTGCCCCGATGCACCCCTCAATGGCGGAAATTCTAGAAGTGTACGCTTGCCGCCTTGGCAGCAAGGACCCTGGGAGCTATCTCTTTGAGGGCAGGGGCAAAAAACCGCGCAGCCAAACATGGGCATACAGCTGGTTCAGGCGGGCTCTTTCCGAGGCGGGTACCGTTTATGAGAAAGAGAAAGGGGAGCGCGCCGGTCCGTGCCCCTGCAGCATGAGGCACACATTCATCCAAATGGCGTACATGCAGTATTCGGGGGCGTCAGCGCAACCGTTTGAGAGCGTCATGCCATTTTTGCCGGCATATGCAGGGCATGTTGACATAAAAGGGACCGACCGCTATTTCGGGTTCGACCCCAGCCTGCATGAAGAGGACAACGGGCGCATTGACACCTTGATGGACGCTATGATGGGGGGGTGGCATGAAAAAAACACGGATGCTGCCATTGGTCGAGTCTTTCCTCTACACCTACCTCCCCGTGGAGAAAGGGCGGAGCGGGAACACTGTGCTGTCGTACTCTTACGCTTTCCAGCTCCTGTTCGAGTTCATGGGCTAACGCTGGGCAAAGAAACTGGAGCGATAGAGCTCGGCGACTTCAAGGAGGACACGCTGCGGATTTTCCTCGCCTCGCTTGAGAGCGGGAGGGCAAGCAGCGTTTCAACCAGGAACCAGCGCTTGTCGGCTTTGAGGGCGTTCTCCTCATACTTGGAGAGGCGGCGCTATGCTGTGTCACACGCGCACAGGCTTTCAGCCAAGTCCGCTGAGGTGGAAAAGGCGCCGGAGGCTGCCTTCGCCTATTTCACACAAGAAGAAATCAAGGCAATCCTGGCGCTCCCTTTCCCTCCCTCAAGCTTGGGGCAGCGACAAAGGGTGCAGGGGCGCGCTGTGCGGCAAGGGCGGAAAAGTGAGGGTTGTGCGGATTTCGCCGGTCTGCGCCTCATTGTTCGGGAAATATATGGCAAGCCGGGGCTTGGACAAGGCAGGGTCTGGGGCGCGCCACCTATTTTCAAGCCAGACGCGCGAGCACATGTCCCCATCATGCGTCACTGCAGTTGTCGCCAAGTATGTGGGGCAAGCGAGAAAAGCCCATCCTTCGCTCTTTCCTGAAAAGAGCTACAGCCCGCACTCATTCCGCCATTCCGTTGCCAGCCACATGCTTGCGGCTAATGTGTCGCTGCCAACCATCAAAAATTTCTTGGGGCACGAGTCAATACAGAGCACTATGGTCTACACGAGAGTCACGGTGGAGGAAATCGACGAGGCATTGGCTGGGTGCTGGAGGATGGTGCCAGATGAGGTTGAGTTGGCAGAAGGCCCGGAAGCGAAGAAGGAAAGCGACTTGGTGTGGAGAGCAAAACAAATGCATAAAATGTTATCTGAGTAAAAAACAAGAATAACGGGCGCTATGCGCAGGTTTCCTTCCATCTGCATGGATAATCTTGTCTGCTTGGATAAGGGATATTGAGGTGTTCTTCAAGGAGTGCAAGAACACATTCGGGTCGAAAAAAATCATGCTCAGGACGAAATGCGGAATAAGGAGGCGCTGGCTGATAACAGCGCTCGCCCACAATTTTTCTGCATCAGAGGGAGGCTCGTTTTTGGAGGGGCGGGCTGGGTTTATCAAAATGAATTTGAAAATAGAAGTGATATGCTCTATGAACTGGCATACACCCTCACAAAAGATGAATTTATAGAGTTCTTTGGTAAAATTGCGTAGTTTGCAATTCTAGATGTTCATTTGCAATTACAGTAAGAATTAAAACGGATCATATAACGCGTTCTTTGCAATATTTCCGGCAATATATGGCAAAAATGCGTCATTGCCTATAGTGGGCGGCACAAAACCATTGGTTAGAATTTCTTTCAAATGCCAATTATTTTAGTATCCAAGGAGGCTTATCTGTTATGATTGACAATGAGCCAGCAAATACTTATACTTCCCTAGTGAGATTATCTTTGCCTTTATGGAGGTGGAATTAATGGTATGCCACAACCATGAGATTCCACAGCGAACCCAAGGCCAGCCTTTTTTTTCATCATTCGTCGAATCGTTCGCAACTAAACATATGTTTCCTTTATTGCATTCATCTCAGGATGTGCCTCCCAAAATATTTCCCAGAAACTCTAGTGAACTCACGTGTGCATGGCCTTGGCAGGGGCATAACGGTAATTAGCCAGGAACAAAATAAGAATAGAATGGAGATAATGAGTTAGTGGAAGAAACAAAAATGACACAAGAAGAGCCTGCCAAATCTACCATCTGGAACAGGAATTTTATTTGTATATTTGTGGCACAGGCATTTTTATCCCTCGCATCACAAACAACAGGCATCCTGATAGCCAGGTATGCAACTGATGTGCTTGGAGTCAGCATTGTGGTAATGGGCAGCCTTGTGGGATTGAACCTAGGGGTGGCTCTGGCAATGCGCCCAATATCAGGTCCGCTGCAAGTTAAGCTGAATAAACGAAATCTTCTGGTTGCAGTTTTCATTACTGCCGCAACCGCAAACCTCGGCTTCGCGATGTTTAACACGACCTCCGCATTTGTCGCCTTGCGGGTGGTCCAAGGTGTGCAATTTGCCTTTCAGGGATCACTAACCATGACATTGGCGGTTGATAGCCTCCCGCAGGAAAGAATGGCATCCGGCCTCGCGATGTATACACTCGGCGGGACTGTCTCTCAGATGATAGCTCCAAATTTTGGATTGTGGCTGAGAGATTTAGGTCCAAAGCTAGTCGAAGGCCCGCAAGGCACGGTTTTGGGGTATAAGCTCGCTTTCTTCTTCGCCGCAGGCATACTGGCACTTGGCATCATCCCCGTCCTGTTGTACAAATATACAAAGGCTGAAGGGAGCATATCCAACACCGGGGTATGGTATAAGAACATCATTTCACTCCATGCGCTGCCTATGACAATGATTATTGTCTTATCAGGCCTTTCAAGCGCAGGATACAGGCAATTTCTCGATCCTTTTTCAGCCGAAAGGGGCATCAAAAACATCGGCCTGTTCTCCACTACCACAGCATTAGTGTTGTTGGTTGCAAGACCGATGGTCGGCAGGATAATTGAGCGGATTGGTATGAGAAAAATCTTCCCAATGGCGATGTCCGTCACTTTGGCTTCACTTTTGGTTATCTCCACAAGCAATACGCTTCCTATGGTTCTTCTTGGAGCAGCCCTTGCGTCGCTATCTAATGCGTTTACTGGCCCTGGGATGCAAAGCATGTGCCTCCAGAGTGAAACTCGAGCCAGGCGCGCCGTCGCCAGCAACACGATTTATGCGGGAAATGACCTCTCTGGCTATATTGGGCCCCTCTTGGCAGGAATCGTAGCTCAGCAATCCAGCTATTCCACGGCGATCATGTCAGGAACCATACCTTGTGTATTGTCAGTTATATGCTTCTTCCTAATCCAGCCGGGTTACCAACGCAGACAAAACGAGTTAAGCCAGCAAACCGAATAGTAAAAAAAAAGAAATCCATGCCAATTTTATTGTAATAAATTGCATAGAATTAATCACTAATCGCTATATTGCGCATACACCACTCTAAGGCAATTTGAAAGCCACAGCGTTGGCTCCTAATGAATAAAGAAAAACCATGGATGATTATGTGTCCATGGTTTTTTTTGAATAATACTCTTGGAGATGGAATCAAAGTTGAGGCAATGGTTTTGGTATTGCCCTGAATGCTTCTTTGACAGAAAGCTTCAGCTGGTTGTTATATAGTTTTTTTCGTCCATGTAATAACCATCTGCCTTGCTGGCATATGTCGTGCCATTGCTTCGAAGATGCGGTTCTTCGAGTTGCTTCGGCTGGTTGCCAGTCGGGATATAATATGCATTATTATCAATTTGTGTCGACATTATTTAATTGCTGTCAGCTTTTTTTCTTTTCAGGCAGATGCTATCGCTTGCCGCCTATCACTGGTTGTTACTGCCTTATGGTGCACAACACTGTTTGTTGGTGCGTTATGCCGTTTTGGGCTGTAGGTTTAGTAAGTTTATTGCCAAACAAGGCAATCAAAGTGACAAGTATACAAACAGGCAACAATTTATCAAGGCCAACCTTAACCCTAGCTTGTTGCATACATAAATCAAGCTAATCAGTTTGTAATAGCCTGTCCTTATAAAGGCCTGCCAGCTTGTCTGCTCGCTTAGCTATAGAGCGCCAACGCCAAGGCAGGGCAGATTTTGCAAGGGCGACTAAATCCGAGCTGCCCATTCCGTAATAAAGCGCTCCAGGCAAATACCCCTCCAAACCCGAATAAGGCTCGCCGAAGTGTTTTGCAAGCATTTCCAGAGTCTTTTCTGTCTTAGGGTTGCCATATGGCAGGCGGTCGAACCCATTGCCGCCAAGCGACGCCTCCAAACTGCCTAAAGACATCCCTTCTATATACCCTTGCCTGCTGCTGTCAATGGGGCTCGTGAAAAACTCCCGAAACTCGATATTAGGAAAGATCGGCGCCCTGCTTGATGGATGGGCATATGTAGGCACACGGCTTGCTGGCACTCCTGGGACAAATGGGGAATCAGCAAGCACAACCCTGGTTTCGGTGTGGATTATTCTATCGGGAGACACCGCAAAGCTTATGGCATATGTTGAAGAGTAATGGGCATATGCGTCCTTCTTTGCCTCAAAGTGCATGAAATCATCCTTTGACAGGCGAAACGTTGCAATCTTTGATTCATTAGGGCCTAAAAAAATCTTGGCGAATCGCCGCAGCTCAATATCAGGCTTAAAGACTCTTTTACCCATATCGCATATATAAAGCTGGACAACTTGGGCGCTGTGGATCTGCGAATTGTTTGTCACTCTAATTGATGCTTCAATGTTTGCGCTATCCCCTACAGGGCTTACCGACATGCCGGAGTACTCAAACGATGCATAGCTAAGCCCATGGCCAAACCAGTACCTGGGTGAGACACCTGCAGTATAGCTGTATTTGTATGCGCTATATATGCTTTCTTGGTACCTGGCTTGGCTTTGGCCGAGCCCAAGGTAATGGTGGGATGGGAAATTCTCGGATTCAACAGGCATAGTTTTTGAAAGCTTCCCTGTGAAATCTCCTTCCCCAAAACAAAGCTGGGCAATAGCCGCATCCCCCCCTTGGCCACTGCAAGGATCATACACTACTGCATCTACGCCCTCATGCCAGGCTAATGGCACAGGAGAGGGGGACCGGAGCACTAAAACCACCTTGTCTGCACACTGGGCGGCTTTTTCCAGTAATTGCCCCAATTGGCCTCCATAGCTGGGGAAAATGTCCTTTTGCCCTTGGTTCATGAGGGCGTTTGCAAAAACAAAGCTGTAATCGCTTCGCCCTTCCAAGCCTTCCTGGTTGATCTCAGAGAAGTTTGCAAATTGGGATTCGATTGAGCCCAATGGCGCCCCTTGGACCTTGTTGCGGCCTTCTGTCTGCAGGCAGGCATCAAATTCACTGCACCCAAACAAATTTATCTTTGAGCCCTTTGGGGCAGGCAAACAGTTATTGTTGTTTTCCAAGAGAATGATGGACTCTTTTGCCCGCTTGATATGCGCGTCCTCTGATATGTCCGATTGCATTTGCAAAGGGCGCAAATCCACCAGCTTGTTATTGCATTCAAGCAATTGGGCAACAATACTGTCAATAAGTGTCTCAGAGAGCATTCCGCTGCTGCAAGCGTCTTGGAGCCTTTGGCTGCTGGATTTGGCAAGCAGTGTCATTTCCGGCAAACACCCGTTTTCAACTGACAAAACAGGGCTTGTTCCAGAAAACCATGGGGATAGGAACATACCGTCAAAACCATTTTTCTCCAGAATATCCTTCCCTTCTTGGATCCAAGGATTGGAGATTTGGTTAACGCCATTGAGATTCCCAGCTGCGATGAGAATGCCCATTGGCTTGGTTTGCATAGCAACCTTGTACAAAGGAGTGAAGTAGTTCTCAATAAAATTGCGCTTATCCACTATGTAGTTAAAAAATGAACGCGCCTCTTCCCTATCCTCAATGCCCAAAGAAGCGATGACAACGCCAATCCCGCTTGAAGATATGCCGTTTATGAAACTTGCGCATAATTGGATGTTCAGTTGCGGATCTTCAGAGTAAACAAAAGCCGACCTGGCGCTGGCAAGGGATCGGCTGGGATTTGGGCCTGAAACAACCAGCACATCTATATCAAGCTTGCATGCGTCATTTGCGACTTCTTTGCCTACTTCAAACGCAGCCTCAGGATCCCATGTGCAGCCTAGGGCGTATGCGCTGGGGAAAAGCACAGCAGACAAGCTCATGGACGCCTCTGCGTTAGACAGGCAATGGTCGCCAATCCCGCTCTGTGCATATGCAAACTTGATTGGCAATACATCATCGACATCCAAAGCGCTGGCGCTCCATAAATTCTCGCCGCAAATAAAGGCGCATTTTTGCTCCAGTGTCAAGTTGTCAATAACATCTTTGATGTCAATCCGCATTCTGCTAAGCTTGGCCAATGGAATCCCTCACAGTATTTTTTTTTGTTTTGTCTAGTTTCTATACCGAATATAGGCAATACCCGCATCTAAACTATAATATGCTTAATAAGGAATTGGTAGAAATATACACTATATTCTAGACTATATTATACAGCCAAAACCGTTGTTTTTAGCACATCAAAACAAAATAAATTATATTTATTTTGTTTTGATGTGAATTGATGTCTCGACAGTGATGGCTGGGGACGCATTCTTGCCTGCATGTTGACAAGCTATAGCAGCCAAATTAGTTCTTTTGGCGCAATGCAGCTTAATTATTGAAAGGGGTATGAAGCATATGTGTAGCCTTCACGCAAAAAACCAGCAGGAAATGTGAACTAACATGCACTGCTTGCTTCATAGCGCAAATCCAGCCAAGGATAGGCGCTGCAGCTACTTTGTTATTTCTATTAAACCACAAAGAGTATAATATTGATATGTTGACTTGCACAAGAAAAAAAGCGCGCATCATAGGCGCGCCATTCCAAATCCAAGTCAATGGGCGACAGGTTTCGCGAACACCATTCTCCCGGCTGATGTCTGCAATACACTTGTGACTACAACATGGGCATTTTTGCCGATCAGGAACCTGCCTCCCTCAACAACAATCATTGTGCCGTCATCGAGGTAAGCCACACCTTGGTTGTGCTCCTTGCCTTCCTTGATAATCTGGACCGGCATTTCTTCACCAGGCAAAACTATGCTTTTTACAGCATTTGTCAAGTCGTTGGTGTTCAGCACATCTACGCCTTGGAGCTCTGCTATTTTGTTCAAGTTATAGTCGTTCGTGACGATTTTGCCTTTCATTTCCTGGGTGAGCTTTAGCAGTTTTGTGTCCACCTCAGAGATTTCTGGGTAATTTTTCTCGCTAATGATAATTTCAATAGAAATCAGCTCTTTCTGGATTTTATTGAGGATGTCAAGGCCTCTCCTGCCCCTGTTGCGTTTCAAGCTGTCGGAAGAGTCGGCAATAAACTGGAGCTCCTCCAATACAAAAGTTGGAATAACTACAGGGCCCTCAAGAAACCCTGTGCGCAATATGTCAAAAATACGCCCGTCGATAATGACGCTTGTGTCAAGGATTTTTGGAATGTTGGCTTGCTGCCTCGACCTTTGCCTAGCGCGCGGGAGGGTAGTGTTTCCTTCATCCCTCTTGTCCCTGGCGAAATTTAAAAGCGTCCTTAACAATGCGTCTATATCTGCAAACTTTTGGTTGCATAAGAGCAAACCTATATAGACAACTCCGCTGTAAACAACCACTGTGACTAATGTAGCCAACCATGTTTGCAAATTTAGCTTGTACAAAGGAGAAGTGATCATTGCGGCAAGGACTAATGATACTATAATTGCTATAATATTCGCAATTATTTGTTGGAGCGGAATCCGCCTCAGGTTCTTAACCCACTTGTCAGTGACTGATGCGAAACTATTAACCATCATCGGTATAAAAATGAGAAAAATGAGTCCAAAAATAAAACCACTAACAGTCCTGAGTGTGTAATGGGCTGCCAATCCAGAAAACTCGATTCCAAAGAACTTGAATGACGGCGTTCCTGTGCCGGAAATAAAGGCAAACAACTGGAAGCCTGCCAAGAAACCAGCGGCAAACGAGATCAATCTAATAAGCTTTTTCATTGCTCTCCTTTCTTGGATTTTTTTTCGATTTAAGGCCGAAGAGCCTCTGCCATGTCGACATTATAACAAAAATGTCTTCAGTAAAAAAATGAAATTTCTAATGTTATTTCAATCAGAAGCCCTTATAACCCCAGAGACGGCGCAGCATTCAAAGACAAATCGCTAAAGCGGCCATCCAAAAAAATCTGGTATGCTTGGGCGGCAATCATCCCTGCGTTGTCAGAGCAGAGCATTGGGGGCGGTATTGTCAGGGCAAGCCCTGCTTTGGCGCATTCTAAGCTAAACAACTCCCTAACAAGGCTGTTTGAAGCAACCCCTCCGCACACAGCAATATGGCTAGATCCTATTGAACCTGCGGCAGCCAAAGTTTTTGTCACTAGGGTTTGCGCTATCGAAAGCCTTAGTGAGGCGGCGACATCTGCTTTGTTTATTTCCAGGCCTTTCATTGACATGGAGTTCAAATAATTGAGCACGCTGCTTTTGACCCCAGAGAAGCTGAAATTGTAGTTGCCCTCGATAGAAAGCGCTTTAGGCAGATTGATAGCTGTGCTATCCCCGCCGTCTGCCAGCAAGTCTAGCTTAGGCCCCCCGGGGTAGCCCAAACCCAGGGAACGGGCTATTTTATCAAAAGCTTCCCCTGCCGCGTCATCAAGTGTTTGCCCCATTACCTCAAATTCAAGGGCGCTTTTGACATTCACAATGCTTGTATGCCCTCCCGAGGCAATCAGGCAAACGAAAGGCGGGATTGCCCCGCACAAATAGTTTGCTGCGATATGCCCCGCAAGATGGTTGACACCGATGAATTTTGTATTGGTGCCAAAAGCAAGGGATTTTGCGTAGCTCAAACCGACAAGAAGAGCGCCCACCAAGCCAGGCCCATAAGTCACAGCCACCGCGTCGACATCGCCAAGGCGGGTATCCGCTTCAGCCAAAGCATTGTCGATCACCCCAGGCAGAGCCTCAATGTGGCTTCTTGAGGCTATCTCGGGCACTACGCCGCCATAGGGCTGGTGGATATCGACTTGGCTTGCGACAATGTTTGACTTTAGCCCGCCGTCGATCAAAACAGCTGCGCTTGTCTCGTCGCAAGATGTTTCTATGGCAAGTATTCTAATCGCCATTGGCCAGCTCCTTTTTTTTCCGTTTTTGGAGCATACATGCTGCGAAGATCGAAATCCCCAACAATATAATTGCAATGCATATGCCGGCTTGGGCTGCAAAGTTCATAAAAAACTCCTCAGTGAGGATTCTTATGAGCATTGAATTTGACGGGAACATCCATAAATCGTTGTCAAAGAGGATCTCATGGAAAACAGTGAATACCAAATCAAAGTCCATGGCTGCCATTGTTGCGATTGCGGCAATGCCAGCGAGGTTGGCAAGGCAACAAGCTAAAACATTGGCAATCGCGTGCCTGTTGTCTAGCATGTAGAATGCGGTAAAGAGCGCAAAGAAAGCCACAGCAAGGCTAAAGCGGACAGATGAAAACCGGCCAAACAAATCGGCGACTTCATCCATGTGGAATAGCTCTTGCTCCCCAAACGTCTCCACAGATTGGCCATTGACCACCATATGGCTTGACAACCCGCCTTTGCCTGACAAAAGGTTTTGGACCTCATGGGCAAAATCCATAAGACCGTCTTGTGAGACGCCAGTCTGGGCAGAGATGCCCTGCTTTTCGAATTGTTTTTGGTAAAACGAGTCACCCATGGCAATTGCCTCAATGACAGTGAATCCAATCACCAAGAAAATGCAGGGGGCGGCGATCAAGAAAAAGAGCGCGTTTGCAATCTTGTTTTTTCTCATTGTGTTTCAACCTTGTTAAAAAGATTCTACCGCTTCCACATAATAATGGCGTCCTCGAGGTTGTTCATGTAATAGTTTTTACGCTTTCCAGTTTCCACAAAACCTAGCTTTTTGTAAAGATTGATAGCTGCTTGGTTTGACTCGCGCACCTCCAGTGTCACTGCGTTGTAGCCGGATTCTGATAATTGCGACAGCATTTTCTTCATTAATTTTTCTCCAAGGCCGATCCTGCGCCAATTTGGGGCCACAGCCAAACTTGTGATATGGGCCTCCTCGTACATTAACATTGAAGCCGCAAACCCTACTAGCTCTGCCTCGCCATCCTCAAACAGCTCTGCGGCAAGAACCAATGTCCTAGGGCTCTCAATTTCGTGGGCGAATGTGAGTTTGTGCCATGGGTCATCAAACGACGCCACCTCAATGGAATATAGTTCTTCTAAATCTTCCAATCCCGCTAATCTAATCTTGATGCAATCCATTGCCGCCGCTGCCAAAACCCTATAAAACCCACAATGCTATGTGTTTGGCATGCTCCTATCCTTTTGTTTTCATCTCGTGTCTGCGGGATGCTTTGTTTGCTTCACAAGAGTTTTATATCTTGCAGCTGGCTGTAAACGCCTTCCAATTTAAAAATTCGCTTTAAAACCCAATGGCGCTACATAACTGGGGACAAATGCTTTGTAATCCAAAATACCGCTTCCCGCTTCTTGACGCCCTGACGAGCAAGCCAAGGCTATTGCCGAAGCCCTTGGAAAAAACAACTCCTGGGGCGCAGCCACAACTTGGACATCAGGTGTTTTGCTTATCAACTCCATATGCCTGCTTGCCCCGTCCCCCGCCACAAGGGCTGCTTGCCCTGGGCTTAGGAGGTCCAAGGCAGCATTGATATCCAGCTTTTCGTCTTTTGTCTGTCTTTCAACTGCGCCGCAAGAAAGGAGAAACAGCGCCGAGTACACATTTTCAGCTTGGGCGTCAGACAGGCAAAGGGCTTGGCCAGAAAACATCCTGTTAGAGAAAGCAATAGCAAACAATGAGGATACTGGCATAATGCCAATGCCAAGGGAATGGGCAAGGCCCTTTGCTATTGATGCAGCAATCCTGGTCCCGGTAAAAGAGCCTGGGCCTGTCCCGCATGCAATCAGATCTATATCCCCAAGGCCGATGCCCATCAAGGCTGTTAGACTCTCAAGCTGGCAAAGCAATGTTTGGGAGTGCATCTGGGAATAGTCGACAAAAGACTCACCTAAGAGGCGCCCGTCTTTGGCAATGGCGACGCTTGAGGGTTTTGATGACGCTTCAATGGACAAGACTATCATTGCTGCCTCCTTGTTTATCTTTAGCCAAATCGGGCTATTTCATTTGCCTTTTGGGCGAGTTTAGCCATAAAGCTGCAGTCTCCCGACTTTATCGTGACATTCCTTGTGGTGTCAGATGCCACGGAGAGTGAAATGAAAATGTCGTCTTCAGAGAAAATCCCCATCACATTCTCAGACCACTCAACAGCTATGTACCTGGCATTCTCCAAAGTGTCGAAACCTGAAAAGAGCAGCTCGCTCTCGTCTTGCAGCCTGTATGCATCGATATGGCAAGCAAAAAAACCCTCATCAAACTCATATGTGTTTATTATGCTGTATGTGGGGGAACGAAAACCGTCAAAACGGCCGATTGACTCAAAAAAATGTCTTAAAAAAGCAGTTTTGCCGCTGCCCATTGCGCCAGCCAGCGCGATCTTGGACCCTGTCGGGGCAATGGAAGCTATTGTCTGCGCTAAAATCTGCATTTGCTCCATTCCAAGGTTTGTGAATACGAGCTTGCCAGGATTATCCCCCATTCGCTTGCCTCGAGTCTGCAGCGTTGCCCATCACCCTGAATGTCCACACATCGTTTGACTTGAACCATTTGCCGACTCCTGCCCCTATCTCGAAATGGACGAGGGATATACCCAAATCTATCGAGTTGGAGGCTTTGTTTTTTAAAAGCTTCGCCCATAGCCTTCCCTCCTTGGAGTAAGTATAAGTGACCGGCATGCTGTTGGCAGAAGACGGGGCAAGCATTGCCGCAGCAATGCCTTTTTGCACCCATTCAGGGGGCGGGGTTTCTGCTGTGAGGATATCCTCTGGTTTCTTTTTGCGTGTCTTGATTGCTTTTGAAAGCAATGTTTCTTTTGTTGTCAGGGATTTCGGCGCATAGCCGACAACAATCAAGCAAACGAGCACATTGCCGTCCTCTAAACCAATAAGGTTCTGGGCAAGCTTTTTGTTATAGCTTCCTGACACCCAGCAAGTCGCCAAGCCGCGCATAGTAGCCTCAAGGACAAGCAACTCTCCGTAGTACCCCGCTTTGCACCCAAGATCCTTGTCAGTGGCTTTTCCCATGATCGCTATATAGTTGATCACATCCGTCAACAACCCGTAGCTTGAGGAGCGTTTAGCAAAAAGGCTCTCCTCCATTTCAATTAGCGCAATATCCAACCCGGATTCTCGGTTGTAGCTTTCTATTAACTTGATCAGGGAATCAGCGTCTTTCTTTTTCAAGGGGAGCCTATGGTATACCCTCCTTGAAACTCTACGCTCTATCGCCTCGTTTAAATAGTGTTGCATTTTTTGATAGCTCAGTTTCTTGAATATTCAGCACGCGAAGCGCGTTTTGGTAAAAGATCATGTCGAGCGCTTGCTGGCCAAGCCCTAAGGACTTGATATAAGCAGCTTCCACTTCTGGCCGGGCGCCCCATGGGGCATCCGAGCCAAAGAGTATTTTGCCAGGCCCGTGGTTTTTTACAATCCGCTCAAACTGCTCCGGGGGCATCACAGCTGCTGCCATTGACGTGTCAAAATAGACATTTGGCAACCCAACCAAGTAGCGCTCAACATCGTCGAAACACAGCATACCTCCCATATGTGCGCCAATTACTGCCAGCTTGGGGAACTTGGAAGAAATAGTTGCCAGCATTTTTGGCGTACAGTGGACCATGTTTGGAGACAGCGGATCAACACCTGCATGGAAAAGCACAGGCAGCCCGGCTTGTTCTATCTTTTCGTACAACTTCATTGCTTCAAGGCTATCGGCAAAAAACTCTTGGTAGTCTGGATGCAGTTTGACCCCAGACAATCCCATTTGCCTGAACGATCCAATGATGGCATCGATGCCTTCGTCATTTGGGTGGACTGAGCCGAAGCACTTGGCAACACCAGATACTGCGCTGGCGGCAAACTCGTTGACCTTTTTGTGTTGACCGGTTTTGACTGCGATGTGCATAATAACATGCATTTTGACACCATTGGCTGCCATAAGCTGCATCAATCCACTGGTTGTGCCGTTGTTAGTCGGCGTATAGCCGGATATGGCAGAGAGCTTGTCCATTGTATGGCTTGCCAGGGCATCGGGAAAAGCATGTGTGTGGAAATCAATCAACATAATAATCGTTTGCTCCTGCAGTATTTTTGCCCAAGAGCGGCAAAGAAAACTGTGAATTGATTTTTGGCAAAGTTATGTGGAGAGCGCCACGAAATTGTTTCTTGCATATTATAACGCATGGTTTCCAGCTTATCAACAATATCGCTTTGCCCTTTGTCATATAGGCAAAATCATTTACATATGTATCTAGTAAGAGGACATGCCACAATAGCGCTTCAATGGAGGTATATATGCCAGACAAAATAACTGTAAAGGAAAAGGCGTTGGCTATTAAAAACTACGCTGCGCTCTCTGCCCAACACTGCGAACTGATAATAGCCCTCATGGGCTTGGCCAAGTTACATAAGAAAGCGGTCAGCAACAATATGGAAACCCAACGCCAACAATACCGGGAAATACGCAACAATGCTGACCTGCTTTACAAAAAACGCATATCCGAGGACAAAACCGCCCGCACTGATATGATGCTTCTAAGGAACATTCTCGTAGACTATAACCGTGTTTGCCTTGAGGCTATCGAAACCCTGTCCTCCCTGATCAAAGACGATTCGTTGCGTCAGCTTCATCCCTTCCTTAAGCATATGCTCACTGAGCAAAAATTGTTTTTAGAAGAAACATATGGATTTAATTTTTAACACTCGCTACTTTTTTTGCCCTGCATACATTCTATTATCCTGGCAACCCTAAACAAAACTGCATTGGAGCGCCACAACACTTTGATTTTTTGGGCAGCTCCCTATATAATTGGCTTGAGGTTCACAAATGCTTGAAAAATTAGAAGCAATAAAGATTAAATTCGAACAATTAAACCAAGAGGTGTCTGACCCCTCTGTGGTGTCAAACCAGCAACGTTATGCCAAGGTCTCAAAAGAGCGCGCATCAATCGAGCCGATTGTCGAAAAGTATGCCGAATATGTTGATGTTGTTGGGCAAATCGAAGACAACAGGCTTCTCCTTGACGATACGTTGGAAGCCGAGTTCAGGGAGATGGTGCAAGACGATCTAGACGATTTGGCTCTAAAAAAAGCAGATATTGAGGATGCCCTAAGAGTGCTGTTATTGCCAAGAGACCCAAATGACGATAAAAACGTGATCGTAGAGATCCGCGCAGGGGTTGGCGGCGACGAAGCAGCTTTATTTGCAGGCGACTTGCTGAGGATGTATCTGCGGTATGCAGAGCGCAAGAGATGGAAAGTAGAGCTGCTTGCCACAAACGAAATCGGCATTGGCGGATACAAAGAAGCTGTTTTCCTGATTGCAGGCAGCGGGGCGTATTCCAGGCTCAAATATGAGTCGGGGACCCACAGGGTCCAGAGGGTTCCCCTGACAGAGTCATCAGGGCGCATTCACACATCTGCTTCTACAGTGGCTGTGCTGCCAGAGGCAGAAGACGTGGAGGTGGAAATCAACCAAAACGATATCAGGGTTGATGTATTCCGGTCGTCAGGCAACGGCGGGCAGTCTGTCAATACAACAGACTCTGCAGTCAGGATCACACATATGCCAACCGGGATAGTGATTTCGTGCCAAGACGAGAAATCCCAGCTGAAAAACAAAGAAAAAGCGATGAAGATCCTCAAAGCAAAGCTGTTTGAGCTGGAACAAAAGAAACAGGATGACTTGATTGCCAAAGACCGCAAAAGCCAAGTTGGATCAGGCGACAGGAGCGGCAGGGTCCGCACCTACAACTTCCCACAAGGCAGGGTCACAGACCACAGGGTGAATATCACTCTATATAAGCTGGATGAGTTTATGGATGGCGCCATCGAAGAAATGATTGACGCGCTGGCGACTGCAGACCAAGCAGAGAAAATCGCAATGGTCGAGTAAGCCACTGCAAGCAAATACTGGATTTTGATTATCACAACCGCAATTTTAGGGATCTTGATTGCGGTTTTTTCCAATTGCCCTACTATGCGAAAAGCTGGCCTGGAAGGCCAGCTAAGTGGAAGCTGCCAGCGCTCTTAAGCGCGGCAGCAAAAACTTGAAAAAACTAAACTACTATGGCAGAATGCGCTGTCTCTAGCAGCGGGTTCTTGTCGCCCCATCTGTAGACAGACTCAAATGCGTTGTAGACATACTCGATTTGCTCCCAAGACAATTTTAGGGAGCGGAATTCTACCAAATCGGGCTTCAAGAAGTTAATTGATGTGTACTTGCCCCATATCTCATTTTGGTACGCCAAGTAATCTTCATAGCTCATAATCGAGCCGTCAGGAGTCATTTTTATCAACTCGGAGAATGATACTTTGTACTTATTGTGGTCGAAAAAGTCTTGGTTATAGCCGCCATCAGCCATCAAGTCAAAAAAGAGCTTCTTTTCTTCATCATTTGCTAAGAAAGTCGCGTGCAGCCCGCATTTGTCGCTAAACACGAAGTCATCATAAAAATCGAGGATCTCGCAAATCTTTAAAAATAACGGCTTAAGCTCCTCTTTTGTCATGGGAAGCAGGACTATCTCAACATTGAAGTCGCTGGAAATTGTAATGTCTGGCACAAATTTGCCCTTGTCGCCAACAACGTTTACCATTTTTTCCAACCCAGTTTTTATGTATCGGCTGCTCTCTTTCGAGTAGTTGATGCCGAACTCGATCTCCAAACCGCAGCCTCTTAAATTGTAGAAGCTCTTGAGGTTGTCGTCTCCCATCCTTAGTATACGGCGGAATTCGCGCTCGTCTTTTAAGCGCCTTTTTCTAAGGGATCTTTCATTGTCCATATGTTCACCTGATTTCACTTGAAATGACATAACTCTAACGTTGCAGTGCTAAAAAAGAAAATAGAAAGTGCTGCTTGGCTCTCCAAAAAAGCAACAAAGTGTTGCGAAAATGGGATATGTAGATTGTAGTTCAGTTTTTTTTATAATTTTAGCAAAGTCAAATCGATTTTGTCAATTAAGATTTCATTAAGGGGGTTTCGCTGATTATTCATGCTTGAGACAACAATTTTGTTATATTTTTTAATCCTTTTTAATTTCGAAAGGAGTCAATAGCATGAAAATATTGTCAAAAAATCAAGATCAAAGTACGAGTATATCGAAATGTCCCATAATTGCGACTTTGTTACAAATGTTTAGAATTTATTGTTATGCCCTCAAAGCATCATATTTAAAATAAAGCTTCTAAAAAGTTGCCTGTGCAAATAAATTCACCAAGGCGCGCTTATTGCAGGCATCTATCCTTCTTAATTCTTGAGCGCGAACAATATATCAATTTAACGCCTCTTTTTATTGGTATACAGATATCAGACATGCCTTAAAGAATTGCGTTTCATTGTGTTGCATGGGGCGTATGAAGAAAGCCTGCAAACCATTAATATATAAATGTCTGCCATTTGGACAATAGCAAATATGTCGATCCAGCAGCAATGTGTTCCCCTGACGATAATGGCAGTGAAGAGCGGCTTTTCAGCCATTTTTAATATTTTATATTCGAATCTACAAAAATATCAAGAATATTAAAATTGCAGAGCGATTTTAATCAACAGGGATTTACAGCTTGGCATGCCTGTTTATCCACATTTAGCAATAATTCTAAAATTCAATAGAAGTTTTCATATTAATTTGCAATGCTTATACTTGCCAGTTGTAGGCATAATAAAGGCAACAAATATGAATGACAAACAGCCTTTCTATCAGGAAATGCCTTATATAAGCGCTCCTTGCTTGAGCCCATAACAAGTGCGTCCAATTTTTTTCAAATCCCATTCGCTATGCAAATTTCACAAAATGAATATCCTGGATGAATGAAACTGTATTGTACGGGCATACTTGTCCTAGCAGCAAGAAGCAATCAAAAAAACTGGAATGCCTGATGGTTGCCCAGCAATAAAATTGTTCATCAAGTATCTAAACTATGGTACTAAAGATAACTGCTAAAATGGGGCCTATGTCAATGGGCCCCTTCTTTTTAATGGAGCTGGCATAACTGAAACAAAACAACCAGAAGACAGGCCTTCTCTGGCGTATATTACATTAATTAGCAAAAAAAATACGAATGGATGCGAGAAACAAGGGTATGCTATTATCAGCAGCAAAAAACAATGAAGCATATGGAATCCCATTAAGGAGACCGAGCAATATAATTGTTTGCCCAAAGTATCTTTTCATACAAGGTACCAAAGATTACTGCTAAACAGGAGCTCATGCAAATGGGCTCCATTTTTGTGTTATACTTCGTTTTATGGACGTTCAAAAGAAAAGTATTATTGAAGTAGACATCATTGAAGATATCTCAATGGAAAAAAGCATGGCAATGGTTGGCGGCAACAGGCTGATTATAAACGGTGGGCACGCAGGCCAAAGAGCTATGGTAAAATTGCACAAGCTAAAACCTGGCAGATGGGAAGGCCAATTCCTGCAAGCCACACGCAACCCAAGCTTTATTGTGGAGCCTGTTTGTGCGCACTACAGCAAATGCGGGGGATGCAACATGCTTGATATTGAATACTCCAAGCAACTGGAGCTCAAAGAATCGTATGTGAGAAACCTCCTAGACAAAGCGAAAATTGCCACAGAGCTGTTCTCTGGCATCACCCCCTCCCCCTCCCAAATTGCTTACAGGAACAAAATGGAATTCTCGTTTGGGGATGAGGCAAAAGACGGCCCTTTGGAACTGGGCCTCCATGCAAAGGGCAGGCGCCATGACATCGCGGGCATCAGCTATTGCCACCTTGCCCATTGCGATATCTCAGCTCTGCTGTTAGCCGCAAAGTCATATTTTAGCCGGATAGGCGCCAGTTTTTATAACGCCTACTCACGCAAAGGCTGGCTTCGCCATTTAGTGCTGCGTCGCTCTGAGGCAACTGGGGATATCTTGGTATTGCTTGTAACCACGAGCCAAGGGGATCTCGACAAAGAAGGTTTTTGCCAAGCATTGTTAGAGGAAAGCTTGGCAGGCCAAATCTGCGGCATCATGCATCTGACAAACGATTCTTTTTCAGATGCTGTTTTAAGCCAAAACGAAGAGCTGCTATATGGCCAAAGCCACTACATGGACAAATTGCTTGGAATAAGCTTCAAGATCAGCCCATTCTCTTTTTTCCAAACCAATACCAAAGGCGCAGAGTCGCTATGCAAGATTGTCTTGGAAATGCTGCAGGAGGTTGACGGCTTGAGCGGCGAGATCTATGACCTATACTGTGGAGTCGGAACATTCTCATTGGCGGCAGCAAAGGCTGCAGGGCAAGTAGTTGGTGTGGAAATCTCGCAGCAAGCGGTAGAGTCAGCAATAGAAAATGCAATGATTAACAAAATCGGCAATTGCAAATTTATTTGCGGCGATGTATTTGAGAACCTTGGAAACCTTCCTATTAACTCGGGAGTTGTAATTGCAGACCCTCCAAGGGCAGGGTTGGGGCCAAAAGCGCTATCTTCCCTTATCGGGCTTGCGCCCCGGGCAATTGTATATGTCAGCTGCAAACCCCAGACAATGGCTAGGGAGCTGCCGGCTTTTGTCGAAGCAGGCTATAAGATTGCCCGCATTGCGCCATTGGACATGTTTCCAAACACCCAGCATGTGGAAACAGCCGTTTTGTTGGCCCATAACTGTTAGCTAATTAGGTGGCATGGCATGGAATACTTCACATATATGCTCGAGTGCTCTGATGGAACCATATATACAGGCTGGACTATAAACCTAAACAAACGGCTTGCTGCACACAACGCAGGCAAGGCATCTAGATATACCCGCTCAAGGCTGCCTGCAAAGCTGTTGTATTTTGAGCGCTACACCGAGCCGTCAGCTGCCAGAAAGAGGGAAGTGGAAATTAAAAAACTTACTCGCGCTCAAAAAAAAGCATTAGCAAACACAAAGGAATAATTTAGCCTGGGTATCTAATTAACTAAGGTTGATTATACATTTATAATAACTATATGAAAGCATATCCAACAACATTTGAAGAGCTGATAAATACTTTTCCAACAGAACAGCACTGCATTGACTATTTATACAAATTACGATTTCCGGATGGATTCAAATGCCCTAAGTGCGACAATGGAAACTCGTGGCTTATTCTGGGCAAACTCCATGAATGCACTAAATGCCACTATCAAATGTCGATTAATGCTGGAACGATCTTCCAAAGCTCATAAAAAGCCTAAAAAACGTGGTTTATTGCAATTTGGCGAGTTTCAACGCAAAAAAACGGGGCAAGCGCAAAAGGCTTGCAAAATGTGCTGAACCTTAGCAGCTACCAAACAGCTTGGCTAATGCTGCATAAAATCCGCAAAGCAATGGCATTCGAAAACCGCTACAAACTAGGCGGCATTGTCGAAGTCGACGAGAGCTATATTGGAAGTGGAGAAAAGTACGGCAAGAGGGGAAGGGGCGCTAAAAACAAAATACTAGTGCTTTGTAAAGTGGATAACTGGAGCAAAACTGCATCGATGAAACCAACAATTTTGCTCCTTAAATATGTAATTACGCCTGATTATCCAATAACATCCGTCGGATAAAGCCTTCTAAACCGGATTCTTGCATCTTCTGGAGTAAACTGCCAATTTACAGGCTTGTTTTCAGCGTTTCTTTTTGCCTCCCATTCTTTTATATGTTCATTTAGTTCATCTTGACCAGGTATTCTATTGTTGCCCAAGCTCTGCATTGAGAGCACGCCCAGCTCGCATTCAGCGATGTTTAGCCAGCTTCCATGCACTGGTGTATAGACAAACCTTATTTTGTCTGTTAAACAGCTTGCTATGCTTGGCTTGAACAGCGCATAAAAAGCGTCATGTGTATGTGTGGAATAATTGTCACAGACAACCGTAATCCCGTCTGCGTCCGTATACTGCTCCTCTGCCAGCTTTTTCAACAGCAAAGCGAAATCTTTCCCGGTATGCCGGCTGCGCGCTTCCACGCGCCTCCATCCTGCAAGAGGCTCCGCCATCATAAAAATACTGGCCGTTTCGCGCCTCACGTCTTCTGAGTCTATTTTTATGGCCTTTCCCTTTGCCTCTATCTCCCCGTCTGGGCCGATTATCGCTGGTGTGGCTGCTATACGCGCCCGGACTTCGCCAAGAAGCTGGACAGGTTTCTCGTCTATGCTCACAACTGGAACCATTTTGTCGTGCTTTTTTTCATATGTCTTCAAGACAGTTTCCATATTGCACAAGGGTCGGCTATACTGGTTATGCACCAATATTTGTCTAAATGCGGCTTGACTTCATTGCTGTCAAGCATTTCGCCTATTGCGCTGTGGGATATTGCAACTATATACCCATTTTCAATGCAGTGCCCAGCCAGGAGCCTTAGCGTCCATCTTGCCCTGCCTTCCGGCGCAGGGCTGGTATCACCTTAGCCTCGAACTCTCCGTCAATCTTGGCGACAAAAGAGTCTGTGAGCCTGGTTTTCCGTTTTAGGGCACGATCCAGCCCGTCTTCTGAATAAGCCTTCCTTACAGCGTTCACTGTTGTTTGAGACACTGCCAACTCTTCAGATACGCTTCTAACGGTTGCGCCAGCATGGGATTTAAGCAGGATCCCCGCGTGCGTTGACTTGCGGGCTGAATGGACTCCAGAGCTCACAATTTGGTTTGACTCGTTTATTTCTGAATTGTTTAGTTGAACGGAATATTTGTAAGTAGGCATTGTATTCTCCTGGAATTACTTGCCCGCATTGTATATGCTTACAAAATTATTTCATACAATTTTTGCTACAGCTTACCACTTTCAAAGCACTAGGAAGAATTAGAATCAACGCAATCAACGCAATCCAGATGCATCCGGCGATTCCCTCCATAGTTTTGTACAAGGCAATATTGAAATTGGCTCGAAAATCATAACTGATGGATGGGCAGGATACTCGTTTGCCCAAGGACAGAGGTATGATCATCAAGTCGTTATGCAAAAGGAATATAAGAAAGAAAATGAGGAAGATAGGGCTCTTCCCAACGTGCACCTAGTAATGTCTTTGGCAAAACGCTGGTTATTGGGAACACATCAGGGGGCAGTAAGCGAAAAGCATATGCATTCCTATTTAGATGAATTCGTATTTCGATTCAATAGAAGGAAGTCAAGAGACGGGGGATTGCTCTTCTATAGGCTACTAGAGAATGCCATGCATGTCCCTCATACACCATACAACGAATTTATACAAAAGAACAATTCTTGACTACTGCACTAGCGAATTGGATACCCAGGTAATTTTATTGTACGGAGTCTCACTGATACAATATTAAGGTATTTATTTCCAGTAAAATATGCCAATGCTTCATCAAAAAGACATTGAAAATGTGAACTATTTACCCGGTTTTCTCATTAACAGCATATCATTTATGCTTTAATCCAATTCCAATGAAAATTATAAAAACACAACAATTCCACCAGTTTAAGTGTTATACTTGCTACGAAAGTGTAAATGAGATTATGTAGATGATTAAACTTGATTATGAAGACCGACTAAATGTTTCTGAATGGAGCAAGCTGCTGTACAGGCAAGTCATTTACTGGATTGTGCTTGTTTTAGTTGGCGAACTTATCCAGTATGCGAATAAGTCGAGCCAGCCTGTACCAACTACAGAGTTTTCTTTGCTGTCGTCTATTGTTTTTATACCAACTGCGACACAAGTGGGTATTTTCTTGGTTTCGGTGCTTGCTACTAACTACTTCATCAAGAGAGACAACCCCTTTATGCAGTCGTTGTCATTGTGCACAGGCATATGTTTTTTGTGTTTTGCAATCACATGTTTTTTTCACGAAGACAACTACTCCATGTACGCAGTGTACTCATTCCCGTTATTGGGGGCATTGTTTTTCGTAGATAAAAAACCTCTCTTATATAGCTTCTGCCTTTCCTTTTGCCTGTACTTGGTATTCGCATTTGCAATTGAGCCCAAACCAGGTGAAACAGTCCAGCTAGCATCCCAAACAGTGCCTGTTATTTATCTGGTCTGCTGTTTTATTGTAGCGAATGGCTTGCTGCGCTCGCAGTCCACGCTTTTGCAAAATATCGTTACACAAGACGAGCAGCTCAAACGAGACTCATTCACGAAGCTATTCAACCACACTGCTTTTTATGAGCATATGGAAGAATTGATTCTTAGCAATATGCAAGACAAAGTCCCATTTTCGCTAGTATTATGTGATCTTGATAATCTGAAGATAATAAATGATTCCTTTGGGCATGAAGTTGGCGACAAGGTTATCCTCGCTTTCGCCGAAACCCTCCAAACTTATGTAAAGGAAGACGGGTATGCTTTCCGGAATGGCGGAGACGAATTTGCGATATTAATCAAAAAAGATGCCCAAGAAACCAGCAAGCTGTGTCTTGAGATCAAACAGATATTTGAGAAGAAAGCAGCGACTTTGCACAACGAAGGAAAATTCACATTCAGCGCAGGTTTATGCGAGTATTCCCACAAGTACTTCTATGGGAGCAAAGAATTCTTTAAAGCGTGCGACGCAGCGCTATATTCAGCAAAGAAAACCCGAAATACAATAAAGGTCTGGCGAAGGACTGTAGTTAAAGAGGCATAAAAAAGCTCTTGACAACTTTGTCTGCTTGTGCTAGAGTAAAAAAGCAATTTGTGGGGGTATAGCTCAGTTGGGAGAGCGCTTGAATGGCATTCAAGAGGCCAGCGGTTCGAGCCCGCTTATCTCCACTTTTTTTATGGCTTATTTTATGGCTTAAATACGCAGTTTAGCGTTTCTGGGTGTCCAGGCGCCTAACCAAGAAAACCACACTTACTAATTTTTTACTACACACTTTAAAAAAGCCCCCGTTTTGGAGGTTTTTGTGTTGCTGCTTTACAGCAAAAAAACGCCCCCGCATGGGACACTTTGCCGGCGTCGATGGCTAGAGGTGTGCGGGGTTCTGTTGGGTATATTGTACTCTTTGACTCATTTTTGAAACGTGCTATAAAGAAAACGCACCGACACGGAGCCTGGTGGTTTTGTCTTTGTTTGCTATAATTTGGCGAGTATAATATATTCGCGCATGCCCAATGGCTGGATCCTTTCCCAAGTTCGTATCTATTCGGAAGGGGGTGATAGCCATGATGAAGCTTCGTGATATCCTGACACATAAAAACAAAAACCTCCCTAGGAGCCTGGTGGTTCTTTTTTATGCCTATCTAACTAAATAGCAAATGCGCATCAACCGCCGTCCCCGTACGGCTGGAAACCAAAAGGCGTCTCAAACCCGTGCTTCCAACCGCTTAACGAGCCAAGGTCGCAAACGTTGCAGTAGTCCAACTCGACTCCACGCAAGACACGCCTCCTTCGTTGGTCGGTTCAGACAGCGTTTTTGCCATTGCGGCAGTGTCGCCGAAATACTTGATGGTCTCGGTTTTGACCTTGTCTCCAACCCTTTTGAATTCCCTAAGGGACCAGTACTCGTTTGTCTTAGTTGACTTGGATATATGCCATGCAACCAAAATCCTATTTTCGTATTTATAACTCTATTATATCATATATATCTTATAAATTTAATTATATCGACATAATAACTGATATAAAGCACTATATTTTTGAAATCAAATTTGGGTTGCATTTTGGGCAAGAAAAAAAGGCTTAAATAGCCACTTTTTCGCATTTTTTGTAGTGTCTTGTACTAAACCACCGTTAGGCATATAAACCTCTTTGATTTTTTTACAACCATTGCGCTGGCAGTAATGCAAATTAAAAACGCCGTTTGTTATACTGGAATTAAATTCCTAAGTGCTATAATTAATCCCATCCCACAATAGGAGTGATAAAACGAATAAAAAAAAAAGGTGATAGTCGGAAATAGTGTTGATTTTAGATGTCAAGCAGCCCGATAGATTCGACTTCCGCGTTGGTTGCGGAGGAGCCATCGCATGCAGTCACTAAACCGAATATCTTATCGACAGCGTCTTCAGCATTTCCAAACACATACGAAAAAAGCGAGCAATACCGGTTCAAGAATTTTGTTGCAACGCCGCAGGCAGCCAAGAGCCTCCTCTTGATGGCGCTATGCAGCGCATTCACTTTATTTGTCCGGTTGACATGGGCGACTGTGCAATCATCCTCAAAAACATTGTAGTTTTTGTTCCCGTCACAAAGTATGACTGTGTCCTCCACAATCCTGGGCCCAAAAACTTCCACAAGCTCATCCTTGCTGGGGGCAGCGCGGTTGACAGACAAAGCCATCGCTTCCCCTTCCGAATTCACGCTTGTGCAAACACATATTTGCTCGTCGGACAAGCCGCGCTTGCTGGCTTTAGCCCCATGCTTCCTCGGCCCCCTGTGGTAATCTTCCGGGATCTTTGTGCCTTTCATGCTTTCCAGCACATATGTCTCGTCAGCTTCGCTCACGCCTTCCAGCAGGAACAAAGACTCTTGCAAGTGCTTCTCCACACAGTTCAATATTTTGTGCCTCATATAGAAAACAGTCTCGTGGTGCAGCTCCAGGCTCAAAGCTGTGTTGTCTATCGAAACGCCATCCACTGTATCGCGAATCACTTGCTTCCATACACTCGGGGAGCTGTGCGAGTTGGATATTGCCGACCCGGTTGTTTCTGTGAACGTTTTATCGCAGTTGTTGCAAATGTAAGCTTGCTTCCCGCGCCTTTTCCCGTTGCGTACTATAGTTTGAGACCCGCAGTGGGGGCAGGTTTTCGGCTGGCTGGATTTTTCAGAATCAGCCTTTACCTTCACTTCTGTCAGTTTTTCGAAAGCCTCTTCAAAGTATCCTTCAGGCAATTCTTTCACCAAGCTGATTATCTCTTTAAGTGTTATTCCCATTTTGCTAGCCATATCCTTATTCAAATATTCTGACAATATTATCTCAAATTCTCCAGAGTAAATCAATACTCTTTCCGACTATCACCAAAAAAAATTGCTATAGTGCTGTTCCTTGTGTTGGTTATCGCTGGTTGTGGCAAAGCAGATGAGCCAACACCTTCTCCCCAGTTCGGGAGCCATGGCGAACTGCAAGCAGTCGTCGAGAGTGTCTTGACGTACATCCCCCAACAAAACCGACCAAGAATTTGGCTTAAGAACTTACACATAAGTGGATATAAAAGAGCTATCCATAAAGCCATTGTGCTTGACCAAGTTGAGGTTGAAAAACTTCTGGCCATTTTGCATCTGGACAAATGGGAGTTGAACGGCCTTGTCGCCGAAGACAAAGGTTATATCAATTATCCTGAAGGTTTCACTTCAAGAATAGAGATCGAGGCTGCTGGACTTGCATCTGACTTTTGCATATCTGTATGTTATGAAACAGGAACCGCTGTTGTTTCTAAGATGCTTGGTGGCGTTACATCCACTGGAAAAACCTCGTTCGGCAATTACAAAGTCCCCACTCAAACAATCAAATGCTTGCTCAATTTCGAGCGGGATATCATTACTGCTTATGCGCCATCCCTTTTGGACGGGAACGAAGAGAGCAGCAAAGCGCCTATCCATGAACTAGCTGGCTTTGATGACTTGCAAGCCATTGGAGAGGACATTTTAAGGTTTGCGCCTGAGATGCGGCTGCCAAGGGTGTTCATAAGACGCCAGGGCGGATCTTATCCTCTTTCGCAAGAAGAAATTGGGAAGCTGCTCACTATCCTTTCACTTGCTAGCTGGGAGCCAGCTGGTGATGTGCAAGATTGCTTTTCTTACCCAGAAAATCTTGAATTCCCGGATTTTGCGCTTAACCCCGACCGGGAAATCAACTTCGATGAAGAAGGCTTGATTGTCCCCATTCCAGAGCAGTCTGATTTCAGTATTGAATTCTATTATGGGGAAAAAGCGGCAGTGATAAGATTGGACAACGATTCCGAAGATCCCAAAACCCAGTATGCACGTATGTTGATCTGCAGCGTTCCGGACAGTGTTATAGTCGCTCTGCGCGAATTCGAGGCTGAGCTGATAGAAACGCGCAACAATCCATGATGTCTCAAACCAGCGGCAGTACCGTTTCCCATAGCAGCCACGGCTCCTGCCCGAGCACCCATAGCGCGAAACCGGCAAACCCGTACTCGTAGGCAGCCCTGTCAATCCAGTAGCACAGCGAGTCGATGTCCTAGTACAAAAGCACGGAAAAGCCGTCATCGTCGCCCAGGTACAGCCTAGCCACCCAGGTGTTTATGTCCTTTAGCCTTATAACAGCCTTGTGGTCGCCTGGGCACGCCAAAGGCAGGAGGTCTTTATTGTAGCTGATATATCCTCCAAGCGGGTGTCGCGCTCCTCGATGTCCGCCAGGATCCGGAAAGTTCCAAACTCATTCTCCCAAGCCACATTGCTGCGTGCAAGCCGCCCGTACTCGATTGGCGCGCCGCCGGGCGCCACGACCTCGAAGCACTCCGCCGGCTCGTACTGCCAAGCGTCGCCCACGCGAAGCAAATCCTACATGATGGGGCAGTCGGACTGGTAGCCGCACCTTCCAGAGCCCTGGCTAGATATATTCGCCGTGAAGCGCAGGGTGTTGTTTGCGCCGCAATAAACCCTCACCCTAGAGCCCCGCTTTCTCATCGCTATCGTGTAGAGAGTGGGGTTTTCCCTTAGCGAGCCTGCAGGCGTGTTTGAGTAGCTGGACTCGTATGAGCCTAGCAGGCTGCTCCCCTGCCACAGCTCCAGGCATTGTGGGCCATGTTGATGCACAGCCACAGGCTGCCCAGCAATATCCGCCGCGCCCGCGAGAGCCTGCGGGAAAGGCGATAGTCGCCCTCATGTGCATGTCGCCGAAGCCCTCGTGCTCAAGCCGAATCTCCCCGGATCCCTCAAGCTGGCTGTTAGGCCTGCCAAGCCACCCTTCTTGCCACACACCCCAAGTCTCGGGCAAAGGCTGCTTCCAGTACAGCGTGAGCATCCCGTCGCGCCAATCCCTCGTACCAGACCAGCCGCGCTGTCAGGCGGGCGGAGGAGGGCTTCCGTTGTGAGCCGGAAGCCGTTCCACGCAACCACATTCGCCCCGTTCACGTCGACAAACGGGCGCGGGGCGCTAGTAACCGCATTTGCGCCATATCTCTTGATCACGGCACCCCATTCAGCTTTTTTGCATGGCAGGCACGAAGAGCGGGCTAGCATGCGAAGCGCTAGAGGAGATTGGCTACCAGAACGTGTGCGACCTCGGTTCCATAAGCGGCTGGAGTATATGACGCCAACGGTTTCCAGCCATCTAAAGTTGATGCATAATGCCCTTTATTTGCCAAACTTGTCAAAATAATTATCAAACCTAGCAACATAGTTTATAGCAAATGAAAAAGCCAGGCGTTTGAGCGCCTGGCACATGCAAGCCTTCGGGCAAACGACTGGATCCCAAAATCTATTGAAATTTAGAGCCAGTGATAAGCTGTCACACGTGAATAGAGGCAGCTTACTTTCTTTTTTCTGCTAGTATGATTGCCATGATTTGGGCAACCTACGCGCACAGAAAAATTATAATTCTCAGAGCCTCGTATAGCTTCATGGCTATGGCAAAAAAAACCTCCCCCATTTCGTGATAGCGATGTCGTATAGGGATGTTTGCTTTTATTTTCGGCAATTTGTAATGTATAATAATGGCATGCAAGTACTTAGGTAATTTTTGCAAGTGGTCTGGGATCCCCCGGAAAGGGGGTGAGGCCATGACTTTGTTTGAGCTTTTGAGCGTTCTAGTACGCTTCGGAAACTTGGTTTTGAACATTGTGAAATTTGTTTTTGACCGAAACAAAGAAGCAAAAAATAAAGCCGCCTAGTTGAGGTTACGGCTTTATCTTCTGTACAGCTCCCGTTGGGGGAGTATCCAGTCGCTTGCCCGAAGGCTTGCGTTTGCTGGGTGTTAGCAGCACCCAGCCTTTTCGTATATATTATATACTATGGTGGTAAAAATTATGATGATTATGATGAAAATTATTATCATTTAAAGACTGGACATTTTAGTTAGGGAAGAACCGCTTCGCTTTTTATGGAGCCGAGGGTTTTGGCTTTGCCGCTGTCTTGAAGGGGAATAAAGCTTCATAAACATAATTTTCTGATGGCTGGAAGCCAAAAGGCGTAGCGAATCCGTGCTTCCAGCAACCTATGGAGCCGAGATCCAATAAGTTGCAGTATCTCATTTCTTCCAGCGCTTCGCTTTTCTGCCCCGTCATGCAAAACCGATAGATTGAGGTGTTCTTGTATCCTTGCTGCGGGGCATATGTCTATGATAGACAACAATGCTGGGTTTACTCGTGTTTTGCTGGAAGAAATCAAGCCTAGGCTCCGAGAACGATAGAGCAGTTGAAAACGAAAAACTAACGGGCATATTGATGTAAATTTTTATGTCCGATATTATGGAGGCGAATATGGGCGCAAAAGTTGCTAGTTTGACAGTCTTTCCCAGCAAAAGTGAAGAAATCAACATTGGCCGAATAAACCTAGTTTCAGGCTCCGGGATTGTTGGCGACTACCACCAAGGCACAGAAAAACAGGTGAGCATCCTCGATCTGGGGGCAAGGAAAGAGAACAGCCCCGGTTTCTGCCACAAGCGCTACAAGGAGAATATACTTGTCCAAGAATTGCCTTTCCTTGAAGGAGGCGATTTGTTGGCAGTGGGCAGTTCTGTGCTCCGAATCGAGGCAAAGCCTTGTTTTGACGAATGCCCCCTCTATTCCGGGTCACTCACATGCTCCTTGAGAGGCAGGGCATTCTTTGCCAACATCGAAAAGAGCGGCATTGTGGAAATTGGCGATGATGTTTTGTTGGAGGATTCCTAACTGAGAAAGAGCTTACCCAAGTAGCTGCTGAAAAGGAATGCGGACTCGAAGAAATTTCAGCTTGGCAGCCACTTGAAGTGTGGCGTCCAGCTATCTTCGACGAGAGATATTTGAACTGTCTGTGCTCTTGTTGGTTTGCTTGAAATCCAAGAAAAAGATAAAGACTCATGATGAAAAATCAAACTCTACCCTATACATCAAAAAACAAGAGGGCAATTCAAGAAGCTTGCGAAAAGCGGGAACTTGCCACAAATAAAAAAACCACGCTATTCAGCAAGGTTTAGCTTGTTTTCGTAGGCACGCCCGGGAGGACTCGAACCTCCGGCACATGGTTTAGGAAACCATTGCTCTATCCTCTGAGCTACGGGCGCATGAGCGCATTTTACCACATGCGTTTAGAATATGCAACAATGTTACAGCGTTAATGGCAAAAAACGTGTAAACAACTCAGTTTGTGTAATATAATCTTAGTGCATTTAGTGCACTTGCATAGTTGAATGGGAATAATCTCTTAAGGAGCAAAAAAATGCCAAAGTTTATCGGTTCTCTTTCACGGCGCGTCGAACAAACTAAAGACAACGCAGTAAATAAGGGAAAAATCTTTGCAGAAAGCGCAAAACTTTCCCAAAGCATTCGTGATGCAGAGAAATCCCTCAAAGAAGCAAAAGTTTCCTTTGCAGACTTCTATTTAGAAAAATACAAAACAAACCCGACAGATGATTTCGCTGAATATATTGAAGCAATTATTGGAATCCAAAATACAATCACTGAGCTAAGCCAAAAACGCGAGGCTTTACGGGAAACGCAAGCCTGCGCCCACTGTGGGGCCAAAATCCCCGCGATGGGGAAGTTTTGCCCTGAATGTGGAAAAACAGCCACATTCGGCAGATCGAGCGAAACCTCGCTGATATGCCCTAAATGCGGCAGAAGCACAAACCCAGAGCTTGCCTACTGCACATTTTGCGAGCAAGATCTGGCCAGCGTGGATTCTATTGACAAAGAAATCAAAAAGATTGAAGAAATGCCAGCTGACAATTTAAGGCTGTGTAAAGCATGCTACCAGCTATTAAGTGACGAAAGCGAAATTTGCCCGAATTGCTCTACTGACAATGCTTTAAAGTAAAATGGTCGCTTAACACTTAACAGTAGTGGCTAATTAAAATAGTCGATAGCTTTAGTCTTCTCAAGCAGACGGTATGCAAAGGAGCCTGTGGTGGCGCCAAAGATGTTTAGCACGACTTCTGCGATGGCCGAATATGCTGCCACAATTGAATTCCTATAAATTGCTAGCTCAGCAAGATAGTACCCGCCGACATTTACAACACCGCTTGCCACAAAAGCAAATATCAAAGAAGATCTGTTCTTTCTGCTTGCTAGGCTTCCAAGAGTGATTGCCTGAAAATACCTGATAACCAAAGTGAAGGGAGCCCACAGGGCAAACCCGCCTAACAAGTCGCTTAGCGCCATACCTATCCCGACCGCTGCTGCTCCATAATGACCGGGCATCAAGAATGCAACTAATACAACCATAGCAGCGCCAAGATGGACATAACAATTTGTAAAAGGCACTATGAACCCCACACGTGTAGTAATAATCGTTACGGCGGCGAGCAATGCGCAAAGCGCTAGGCGGACTGCCTTGTTTTTTTTCAAATAGTTATGCCTGCTTTCTTCAAATTCCGATTAATTGTGATCAGCTTGTACAATATGCTATATGTGCGTATGCAATACAATAATATACCGATTTTACTTTTTGGGCAAGCAGCTTTTGAAGGGAATCCACTGTTAATAGAGTATAATTATAATTAAGAATGTAATTAATAAAGTTATAAATAGCAGTATATTTTGGCTCTATGGTTATGAGCACTAAAATACAGGCTAAGCAATATCACCTCATTTCTATAAAATATGCTGAAAGAAGGTGATAAAATGTAACTAACTGGCAGCATTTTGCCCGGCTTGGCAAAAATCTGTTTTCCTAGGCGGGACATGCCCAAGGATTTGTAGAATGTCGTGCTCTGCTTAAATTTTAATTAAAGAGACGATACATATAGACAAAAAGCGAGATACCCTATGGAAAAAGTTAGCGGCACAATAACAAGAGTAGTTTTCAACAACCCAGACAACCATTACTCTGTAATTGCATTGGACACAGAATTCGGCTCCCTTGTTGCCAATGGGACAATGTATGCTATCAACGAAGGAGAATCCGTTACGCTCGAAGGCGATTTCCAAGAGCATCCAAAGTACGGAAAGCAGTTCAAGTTCACTTCATTTTTCGTTGAGCAGCCAACAGATTTGTATGCGGTCCAGCGATTGCTTGAAAGCCGGCTGATAGATGGCGTCGGCGAGGTAAAAGCTGTAGAGATAATTAAAATGTTTGGGGATGAAACCATCGACGTGATCGAAAAAAGGCCCCATGAGCTCACAATGGTTCGCGGGATTGGCTTGTCTACAGCAATGCGCATCCATGAATCATATATGCAAACGGAGTCGGAGCGGGCTACAGTCATGGTTTTGACTAAATATGGGATCACAACAGCATTGGCAATCAAGCTCCATAACAAATACAGCTCCAATGCTATCAGCATAGTCGAAATGAACCCCTACCAGCTTATATCGGATGTTGAGGGCATCGGTTTTTCTAGGGCTGACGAGATTGCAGCAAAAGTGGGGGTAGACCCAGTTTCACCCATGAGGGTTTGGGCAGCCTTGACCCATGCTGCAAAAGCATATTCCCAAGCAGGCCATTGCTACTGCATCGACACATTCCTTGTCAACAATGCAGTGGCGCTTACACGAAACGAGATAAGCCGGAAGGCTATTGAAGAGCAGTTGGCTTTAATGATAGAATCTGGCGAATTCACCGCTGAGAACGGATGGGACGGGAGAAGGGTCTACTTGCCGTATTATTATTACTGCGAGCAGCTTGCAGCAAATAAAATCTCCCAACTTGCCAAAAGAAAAAGCGATTTGGTTTTAGACATCCACGAGATGATAAACATGTATGAAAAGGCAGACAACATCACCCTAGAGGCGAAACAAAGGGAGGCCATCGCGATATCCGTCTCGCACAAGGTCAGCATTATCACTGGCGGGCCTGGCACAGGCAAGACAACCATTATCAAAGGGATCATTTTCGTATTGAAACTCCTTGGCGCAACCTTTATCCTTGGCGCGCCAACGGGTAGGGCAGCTAAAAAAATCCACCAATCTACCGGAAACGATGCCAAAACAATCCACAGGATGCTTGAGTATGAGTACTCTGCCATTGATGGAGGGGATGAAGGGCTGAGCTTCAAGCGATGCGCTAGCAACCCCTTGGAGCAAAGCACAGTTATTATTGATGAGGCAAGCATGCTTGACGCTTCAATTTTTGCCCACCTGATGAGCGCTATTGACACAAAAATTACCAGCTTGGTTATTGTTGGCGACAAAGACCAGCTGCCCTCAATTGGCGCCGGCAATGTGCTGGGTGACTTGATATCCAGCGGCTGCCTGCCAGTTGTCTACCTAGACCGCGTATATAGGCAATCAGAAGAGAGCATGATCATAGAAAATGCCCACCGCATCAACAATGGGGAGATGCCCTCAATAAAGAGAGACGGGGATTTCGTTTTTGTTGAAGCAAAGGCTGCTGCTGATATATCAAAAGCAATGGGTACTTTCCTTTCAGCAAAAGACACAGCTCTCTATGAAACAATTGATTGGGATGCAACCCAAGTAATTTCTCCAATCAAGAGGGGCGAGGCTGGCACTGCCGCATTGAACCAAAAAATACAACTGATACTTAACCCGCCCTCTGATGGCAAGAATGAGATGGAGCTTTTTAGCACTGTTTTCAGAGAAGGCGACAAAATAATGCAGACGAAAAATAATTATTCGATAGAATGGGAAGACACCACCACCAAAATCAAAGGCTCGGGCATATTCAATGGCGAAATTGGGACTATTGAGTATATAGACAACGAGAATGCGCTTTGCGTGGTATTATTTGACGAAAGGCGCGTTGAAATCAGCCGCGCAGACATGAACACCATAACCCATGCTTACGCGATAACAGTCCACAAAAGCCAAGGCAGCGAATTTGAAACTGTCGTGTTGGCATTGATGCCAACAATACCTAGTTTCATGACTAGAAACCTGCTGTACACTGCTGTCACTAGGGCAAAAGAAAGAGTAGTGATTATTGGGGACCCGTATACCTTGAAGGGGATGGTTTCAAACAACTCTTCTATGAAGAGGATGAGCGCTTTGAATGAAAAGATATCTGCGCTTGGTGATTAAATTGAAAGGAGCACTTTAATGAACTTAGTAATTAGTTCAAAAAACTACAATATTAGCGGATTTATCAAAAGCGAACTTGAGCAAAAAATTGACAAGTTTGCAAAGTATTTGACAGAGGATGCATCCGTTACCGTATTATTGAAAGGAGAAAAGAACCAACTAAAGAAAGTTGAAATTACGATCCGCATGAGAAATAATGTCTTGAGGAGCGAAGTTGGCGATTTCGACATCCGCACCGCCATTGACAAGAGTTTGGACAAAATCGAAAGGCAACTTATAAAACACAAAGAAAAACTAATAGAAAAAGTGCCGGATTCAATACGCTACGATTCTGACAGGATTGACGAAAGTTCTTATTCCAGAATCGTCAGAAACAAAACTTTCTCTTTGCGCCCGATGAACCCTGAAGAGGCATGCTTCCAGCTAGAGCTGCTAGAGCACTCTTTTTACGTGTTTTTAAATGAAGCGACAAACAAAGTAAGTGTAGTTTACAAGCGCAATGATGGAGATTACGGGTTAATTGAGCCAGAAAAGTAATAATTTTTGCAAGTTTTCCGTATTGTGCTATAATAAAAAGCAAGATGTTTTATATAATCTAGAAAATTTGCATGCAAAGGATGGATTTTGCCAATGTTATTGTTAGCGTTTTTTGCAGCCGGGCTTATATGGGGCTTCTTGCGCAAAGGTAGCTTTGCCAATATACCCAATGCTAAGATAAGGTGTTGGCCATTGTTTATCACTTCAGCACTCTTGTTTTCTGCAACTGTTTTCGGCTTGGCATCTGATATCACTCTCATTGTAGAAAACATATACATTATAACACTTTTAGCTTACTGCTCCCTGCTCTTAGCGATCTTGATCAATCTCAGGGGGTTAAACATATGGATGTTCCTGTTGTTAAGCGGCGTGCTTATCAACTTCACTGTAGTATTCCTGAACAACGGGCTCATGCCTTATTCCCGATCAGCCCTGGAGATTGCAGGACTGCCTATTAAAAACATCCAAACAGCCCCAAATTCCTACTTGTCTGATCCGACAACCAGGCTTGCTTATCTGGGATGGGTTATTCCTATACCCTTCCCTTTCCTTCCCGAAGTTGTCTCGCCTGGCATTGTGCTGTTGGGCCTTGGCCTTGCCGGCACAGCCAAAAACTTGCTCCTCGGAATAAGCTATGATAATATCGAAGATTCTGATGAAGAGTTTATAGACATCGGCTTTGATGAATATGGCGATGACGATGCGCTTGATACCGACACATTGGCTTTGCTTGAAAAGGGCGATGATAACCAAGCCGATGGCCAAGCCCTTAAAAAACCAGGTTTCTCGTTTAGAGAGGCCTTCAAGTTCAAATGGAGAGGCAAAGCCAAGAACGAAATGGAAGAAGTTCCTGCCTTGCCCGACTCCGAAACGGGACAAGGTTATGAGAATTCGCTTAATTACATCCCTTCTGATGAAGATGTTGAAGACATCACTATGACGACTGGCGGCTTTTTCGCCTTTGACAAGGACAGTGCGACTTATGAGGAAGAAGAAGGTTTCTGGATAGAAGGCTCTGAAGAGATTTATGAGCAAATCCCTGCCCTCGAAGTTGAGCCAGAGCTTCTTGAAGACGACAATTCTTCTTACGCGGAGTTTTTGCTCCAAGACGAAGCAGCAAACAGCTCCGGGAAAAATGAGGAGTATTGGCCGGATGATGATATAGGCAGTGTAACAGGCGCAAATGACACCCAGCAACAGTTGGAAATAGGCGAACCCTTGCTTGGCTCTGATGATTCAATGTACGATGAAAGCCAAGCGACCAGGGTATACAGCCTTGATTTGCCAGCGATGCTGGAAATTGAAAATGATTCGGCTGGGACACCTGGGCAAAGCGCCAATCCCACTACCCAATTCAACATGGGCAGCCCGAAAATTGAGTACAGGGCAACGAGCCAATCAAAGCCAATATTTGGATTGCCACATGGAGCATTTTATTCTGAAGAGCAAATGCCCAGCCAAAACGAGGCTGCCCCAGAGGAAGAAAAACAAGTTGGCGAGTTGGCCAATGCTATCGATATTGTTGCAGAACAAACCGCTGCCGAAGAACCTCTCCTGGCGGAGGGCTGGGTTGCAGAAGATAGCCTGCAAGAAACGGTCCCCGATATGGATTTGTTGCTGGTGGACAAAACTCACGAAGACGGGGGCCTTGAGGATGTTGATGGCAGCTTGGCTATTGGCGAATCAGAGATAGTTGATATTGAAGCCATAGTTGATATTGAGTCTATCGCAGCCTTCGAACCTATGCTATTGGATAATTCAATTGCCGGAGAGGAAGCTGCTCTTGATGATAGCGAGATGCTGGCAAATGTCGCTGATGACGCGCAACAAGGCGATCTAGCCCCATTCCTTCCAGAAGAAAGCCAAGAAGATGGTTCCCCAGAGTACAATGTAGTTATAGAAAACATTATTGGCCAGGGCGATTTGGCCAGCGCTGATGAGCAAACTATTGGCCTAGGCGCTTCCAGTGCAGGCGAAGACATTGCCGACAGCTCATATGGGCAAAGCTTGCTTGAGCGCATTGATGAGAGGACTCTCCCCCAGGAAAGATCCCAATTGATAAGCGACCTTGCATCCCAACAAACCCAGGAGCAAACCGAGGAAGATATCAAAATTGCACATACAGCAAACGCAGATGATAGTGATATAGTTGCCGGGCAGGAAAGTGGAAAACCATCGGCTGATGGAGCCAAAAGCGAGCCTTTGAACCTCCATATTGAATCTATTGACTCTTACAGCCTTGGGGCAAGACAAGAAAAAGCTAGCGAGATGACCCCATTTAGCCATAGCTTCGAATTCGTGCCCTCTGAGGAGACCGGAAGCGACACCTATGCAGAAAACGATCCTGACGATGAAACGCCAAGCTCTGAAGGCGTATTCACCGCCAAGACCAGGGCACAGCGTCTCCAAGACCAGGAACAGCTCGATACATCAAACTCGAAAGTTGTTAAAAACCCTGCCCCTTCAAGTTTTGAAAGCCTTATGGCAAGCAAGTACCCGCAACCAAGCAGCACCCCGCCTCCGGCGCCAGAAATCAATTCTTTTGCAAAAATGGCGGCAGAGCAAAAACTAGAGCAAAGCAATGCAAACTCTATTAGCTTTGAGATGGGAACCCCGAGCCAAAACGAAGAGGCGATTGAGATTGAGGAAGAAACCGTTGAAGCTGCAAATACTGGTCTTAATGATGAAATTGTTGAAGAGCAGGCAGCTGACCAATCCTTTGACATCGAGACTGAGAAAGAGCAAGAGGACATAGAGTTTGTAGGCGAGAACATGGACCATGGCGATCCAATGGAAACCTCAAGCCCATTCATAATCGTAAAAGGCCGTATTGTAGAAAACCCATATTACAAGTTCAGGCGTGGATCAAGGGATATACCAAAAGAGAATTCCAACTCATTCCAAAAGACAGTTCCCCAAATCGGGAACCGCAACCCGTCTTTGAGGGCTCCTGTAAAGCCGAACTTCAGCTCGACCAAATACGGCTCCGCCTCCGCTGCACAAGAATCCCCATCCTCTTTTGACAAGTTGAAAAGGGACCTTGCCCAACAACAGTTGGAACAACGGGAGCAGAAAACTGAAAACACCGTTATGGCGGAAAGGGATATACGGCTAGGCAATGTGCAGATAAAAATATTCAAACAGAACCCTAACAGCCGCGACTAGGAACAAAAAAGCGCTTAAAAAGCGCTTTTTTTTCCTAGAGCCCCGCTAGCTTGTGCATAAGGATCCCGCCTGCAACAGCGACATTTAATGATTCGCAATCTCCAATAATTTTCACAGCAACAATTTCTGCGCATAAGCTGCGTGTCTCGAGACGCATTCCCTGTCCTTCATTGCCTACAACCAGCACTAGCTTGTCCATAGCCGCCAAGTGGGCAAAACCTGTTTGTCCATCCATATCAGAACCAACTAGAGTATACTTTTCATCCATCAACTTTCCCAAAACCGGCTCTTGATAGCCTTCCCTTGCCAATTTGATTGAAAACAAGCTGGCTGCGCTTGCGCCGACTGCCTTGGGCGAATAAAAATCCGCAGAATCCCAAGAGGCTACAACAGCACCAAACCCGAAGCAGACTGCGCTTCTTGCCAATGCGCCGACATTCTCTGGTTGCTGCACCCCGTCCAAGTACAATATCCGGCTTTCTCCAAACACACCGCCAATCGGACAGCTCCGCGTTTCGAAAACACCAAGGATCCCCTGGGGGGCCTTGTGCAGGCTTATCGACTTAAAAACCTGGTCGCTCATAACAAGCGGGGTTTCAGGCCAAACCGCTTCGTTTTTTTCAATATAGGAGCTTGAGGCCGCGAGAAAGCGCACACTTCCCCCTGCCGACAAAGCGCTCCTTATACTTTTTTCTCCTTCAACAACAAAGAGGGACTGCTCGTCCCTACCCTTCTTGCCCTTTAAAGACACAACAAGCTTCACATAGCTATTTGAGCGTGATGTTATCTGAAGCATACTATCTTTCCTTGCCCCCGGCTGTTTTTTGCCTTGCATCTTGGAATAATTATGACAGACGCGCATCGACTGGTCAACTGCGAATCCCAACTTCTTTTGTAGCCATGCGTGGCACATTGCAGCTGTCATTTGCCTCGAGCTATGTATAGGGCTTACATGGTGTTATAATCTTTATAGCCAGGGCTGGGGCAACCCTGCCGTGCAGAAGGATCGTAAATTGAGAGGAGAATCGTGGCTTGCTCCACACTAGCGAGAGCTATTGAAATCAGCCACACATTTTTCAATGAGAAATAAACCTTTTCTAAGAAAACTTATAATGGCGCTAGCCTCCATTGTTCTGGTTGCCAGCCTAGGGTTATGCGCATATCTTGCAATGCCGTATATTTCAATGAAAAAAATCACCAAAATCGGTTTCAAAAATTTTGAGCAAGGCTTCTTTCAATGCAAATATTCATCCACCAGCAATGGCATGGGTTTCATCATAGCCGCAGACCTTGACCACGACAAAGCGGAGCTTTCCATTCTTGTAAGAGAGCTGAAAATGAGGGGATACGGCGTGTTTGTCTTCGACTTTCCGTCCCAAGGGTCAACCAAGGGGCAAATCCCCTTTGGATACAAAGAGACTCCCTTCCTTGCGGAGCAATTCTATCTTGCGATGGTTATCTACTCCCAAAGAGAGAATATACCAAAACAAGCTATACATATCATAGGGTTCGGGGACGGCGCACGGGCAGCCCTCGAAGCATCGACCATCGTCCCGTTGAACCCGAAGAACATGACACTAGTCTCGCCTAATATCAAATTGTCGTCAAAACGCGACTTCGATGTGTTGAATTATAGCAATGACGCTTCCATCGGATGGATAAAAGACCTCAATCTGGGATCCCCTGGCTTGGATATCAATATCGTAACCACAAAGCTCAACTCCAGTTCCTCCGTCAGGGACAACCAAGACCTTGTAGGCGCGCTCAATCGGCAGCCGTCCAGGCAATTGCCAGAGGGCGCTGCACAGAACAAGACATCAATGTGGCAAGCAGGGTTCGTTCCCAATATTTTCGCGATGTCTAGCGGATTTGTTGTAGACGCTATTTTGGAAGCCTCGATCGGCCAACATATTTCTACTCTGTCAAGGTTCAAACTGCTGGCACAATTTGCCGCATTAATCAGTTTTACTATAGTCATGCGAATGAGCACTTTCTTTATAGAAAAGCCGATGTACTCTTCGCCAATACCAGAGCGCAAAAGATCAGCAGGTATTCTAAAAATGAAGCTTGCAATGCATTTTCCCAGCCTGGTAGTCACGGGAGTCCTATTGGCATTGTTTTACGTGGCGCCAATACCTTTTCCAAGCAATATAATACTGCCGGTGTTTATTGGGGCAAGCTACGGCATTGTTATGCTTGTCATGTACAGGCTCACTACTTTTGCAAATAATCTGGGAACATCATTCGCTGCCAAAGACGGACCTGGCAAAAAACGCCATGTGACTTTGGCAATAGCGGCGTGTTTTATTTTTGTGATGGCATGGAAAGGATTCTCCCCTTCAACCTTATTGCCTTATTTATGGAAAACAATTTGGTATGTAATTTTAGTGCTGCTATATATGCCTTTGTTTTTTATAGATGAGAAAGAGCGCAGGATGTTTGCTGACAACCCAAAATTCTGCTATATGCTTTTCCTTACCAATATCCTTCCCTTCCTTGTCATGCCTTTGATTTGCGTGGCTGTAGGCTTGATAAATGGCGTGTTCGCTGTTTTAAGCATGTTTTTAAGCTTATTGGTGTCAATGTCAGTTGAGTTTTTGTTCAGGCCAATTGGCTCTTCATCATTCTCCTGCGCATTCACCAAGTCTTGCATGTTCGTCTTCCTGTCCTTTTCAAACATGACTTTGTTCTTCTAATAGCGGTTTTTATCGCCTGGATAAAAAATATAGCCTGCAGATTCTTCTGGAATATCTGCAGGTTATGTTATGCTGCCAGCTTGCTTTTGATTTTCTCTATTGTTTCATATTTTGCGTTTTGCAACTCCCTAAATGCGCTAAAAGCAAAAAAAGCGGCAAGCCCAAAGGGGATTAAAGAAAAACGCGCTGTTGCCATCCAAACACCATAGGCGGCTATTGTCGCTGATAAGATAAAACTCGCCTTGGTAACCATGCCTACAGCTTTAAGCCTCCCCCGTTTTGCAGACAAGGTTGTTTCAAGCGCCCTTGCGAAATCTAAAGGGTATGCTGGCAACATGTTCAGCACAAACAGCAGCTGGTTGTAAAACACCACAAACTCTTTTAGAGGTATGTACATATGCTTTGAAGCGGCATTGACTCCTATTGCAATCGCCAAGTTTGCTATAGGCCCAGATAAATGCAGCCAATACATGCCGGCGATATTTATAGGCACTCCCTCCCGCTTGAACGTGAAACCAAACATTCCCGGCTCCAAAGCAGTCTTGACACCCAGAATATGGGCTGCTAAGGCATGGGCTGCTTCATGGGCTCCAAGTGACAATGCAAAGACTGCCACCTCAAAAATCCCCCGCCGGATAACCAAAGCAATTGCAAAAATGGCAAAAAACACATTTTTTACAGAAAGCTTTTGTCGCAGGTTGCCACCGCTTTTATCCTTAGTACGCCTCGCCAAGCAAACCAAAGGGATCCACCGCCTCATTGTTGACCCATACCTCAAAACCGAGTATTGGCGAATCTTCCCGCAAAATCCCAATAATCTGATTGTCAGACAGGCTATCGCCTTCTTTTACGAACACTGCGGCCAGATTGTCATAGACAATTTTTGTGCTGTTGTTGTAAACAGTGACTAGCCTAAGTGTGCCATCCCCATTCCTAATTATCGCAAACACCCTCGAGTTGCCCGAGCAAGAAACATTCCCAGACGGGCTGCCCTCGATTATAATGCCCACAGGTTTGACTACCAAGTTGAAAACGGGATGTACATCATCGATAAAACCCCTGTAAAGCTTCCCATCCTCAATTGGGGGATATAGCCTGGTAGGGGCCGGCGCGTTCACAGGCAGTTCCTTGCCAGTCAAGCTGTACACTGCATTTGTAAAAAAAGAGACGACAGAATCGGCGCTTTCAGAGAAGTCTGCCTCGTAGCGCACCAGCCCTGTGAGAGTTTCAACAGCCCGTTGTGCCAATTTGGCGCTTGACGACTTCAACCCGAAGACCGCCAACAAGATGCAAACGCAAATGACGGCGTTTGTCAAGCTCCTATCCCCCCCGCCGCTGGAGCGGGATGAGCCAACCTGGTAGCTTCTGCGTGACCCTGTGTCCTTTCTTATCCTCAATTCGTTTCTGCCGTAACTCATAACACCTCCAAAACTCGCTTGGTAATATTATGCTTAGAGGCAAGATTATATTATTTCCACAAGATTAATCTTGTCTAATGTACAACCTAGCCGGAATGAATTTCCATATGTAAACGATTCTCAATATAAGTGCTGATAAAAAGTGTAACTGTTTTAAAAAGACAGTTCACACCTTGACCCTACTTTTGAAAAAATCAACTCAAAATTATTCTATTAAAATAAGGTATGCTATAATAATTATGGCAATATGTATAAACACAGGCTACAGGTTAAATTTTATGTGATATTTTTCATTTGCTAATTGAAAATTTAATAGGAGGGTGAGATGATTTGGTATTATATCTTTTTTCTTGCGTTAGGCCTAGCTGCTGGAATACCGGCGGGATATTATATAAAACAAAGAATAAACCAAAAAAAAGTCGAGGATGCAAGTGCCACTGCCGCTAGAATCATCGAAGAGGCTACCAGGGAAGGCGAATCTTTAAAAAAAGAAAAACTGATGGAAGCTAAAGACGAGATCTACAACACAAAAAAAGAGTTGGACAAAGAAATAAGGGACAGGCGCAACGAAGTAACTCAACTTGAGAAAAGGCTACACTTAAGAGAAGAAGTCATCGACAAGAAAACAGAGTCAATTGAAAGGCGTGACGAGCAGTCCGCAAGGAAGTACAGGGAACTCGAGCTTAGGGAAGAGAATATTCAAAAAATCCAGTTGCAACAAATGACTGAACTAGAGAGAATCTCAAAATTGACTTTTGAAGAAGCTAGGCAGCTGCTGCTCGATGAGGTTGACAAGCAAATTTCAAGAGAAACAGCGCTGCTTATTAAAAATAAAGAAGCCCAAGCCAAGGACGAGGCAGATAAAAACGCAAGAGAAATCGTTTCTTATGCCATTCAAAGATGCGCAGCCGACCACGTGTCCGAGAGCACAGTGACAGTCGTCAACTTGCCCAGTGATGAGATGAAAGGCCGCATTATCGGCCGCGAAGGCCGCAATATCAGGACAATAGAAACAATGACAGGGGTCGATTTAATAATTGACGACACACCAGAAGCGGTTATCCTTTCGGGATTTGACCCAGTCAGGAGAGAAATCGCAAGAATCGCATTGGAGAGGCTCATTGTAGATGGAAGGATCCACCCAGCGAGGATAGAGGAAATTATTAAAAAGGCTGAAAACGAAATTGAAGCGAAGATACGCGAAATGGGCGACCAAGCCATCTTCGAGGTCAATGTCATGAGAATCCATCCAGAGCTGGTCAAACTGATAGGAAGGCTCAACTATAGAACCAGTTATGGGCAAAACGTCCTCAAGCATTCAATCGAGGTTGCCCAGCTCGCTGGCATTATGGCAGACGAAATCGGCGCAAATGCTGTAATAGCGCGCCGCGCAGGGATTTTGCACGACATTGGCAAAGGCATTGACCACGAGGTTGAAGGACCACATGTGCAGATCGGCATTGAGCTATTAAAGAAATATAAAGAGTCGCATGAAGTAATACACGCAGTAGAGGCGCACCACAACGATGTTGAGCCTCAAACATTGGAAGCTATCTTGGTCCAAGCTGCAGACGCCATTTCAGCCGCAAGGCCAGGCGCGCGCAGGGAAACCCTTGAGAGTTACACAAAACGCCTGGAGAAGCTCGAAAGCCTTGTCAATGCCTTTGAAGAAGTCGACAAGTGTTATGCTATCCAAGCTGGCCGTGAGATCCGCATAATGGTCAAGCCGGGTGAAGTCGATGATTTCCAACTTGTCCACATTGCTCGCAAAATTGCAAAACAGATTGAAAACAACCTGGATTATCCAGGCCAGATAAAGGTAAATATGATCCGCGAGACACGCGCAGTGGAATATGCCAAGTAGTCATTATCCACTGCCTTTTTCCAGTTATTTGAAAGGGTATGGCAACCACTCATGAGAATCCTTGCACTGGGCGACATTTTTGGCAGACCCGGCAGAAACCTTATTAAGAAACACATTAAAGCCTTGGCTAATGAGCACAAGGCTGATTTTGTCATAGCAAACATTGAAAACGCCTCTTCCGGGTCAGGCCTGACACAAGCAAATTTCACCGAGCTCGAGGGGTTGCCCACCATAAATGCCTACACCAGCGGAAACCATATCTGGGATAGGAAAGAAATCTACAACTTTATACAAAACACCGACAAACTGCTTCGGCCAGCAAACTACCCAGAGCCATGCCCAGGCAAAGGATATTTTATTTATCGGCTAAAACACTTAAGAATTTGTGTAATAAACCTTTCTGGCAATGTATATCTGAACCAACTCGACAATCCTTTTGACTGCTTCGACAAAATCTATGAAAAAATACAAAACACTTGTGATATCATCTGCATAGATTTTCACGCAGAAGCAACTAGTGAAAAAATAGCATTCGCATATTACGCGGACGGTAGGGCAAACGTTGTCTTTGGGACACATACCCATGTGCAAACCGCTGATGAGCGCATCCTTGACAAAGGCTGCGGCTATATCACAGACATAGGAATGTGTGGACCATATGACGGGGTTATAGGTGTTGACAAAGACATTATCATCAAAAACTTTTTAACCCAACGGCGTTCCCATTTTGAAGTCGCAGCAGGCAGGACCCAAGCCAATGGAGCTATTTTCACCATTGACGAAAGCACTTTGAAATGCACCGGCATCGAAAGGGTTCGCAAGATATACGATTGATTTCACTGCAGGAGGTAATCATTATGGAAATACTAAAAGTATCCTCTTCATCTAACCCAAATTCTGTAGCCGGAGCGCTAGCAGGGGTTATTAGAGACAATGATTGTGCTGAGGTTCAGGCAATAGGAGCGGGCGCGCTCAACCAAGCAATCAAAGCAATAGCGATCGCCAGAGGCTATGTCGCCCCGGGAGGCTATGACTTGGTATGCATTCCCGCATTCACAGAAGTTGAAATCAATGGCAGCGAGCGTACAGGCATCAAACTGATCGTAAAATCCAGATAACGCTTTGTACATGGAACTTTAAAAGCCGGGCAAAACGCCTGGTTTTTTTGTTTGTTTTAACTGCTTTTATGGACAAGATATGCTAATCTTGGATTAGGCAATAGAAGGGCAAACCTTTTTGGAATACTGCCCGAAGCTGTGCAACGAGTTTGCTCAATTTTGGATAACAGCAATCATAATAGCTGGCATGAGGTATTAAAATTGAAAAGTGTAGCAATATTGGGCTCCACCGGGTCTGTGGGCACACAAGCCATCGAGGTAGCCATCAATCTAGGAATGAGGGTATCGGCTATATCAGCTAATGAAAACCTCGACTTGCTCGAGCAGCAAATTAACCGGCTAAAGCCGGAAATCGCCTGCCTGGCAAACAGCCAAAAAGCCAAAGCCCTAGCCCAAAGGATAGGACCCGGGATCAAGACCAAGATAACCAGCGGACAAGCGGGCCTGGTAGAGGCGGCAATCGGCTCAAGCGCAGAAATTGTCCTTGTGGCAACCTCAGGCACCCATGCCCTTGAAGCATTGCATGCGGCTATAAAAGCTTCAAAAACAATCGCGCTGGCTAACAAGGAAGCGCTAGTTTCTGCTGGATCGATAATTATAGCAGAGGCAAAACGCTCTGGCTCGCAAATAATCCCTGTTGACAGCGAGCACAGCGCCATATACCAATGTCTCGAAGGCTCAAATGGCGAATTCGAGAAGATCCTGTTGACATGCTCTGGAGGGCCATTCAAGAATCTTTCTAAAGAAGAGCTTGCCATGGTAGACAGCAAACAAGCACTAATGCATCCCACTTGGTCTATGGGCAAAAAGATCACCATTGACTCGTCCACTTTGATGAACAAAGGCTTTGAAGTCATAGAGGCAAGTTGGCTCTTTTGCGCCCCTCCCGAGAAAATACAAGTGCTTATCCATCCCCAGTCAATTGTACATTCCGCTGTCGAGTTTGCCGATGGCATTGCGATAGCGCAAATGGGAGTCCCCGACATGAGGGGGCCAATCCAATATGCCCTCGCTGAGAAAAAACGAGTCAAAGGCCTATGCGGATCCCTTTCATGGCCAGGGTTGCAATTGACATTTGACGAGCCTGACCTAGAGCGTTTCCCCTGCTTGGCTCTAGCTTACGAAGCCCTTGTCCATGGCGGTTCCATGGCGCTTGCCCTGACAAGCGCAAACGACTTGGCAGTGGACGCTTTTTTGGAAGGGCGTATAGGGTATTACGACATCTATGATGTAAATGCGCAAACCTGCGTTAAAGAGCAGATTGCAGACCCTGCATCGATTGCCCAAGTAATTGAGCTGGAAAAAAGCGCGAAAGCCCGCGCAAAGGGGATAATCGACGCTATTGCCAGCAAAAGGGGGCGATGATCCATCTACACCAACTATCTTCTTGAAGGCTTGGAGAAAGCGAGCATAGATATTGGCGAGAGCAAATCCTTTAAGGCCGAACTGGCTTTGGAGTATATGCGTTTAGTCTTGGCAAAGAACCAGAAAATGAACTTGACATCTATTACTGACCCGCTGGAATTTATAGAAAAGCATATCATCGACTCCTTGGTTGCCCTTGATTATGCCAGAGGAGACATTTCTTTGATTGATGTTGGCACGGGGGCGGGATTTCCCGGTGTCATCCTAAAAATCGCCAATCCATCCCTCAAGCTTGCCCTCCTTGAAGCGACCAAGAAAAAACTTGCGGCAGTCGCCTCAATGGCTGGCCAGCTGGGTATTGGGCCAATAGATTTTTATCCTATGCGGGCAGAAGAGGCAGCCCAGATGAAGGGCATGAGAGAAAAATATGATGTAGCTATTGCCAGAGCTGTTGCCCGGCTTCCCGCGCATCTAGAATACTTGGCAGGTTTTGTGAAGGTTGGAGGCCAGCTAGTGGCTATGAAATCGGGGCAGATTGACGCGGAGATACTCTCGGCAAAAAATGCGGCTAAAACACTTGGTTTTGGCAATATCGAGCTAGCCGAGGCTGCCCTCCCATATTCAGGGGCATCACGAAAGCTGGCTGTCTATACAAAACATGCGCCAACGGACCGCCAATTCCCCAGGCACAACTCACTGATCTCAAACTCTCCACTCTAAAGCCATGGAGCCACATGACGTTGGGCATCCTTTGGGCAGTCGCAATCAGTCAATAAGCCTTGGCGATGCTGAAATATTAAAAGGTGTAAGCTTGTCTGTCGGCAAAAAGAATTTATTAGTGTGATAGGACCTAACGGCAGCTGGAAGAGCACTTTGCTCAAATGTGTGTACTGGGTGCTTCGCCCTACACACGTGGTGGTATATTTGAACGGCAAAGCGCTGGCAGAGTATCCTCTGAAAGAGTCTGCAAAAGAGATGGCGGTATTGTCCCAACATGCAAGCGTCGTTTTTGATTTTACTGTCCTGGAAATAGTGTTAATGGGGCGCTCACCACATAATCGCGCTCTGGAGCGTGACAACGCTGAGGATTACAACATCGCTTGCAATGCGTTGGGCACTGTTGGCCTAAACGGATTCGAGAACCGCCTGTGCGCTACCCTTTCCGGCGGCGAGCGTCAGCGCGTGATGCTTGCCCAAGCTCTCGCGCAGCAAACGCCATGCCTTATTTTGGACGAGCCAACAAACCATCTGGATGTCAAATATCAACTGCAGGTAATGAGCATCATCAAAAGCCTTGACCTTGCAGTGATTGCCGCTGTGCACGATCTGAATATCGCAGCTATGTATTGAGACAAGCTATACGTGATTTGCGAAGGGAAAATAGTGGCTGAAGGTGCTGACTCCAGAGCTGATACACGATGTTTATGGAGTGGATGCGCAGGTAATAAATGACGGCTCTGGCTATCTTTATATCGCGTTCACAAGAATATGAAAGAAGCGGAGGTATGGATGTGAAAAGGATAGCCATGCTTAACTGCCTGAAAGCAAACGAGGTTTGCAGCGGAGCAAGCTGTATGAGCGCATTCAATTACAGGAAAGCTTCATTTATGGATTATGGAGATGAAGAGCAGCACTTGACAGCATTTATGCGATGTGGCGGATGTGATCTGGAGCCTGCAAACTACAAAGGCATGATGCAAAAAATCGAGCGGATTATCCAGGAGGAAACGGAAGTAGCGCATGTTGGAATTTGTACAATAACTCACGAAACCAAGCTAGAATGCGAGAACATCGCAAAAATCATCTCTATGTTCGAGGACAAAGGAATCATTGTTGTCCGCGGGACACATTAGCATAGCAACCCAGCTCGAAAGTGCCATAGCGGCATTCTAGCCAATTTGCCATTATTAGACCTGAACAAAGCTTAAATTTCGATATAAATGCAATCGAATTCAGCCTTCCCCGGAGGGCTTTTTTAGTTTGCGTTGAACGATCTAAACATGCGGAAAAGAATTGGGTAGCTGCTTTTGCTTTGTCATGGCGCTTAGTTCGCTTCAGCACATGGGAAAATACCATTTGGCATTATAAATGTTTTCTTATAACTGTTGATTAGGAAACCTTATTTTCTTGAGTACTTGTAATAATTATGCTATTCTTAAAAAACTATATGGGGCAAACAACCTGGACTCACTCCTTGCCTCTTTTTTCCAATTTTAAGCAAAAGCGCCAAAATTTTTATTTGAGAGGATACCCTGTGCCATGTCCAGCAATTTTATTTTTAACGAAATCGATAAAGACATCGAAAACGGAATTTATTTGGCTGATGAGATCAAGACTCGTTTCCCCCCCGAGCCAAACGGCTACTTGCATGTTGGCCACGCAAAAGCGCTCTACATCAATTTTGCAGTGAAAGAAAAGTACAATGCGACAACCTACTTGCGCTATGACGACACCAACCCAGCAAAGGAAGACATTGAGTACACGGAGGCGATCCAAGAAGATATCGCATGGCTTGGATTCAAGTGGGACCAGCTGCTCTTTGCATCAGACTATTTCGAGACAATGTACGAGCATGCGATTGAGCTGATCAACAAAGGGCTTGCTTTTATTGATGACCAGACAAGCGAAGAGATCCGCAGCAGCAGAGGCTCCCTGGTTGAGAAGGGCACGGAAAGCCCTTGGCGCAACAGGAGCATTGAAGACAATTTGAAGCTCTTTAGAGAGATGAGGGAAGGCAAACATGAGGCGGGCTCCCGTGTCCTTAGGGCAAAGATTGACATGTCTTCCCCAAATATGAACATGAGAGACCCAGTGCTTTACAGGATCCTCTTTGAGAGCCATCCACACACCAATGACGAATGGTGCATATACCCAATGTATGATTATGCGCACCCCATAGAAGATGCAATTGAAAAAATCACCCATTCCCTGTGCTCGATGGAATATGAAGACCATCGGCCTTTGTATGATTGGGTGCTTGACAATATTGACGCCTATAAAGAAAAACGGCCCAGGCAGATTGAGTTTGCCAGGCTAGCAATAAAAGGCGCATTGACAAGCAAACGAAACTTGAAGAAGCTGGTTGACAATAACATTGTGGATGGATGGGACGATCCAAGGCTGTACACTCTCCGGGGCCTTAGAAGGAGGGGGGTCAGCGCCCAAGCTATAAGGAACTTCTGCGCCGCAGTCGGGGTCGCCAAAGCAAATTCAGAGATTCCACGGGAACAGTTGGACTACTATGTCCGCGAAGACTTGGGCAAAACTGCAAAGAGGATTATGGCTGTTGTCAATCCGCTGAAGCTCACCGTGACAAATTACCCTGAAGGGCAAATCGAGATCCTCGATGTGCCCAACGACACATCAGACCCGGATTCTGAAACCAGGCAGGTTGCATTTGGTCGAGACTTGTACATTGAGGCTGACGATTTTGAACAAAACCCGCCAAAAGGCTACCACAGGCTATATCCCGGAAACGAAGTGCGTTTGATGGGAGCGTATTTTGTAAAATGCACCGGCGCCGTTGTTGATGCTGATGGCAATGTGCTCGAAGTTTTGTGTGAGTATGACCCGGAAACCAAATCCGGAAGCGGCTTTACAGCAAGAAAGGTTAAAGGCACAATACACTGGGTCGAATCGACCACTGCCCTCCCAATAGAGACCCGCCAACTCGGCGAGCTTTTAGATCCTGAGAAACCTTCTGGGGATGTGCTCGAGAGGCTGAACAGCAGCTCCTTGGAACGCCTTGACTCCTTTGCCGAAAAATCCCTCGAGGCTGCCAATCCGTCAGACACGTTCCAGTTTGTGCGCTTGGGCTATTACTGCGCTGACAGCACACCAGGGGTTGGAGGCAAGATGGCTTTCAACCGCACCGTCGAGCTAAAAAGCACTTGGAAACCGGAGAAAGCGTAAATGCCAACACGTGTCCTTGCGCAACGGCCAGGTGTTTCCGACACAACTACAGCCAGGCTCATTTCTAGCCAGTTTGGCTTGTCAATGCTTGCAAGCCATATTCTTGTTTCCCGTGGCGTTGCCAGCATTGACGAGGCTGAGCGGTTTTTATCTCCAAAAATGCAGGATCTTCACAACCCTTTCTTATTGTCGCACTTGAGCACGGCAGTTAGCCGGATATTATCGGCAATAGAGAACAATGAGCATGTTTTTGTGCTTGGTGATTACGACTGCGATGGCATTGCCGCAAGTTCAATCATGTGCCTTTTCTTTTCCAGGAGGGGGGTGCAAGCCCATTGCCGCTTGCCCAACAGGTTCAGCGAAGGATATGGCTTAAAGCCCCATATGGTCCAAGAAGCGTTCCAAGCGGGGGCAACTCTGATTGTCACTGTGGATAATGGAATAGCCTCTCATAAAGAAGCCGAGTTGGCAAAATCATTGGATATTGACTTTATAGTGCTCGACCATCATGAGTGCCCCCAAGAGATGCCGGACGCCTATGCTATCGTCAACCCAAAGAAACCAGGCGAAACCTACCCTTTCAGGGAGCTGTGCGCGGCATCTATCGTATACAAAGTTGTCTGCGCAAGCGGTTTGTTGTCGGAGGCAGAGCATAATGAATACCTTGCTTTGGCTGCTCTGGCGACAATCGCAGACATTGTTGACTTAGATGGCGAAAACAGGACAATAGCAACCTTGGGCTTGCAGTGTTTAAATGGGCATGCAAACAAAGGGGTGGCTGCCCTGGCCAGCAATTCCAACATCGATGCCGGAAAAATTGACGAGTCAGCTATATCATTTCGCATAGCGCCACTTATCAACGCCGCTGGAAGGCTCACAACTGCGGACCTGGGCGCAAAATTATTGATGTCGTCAAGCGAAATTGAAGCAGGCCTTATCGCCAAAGAGCTTGCAAAGCTCAACGAAGAGCGCCAGCATATTGAGGAGAAGTTGTTTGAAGACGCCAAAGTTTATGTTGAAACACATAACTTGGTTAGCGACGCTATAATGTTCGTCGCTTTGGAAGGCGCCCATGAAGGGGTAATCGGGATAGTGGCGGGCAGGCTGGCAGAAGCTTATGGGCGGCCATGCGTGATCGCAAGCATCATTGACGGCCAAGCCAGGGCTTCCGCCAGAAGCGCGCGGGGCATCGACCTTTACGAGGCGCTTTGCGCCGCAGATGGCTTGTACAACTCTTTCGGGGGCCATAGCGCAGCAGCAGGCTTTTCATCCGCCCGGGAGGATTTTGACAATATTAAGCAAGTCGTCAACACTTATGCCTGGCAATCGCCTTCCAAAGCGCCATTGATGGAAGCTTATGATGTGGAGACAGAGCTCGCGTGCTTGTCAATGGATACAGCTCTAGAGCTGGGCAAACTCGGTCCATTCGGGCCAAAAAACCCAAGGCCGGTTTTCAAAATCGAGTCAGTGCAAACATCAGGGGCAAGGCTGATCGGCAGGAACAAAGACCACGTCTCCCTCAGCTTTGTTAAAGCTCCGGCAAACTTGCCTGCTGTCGCATTTAAAATGGGATCTGACTTTAGCGCGCTGTCAAGCACAAGAAAGCTTGACGCAGCTTTCTCGCTTTCAATTAACACTTACAAGGCAAAAAGCACTTTGCAACTTGAGCTCAAAGCATTTGCTGAGCATTTTGCCTGCCCACAGGCTTTTTATGAAAGCCAGCTGCGCTATTTTAACACCAACCTTGGCAACTGGAGCTTGTATGAGCCAGATGTGTATGCCCAAGGGGAACTTGAAGACCTGATTGAGCCAGGAAGCGGGAATGTGCATATCCTCTATTCGAAAATGGCTCTTGAACGCGTTGTGCGATACTGTATAGCAAATAATTTGGCTTTGTCGATAAACTATGGGATATTTGAAGAAGATAGCCAAGGCAAGCCTAGCGTTGTCTATGTGTTGGCGAACCCCATAGGCGACTCGCTGCCAGATGCAAGGATAATTGTCCTTGACAAACCCTTTTACTTTGGGTATGAAGAGCGCTTTTACGGGGAGGATGGCGGGGACATCGTGTTTTGCCGATGCCAGGGCTCAGACCCGGCATACGGCATTGACAGGGATTTTGTAGCTTTGGTATATAAGCGTTTAAACTACCTTGAGAGCCTTTCCAATGTGACTGATTCATTTATTAGGCTGCTCAACAACTTTGGCGAGATAAGGGTAGATTATTTCAAACTCTTTTTATGTTTGGAAATGTTGGCTGAATTAGAAATATTGGAGTTCAACTCTACAGACGACTTTCTCTATGTAAAATTTATACCTCAAAATACACAAAAAGATTTAAATTTGTCCAGCATTATGATAGAATTACGAAGGCTTTTGAAAAAAGCCTACGCATAGATAACAAATCTAAACCACTTGGAGAATTATGGATCTATCAAGCAAAATCAGGGTAATTGAAGGATTTCCGATTGATGGCATCAGCTTTAAGGACATTACAACAATCCTTAAAGACAAAGAAGCTTTCTCATATACGATTGATACCCTAGCCGGGCTTGTTGGCGAGGGAATCGACTATATTGCCAGTCCAGAAGCGCGCGGGTTCATATTTGGAACTGCGCTGGCTGACAGGCTCGGAGCTGGGTTCATACCAATCAGGAAACGAGGCAAGCTGCCCGCAGAAACTATCAAGCACGATTATGAGCTGGAGTATGGCACAGACACCCTCGAAGTCCATGCAGACGCTTTTGAGAATGGTGGAAAAGTAGCCGTTGTCGATGATTTGCTTGCCACTGGCGGCACATTGAACACTTGCTGCAAGCTAGTAGAAAAAGCTGGCGGCACAGTCGAGAGGATAGTAGTCTTAATCGAGCTTACCTCCATGAATGGCAGGGAAAAGCTTGAAGGCTATGATATCCGATCAGTGCTCACTTACGACATCTAGTTGTTGACGACTCTGTAGCTCAGCTGGAAGAGCGCTACCTTGACACGGTAGAGGTCATCGGTTCAAGCCCGGTCAGAGTCACCATAGAAACACCAACCCCGGAAGCATCCGGGGTTTTTTGTTTTGCATTTTCAACCTAGGCTCCATGATGCCACCATTCAAATATCCGCTTTTTTATGGAAGATCGACCTGTATACCAGCTTGCCTCCCACCCGTTGGGAGCTCATTAAATCAACGCCTTGGACAACTTCGTTAATTTTGGCGATTTTAAATGGTTTCATTTTGGTGGCCACTTCTCTTGCCAGTGTTATGTGTGGGGAAAAATCCCTATCCTCAATCTCAAACCCGGCTCGGCTTAAATGGCTGTTTAATTCAAAACGCATCGAATCAAGCTCCTTGCTTAGCTCAATCCCTGCCCACCAGATATCCCCGCCTCTCCGCTTGAACAAGCCAAGGCTTCCAATTTCAATGCCAATTGGCGCAAAACTCGTGGATGCTATCGCCGATTTTGCCAAGTTTTCCTGTGCTTGGCTGCATTCTCCAAGGAATGCCAGAGTCAAGTGCATGTTCTCGCGGATGGTGAAATTGCCCTTGGACGAATTAGGCTTAATGCTATCTTGCAATTCCACTAGCCGGTCCAAGGTCCCAGCCTTGAAGTTGATAGCTACAAAAAGACGCATTGCCTTCCTCTACAAATCTTCGCTGCCATATGGGGCTATTACCCTTAAATCCATGTTGGCAGTCATCTTTGCCCTGTTTTTAAAGGACATGCAAAATTCAACAGCGCTTTTATTCTCAAGAGCCTCTTGGGTATAGCCGTTCCTGTCGAACTGGATAGAGTATACGTACTCGTCCTCTATCTCGCCGACTTTGTTTCTACGTTGGGTATAGCCTGACACAACCGCTCTTTTGATCTGGGGTGTTATTGACAATGCGTTGTTTGCCATAAAAGCCGCCATGCCGAAAACACAAGCAGCATAATCGTCTTTTAGCTGTTTTTGGCTTTTCGACGAGGTTCTGGTATTTCCGGCTTTTGTAAACTCCATCTTGGTTTGGGGCAAATCCTCTATCTCCGGCAAGTCAAGGTCTATGTAAAAAGAGGATGATTTGTCAATAAAGGAGTATTGCAGGTCAAACTCCACTGGAAGCTCAATGCCAGAGACCCACTCGCCGAATGCATCCTCAATTTGGGCAGCAAGCTCTGAAGGCTCCACTTCATAGCTGTCAATGCCAAAGCCATCCCCTTCAAACTCTCTTGTTTCAGGTTCAAGGTTAATAACCTCAAAACTATCATCGCCTTGCGCTTCATCTTCTTCTTCGGAAGGATCAAGATGGCTGCTGCCATCATCCTCAACCTCTCCTGTCTCAAGATCAAGGTTTATGTCTTCAAAACTATCATCACTTATCGTTTCAACTTCTTCTTCAACAGGATCCAACGGGCAGCAATAAGAATAAATGTGGATTATCGCATCGCTCTCGGCGTTGAACTCGTCTAATTCTGCTTGAAGCATCTCCATCCGCTCTCTTTGAAGCTCCTCTAATAGCTCGTCATACCTATTTGTTCCTTTTACCGCAGCGACATCTGAGCGCCCCTCCACAATGTCGCCATCATGGTCAAGAATGACTATCTTCTTAAAATCTTCTGTATAAGCAAGTGTAAATTCAGCCAAGAGCTTTTTCAAGTTCTTTTGGGCAGCTAATGTGCCCAGTACGCCCAGTTTTTTATTTGATTTGGTGTTTGACTTTGTTTTAGACAGAATTTTCTTAGGATCCAGAATCTTCTGGCGCGCAGACAAACCAGTTCCAGGCAAACCTGCATTAAGGTAAACTCCTTTTGCGCCAAGGTTGACAGACAACCCTTTCTTGCCAACAGTCGCGCTTACACCGCTCTTTGACACGTTCAACTTGACACCTTTTGCAATAGTGATTTTTTTTTGGAATCTAATGTTCAAAATAATAACCTCAGTTTTTTTTCTGCAAGACATGCTTACAGGTTGATTTTATCACAATCAAGCCGCGGTTACTGTGCAATTTTTAGCTCTATTCAACTAATGATTGACCTCACTGATGCTAACTGGTGAATATTTGAAGAGCTTCGAAAGGTTTGAAACATATGCCTCATATCTGGAGAAACATTGAAATAAAACCTACACAAAAATACTAGAAAAAACAAATCAGGGACTACCCCTTCATGGGGTGGTTTGATAATCGCCCCTATAAGAGGCTGTTTAATATGTCTATTAATGTCGATAAACGGTATGATAACAATAAAAAGGCTATCTACGTTTATATATGAGAAAAAAATATCCAAGCGAAATAACTAGAGACCAATTCGAGATTATCCAGCCATTTTTTGAGCCACAAAGCGACAAGGCAATACACATATGACCTTTATGGTATTTTTTGCGCAATACTATATGTTTTGCGCGAAGGGTGCAGATGGAGGGCATTGCCCCACGACTTTCCGAAATGGGAGGTTGTTTGCTGCCATAATCGAAAATGGGGCAAAAAAAACTACACAGGACACGATAAGCGCAGCGCTTTTGAAAAAGCTTTAGAAGAGCTGGCTATGCCAGAGCGGATTATAAACGGGAGAAGCCCTAGCCCGTCGATGCTGGCCATTGACTCAAAAAGTATTAAAAACGCATTCACAGCAGGCGGGAAAGGCTATGATGCGGGGTAAAAAATATCAGGGGCGAAAGTGCGCTTGGCGGTTGACATTCTTGGGCTGCCCCATGGCATACATGTCACGACAGCAGATTTTACAGACAGGGATGGGGCATAGAGCTGGCTGTAATTAATGCAGGCAAATTCGAAAGCGTCGAGACTGTTTTAGCCGACAGCGCTTATTCAGGGGAGAGCTTTGCAAACACAAATCACTGACCCCCACCTCAGGTGGGGGTTTGGCGTTGGGCCCCTCCAGGGCCATATTGCTAGCAACGCCTAAAGGCGGATTTTACGGGCATATAATACTAACAGCCTCTCAAAGAGGCTTTACTTAATGCCGTCCTCCAGCTTGTCGCTCTCTTCCTGTTGTTTATGTATTCACGTATTGTAGACGCGTTTGCGTTTCCTACAGTCGCCACATAGCATCCCCTTGCCCAGAAATTCCTCCCCCCCCTGCGTCCTGAACTGCGGATGCCTGCCAAATACCATCAACGCGCTCTTGCCTTTGAGATACCCCATGAATTCGGAGACAGCTATCTTGGGCGGAATGCTTACAAACATGTGGATATGGTCAATTGCTACCGCTCCTTCGATCAGTTTGACACCTTTCATTTCACAGAGCTTACTAATGATCTCGCGCAGCGATTTTCTTGCTTCTCCATACATTGCTTTGCGCCTGTATTTCGGTATAAACACTATGTGGCAAGTGCAATTGTACCGCGTATGTATTAAACTTGAGTCGTTCATAAAACCTCCTGTTATCCTTGACTTGGCCCGTAAAACCATAGTCATTATAACATGGAGGTTTTGATGCTTTAGGCAACGACACTTCTTATCCTATTCTCCCCACCTCAGGTGGGGGTTTTAGATCTATCAAAATAACCATGCACACAAGTAATCACTCCAGAACAGCCTTTGCTTGAGCTCCACATTTGCCCTCCCGCAATGGTGACTGTGTTGTTGTTGATTGAAGATGTGCCATTGATTGAGTCAATTTCTTTGACTTTGTCTTCCAGGTCGATTTTGACAAACGAAACCATGCCTTCGCCCAACACCGAGAGTAGCTCCTCTTTTGCCTGACCAGCCTTGGCTTCGTCAAAAACCACTACAGTTTTGCTTTAAGATATCCTAAAATGTATAACACCAATACGAAGGGCCTTCTAGAGGTAAAAATCGCCATCCAGAAGGACTTTCGTATTCTTTTCTAAAAAGGGACTTTTGCGACAGCCCCAACGGTCGTTATAGACTCTAATCTGTTGGTTTTTAGCCTTCAAGCCTGGTTGCTGTCCCACTGCGTTGCCGCTTCCGAAGTCTGATCCCGTACACAAAGCCGCTTATTATGATAAAAACGGCAATAAAAACAGCCGAGTTGCCTGCCATCCCTTTTGCTGCTACACCACCCCACCCCCAGCCTCGCTAGGGAGCAGTGAAATCTGTCGGGGCAATGCATTGACAATGCTTTTGATCTCGGCATAGTCAAAAACCATGTTGCTTCCCGTCCGCTCAAGCCCTAGGCTTTCCCAGTCGGCTGCATGTGGGGCTATGACAGCCAAGTTGCCAATTTCCCCATTGTCGCCTGGATACAAAGCCACCGCCATCTTGAAATATGGCAGCCCGCCTACAAGCAGCGGCGTCTTGTCCTTAATCACGGAGGCATTGTAAGCGGTAGCATAATAGTCTGTGAATTTTGGTTCTGGAGGAAATACATATGCAACGCAGTGATGTCCCAATTCTTCGTCCCGACTTTTGCCTTGTACCCCTCAGGATCTTCCAGCAACGCATATCTTTCCTCTGTGCCGGGTAACAAGCGTGAAATATTGGCGACAAATGTGCACTCCCCTACATGCACCGGCACTTCAAAAATGTATGTGCCCTTCTCCAGCATGCCCTTTAAATCACGTAAATTGCTGGCTCCAAGCACAAAAACATCCGTGCCGACATAAATTTTTTTAGCCATTTGAAAAATCAATATCACGGCTGGTTATTTCTCGTGGAGGTCCACCGAAAAATCCTGGTGTATAAGGCTAGCATAGGACTCATTCACAAAGTTAGCCATTGTCTCGCTGATATACCCGAAATCCATATCCCCAGGATAATCCGGCGATCGGGCCAATACTGGTGCGGAAAACAGGCAGCTTGCCAAGCAGACACAAAGGGCTGCCATAACAATGGTTTTATTCTTCATCATCCAGCCAATCCTCCTCCTCAATAATAATATGTGTTGTTCCACAATGCATTATTTCCGCTTTGAATATTCACACCAATGGCTAGCGACGCATGGGTATACCATGAACGACCATTGCCAGTGCACCAGTACCAGAGGTCGACTATTTGCAAAGTGTTATCGCTGTTGCGGTAAGCATCTGCCACAACTACGTGGTAGGTGGTTGTTCCAATATACCAAATATATATTGCAGAGGACCGGCTAGCTTTAAGATTCGCTAGGCAGTCTGGCGCAGACATAATCCCCTTTGATTTCCACCCCGAACCATAGCCGCTGGTAAAGTTGAGCGCCTTGAGCATATCCGCATGGCTTCCTGTCACGTCTGGCGGTGGTGTTTTGCCCGTGACGTGGGTCACTATTGCATAATGGTCCTTGTATGAAGACGGGGCTAGTTTCCTGTCCACCATCTCCGCGCTCGCAGACCAGCACCACTTGCTGTACGCTTGTTGGACACGCACAACTGTAGCGTAAATATATGATGACGACACAGTGACTGTGCATGTATCGGATTTGTCTTCCACTTTCGCTGTGATGGTCACTTTGCCGGCGGATTTGCCTGTCACAACACCGCTGCTGCTGACTGTCGCGATGCTCGAGTTGCTCGTTTGCCATGCCACTGTCTTGTTTGTCGCGATTGAGTGTGCATGAGCGTGATGTCAGGGGTGCTATTGATTCACCGCAGACGGTTGAAATACACCTTAATTTAATTGGTGAATATATACCGCCCACGATGGAGCGAAAGAAGCCAACGCCCATAGATAAAGCAGAACAGGAAGAAATACTAAAACGGCGCGCAAAGTACCGCAGAGCCTACGAGCGCGGGGTGCAGAAGAAATATTCCGAGCGCACTAAGAACAGGAAACGGGCGCAGTATGACGCAGAAAAAGCCGCCCTCCTTGCCGAGGATTACACGCTTGGGGCGAACTTCCTCACCCCTGCCGCTCTGCCGATGGCGGCGAACCAGTAACAACGAAGCGGGCATTTCGTTTTGAAGTGTCTACTTCTACTATGGAATAACCAGCTTACCTGCCAGTCTATAGACCTGTAAAACTCGTTTAGATGATAAATCCCAGTTAAGCAATTCTGCTTTAATCAAATCGGGAAACTTTTTGCTTATATCTCTTAATGCTGTTCCAACAATGCAGGAATGGATTAACAGCGGTAACGCAAATACCCGCAGAGCTGTCACCGAAGGTTTGAGTATTTGGACGAGCCGCCCATTTTTTAAGGATAATCCCCAAAAAGCTATTGAGTTAATTTCTTCGCTTAAAAATGATGAAAGCGAATATGTCAGAAAATCTGTCGGAAACTTTTTTTCAATAAACTCGTTCAGCATGGTTACGGTGATCTCGGTAAAGTCAGTGTAGCGTTCCACAAGGATGATGAAGCTTTGGCTCTCTCGCTCCCGTTCTCGTACCGCTCAACTGTGGTTTGCAGGGCGGCTATTTCCTTGTTGGTCTGCTGTGAAGCTAACAACTCCAGCACAGATTTCTTGAACGCTTCCTTGTCGGTTTTGGCGTATTCGGCTATGCCTTTCAGCGTGTCGCGCACCAACACAATCACGTTGGCGGTTTCTATGCGGTGTCCAGAGTTACACACAAGACCGCTCCGCTCTATCTTATCCGAACCTTTCGCGTAATTGCCGCATACGGCTGTCGGCTTGTCTTTGCCGTTGTAAACGCGGTGGATATACAGCTTGCCCCCCGCAGTCGGCGCAGTATAGCAAGCCGCTCAACGGGTGGACGTAGCCCCAACCGTTAGGGCGCCGCGGTATGGCTATCTTCTCGGCTGATAGAATACAGCTGATTTGATACGGGCTTTTCCCGCCAAAGACAGCGCAAAGATTCGGCGAACATTGGAGGCGGCTGTTTCGTCCACAATCCATAAATCCTTTCTATCGGGGTGCTTGATATATCCGTAAGGCAGTATGCTCCCCGTTTGCCGCCCCGCCATGCCCTTTGCCTTGAAAACCGAACGTATTTTTCTTGAACAGTCCTTTGCATACCACTCCGACATGAGATTGATTAACGGCGCAAATTCAAGGCTTTCGGGGTATATGGTTGTTGACGGCATAAACCGCACTTCATTTTGACTGAATGTTTCCATAGCGATACCCATTTGAACGTGATCGTGCCCCCATCGGATAAGGTCTTTCATAATGACAACGCCGATTTTGCCGCCCTCGACATCTTCCATCATTTGCGTGTAGCCTGTGCAGTCAATGAAACGCCCGCTTTCGTCATCGTCCGTGTAGTGGCGTATGTCGGCGAACCCGTGTTGCTTCGCGTACTGCTCTAAACAGTGCCTTTTGGCTCTTGATTGAACTGCTGTCCTCGCCGCCGCGCTGTTCGTCCCCGATTGACCGGCGTTCATAAGCGGCTGTCAAGCTAAGAACAAAAAATTCACATGATTTCAAACAAATTCTTCGAAAACTTTAATATTCCCTCGTCACGCATTTTACAGAGTTCATTCGACATCGCGCTCCTGTCAACACAGAGATAATGCGCCATCTCCTCCCGGCTATAAGGAATCGAGAACTTCTTTGCCGCCCCTCTTTGATAGTCAAGGAAACATATCAGTTTTTCTCTGGTAGTCCGTTTGGAGAGTATATCAATCTTTTGATTCAGCGCCAGGTTTTTATGAGCAATCAGTTTCAACATATTTTCGATCAGCCGGGCATGGAATGGACAGGCAGAGCTACAAACCGTGATGATCTTCCTGTAATCAATAAACAGTATCTCAACATCCTCTGACGCTTGTACGGTTACAGGGCTGTGATCGATGCCGGCGCAAGCGAAGACCTCGGCAAAGACTTCCGAAACGCTAAGTTCGGTCAGGATGATGATGTTACCGCCTATACCCTCCTTAATGACCTTCACGCTGCCCGACAGTACCAATCCGACAAAGTTTACGGTGTTGCCGGACAGCAGGATCACATCACCTTTTTTATATGCGGTTGTTCTTGCCGACAGGCAGGACAACATACTCTCAAAGTCGCTGAAAGCGATTCCTTGAAATAAGGGGTTGCTTTTTACTGTGTCGAAAATCTTTTTCAAAATATCACCTTTTCGTTGTTTATACAACAGACGCATTGCATTTATTGTATTATACTGACCTCAATAAATCAAGACGAAAGGGGGAAATTATTATGGTTAGAAAGATACTCAAGATTGACGATGCTAAGTGCAACGGCTGCGGATTGTGCATTTCGGTCTGCCACGAAGGAGCAATCAGCCTTATTGATGGAAAAGCGAAACTGCTGCGTGACGATTATTGCGACGGCCTCGGCAATTGTCTGCCGGTCTGCCCGACAGGCGCCATCACTTTCGAAGAAAGAGAAGCTGCAGAATATGACGAAGCTGCGGTGATGGCAAATATAGCAAGCAAGCAGACCGATATGTTGGCTTGCAGCTGTCCGGGCACTCACCCAAAGACGATTGAAAGGGAAAATTGTTGCGAATCGGTGCAACCACAGACGGCATCTGCCCAGACGAACCTCAACCAATGGCCGGTACAGATCAAGCTCGTACCCATGGACGCGCCGTACTTTAACAACGCCAATCTGCTCGTCGCGGCTGACTGTGCCGCCTATGCCTACAGCAACTTTCATGCTGAGTACATGAAGAACAGGATAACTGTTATCGGTTGCCCGAAACTTGATGACGAGGACTACTCCGAGAAGCTGACAGAATTACTGAAGCAAAATAGCATCAAGTCGGTTACTGTCGCCCGGATGGAAGTACCCTGTTGCGGTGGTATTGAAAGTGCCGTTAAAATCGCACTCCAAAACTGCGGAAAAATGATACCGTGGCAGGTCGTAACCATATCAACCGACGGAAAAATAATAGAAAACTAAGAAGGACTCATCATGTCAATGTTTTGTTTTCAGTGTGAGCAGACCGCGAAAGGGACGGGCTGCACAGTAAACGGCGTGTGCGGTAAAAAGAATGACACCGCCAACCTTCAGGACATACTCACCGGGGAGTTGATTGGCCTCGCCAGAGCCGTTGACGGCAATACACCGGATAAAAGCACCCACAAAGCCGTGATCGACGGTTTGTTCACAACTGTGACCAATGTTAATTTCAACGACGAAACCTTACTCCGCCAGATTGAGATCGTCAAGGAAGAAAAAACAAAGCTCATTCCGCAATGCAGCGATTGTGCTGCGGCTTGTTCAAGGAACGACGCTTATGATATAACCTTGCTATGGGAAGATAACGAGGATATACGCTCCCTGAAATCGCTTTTGCTGTTCGGGATGCGCGGCATGGCAGCATACGCTCATCACGCCTATGCTTTAGGTCACAGCGATGATACCGTCAACAGTTTCTTCTACAAGGGATTGTTTGCGCTCGGCAAAGATAAAACCGCTGATGAATTGCTTGCGCTTTTGATGGAACTCGGCGGCATCAATATGAAATGTATGGAAATGCTCGACACAGCCAATGCTGGCGCTTACGGAAAACCTTTACCCATAAAAGTAAGCTGCAATATCAAACCCGGCCCGTTCATCGTTATTTCCGGTCATGATTTGCACGACCTCAAGCTTCTGTTGGAACAAACCGATGGCAAAGGGATCAATGTCTATACGCACAGTGAGATGCTTCCGGCGCACGGCTATCCCGAATTAAAGAAGTACCCGCACCTCAAAGGCAATTTTGGCACGGCATGGCATAACCAGCAACACGAATTTGAAAGCATTCCCGCGTCTATTTTATTTACAACGAATTGCATAATGCCTGTAAAACCGAGCTATGCCGACCGGGTGTTCACGACTTCGGTGGTATCCTTTCCGGGTATGGTACATATCGGTGATGATAAGGACTTCACTCGGGTCATCGACAAGGCGCTGGAACTTGGCGGTTACAAAGAGGAACACCTAATGACCGGTGTCAATTGCGGCGATACGCTGACTACGGGCTTTGCGAAAGATTCGGTGTTGTCGGTAGCTGACACGGTGATCGAAGCGGTTAAAGTTGGAGCCATTAAGCATTTCTTCCTTGTGGGCGGTTGCGACGGCGCGAAACCGGGCAGAAATTATTACACTGAATTTGTAAAGCAAACTCCGAAAGATACAGCAATCCTCACCCTCGCCTGCGGTAAATATCGTTTCAACGACCTCGACATCGGTGAGATCGGCGGTCTGCCCCGCATTATAGATATGGGGCAATGCAACGACGCATACAGCGCGATCAAAGTAGCGGTCGCTCTGTCTGAAGCCTTTGGCTGTGGCGTGAATGATCTACCGCTGACTTTGGTGCTGTCATGGTACGAGCAGAAAGCGGTATGCATCCTGCTAACGCTGCTTTCGCTCGGTATCAAAAACATCTATATCGATCCGAGTCTGCCGGCGTTCATATCGCCCAACATACTGAACACGCTGGTGGAAAAGTTCAGCCTTACACCGATTTCAACACCGGAAGCTGATTTGAAGAAAATATTAGGTTAATGAAGTGCGCGCTGCCGACTATTTAAAACCAGCAGCGCACATTTTATCAGTAGAATGCTTATTTGCACTGTGGATTCTAGAGCTTACTAAAAGTACGTATTAACGTTATAAAACTCTCTATAATGAAGCATTTTAGGATTAGCGAAAGCCCAAATTATCACTTTTACGACTTTTTCAAGCAAGTCATATGGGGGATTAGTGACAAGCGCAAACAAGTTCAAGTAGCCCTGAATATCTTCTCGCAGGAAGCCGCTATGGGCATTCAAAAACATTTTCATTATGGCGTGGGCGCGGTTTACAGGGTACAATGGATTCTCTTTGTCCATCAAGCCTTACAAGTCCCTTGAGGCATAGCTGATGCTATTCAAAGAGAGTTCTTCCACAAGCCTTTTATGGGATTTCTCTTTGTAGTGTATGATGGTAGAATTTGGGGCAATGCGGCCCCCAAACGTTTCGAAGGTTTTCTTTTGGGAAGGCTTGCCTTTCCCCTCTTCCAAGAATACTGTGTTTATGCCGTCCGTAGCGACACCAATACGAATTTGGTTGTTGGATATGCCTCGCAATTTGCTGCCGTCCTGCTTGCGCACGATGTCAGGGGCCCGGACTGAATAGTAGGTTTCGCCTAGCCATATAGTTCCGCTTAAGACAATGTCTTCCTGGGAGCCCTCTATTGTGAGGAAAAGTTTTTGCAGCCAGTCCTTGTCACCCTTGCGATGCTCGCATCATCCTGCCCAGTGCTTGCTCATGGGCAGGCCGACAGCTATGAGGAGACTGGTATTTATGATATTTATGACGATGCCAGCGAATATGCAGCCGATGCCGGAGAGGCAGAGATCGTCCATGAGATAGAGGAGATGCGCGACACCCAGTCAAAGACCTATTTGCTTAGCGACGGGCAGCGCCAAACTGTACTCTATGCCGTGCCCGTCCATTACCTGTACGATCGCGCCGGCATCAAAGTCCACGAAGCATGGCAGCTATTCGCTAAGGAACAAGGACAATTTCTTCTCTGCGCACTTTGGGGACTCGACGGCACGAACGGCGCGGGGCGCCCGGGGCTAGGGGAAGGGGTACGCGGTGCTCCTGGAGTTCGGGGGGCATGAGTTCGCCTTCAACCCCGCCACAGAGAACGGCACGAAGCCAAGGCAAATGAAAGGCTCCGGCAGGAGGAAAGCGGTGTCAGCCCACATGGAACAACAAGCCGTCCAACACAACAGCGTCAGGCTCATCCAGGGCGGCGCACAGCGGCAGCAACTGGTATGAGATGCCGGTGACATCGATTGTGCAGCAGTAGGTGAACAAGACAGCCACAAACTACGGCTTCACAATCATGGACACCAACGAGTCCAGCAACAGCGTCTGGCACACGTGGTACTCCTCTGATGCCCCGTCACCAAACAAGCCTGAGCTGCGCATCACCTATTCGGGAGCTGTGAACACACCGAAAGTAGACGTGCCCTCCACAGGCGTCCAGATCAGCCCGAAAACACCAACACCGACAGTCGGCATCAATGCGCAAACAACGCTGACAGCGACAGTGTCGCCTTCAAACGCGACAAACAAAGCTTTGACATGGAACTCGAGCAACGAGAAAGTTGCGACAGTCAGCAACGGGGTTGTAAGGGGTGTATCCGCTGGCAGGGTGACCATCACAGCGAGGACGTCAAATGGCCGGTACAACACATGCACGGTCGAGGTCAAGGCATCGAACGTGCCAGTCACAGGCGTCTTTATGCACCCGACAGAAGTGACTGTAGGCATTGGGAAGAACATAACGCTGAAGGCGTGTCGCCTTCGTACGCAAACAAAGTGGCGACAGTCGACAGCAGAGGTATTGTTACTGGAAAGGCTGCTGGCATCACGACCATTGTAGCGACGGCTGGGGCAGTTCGCCACATGACCTGGGGGAAGAGCGATAATGTCGTTACCTTTCAATTGCTCATAAGCTTGTGTGCTTTTGATTGTGCTGGTCTCCACAATGGTGTAACGTGACAAGTATTTGTTCACTTGCTCTTCCGGGCCCAAAAACACCTCCAGCACAACATCAGCCTCCCTGTATGCGCTTTCCAGACCCATGCTTCCAGAGGCCATGCTTATGCCAATGCTTTCAGAGGGCGCCGTAGTGTATTCATCGCGGCATCTTTTCCCGAGCAAGCCGCTGGCCTCGGCCTTCTTAGCCTCATCAATCAGCTGCTCGAGAGAGTATTTTTTCCCGCTTATTTCTGCTGGCATGCCCTTTTGCACATAAAAATCTTTATCTACTGATGTGTATATGGTGTGGGGATAATAGAGGCTGTCAGATCCGAAAAGGATGAGGTGGGCTTCCATACCGATTATGTGCCGCCCCTTCACCAACTCCTCATACACTATTATTTCTCCTGGCGCATAGCCAGCATAGTATTCAACCACTTCATAGCGCAATTCGTATGCGCCGAAGTCGTTGAACGGCTCCATGCCGCCAACGCACTTTCGCCCCTGATATTTTTTTTCCCCGCATCATAACCTTTCTCGTCTGCTGTAAATGCGTGGCTCGTGCTTTGTCGCTATGACGCCAAAGACTTCGAGTTTGGGGTTGATGGCTCCAGGATGTCGTTGATTGTGTCCAAAACTGTGTTATGCCACGGTATGCGAGGTAGTCCGTCTTGACGCACAGTGCTACTTTGTCCGAGCAGGACAGGGCGTTTATCGTCAATATTGACAGCTACGGGGGGCAGTCGGTGAAGATGAAGTCATAATCCCCCCTCACAGGGCGATCGCGCGGTCAAGGATCCTCTCGCTGTTCGTCTTGGAGAACACCTCCATTTCCAGCGCGGCAAGGTCTATTATTGAAGACAGCAAGTACAGGTTCCCGGAGACCGGGAAAACGCACTTTCTGATGTCGGAGGATCTGCTGTCCTTTAGCAGGGTGACAATGTTGTCGGTGAAGTCGGCAGGCTCTTTGGAGAAAAATGGCAACCGGCTATGAATAGTATATAAGAGGTTTTTATGCGATTGGGTGAATTGCAAAGTAAATTCCATTGTTAGAAACCACAAAAAGTGAGCGATTTGCTTCCAGTTTGGAAGCATTTTTTATGTCTTTTGGTCTTGAAATACAAGTGCAAAGCGCATAGAATGGTTTCAAGGGCACTATAAATAGGCATAGCAAACAAAGGCAAAACGGGCCGAGTTTTCATCCTGTGAAAGACTAAGATCCAGTTTCACCCATGGCAGAATTTGTAAATAGTTGCAGAAACCCGAGGAAATATTTTGCAATTATTTATTGTCACAGATCAATTTTCGAACCAATGCTGGCATGTGCGGCGCAAGCTCTGTCAAGACTCTGCCGTTTTCCTAGCCAGCAAATAAGGCATCAAAATGGCTTCATCCCTTGGGACGGCTTCAACCATAAGCAACTTAAGGGCTTCATCGCCATAAAGGAATGAAAACATTTCCGAAGGTGTCCTCCCGTTCAGGGAGCGCCTTGGGGTGGAGTTGACGTGTGGGAACATCAACTCCACAAGCTCCTGGGCGGGGAAGCCCAGGTCCAGCCCGTTTGGCAAAATGCCTCTTATGTAGTTGCGGGTGTTCTCCACATAGGGCTTCTGCTGGGGCTGCTGGGGGCCGCAATAGAAGACGCGGCTTCTTGCCAGCCCTTCCCTGTCTTGCTCAAACAGGCTCCAAGTTTCAAATTCGCTTCCGCGGCCTGTGAACAGCAGGGATGCGGTTTTGCTGTAAAGCCCGTTGCCAAAGCCCGTTGCCAAGCCGCTCTTGGAGCAAGTCCATGGTTGCAGCCATGGACTTGCTAGTGCGGGCCTCATGCAGGAAGCCCGCCACCAGCCCTGTGCCGCAAAACTGCAAAGTTTGCAAATACGGGCCGGAAGGGCTGTTGTAGACAGTGTCCATTCCTGTTGCCGGCACATCCGGGTTCTCTTCACAAAACTGGAGGCAGCCCTTGTGCCGTCGGCCTTCGAAGTGTTTCGGGCCGTTTCTTTTTTTGAGGGTTTTCCTTGGCCTCCTGCCCGCTTTCTCCTTCAAGGAGAAGCTGAATAGCCCAAAATCCTCAAACAGGCTGGGCTCGATGTATGTGTAGAGGGACCTTTGGCTGGCGGGGATACCCCTCTTGTGGCTGGACATTATCTGGCAACCAGGCTGCCCTTGCTTGAGCAGGGGGGCGGTTTTCTCCCCTATTTCTTTGCGTTCCTCCTCTGAGAGGTTGAAGCCCTCCCTGGACCCGGAGAGGGTCTTCCCATAAGCCGCTTGCGCTTTCTTTGCGTCATAAATGTATTTGTCGATGCGGCGCTTCTTGCCACCGCAGTTGTTGCATGCGCCAGGCAGGCGGTCCCTGAACTTGCACCCCTGCTCCACAAAATCCCCGCATTTGACACCGGCGCACCCTTTGCGGCACTTTTTTCTGTTAGCGCAAACAGATGGGCTGTTGAAAGTGTTGCGGGGCTTGAGGATCCTGTGCTTCATGACCTCTTTCCCTATTGTTGAAAGGTCTTTGTTAAGGATCCGGGCAATGTCCGCCTTTGTCCTGCGGTTTTCAATGCTTGTCTCAATTGTCTTGCGGTCATCGTATGAGAGGTGTTTGTGGTTAATTGTTGGCTTTTTGACTGGCATGTGTTGTCCTTTCCGGATCTCCGCACATGCAGCATAAGAAAATGGAAGTTAGTTGTAAATATGCGACTGGAATTTTGTGAAAGACTAAATTCTATTTGGACCTATCTACAATGGAACAATCCATGATAGCCGCAATCACCACCAAGCATGAAAATACGCAGCCAGTGGCAGTTAAATGTATAAAGCAATCCGGCAAAGATGATAATGCAAAAAGCAGAGGCAGAAGTTGCAGTAAAATTGTTGGCAAGACCACGTAATGGAACATAACTTGATGGCCTTGGAGCGCCGCCAAATGCCGCCTTGCATCTTGGATGTAGGAATAGCGCGGGCACTAAACTCCATACCCGCCCCGGGCCACACAACTCTGCAAAATTATTTTTGTTGGAGGCATCCAAATGAAAAACATCCTAGAGCAAACCATTTACGATATCTGCTGTGGCATGGATGTCCACAAGGACACTGTCACCGCTTGCATTATCAAGACACGCAGCCCGTTGGCAATAGAGCTTGGCCAATCAACGGTCGAAGCGGAAATCCGCGAGTTCAAAACATTCCGCGATGACTTGGGGCAGCTGCGGGGATGGCTGGTGTCTGAAGGCTGCCGGCATGTGGCAATGGAGAGCGCGGGCGTTTATTGGCTCCCTGTGTGCGATGTGCTTGAATGCGCGTTTGATGGCGATATGAATATCCTCGCCACCAACGCGGGGCATATGCGCAATGTGCCAGGCAAAAAAACAGGCATAAACGACGCCGAGTGGATCGCGATGCTCCTTAGGGCAGGCTTGCTGAATGGCAGCTTCGCGCCCCCGGCTGGCATAAGGGGGCTGCGCCAGCCAACCCGCTGCCGCAAAAACATTGCGCAGGACATTTGCACCCAAAAGAACCGCACAGAAAAGCCGCTACAGCAAGCCGGGTCCAAATTATCCACATTCCTGCCTGGCGTGTCCGGCGTCTCCGTCAGGAGCCTGCTTGGCGTGCCCGTCCGCAACGGCCGCCCCACCCCTTTTGATGTCGAGAGCGGGACGAGGCGGTTGCCAGCAGCGGAAAAGAATGGGGTCAAGCTGTCAATCAACGGCCGCATGTCCGGGCGCCAGCAGCGGTTTTTGGAAATGCAGCTGGCGCTGCTTGACAGTTTGCAATCCCGCATGGAGGCTGTTGAAAGCTCCATAGCAAAGCTGTCATCAAAATTCATCGAAGAGATACAGCTCCCCGGCACTATCCCAGGCATAGCCACAGTTTCGGCGACATCCATCATAACAGAGACCGGCACTGGCATGGGCAAGTAGAACTTCCTCAAAAGTGCTGCGCTCATCGTGTTCTGTGTAGTTTTTTTGCCCCATTTTCGATAATGGCAGTAAACAACCTCCCATTTTGGAAAGTCGTGGGGCAATGCCCTCCATCTGCACCCTTCGCGCAAAACATATAGTATTGCGCAAAAAATATGTGTAT
>Ga0082212_10000225_pt1 | contig 83403 bp, 76 predicted proteins | sample TergutNt197P3_FD_71548 | JGI IMG/M metagenome (GOLD analysis project Ga0082212, IMG submission 71548) | Neocapritermes taracua P3 segment gut microbial communities from Petit-Saut dam, French Guiana - Nt197 P3 | ecosystem: Host-associated > Arthropoda: Insects > Digestive system > Gut ...
GATCGATTTCCGTCACCAGAACGCGGGCGCCGAAGCCGCGCATGGACTGGGCGCTGCCCTTGCCCACGTCGCCGTAGCCGCACACGCATACCACCTTGCCCGCGACCATGATGTCCGTGGCGCGCTTGATGCCGTCCGCCAGGGATTCGCGGCAGCCGTACAAATTGTCGAACTTGGACTTGGTCACGGAGTCGTTGACGTTGATGGCCGGAAACAGCAGCTTGCCTTCCTGGGCCAACTGGTACAGGCGATGCACGCCGGTGGTGGTTTCTTCCGACACGCCGCGCACTTTGGCCGCGACCCCGGTCCAGCGATCCGGATTCGTTTCCAGACTGTGCGCCAGGCGATCGAGCACAATCTGCATTTCTTTGACCTGGCTGCCCTGCCGCAGCAGGGACGGATCGCGCTCCATCTCCACGCCCTTGTGGATGAGCATGGTGGCGTCGCCGCCGTCGTCCACGATAAGATCCGGGCCGGAGCCGTCCGGCCAGGTCAGGGCCATTTCCGTACACCACCAGTAGTCTTCCAGGCTTTCACCCTTCCAGGCGAAAACATTGGCATGGCCCAGAGCGGCGATGGCCGCGGCCGCATGGTCCTGGGTGGAAAAAATGTTGCACGAAGCCCAGCGCAGATTCGCGCCCAGAGCGTGCAGGGTTTTGATCAGCATGGCCGTCTGGATGGTCATGTGCAGCGATCCCGTAAGCTTCAGACCCCGCAAGGGCTTGCTCTCGCCGAAACGGCGGATGCACTCCATAAGGCCGGGCATTTCCCGCTCGGCCAACTGCATTTCTTTCTTGCCGAAATCGGCCAGTGACATGTCGGCCACTTTGTATGGCAGCTTCAGATCCAGGGGCTGCGCGCGCTTGGCATCGGTCATGGCATGTTCTCCGTGATAAGGTTGCAACGACTGCCCACATCGGCTCACGCCGGTTTGCGGGCGACAATCAGGTTCAGGGCCAATCCCTGCTCCACCGGGTGCCGGACGCACTGTTCCGGCTCGAGTCCGGCCTGGGTCAGCAGAGCGCACAGGGTTTCCCGGTCGAAGCCGAGCCACTGGTCGCCATAGGCCGTACGCATCCGCTCGTGATCGTGGCGATCGAAATCCGTAACCAGAAGCAGGCCTCCCGGCCGGATCACGCGGCGGATTTCGCGCAGGGTGGCCGCCGGATCGGACAGGTGGTGCAGCACCATGGTGATGCACACAAAATCGCCCTCATCGTCGCGCAGGGGCAGATGGTCCAGTTCGCCGATACGCAGGGAAATGCCCTGGGCATCGATGGAAAAACGACGCCGGGCCAATTCCAGCATGCGCGAAGATCCGTCCACGCCGATCACCTGAGCGGCCCTGCCCCGCAACCGCTCCAGCACCATGCCGGTGCCGCAGCCGAGATCCACGGCCACGGCGCAGCCTTCGGGCACAGCCTCGGCCACGGCGCCGGGCAGATCGAAAACGCCGAGCACCTCACGGCTCAGCGTGTCCCAATCTTCGGCGATGGCGTTGAAAAATTGCCGGGTCTTGCGGGCGCGGTCCTCAATGATGCGCCGGGCCATATCCACATCCGCCGCATAGACGCCGTCATCAAGAAATGCGCGCACGGCGTCCAGAAACATCCGCCCTTCGCCGGCCGGAACAGTAAGGTAGAACACCCACAGCCCGTCCCGGCGCGGGGCGATGAGTCCGGCCTCGGACAAAATTTTCAAATGCCGCGACACCCGCGATTGCCCCATGCCGAGCAGGCTGACCAGTTCGTTGACCGACAGCTCGTAACGCAAAAGTATGGCCAGAAGACGCAAACGCGTCTCATCCGACAGGGCTTTGAACGCACGCAGGGCAAAGGGCATGGCGCTATCCGGCAACGATATCAAAAATTCTTGATATACATATTCCCAAAACAGAATATAGTCAAGCGCTATAGCGCATCCGCCGCCTCTGGCGTAGAATGCGGCAAACATGTGCCGGAGACCCTTATGTCCCTGTCCGATCCTGACCGCGCCCGGCTTTTCGCCTGCATCGGCGGCCGCCGCCCCGATTACGCCGGCAAGCTGCGCAGGGCGGCTTCCCTGGCCGAAGCGGCCCAGGCCGCGCTGGATCGCTTGGGCGGCGCGGAGCAAGGCCGGCTGGCGCAGTTATGGCGCAACTGGCGCATGGTCATGGGACCGGATCTGGCGGATTTGGCCATGCCGCTGGGCACGCGCAAACGGGCGCTCCTCGTCGGCGGCGAAGACACCATGGCCATGCAGGAACTCAGTTGCCAGATTCCTGAAATGCTCGAACGGGCCAACGCCTTCATGGACACGGAGCGCTTCGACAAGGTGGAACTGCGGCTGCTGCCCGGCTCTGAAACCGCGCGGACGCGCCTGGACGGGACAAACGTGCCCTGTGGCCTCCGCTCCCGTCCGTTGCCGCCCCGGCCCGCCGATCTGGGAAAACTGGGTACGCTGTTGCATCAGGATGACCCGGTCGGGCGCTGCTACGCCGCCTACCTGCGGCTGTTTCCGCAATGACGGCCGCAGCCTGTGCCGCGCCGGCGCGGACCGGGACGGCTCTTTACGAATTTTTGGCAAACCGCACACACTGAGGCAGGCTTGTGAAAGCATCCACCCTTGCCGCCATCGACATCGGCTCAAACGCTGTGCGCCTGCTCATCAACGCGGTGGAAGCCGGCCCCGGCGGTCCCGAATTCAAAAAACTCGCCTTCCTGCGGGTGCCCATCCGGCTTGGCGAAGATGTGTTCACCCTGTGCCGGATCAGCGACGCCAAGGCAGACCGGCTTATGGAAGCCATGCAAAGTTTCAGCCATCTCATGCGGGCCTATGCCGTCTCCGGGTTTCGGGCCTGCGCCACCAGCGCCATGCGGGACGCCGACAACGGGAAAGAACTGGCCAGGGCCATCAAGAAAATGACCGGCATCGACATTGAAATCGTCAGCGGCGCGCAAGAAGCCGGGCTGATCTGCGCCGCAGGCGCGCCACCCCAAGCCCTGTGCGCTGGTGAGATCTGCTTGTACGCCGACGTGGGCGGCGGCAGCACGGAACTTGCCGTCTGTGCGGACCGTCAGGTGCGGTTCCACGATTCCTTCCGGATCGGAACAATCCGCATCCTCAACAATGCCGTCGCCGAAGCGGAAAAGACCCGCTTTGCCCACAGCCTGGAAAAAATCCGCCGCCACCACGCCCCGGCATATCTTGTGGCTTTCGGTGGAAACATCAGCAGAGCGTATGCAATGCTCGACAAAACGGGCGATGATCTGATCCGGCTCCACGAACTGGAAACACTGTGCGCCAAACTCCGGGCGCTGCGTCGCGAAGGAAGAATGCAGGTTTGCAATCTGGACGGCCACAAGGCCGACGCCATTGTGCCGGCCTTGGAAATTTTTATTGAAATCGTCAGCGCCTGCCCCTCTCTGCGGGGCGTTTGCGTTTCCAAGACAGGCCTCGGGGACGGGCTGATTCGGGATTTGTACAAGCAATTGCAGGCATAGGAATCATCCGCCGGCCGAAGCGGCGGCACGATCGCGCAAAACACGCAGCATCGCGCGATGCCGTTACTTCTGCTTCCTGGTAATATCCTGAAGCAAAACCTGGGTGGCGCGCTCGCGCAGGGCGTCGAACTGGGGCCTGGGATACAGCGACTGCAGCTTGAGGTGGTTGGCGTATGCGTTCATGGTCTTGGGCAGACTGACCGAGGTGGACAAACCCGTGGCCAGCATGTGCCGCACCACCAGGCTGCCGTGGTAACAGGGCATGTTGCCCGCAACGGCCATGCGGATGTCGTGCTCGAAGTCATCCACTTGCGAAGGTGAAAAACGCACGTCAAAAAATCCCGCACGATCCATGGCCTCGCGCCGGAAAATATGGCAGCAGCCAGCCACGTGGATGCACGGTCTGGTGTAAGCGAACTGGCCGAAGTTGTCCTGCTCTTCGCCCCAGCTTGCGGCCTGCATGTGGACCGGCACCGGCGGCGTGCCGGCAGGACCGGCGGCCATTGCCGGCGGCAACAGGTGCATGTCCGCGCCCTGGAGGCGCCAGGGCCGGTCGTGCCGGGCCACGGCGCAGCCGTATACTCCGTGATCCGGCACAGCGCGCATGACCGTGCCGAAATGCCGCAACCAGTCCGGCGGCACCAGCAGATCGTCGTCCAGATAGGCCAGCCAGTCCGCCTGGCGGCTTTCCGGCTCCGTCAACAGCCAGTTGCGGGCCGCCGGAGCGCCTATGTTGCAGGGCAGGCGCACCAGGCGCAGGCGACCGCCCATCCGCCGCTCCCATGCTTCCAGAATGGAGGTGGTCCGGCCATCGTCCGATCCGTTGTCCACGGCCAGGATGAGCGCCTTGCCCGGATCATGCGGCCACTCGGCCTCCGCCAGCGCCGCCAGGGTCTGATCCGCCTTGTCCCCCCCATTCCAGGTATAGATCAGCACCACTCCCCGGCCATCCGGAAAATCGCCGGCCGTATCCAGGCCCCGGCGCACGCTGTCGCGAACCAGCCACAATTGCGCATGCCAGGGCCGCCTAGTCAATTGCGCGTCCCAGGCCGCCAGGGCTTCGTCCTTGCGCCCCAGGCCGCACAGGGCATACCCCATGCGCTCCTGCCAGATATCCAGCGGCAGAGCGGCCTGGGACGCCGCGTACAACGCTGCGGCCTCTTCCGGCCGATCTTGCAGCAAGGCCATGTCGGCCAGCAGTCCGTCTCGAAGCGGCGCGGGCAGAACGGGGTGTTCCCGAACCATGCCCTCCAGCCTCTCGAACAAACCCGCGCTGTGGGCAGTCTGCACGGCCACAAACACCCAGAACAGATTTTCCGGCTGTTCCCGCATGGCGCTTTTCAGATAATCCGCCAGTTCCGGATAATCCCTGCGCTCGATAATGCCTTCCAAAACCTTGCTCCGCGCCGCATCCGGCGCTTTGGTGGCGGTGGCAATGTGCTGGGCGGCCCGGCGCAGGCGCGGGTCGAGACAGGATAGCGCCTTATCCAGGTTGAGCAACTGGCCGGTCGGGTGCAGATCGAGCGGGTTTTCTTCCCAGGCTGCCTGGAGCAGCCCGCTGCCGAGCGGGACAAGAAAAGTCCGATTTTCCGGAGAGTGCTCGCAGTGTTCGAAAATCCGGACCGCCATGTCCAGAAGGTGCCGCCTGCCGGTGCTCGCCTGCAGCAAATCCGTGCGGATGTCGCCGGGAATGCGGTGCCAGGGGTAGATCATGAAAATCTCCTCGGCGCAAAAATCTTGCACATGAAATGGCGCAAGGCTTTCCACCGCCCGGAAAAACAGCCCGGCCGCGCGGCGTGCCCGAATGTTCAGGCATACCACGGAGCAGGCTCTTTGTATAGCGCGCCGAGAACGGATCTTGCCAGCGGGCATGCTCTGGGCTATACACTATTCATCGTGCAAACCTGTAACATGCCCTGGAGGATACCATGGATTTCAATCTGACAGACGAGCAGAAACTCATCCAGCAGACAGCGCACGAGTTCGCGAATACACACATCGAGCCTATCGCCTTTCAGATTGACCGGGAAAACGAAATCCCGCCGGAAATTCTGACCGGCCTCGGAGAACTGGGCATCCTCGGCCTGTGCTATCCTGAAGCGTACGGCGGCTCGGGCGCAGGCTTTTTGGCCTTTGTGCTGGCCAACGAACAGATCGCCAAGGCTTCCAGCGGCGTGGGCATGGTCTGCTCTGTGAACAACCTGGGCATGTCCGCCATTTACAACCGGGGCACCGAGGAACAGAAAAAGCAATGGATGCCCGCCTGCTGCGCCGGCGCCCACATGGCCTCCTTCGCCTTCACCGAACCCAATACCGGCTCGGACCCCAAGATGCTGGCCACCGCCGTCACAAGGCAGGGCGACAAGTATATTCTGAACGGCTGCAAGCGCTTCATTTCCCTTGCGGATTACAAAGGTCCCATGATCGTGTTCGCGGCCGACGCGGAAGCCGAAAATCCCTCGGCCTTTATCGTGGACAAGTTCTGCCCCGGCTACCAGCTCGACGAAAGCTGGGACAAGATCGGCAACCGCGGCTGCCACGCCTATGACGTGTATTTCAAGGACGTGGAACTGACCGCGGATCAACTGCTCGGCAAACGCGGCGAAGGCTTCAACATCCTGCTTGAGAACATCGCCTACGGCAAAATGGGCATGAGCGCCGAAGCCCTCGGCCACGCCCAGGAAGCCCTGGATCTGTCCATCAAGTATGCCAGGGAAAAGACCAATCGCGACAAGCCCATCGCCCGCTTTGAATCCATGCAGATGCGCATCGCCGCCATGGGCATCAAGGTCGAGGCCATGCGCTGGCTGACATACCACCTCGGTTTCCAGGCCGACCAGAAATCCCGCCGCTTCGCCGTTGAAGCGGCCATGACCAAGGAATACATGGCCGAAGCGCTCGTCGACGTGGCCCGTGAAGCCGTGCAGGCGCACGGATCTTACGGCGTCATGCGCGACTTCAAGGTCGAGATGATCTTTCGCGACGCCATCATCTGCGAAATCATCGAGGGCACCAAGGATCTCCAGCGCCGCATCGCCGCCGGGTACCTGCTGCGCTGACAACACGCGCCGTGCGCATTTCTCCTTGAAAGCCCTCCTCCAAATGCGTAGAGAAAGAAGGAATGCGGTCACAACAGAGAAGGCAGGAACGCATGGCCCGAACGCGCGTGCTTGAAGCCATCGCCCGAGAACGGATCGTCGCCATCGTGCGCGGCCTGGATACGGATCGCGCCCTGGTCTCCGTGGCGGCCCTGCACAAGGCCGGCATCCGCCTGGTCGAAGTGACCTGCAACAGCCCGGCCGCCATGGACACCATCCGCGCCCTGCGCGCCGCCTACGGCGACACGCTGCTGGTCGGCGCGGGCACCGTGCTGGATGTGGACACGGTGCAAGCCGCGCGCGCGGCCGGGGCCGGCTTCATCCTCTCGCCGGACACGGATGCGCAGGTGATTGCCGCCACGCGCGGCGCGGATCTGGTCAGCGTGCCGGGGGCGATGTCGCCCACCGAAGCGCGCATCGCCATGCGCGCCGGCGCGGACATTGTGAAAATTTTTCCGGCCGGAGCCGTGGGACCGGGCTATATCAAGGACTTGCTCGGACCCTTGCCGGACGGACGCTTCATGGCCGTGGGCGGCGTGAACCTGGAGAACATCGCCGAGTTTTTGCAGGCCGGGGCCATGGCCGCGGGCGTCGGCGGCGCGCTGCTCGACACAACATTGATCGCCGCCGGCGACATGGCCGGGCTGACCGCCCTGGCCGGACGTTTTCTGGATGCCGCCGCAGGCCGGGAAGGAGGCGCCGCGTGAACCTTGTGATCACCCTGGATGCCGGAACAACGAATTCCCGCGCCGTGCTCTGGCGCGGGGACAAGGTTTTGAACGAAGTGCGCACGTCGGTCGGCGTGCGTGATACGGCTATGAGCGGCAGCAACGACGCGCTGGCGCGCGGCGTGACCGGCTGCATGGTCGGCGTATGCCTCAAAGCCGGCATCGCGCCCGAAGCCGTGGACCTGGTTGTGGCCAGCGGCATGATCACTTCCAGCCTGGGCCTGAAAGAAGTGCCACACCTGGTGGCGCCGGTCGGCCTTGATGATCTGGCGGCCGGCATGGTCAGCGAGTCTTTCCCCGGCGTCTGGCACAAGCCCGTCTGGTTCGTGCCCGGCGTCAAGAACAAGGCCGGCATGGTCAGCGGCGACGAACTGCCCCTGATGGACATGATGCGCGGCGAAGAAGTGGAAACCATCGCCCTGCAACAGCGCCTGGGCACGCACGGCGCCTGCTGGTTCATTCTGCCCGGATCGCACACCAAGTTCGTGCGTCTCAGCAAAAACGGCCGCATCATGCAGATTGTCAGCACCCTGGCCGGAGAAATGATGGACGCCCTGTCGCACAACACCATCCTGGCCGCCTCCGTGGAACCGGGCAGCGGCATGAACCCCAAGTGGCTGCTCAAGGGCTACCGCGTTTCCGTGGAACAGGGCTTGAGCCGGGCCGCTTACTGCGTGCGCCTGGCCCAGCTCTGGAGTGAGAGCAGCAAGGCCGATCGCACCTCGTACCTGCTCGGGGTTCTGCTCGGTTCGGATATCATCGCCCTCAAGGCCTGCGGCGCGGCCAAGGATACCATCTATGTCGCCGGCCGCGAGGAACTGCGCGAGGCCTTTGTCACCCTGCTGAACGCCGACGGCGGCTTCAGGGACGTGCATCCGATCGACCCCGCCCTGCTCAAGGATCTGGCCGGCTGGGGCGCCCTTTTGGCAGCCCGGCGCCGGGGTCTTGCGAGTGGGGAATAGAAAGCCTCGCACCCGATTCGAGCACCACAGGCGGAAGGATTTTCATGCGGCAGACCGCTTTTCCTCCCGTGCCCCAACGCCTTCAGGACGTGCCGCCTGTTCTGGCCCGCGCCTGCCTGAACATCCGGCGCTTTCTGCATGCCGTGCCGCAAGTGCGCGAGCCTTGGCCCCTGTGTCTGGCCGCCGTTTCCGGCGGGGCGGATTCCACCGCGCTTGTCCTGTGCCTGCATCTCATCCGGATTCCCCTGATCATCGCCCACCTGGACCACGGCCTGAGGCCGGAAAGCGCGGACGAGGCCGGGCATGTGGCGGATCTGGCCGCCGCTTTCGGCCTGGAATGCATGACGGAACGCGCCGACGTGGCCGCTGCCGCCAAAGAACAGGGCTTGGGCCTTGAAGATGCCGGCCGGCGGCTGCGTTACGCCATGCTGGAGCGCCTGCGCCGTGAGCGCGGGGCGGCGTGGATCGTCACCGGCCACCATCTGGACGATCTGAGTGAGGATGTGCTGTTGCGCCTCATCCGCGGCAGCGGCTGGCCCTCTCTGGCCGGCATGCCGGCCAGGGACGATGCCCGGCATCTTTTGCGGCCGCTCCTGCACACGCCACGCGCCGAACTCACGACCTGGCTGCGCCTGACCGGCCTGCCCTGGCGCGAAGATCCGAGCAACCGGGAACGCTCGGCCCGGCGCAACCGCATCCGGCACGATCTGCTGCCTCTCATCCGGGCTGAAAACCCCTCTTTTGATCAATCGGTGCGCCGCCTGTGGGAACTCGCCCGCCTGGATGAAACGTATTGGCGCGCGATCACGGGAGCACCGGGAGACTCATGGAATCCGGAAGATCCGGAAGATAGGGAAACGGACGGATCGCTCCCAAACGCTTCCGGCTCCATCCTGATCGCGCAGGAACGCTTGCGCGATCTGGCTCCGGCCGGCCGGCTGCGCCTGTATCTCGCCTGCATCCGCCACCTGGCGGGCGGATGTGAAAACAGCCAGGCCAGGGCGGACACGCTGCTGCAGCTCGACGCCTTGTGGCGCAAGCGACGCACCGGCGCTACGCTGCGCCTGCCGGGAATCGACGCCCGTCTCACTGCCGGGGGCGTTGTGTTCGAGCGGAGGAAAAAAACGGGGCTGGCGAGTTAGAGCAATTTCGCTTTGAAATTGATTTTTATCCGGCATAGATGGCAATGCCCGTACGCTTGACTTCTTTTTCAATGGACGAACCCCTGTCAATATTGTGAATCGATTGCTATGTATTAATGATGCCGCCGAGAGCTGCATCATGTTTTCCCACAGCTTCTTCCAATTCCGTCACTTTGGCGGCGAGTTCCTTGTAGGCAGACGCGGTCTGCCGCAGCCAGACGAAGGCGCGGATGATCATGCGGCTGATTTCTGTCGCGTGCGCCGTGTTCCGTGAAGGCATAGGGTGCAAAACGCCTGACGCGCAGCCGCTTGACGCGGTACAAGTGGGCGCGTTATAGTTGTAGAGCAAAATCAAACTTTGAGGGGCTTCGCCGTCCGGCGCCGGATTCGCAAACCACTGACTCGCCCTGTCCTCGGCAAGGAGACGCCATGAAAAACGGCAAAGAGTATATCGACAGTCTGCGCACCAGAAACATCAAGCTCTACTACAAAGGCACGCTGCTCGATCCCCGGACCATGCCTGAAAATCCCTTCCTGCGCGGGCATTTCAATTCAGCCGCCCTGACCTACGATCTGGCTTTTGATCCGGCCGCGGAAGACCTGGTCACCGTCAATTCGCACCTGACGGGAAAAAAGATCAACCGCTTCACCCACATTCACCACAGTACGGAAGATTTGGTGAAAAAAGTGAAGATGCTGCGCATGATTTCGCTCAAGACCGGCTCCTGCTACCAGCGTTGTGTGGGCTGCGACGCCATCAACTCCATGTACACGGCCACGTTTGAAACCGACGCCGCGTGCGGCACCGACTACCACAAACGCTTCAAGGACTTCCTGCTCGAACTCCAGGAAAACGACTGGATGGCGGCCGGCGCCATGACCGACGTCAAAGGCGATCGTTCGCTGCGCCCCAGCGAACAGCCGGACCCGGACATGCATGTGCACGTGATTGAACGCCGTCCCGACGGCGTGGTGCTCTCCGGCGCCAAGACGCACATGACCGGCATGGCCAATTCGCACTGGATGCTGCTCATGCCGACCACCACCATGCGCGAGGACGACAGGGACTACGCCATCTGTTGCGCCGTGCCTGTGGACGCCCCCGGCATCATTCATATTTTCGGCCGCCAGACCAACGACGACCGCAAGGCCGAAGGCACCATCGACCAGGGCAATCCCAAGTACGGCATCGTGGGCGGTGAGACCACCACCATTCTGGACAAGGTGTTCGTGCCGAACAAGTACATCTTCCTGAACGGCGAAACCGCCTTCACCGGCGTTCTGGTCACGCGCTTCGCGGCCTTCCACCGCCAGAACTACGGCGCCTGCAAGGGCGGCGTGTCCGACATCGTGATCGGCGCGGCCGCCGTGGCTGCGGATATGGGCGGCTACGGCGATGTCGGCCACGTCAAGGACAAGCTGGCGGAAATGATCCACCTGACCGAATCCATGTACGCCTGCTCCGTCGCCTGTTCCTACGAAGGCACGAAGATGGCTTCCGGCGCCTACTTCGTGGATGCCCTGCTGGCCAACGTGGGCAAACACAGCGCCACCCGCTACATCTATGAAATCAACCGCCTGGCCCAGGACATCGGCGGCGGCATCCAGGCCACCATGCCTTCCGAAGCCGACCTGAACAGCCCGGAAATCGGCAAATACGTTGAAAAGTACATGAAAGGCGTGGCCGATGTGCCCACTGTCGAACGCATGCGCATGATCCGCCTGGTGGAAAACATGACCGGCGGCGTCGCCACCGTGGAAAGCATGCACGGCGCGGGAGCGCCCCAAACCCAGCGCGTGGCCTATGCCAGCCTGGGCAATCTGGAACAGAAAAAGAAGGCGGCCTGCGCCCTGATCGACGTGGCCTACCGCGCCCCGCAGAAAAAGAAACGATAGGCCGCATCAAAAAATGGCATGAGCACAACGCGGGCGGAACCGCAATTTACAGGAGAAGGCGCACTGCAGAAAGGCATCGCCGTTCTGTTGGGCGCCAACATCATCTGGGCGCTGCTGCCCGTATACTGGAAGCAGCTCGCGCACATACCCACGCTTGAAGTGCTCTGCCATCGCTCCATCTGGGGTTTTCTCCTGGCCGTGATCCTTCTCTGGGGCCAGGGCAGGCTGTGCGAAGTCAAAGACATCGTGCGCAACCGCCGCAACCTCAAATTCATGATCGGCTGCAGCATGTCGCACATGTTCGGCTGGGGATTCTACATCTGGTCGGTCAGTTCCGGGCATATCATCGACGCGGCTCTCGGCTACTATATTCTGCCCATGTTCAGCGTGCTCTGCGGTTTTCTGCTGTTCCGCGAGCGGCCCCGCCGCCTGCAGTGGGCCGCCATCGCCACGGCCGCCACGGGTGTTCTGGGCATGGTGGCCTGGTACGGCTCATTGCCGTGGGTGGGCATGGTCGTCGCCTGCAACAGCGTGCTGTTCGCCGCCATGCGCAAGCACGCCCCGGTCAACGCCATACCGGGCCTCTGCCTTGAGCTTCTCATTTCCGCGCCCATCCTGTGGTCGTATTGCGCCTATCTGATCGCCACCGGCAACAGCACATTCCTGGCCGTCAGCCTGGAGCAGGACTTGTGGCTGATCGGCGCGGGCATCGTGACCATCATCCCGCAAATGGGCTATGCGTACGGCCTCTGCCGCGTGCCCCTGACGACCATCAGCCTCATGCAGTACCTGCCGCCCACGGGCAATGTGCTGGTGGGCATCCTTCTTTTCGGCGAAGCCTTCACTCCGGACACAATGTTCGGTTTCTCCCTCATCTGGGCGGGCCTGGTGATCTTCTCCCTGGAAATGTATCACTTCCATAGAACCAGGCCGCATCAAAAATGATTATAGCTTGCCGCCAACACAGAAGCCGAAAGCCGTTCGGCGCTGACGCGATACGCTTTCGCCGTCAGCGCCGAACACAGCGTTTCACAATAACAATGCTCTAGAAATAGCGCCGCAACAGCCCCTGAAAGGCGCTGCCGTGCCGGGCTTCATCTTTGCACATTTCATGCACGGTATCATGGATGGCGTCGTAGCCCAGTTCTTTGGCCCTGACAGCCAGCTTCTTCTTCCCCGCGGTGGCTCCGTGTTCGGCCTCCACCCGCAGGGCCAAATTCTTTTTGGTGTCGGCGTAAACCACTTCGCCCAAAAGCTCGGCAAACCGGGCCGCGTGTTCCGCTTCTTCAAAGGCAATGCGTTTATAGGCCTCGGCCACTTCCGGCAGGCCTTCGCGGTCAGCCTGGCGGCTCATGGCGAGGTACATGCCCACTTCCGTGCATTCGCCGGTAAAGTTGGCGCGCAGCCCTTCCAGCACTTCCGCGTCCACATCCTTGGCCACACCGATGCGGTGCTCATCCGCCCAGACCAGCTCGCCGGCTTTTTGTTCAGCAAACTTGGCGGCCGGAGCCTTACACTGCGGGCAAGACTGGGGGGGCGCATCTCCCTCGTGCACATAGCCGCAGATGGTACAGGAAAATTTTTTCATCATTTTCTCCTTAGATGTGATAGAGTTTTCGGCACAATGCAGACACTTTCCCAGGTTTCGCGCATGATGCGGGCAACCGGCGCACGCGGCATCAGTGCCCCTTTTCATTCCCCCTGGCCTTTGTCCGTCACGGTACACCCAAAGACGCCTCAGCACAACACCGCCGGAGCGCGGGCAGTGCCTCAGTGCGCCGCAGCACATTGCCGCGCAGCATATTTTATGAGAAAAGCGGGCATGAACACACAGCGCAAAACCACGCGCCACCACATGGCGCGACCGCACATCACCCCCGGAGCGCCCCCCGGAAGCCTTTGCGCCGTACCCGGATCGGCCCCGGCTCTGGTCACCCTGCTCTCCATCGTTCAGGGCATCCCTGCCGCACCCCTTCCCCTTCATGATCTCTCCGCTTTGCCCGTTCCGGAAAGCGGCCGGGTTCACTGGGTGCGTGTCGTCGGCCTGGGCGCTCTTGAGCCTCTGCAGGTCATCCGTGATTTCTACGGCATCCGGAGCATGGTTCTCGAAGATATTTTGAGTCCCGGCTGGCGTTCCAAGCTCGATCAATCCGGCGAATTCCTCTTCATGGCCCTGCAGGCGCCGCCCGACGGCCATCCGGAGGCCAAGACCGAGCACCTCTTTCTGCTGTATAAAACCGGGCTTATCATCACCTTTGAGGACACCCCGACAAGCCTCATCAACGCCCTCTGGCAGCGCATCGCCACCACCCCCATGCCGGCGGCGATCCAGAGCGTGGGCGCCTACCTTGCCTATGCCACCCTGGATCTGATCACAGACCGCTTCTTTCCCCTGCTCTACGAGAAAGACGAGGCGCTCGCCGAACTTGAAGACATCATCGCCGCGCGTATTCCCACACGCGAAGAAATGCACAGGCTGCATACGGTCAAGCGCAACCTGCTCACCCTGCGCCGCCTGCTTGCTCCCTACCGTGAACTCGAACCGGCTTTCAGGCAGATCCATATCGACCAGACAGCCGCCGAACTCGCCCCCTACCTCAACGATCTTCGCGACCACATCACCCAGGCGGCCGAACTTGTGGAAGCGTATCACGATATCGCCGGCTCCCTGAACGATCTCTACCAGTCCGCCATGAGCAACCACATGAACGATATCATCAAAATCCTCACCATCATCTCCACCATTTTCATACCCCTGACCTTCATCGCCGGGATCTACGGCATGAACTTCCGGCACATGCCCGGACTCCAGAGTCCCTTTGGCTACCTGATTGTCTTCGGCGTCATGGCGGCCATTGTCGCAGGCATGCTCTGGTTTTTCCGCAAAAAAAAGTGGTTCTAGGCTCAGGATCGGATTGCCCCGCCTTGCCTGCATGAACCTTGGGGTGTAGAGTGCCAAGAAAAGGAGATCGCCATGCCCTATGTCAACATCAAGGTTACGGGCGGCAAAGACGCCCCCACAACCGCGCAGAAAGCCGAACTGATCAGGCGGACCACGCAGATGCTGGTTGATGTGCTGGATAAAAACCCGGCCACCACCGTGGTGGTGATTGAAGAAGTGGATATGGACAACTGGGGCGTGGGCGGCGAGAGCGTCACCGTGCGCCGGGCCAGGGCGACGGATCGCACGCGGGAGGTGTGTTGAATATGGGCAGCACAAAAGACGCAAACGGCACAGCCGCACAGGGCGCGCCTGCCGCTCCGCCAAAGGGCGAAAGGCTGACGCCGGACAATCCCCCCGGCGCGAAATCCCCGGGCGCTGAACCTGCAACAGGCTCAGGCATCAGGGATTTCTTCGCAAAACTGTTCACGCTCGGCCGGAAATTTTAACGGAATTTCCTAGTTTAAGGTGTTGACATTCTCTCGGGCTTCGTGCATGGTTTTCTCAACGAAGAGGAAATAGCGCGAATATCCGGGAGAGCAGTCATGAATATTATCCACATTTTCCAAGAATTTCAAGACGAAGAAACCTGTATCAGACATCTTGAAAAAACGCGCTGGCCTGATGGCGCGGTATGCCCTTATTGCAAGTCGAAAAATAATCACCATATACCGAATGAGCTACGCCACTTTTGCTACAACTGTCGGACTTCATTTAGCGTGACTGTCGGAACTATTTTTCACCATACCCATTTGCCGCTACAAAAATGGTTTCTGGCGATTGCTCTCATATTGAACGCTAAAAAGGGCATTTCCGCTTTGCAGCTATCCCGAGATTTGAAGGTGAATAAAAACACGGCTTGGCGTATTGCCATGCAGATTCGTGAAGCGATGAATCAGGTTGAACATCGCGAGTTGTTGACGGGCATCGTGGAGATGGACGAATGCTATATAGGCGGTAAACCCCGCAAGGGTAACAAACGCGATGAAGATAAACCCAGCAAGCGCGGTCGGGGTACCGATAAGGCTCCGGTTATAGGGGCCGTTGAACGGAAAGAAGGCGGAAAAGTGTCTGCCAAGGCTGTTGCAAAAGACAAGCTCAAGGGGAAAAATCTTCGCGCATTTGTCCGAGAAAAAGTAGATACTTCAAAATCTGAACTTATGACTGATGAATATAAAGCATACTCTGGCATGAGCCGCCTTTTGCCCCATGCTGTTATCAAGCATGCCTTTGCCTATGTTGACGGCAATATTCACACGAATACCATTGAGAGCTTCTGGGCGCTGCTCAAGCGCGGCATGTTCGGGCAGTTTCACAGCGTGAGCCGCAAGCATCTGCAAAAGTATGTAGATGAGTTCTGCTACAGGTACAACAATCGCTCGAATAATGATGTTTTTTGGCTGACAATTAACAGGGCTTTGGGGGTATAAAATGTCGGAGAAAATATTAATCGCGACCCATACGGGAGAGGTAAAAATTGGGGATACCGTTATTGCTTGCGCTGTCTTGGAAGATGGAACAAGGGTATTATCTGAAAGAGCAGTTACTAAAGCTTTCGGGGCTAAAAGAGGTGGCGCCCATTGGCGTAGAAAAAAATCCGATCTAGACGGCGCCAACTTGCCAGTATATGCGTCTGCAAAGAACATTATTCCTTTTATTAACAATAGTTTAGAGTCGGCGCTAACAAACCTGATACTGTATAAAGTAAAAAATGGAAAAACGATAGCTCATGGTCTTCAAGCTAAGTACCTTCCCGATGTTTGTGATGTTTGGCTTAAAGCGCGCGATGCTGGAAAAGTATTTCCATCGCAGGTACATCTTGTCATTCAAGCTGATATGCTAATGCGCGGCCTTGCAACTGTTGGCATTATTGCTCTTGTAGATGAGGCTACAGGATACCAAGAAACGCGAGATAGAAAAGCTCTCCATGATATACTTGATCGTTTTCTCCGCAAGGAGCTTGCAGCATGGGCAAAGACTTTTCCCGATGAATTCTATAAGGAAATATTCAAATTGAAGGGGTGGCCTTGGAATCCTAAAAGCGTGAAGCGCCCAAGCATAATCGGGAAATATACAAATGATATTGTTTATGAAAGAATTGCTCCTGGTCTTTTACAGGAGCTTCAAACAAAAAATCCAAAAGATGAAAAAGGGAGGAGAAAGCACAAAAATTTTCAATGGCTTACTGACGATATAGGCCATCCAGCATTATCACGTCATATTCACGCAGTGATAGCCCTTATGCGCGGATCTACAAAATGGGATGGATTTCATCGCATTTTGCAGCGCTCTTTCCCAAAGCAAAATGAAAGTATATGGCTATCATTATTAGAAGATGAATAAAACCGGCGCGTATACTGATAAAGCGTATACGCGCCGGTTTGTTCTCAGATGCCGTCATTTTTCAATTCTTCAATTATCTCCAATATAGCGCTTTATGACTTCAATTCCTTCTTTTGGTGTAGCTTTTGCTACAACCTCATCTTTATATATTATTCTATAATTGCGGACATTTCCTCCTATTAAAATGGTTTCTGCATCGGCTATTGTGCGCATCATTTTTACCTGCTGGATACGACTTAATGTATTCCAGTTGTCCTTCCAGATATAATCTACAGAACTTTCAATATCTATTCTGTCAGCCATACCATAAAGTGCAATCGTGTCTAGGGCATTTGCAGCAGCATCAATTTGCTCCTGAGAATAACTTGCTGCGTCCGCCTGATAAGCTAAACTTGGCATAAAGCAAAAGATGATAGCTAAGACAAGCATGATTTCTTTGATTTTTCTCATATCAATTCCTTCTCTTCTGTTTCAATTGATTCAACATTTCCCCTACAATGTTTACAGATTTTTGCCTTGACTAGAATCTCCTCCGCGCAATGCGGGCATCTGCGCACTTCTTCCGTATTTTCATTTCCAAGGCAAAGTAAAACTAGGAGTGCAGGAGGAAAAAACATAGTCCCTAAAGCCCAGTCTTCTTGGCATCGCCCTTTCTTTCCGGCAACGACATATGCACAAATCGCAAGAACAACTACTATGCATGCGCCCACAAGTGTTACCAAAAAGCATAAAGCTACAAACAAAAGTATGGCCCAAAAAATATACATAATTTTCCAAAATGCTTTCACATGAAACCTCCTTGTGTTTTGAGTAGTCATAGCTACTCGCAAGGAGAAAGTCTATCGCTAAAATGAGGCATGGAAAATGATGAAAAAATAGCACGGCGATTTATGCCCGCAATTATCAAGCGTTACCGGAATCAAGCCGGGCTTTCTCAGCAACAACTCGCCGATAGCGTAGGGGTAAGCAAGGGCTTTATCTCTGCACTGGAAGGCGGGAGGAGTGTTCCGAACTTGGATATGCTGGTTCAGATTGCCGACGCTCTTGACGTGCCAGCCGGAATGCTCGTAAATGCGATGGTTGATGAGGCAGGGAAGAATATCAGCAAGATTGGCTAGAATTATTACACCTTAAACTAGGAAATTCCGAATTTTAATTTACAGCGGCTCCGGTTCCGATCACGCAGGGCGCGCCCTGCGGCTACTTCTTGATGTCTTCCCACCGCCACACGGCCGCGCGCAGTTTTTCCTTCGACGTTTCGCCCCGCAACTTTTCTTCCAACTTTGCCTGCCTCTCCATTCTTTTTTGCTTACGCTTTTCTTCTTCCAATTTTTCTTCTTCCTCACGTTCGGCAGCCGCCCGCCTGTCAAACCATCGCATGGTAAACGGGCGCCTGTTGGATCGCCGCCTGTTGAATCGCTGGGGCCAACTGTCTTTGGCTATAAGCATATCACCCTCCACCGCCTCTTCCTCATTTTCCTTCTTCTCTGCCCAATATGCCTTGCAGAGTATGAGCCAGTTCGATAGCCGGCACATCATCATCCGCAATTTCATATATCCGGCAGATGGCCTCTGCCCTGGCCTGTACGCTCAGAGTTTTCCATGTTTTGCCGGCGAATTGTTCCACCGCGTGGATTGCCAGAGCCAGGCGCTTTTCGTCAATGCTGCGATCTTGCTTGGACATTGCACTTTCCCCTTCTTCACAAGATACCGCATGATGAAGCTTCGGGTTGATTGCGTGAAGACGCTTCACAGCAACGCGTGCTTTCCCTCTTGCGCAGGCGCGCGGAGGAAGCGGCAAAAAGAGAAAAATGATACGATCGTCTTACAAGTTCGGGGCATCACTCCAGATAAACTTGTTCAGAAAATCATATTCATCTTTCCAGTGCGGGAATGCGGCGCTCATTTTGTCAAGATACAGAATAGCCGCCGGTTTCATTCCGTGGGCATGGGCTTCCTCGGGGAAAATCCGCTCTATCGAGAGCGCGTGAATAAAGCGCGTGTACGCAAGCGTCACATGCTCGGAGTGCTCTCGCTTTTCTTTGTCATGCGTGAACCAGCCTTTGTGCTTTATAAGTTTTTCAGCGGCCTCCAAAAGATCCTGCGCTGTCCTGAAGGCTGCCGGAGACTCGCGTTCCAGTTTCACTCCTTTGGCGTGATCCTCTTGCGCGCCGACCGGATAAATCGTGATATACGGCTTTTCGGGCAGTTCTTCTTCAGCCATCGTCATGCCGATCATGCCGAGCATCGCCACCAGTTCTTCCACACTCCGCGCGAACCCGGCCAGGCATCCCTGGATCATGCTGTTCACCCGGTTGTGCGGCGTTTCTCCGGCGCGGCGGCTGTCGGTGCGCAAACCGTAGACCGGCAGCCCCCTGGCGCAGGCATAGCCAATTTCCCAAGCTGTGCCGTCATCAACCTGGGAGCCGTCAAGCAGGGCAACAACACATCCGCTGATGTCTATGGCCTCCCGGCAGGTTGTAAAAATCAGCGCCGGGGCATGAGGGCCGGCGTCTTCTATGTGTTTCTCGTCCAGCAATCCACCGGGCCAGAGAACAAGATGCCCGGCATCGCGCAGGCGCGCGGAAAGCTCCTGGTGAAAAGCCTGTTCGGCCTTGCTGAAAAGGGGACCGGCCTGATAGATGGTGTGCGGCATTACAGTTCCTCGCCATGCCAAAGGTCGCGGCCGTGCCGGAAAATTCTTTCTCTAACTTTTTGTCTCATATCCGGCCCGCCTCCGCAAGTCCCGGCAGCGCTTCAGTTTGGCCCCGCCCCCGGCAAACCGGGCGGCTGGAGCGAAGCCCCCTTGGAGTGTGCGGCCAAGGGGGCTGGAGACCTGTGAGAGTTGGCGTGCGGAAGGATGGTTACCTGGCTCTCACCAGCACAAGATAGCATCGGGAATGTCGCGCGCATGTTGCAGGCGATACATTGTTGCAAAAAAAAAATGCCCCCGGCATATTTTCCGCCGCCGGGTTCCCGGCGCGCCTGAAAACGCCCCGGCTGCGGCCGCGCATGTGGATGTCGTCTTGACATCACACGGTTTTATCCACACATACATGCCATGGAATGTGCATGGGATCAGCAAAAGAACCGGGCCGATGACGGCGCGGATCAGGCATGCATGAGGATGCGCGCTGTGCGCCCGGGAGCCGCAGACTGATGCACTCCGGCAACGCGACATGCCCCGTAGCGGCCCCGTATCCCGAGAACGTGACCTCGCTGTGGAAAAGCAAACGCCTGTATATCGTCGTTTTTCTGTTCACGCTGACCATCATCAATTTCACCGGCCGGGTGAACATGTTTGTGGCCGCCCCGTATGTAGCCGGACATTTTGGCTGGGACAACGCCACGATGGGCGTTGTCATGTCTTCATTCCTCTGGACGTACGTCATCTGCCTGACGCCCATGGGCGGACTCGTGGACCGTTTCGGCGCGCGCACGACGAAAATTTGGGCGAGCACCCTCTGGGCCACGGCGGCCATACTGACCGGCTTCACAGGCGGGCTTTTCTCCATGATCGCTGTGCGCCTGGCTTTTGGCGCCGGCTCATCCGCCACATGGCCGTCTTGCGGCAAGGTGGTCAGCACCTGGTTTCCAGTCAAAGAACGCGCTACCGCCACTTCCTTCTACCAGGCGGGCGCCGGCTGCGGCTCAGCCATCGCCATGCCTGCCGTGGCCTGGCTGGTGGTTGCCGTTGACTGGCGGATGTCCTTTGTCGTCACCGGCGCCATCGGCTTCGCCTGGTTGGCCCTGTGGTGGAAAATGTACCGCGAGCCGGAAGCATGCGCCTGGCTGCCGGAAGACGAACGAGCCTACATCCTGGCCGAACGCGCCGTTGCCGGCCAAGCGCAGGCCGCCCGAACGCCGCGTCCGGGCAAAAGCAAGCTCCTCCGGGTACTCGGCCAGAAAACCATGTGGGGGCTTGCCCTGTCCCACGGCGCCATGGCGTACACGCAACTCCTGATTCTGGCCTGGCTGCCTTCCTATCTCATGCAGGTCAAGCAGATGGATATCAAAAACGCCAGCTATTTCAGCGCCGGCGCCCTGCTGTTCGCCACCGTTCTCGCGCTTGTCGCCGCCCGCATGAACGACGCGGGCATGAATCCCGAACGTGTGGCCCAGGGCAGCCGCAAAAATACGGTGCTGCTTTTCATGCTGCTTTCCACCATCATCGGCTGCGTCACCCTGGTTGACAGTCTCTTCCTGATCTTTCTGTTCGTGGGGCTGGCCTTTGGCTTCACCACCACCGCGCTCAGCCTGAACCTTGCCCTGACCACCGATCTGATCAAAGATTCCGGCGTCACGGGGACAGCCATCAGTTTCCAGGTGCTGGGCGGGAGTTTTTTCAGCCTCGTCGCGCCGGTGGTCACCGGTTTTATCGCCCAGTTCACCGGCAGTTTCGACAGCAGTTTCTACCTCGCCGGCGTCCTCCTGTGTTGCGGCGCCTTCATCGCGCATGTCCTGATCCGCAAACCGATCGAATAAGCCTCGCCGTTATTTCTCGGCCAGTTTATAGAATTCATGCGGCCGCAAAATCGTCATGGTATTGCCCTTGATGGGACCGAACAGGCCGTATTCCTCCTGTTGCCGCAGCACCCTGTATAGCGAGATTCTGTGCATGCCGAGCAGGCTGGCCATTTCCTGCCGCGAAATGCCGATCTTCGCGGTCAAGGGATTACTGTCCGGCACCAGCCGCTGCGCCAGAAATTTGCATATGCGCACCAGCATATCATCAAGATACAGCGATGACGCATGGTAGGACATGATCCGCAGTTTGCGCGACATGGACTGGAGCAGATTGAGCAGCAGATCCGGCCGTTCTTTGCTGATCTGGGCAACGGCCTGCGCGGAAAACGTATAGATCAGGCAATCGGTCACACAGGTAAAAAAGCCCTCGTTCGGCATGGGATCAAAGAATGGGGCTTCGCCAAAAAGGCAGCCCTCGCGGATATACCAGAGGATTTTTTCCGCGCCGTCCTGGTTTTGATACGTCAGGCGCAGCTTGCCGCGCTCCAGAAACAGCAATTCCTTCCCCTGCTGCACCTGCGCCCCTTTTGCGCGTCTGCTTTGTCTCGCCAGGGATAATACCGAACGCCAAGGAGCGTTTATATCCTTTACATCCCTGAAAGCCAGGCTCGGCTCGCCCTCGTACTGCCCCTTTCCCGTCGACTTGCCCATCTCACCGACCTCCACATGTTGTTTGCCGACATATACCCGCAAACATTCCGACAGGGGAAAAAGTTTTTTACAAAAACGTTGCCTGCGAAACATATTATTTTTTTCCATAAGACTACTCAATAATCACGAAATAAAACTATCTGAATATCCAGCCGGATATCCAGCACCAGGAGACCCCCATGACTACAAAGTGGAAAATGATCACCGGATTCGTCGCCATGATTCTGTTAGCGGGCATCATCGCCGCCATCGGTTACGTCAGCATCCACAACGCGACCGATGCCTTTACGGAATACCACCGCGTGGCGCGGCTCAACACGCGCTATGCCGAACTTGTTGCCAATCAGCACGCCTCCACTGCAGCCGTGCGGCGCTTCCGCATCACCACCGCGCCGGAATATATGGATGAAGCCCGGAGCTTCATCAAGCGCAACCAGGCTATTGCTGAAGAAGCCAAAGTCTTTGTGCGGCGCAAAGAGACTATGGACATCCTCAATGAAGTGTATCAGCACTCCAACATCCAGATCGCCTCCATCACCACCCTGGAAGATGCCCTGCACAAAATGATGGACCTGTACGGGACGATCCAGCAGCCCGCAGTTGAAACCTTCGGCGCGGCGGTCGAGGAAATGCTCCATTTGTTCGTGGCCGACAACAACAGCGTGGCCCTGCATGTGTCCGGCAGGGTTTTGACCACCTTCGCGGCCGCCCGCGCGGCAAACGTCCGTTTCGTATTCAACCGCACGCGGGAAAACACGGAAGCCGCCATGCGGGCGATGGCGGCCGTCAGCGCGCACGTGGCGGAAATGGCCGCCGTGTTGTCCACAGCCGAGGAGCGCGCAATTTTCGCCAAGGCCAAAAAGGCCCACGACGAGATGATCGCCGCCACCGAATCCATGCGCGAGGCCGTGGTGAACGCCATGCGGCAGAACGAGATTCTTCTGGAAATGAACGACGAGCTTCAGGAACACGTCAAGGAGATCAGCGCCAACGTGCAGCTCCAGCAGGACGACCAGGGCAAGCGCACCGTGGCGATCAACCAGTCGTCCCAAAATTCCATAATCGCCGCCGCCGTCGCCGGTTTGATCATCGGCAGCTTGCTGGCCGTTTTCATCATCTACGGCCTGATCCGGGTGCTGCGCGGCATGAGCCGCTTTGCCGGCGCCATTGCCGCGGGCGATTTCCATACCCAGATAGACAGCCGCGAAAAAGGGGAAATCGGCGCCACGCTGGAGTCCATGCGGCAAATCCCCACTGTCTTGCAGTCCATTCTCACCGACTACCAGACGCTGGAAAAACGGATTGAGGAAGGCAGCCTGGAAACCAAGGCCGACCCCGCCGCATACAGGGGTGCTTTCTCCACGCTGGTCGCGGGCACCAACGCCATTCTGGATCGTTTTCTCCTGGTCCTGGAAAATATCCCCTCCCCTGTGGTGATGCTGGATAAGGGGCTTAAGGCCACTTACTTAAACGCCATCGGCCGGGAAATCGCCGGCCAGGACTGCAAAGGCAAGACCTGCAAACAGTTCATGGCGCGTGAAGATTCCGATACCCCCTCTGACGCCCTGAGAAAAGCCGTGGACTCGCTGCAGCCGGCCTCCAGCGAAACCCGCGCCCATCCGCAGGGCAAGGATATGGATGTCAGCTATACGGCCATTCCCATGCTGGATCATAGCGGCAAACTCGCCTCCGTGCTCCAGTTGATCACAGATCTCACCGCCATCAAGCAGACTCAGCGCACCATCAGCAGTGTGGCCAATCAGGCGGTTGCCATTTCCAACCGAGTGGCCGCCGCTTCCGAACAGCTTTCGGCCCAGGTGGAACAGATTTCGCGCGGGGCGAAAGTGCAGAATGCCCGCGTGGAAAGCACGGTCGCGGCCATGACGGAAATGAACTCCACCGTGCTGGAGGTGGCGGCAAACGCCGGGCACGCCTCGCAACAGTCGGAGGCTACCATGAACAAGGCCAGCGACGGGGCCACCCTGGTGGACAAAGTGGTGCACTCCATCAACCTGGTGAACAAGGTGAGCGCCACCCTCCAGGTGAACATGCAGGACCTCGGCGCCCGGGCGGAGAGCATCGGCGGGGTGATGAATGTCATCACCGATATAGCCGATCAAACAAACCTGCTGGCGCTCAACGCCGCCATTGAAGCGGCGCGGGCGGGCGAGGCCGGGCGCGGCTTTGCCGTGGTGGCGGACGAGGTGCGCAAGCTGGCGGAAAAAACCATGACCGCCACCAATGAAGTCGGGGCCAGCATCAGGGCTATCCAACAGTCAGCCAACACCAACATTGAGGAAGTGGGCGAGGCGACAAGAGCGATTACCGAGGCCACGACGCTCGCCAATACCTCCGGCCAGGCCCTAACGGAGATCGTCGATCTGGCTTCGGTCAACTCTTCGGTGGTTGCCTCCATCGCCACGGCTGCGGAACAGCAGAGCGCCACCGCCGCAGAGATCCATCACTCCATTGAGGAAATCAGCAAGATCGTGGCGGAAACCGCGGACGGCATGGTCCAGTCCGCCGCCGCCGTGCAGGAACTGTCCAAGATGGCGCAGGAACTCAACACGATCATGGGAGCGTTGCAGTAAGCCCTGTCAGGCATAATGGGCGCGCACCTCACGGCCGATCGCGTCCAGCCTGTCCCACAGGTCCGTGCGGGTGCGGCTGTCCTTGGCGCTGTTCAGCCCCCCGCAACGGGTGATGTGGATATGGCTGTAGCCCGTTTCATTCATGATGGTGCCCAGGGTCACATCCAGATAGGCATGCGCGGTTTCCGGCTGCCCTTGCGTCAGCAGCATGATCACGGTTTTATGCGGGCCGATCCGGGAGAGGCCTGGCCCTTTTCCGGCCGCACGGCGTTTGAAATGGTCCGCGGACAGAAAGGAGAAAAAGCGGTCGATGCAGCACTTCATGTCGCCATTGAGATGCTCCTGGTACACCGGTCCGGCCAAAACGGTCACATCCGCCTCTTTGGCGACGGCCAGCACATCGGTAAGCCCGTCGCGCACGACGCAGATTTCGGATTGCCTGCGGCAGGCCATACAGCCGCGGCAGCCCTTGTACTGCAAATCGGCCAGCCAGACCTGATTGAAGGCCGCAGGGCCGAGACTTTCCATCAGCTTGCCGGCCAGAAACGAAGAATTGCCCTGTTTGCGAGGGCTTCCGTGAATGACAAAAACGTTCATGACTGCTCCTGGGTGTGAATTGGCGCGCGCCACACTGTGCGCCGTGCACCGCTGTACAGGGAGGTCGCCTTGCAAGTCAAGAGCAGGATTCAGAACTCCTTGACGCGGGGCTTGTTTTGTGGCAGGACATCCCGCACGCCGGAGTGGTGGAATGGTAAACGCAACGGACTCAAAATCCGTCGGGCGCAAGCCCTTGAGAGTTCGAGTCTCTCCTCCGGTACCAGAATTTTAAGCACTTACGATGAAAAATCGTAGGTGCTTAAATTTTCCCTTGACATTCCGTGGCGACCCTGTTCAGTTGTGACAACATTTCCACTGGCGGGGGAAGTCGTATATCTCAACAAACCATTTCATTTGAAATCATTTTCTGTGATACAGCCATATGAAAAATTCAAGATATGCCATAAGCCTTATGCTGCTTCTGTGCGTGACCATGCTTGGCGGATGTGCAGGACGCGCACGCACAACACTTGCCTACACTCAACCTGCGGATAAAACGGTAATACAGCAAGCGACAATACTGCCTTGCGATGTCAGACAAGCGCAACAGATCGTGACACGATATTTTGATACGGCTTTTTCAGTTCAACCTGAACCAGAAGCAAAGCAGTCTGAACTGATATTCAAACTTGTGTTGCCGCAGGAAGACCTGCAAAGCGTTTTGGATTGTGGGTTCCTTGTAACAACCACTCCGGCTGTAAACAACACGCCGCACACATTTGCAGCAGCAACGCCCCGAATCGACTTGAACCTTGCCGACGGCACCTCCATTCCCAAGCCGGCGACAATGACGGCCAAGGCGAGCGCTACGATACCCATTACCTTGGCATCCCAGGGAAAAGGCAAGACGCTTTTGAATATACATGCGGAATATATTGTGAATCTAAGTTTGGATCGCTATGTGATGATCTATGGTTTTAGCCCAGTAGCGCATCAGCGTGTTTCAAAACGTGTTGTTGATGAAGCCCAGATCGTCTTCACATCACAACGCGCCGGTGGCATAACAAAGCAATTTCCCGAAAATCGCTATTCCATTGATGGTGATTGGCCCATACAGTGCCGATCTACAGGCAAGCTTGAAGAAAAAATCATAAGCGGGATCATGGCGTCAGTGCCTCGATAAAGAATGCACAAGGCTCTGGAGAATGTTCAGAAAGGCTTGTTATCGCTGAAGTCTGCCCTATACTGACGGCGCAATCCCCCACCATGGACAAGGGGGTGATGCCGAATCAAACGCGCTTTGGCGTTGATGTGGGACTGGAATCAGCAACATTCCAGAACACTCATGGCAAAACGGGCCGCAACCGTACCCGGACCGCCAGCCATTTCCATGCCCACTTCTATGGCTTCCAGCACCTCATCCGGCGATGCGCCTCCTTCCAGAGCCTGTCTGATATGCCATTCCATGCAGGATTCACAGTTGATTGCCACGGAGATGCCGATGGCGATGAGTTCTTTCTGCACCTTCTGCAATGCACCGTCCGTATACGTTTTTTGCTCCATTTCCAGAAATGCCCGGTACACCTTGGATTTTTTCAGATAAAAGGCATGCGCCCGCTTCCTGGTCTTGATGATGCCTTCAATCTTGTCCTTATCCATAGTATGCTCCTGTTGCTCTGTGAAAACACATTGCAAGGCTCGAAGATTCGCCTGGTGACTGCCGCATCGCGGCTGCCGCCTTGCCACGGCCGAAGAACATTGCTATCGTCCTCGCCAAAGGCGGTACAAGACACAACCCTTTTTTTCAACCCCGTGACGAGGTTCGCATGACCACTGTCTCCCCCGCCACAGCCAATCCCGCTCCTCTGGGACTTGCCGGCTTCGCTCTGACCACGATCCTTCTCAACATCCACAACGCCGGATTTTACGAGATCAGCGTCATGATCATGGGCATGGGCGTTTTTTACGGCGGCATTGCCCAACTCATCGCAGGGATCATGGAATACCGGCAGGGCAACACCTTCGGGACCGTGGCCTTTGTCTCCTACGGCTCCTTCTGGCTTTCCCTGGTCTTCATCTGGGTCATGCCCGGCTTGGGGCTTCCGGCGGCGGACGCCGTTTCCATGGGCTGGTATCTTGCCATATGGGGACTTTTCACAGGCATTCTCTTCATCGGCACACTGGGCGGCAAAACCATCGGTAAACTGGTTTTCGGCTCGCTGACGATCCTGTTCTTTCTTCTCGCTCTGGCCAATTTCACCGGCAGCCACGCCATCCACACCATTGCCGGGTTTGAAGGAATAGCATGCGGCGGTTTCGCCCTGTATGAAGCCGCAGCCCTTGTGATCAATGAAAAATACGGCAGGCAGATGCTGCCGCTGTGAACCTCTCGCAAAGGGAGCGGCCGGAAGGCGGCATGGTCGCGCATCTCATGCGGCAGCTACCGGGTCCAGCCGACCGGTAACCGGATCCATAGAAAGCCATGCACCTTGATATCTTGAGGCAGCAGCGGATGGTTTGCAAGAATGCTCATACTGGCCTTCGGCCACGAATGTTCTGTTGCACTCAAGAATTTCTTCCATCTGGGCGGACATACGGCACTCCTTGCGGTGTAGGCTGCCTTCCTCAAGCATGGGCGGAGTGGATACACAGCCACCCCTTCAGACAACGCCCATCCGTTTTTATTTCCAACGGGCGTACCAGCCCAGACCGTCCTCGGTCCGGCCGGCAGGATTGTATTCGCAGCCCACATAGCCCGGGTAGCCGAGTTCATCCAGCAACGAAAACAGATATTCGTAGCGGAGTTCGCCGGTATCCGGTTCGTGTCGTCCCGGCGCTCCGGCAATCTGAATATGCCGAATCCGGGGCAGGTAGGCGCGCAGTTTGCCCGCCACATTGCCCTCCGCCATCTGGCAGTGGAAACAGTCAAATTGCATACCCACGTTGCTCTCGTCGATCAGATCCAGGCAGCGGGCGGTCTGCTCCTGGCAGGACAGGAAAAAACCCGGCATGCTGACACCGCTGATGGCCTCCAGGCAGATCGCGGTATGATGCCGCGCCAGCGTACGGGCCGCCAAACGGACATTATCGACATAGACGCGCTCGGCCTCTTCCCGGCTCACGTTTGCGGGCAGCAGGCCGGCCATGACATGGACGCAGTCCGGCCGCAACACCTCGACATAGTGTTCTCCGTGCAGCAGGGCGGCGCGGAAATCTTCCGTCCGGCCAGGCAGGCAGGCCAGACCCCGCTCTCCACCGGCAAAATCGCCCTGGCAGATGTTGAACAGCACCAGATGCAGGCCGTTGCGACGCAACAGATCCGCCACGGTTTCCGGTTCCATGTCATACGGAAACAACATTTCGACAGCGGCAAATCCGGCGGCCTTGGCGGCGGCGAAACGTTCCGTCATGGGCCGGTCGGCAAACATCATGGTCAAATTTGCGGCAAAGCGCGGCATACAATCTCCTCATGGTTGCGGCAATGGTTCTGCGCCGATCGATTTGGACGGCTTCTTACCTCCCCACCGTGCGCAAACGCTCGGCATACGCCACAATGCCGTCAACAATGCCCTGGGCCAGGGCATTACGGAAAGCAGGACTGAGCAGACGTTTCGCCTCCTGCGGATTGGTGCAGTATCCGGCCTCCACCAACACGGCCGGCATGTTCGTGCCCATCAGCACGACAAACGGCGCGCCCCGGCTGCCGCCGTTCTCCATGGTAAAGCCTTTTTTGCGCAAGGCGTCCAGGCAGTTCCGCTGCACGTCGCGAGCCAGGCGCACGGATTCGTCCTTGCGCGCGCCGCGCATGAGATCGGTGATCATCGTTTCCAAATCGCCCAGCTTGCGGCTGCTGAGCATGTTTTCAAAAGAAGCCAGGCTGGCCGCTGCGGTGCTGCTGGACACGTCCAGGTAATACGTTTCCAGGCCGACCTTTTTCGTATTCGGACTGGCGTTGACGTGCAGCGAAACAAACAGGTCGCCCTTCTTGCGGTTGGCCAGATCGACCCGGTCGGACAGCGAAATCCAGGTATCACGGGTCCTGGTGTAACTCACGTCAAAGCCTTGGGCCTTCAGGGCTTTGCCCAGACGCAACGCCAGATCCAGCGCCACTTCGCGCTCCAGAATACCATTATGGTGCGTGCCAGAATCCTTGCCGCCGTGCCCCGGATCGATCACCACCGTGCGCACGCTGAGGCCGAACTGTGAAGCCAGGTTGCGCGTAGCCACCAGAAAGGCCTGGCTCTCTTCCGCGCGCTGGCCGGCCCGCTGCCGTTCGGCCGCGGCCGCGCTCTGCGAGCGGACCACATTGCCCGGCTCAAGCCCTCCCGGCAGTGCCGCAGGCTTGGCCGTCGCCTGAATGATCAGCCTTTTGCCCGCGTCCTCCTCCCGGATGCTGAATCTGGCCAGCTTGGAAAAATCAAGCAGAATCCGGGTCAGGCCGGATTTGTGGTAATCAAGGCGCACCCGGCGCAGGGCGCTGTCGGAAATTTTGCCGCCCGGCGACACGGACGCCTCCGGCCGCGCGTCGCCCAAATCCAGGGTCAGGCTCGGCACCAGGCCGCTTTTTTCATTGCCTTTTTGCGAACGCAGCTCCCAAGGCGGCGCCTTGCTCAAGGTGATGACGACCTGGATCAGATTGCCCTTGCTCGTCCAGCGCAGTTCCTGAATGCGGGCCGGCCCCGTGCCCGCGACAGGCGCGGGATCGGACACGGCATCAAGATCTTTGCCCTGCTTTGCCGCAGGCGCGGGAGGGCCGGCCTGTCTTTTTTTGATCAACTCCCGCCCCTGGCGGCATGCCTCGGACTTGGGATACAGGCCGCACAGCTTCTCCACCGCACTCAGAGCGCCCGCCGCGTCGTCCAGGCGTTCCGCCCGCAGCAGCGCCACCCGCAACAGGGCGTCATCCGTCAGGGCGCTGGACGGGTGCCGGTCAAGCAACTGCTGGTAGCGTTGCAGGGCCGCTTCCGCGTCCTTGCGCGCAAAGGATCGTCGCGCCAATTCGTCCAGGGCCAGCGCGGACCGGAACAAGGCGGCCGGTCGGTTGACCCAGTTTTTTTCCATTTCGTACACGGCAAAAAATTCGTCAGCCAGCTTCTGCCAAGGATCGCGCCAGCCACTGCGACGCGCGTCCTGATACAGCCGCTCCAGATCCTTCTTCGCCTGCTCATAGCGCGGCGGCGAGGGAACCGTGGCGGCCTCGGCCGGACCGGCCGGCCGGCAACACACAAGCAGCGCAAAAGCCAGCACCCCCAAACAGAGCACACGGCAAAACACAAAACGGCCCGTGGCTGCATCGTCCACGGGCCGCTTTGACCTTACACCCCAAGCTGGCTGCATCAGAAAAATTGCCCCATGGAAAATTCAAACCGTCCGGCATTACGACGCTTGCCTGCCACATTCTTGCTCAAGGGATAGCCGTAGGCGAAGCGCAAGTCGCCCATAGGCGAGCGCCAGCGCAACTCCAAACCGACGGACTGCTTGATGTCGGAAAACATCTCCTTGCGCCGGGAATCGACCTGGTAGCCCACATCATAGAACGGCACGAGGGCAAGCCCCAAGTCGGGATAAAAAGTCCAGATGTATTCCAGATTGACGAAGCCTATGCGATCGCCTCCGATCTGGTCGCCGGTCACCGGATCGCGGGGCGACAGGTCATCGTAGCTGTAGCCGCGGATACTGTCCATGCCGCCAAGGAAAAAGCGGTCAAAGATAGGCACTTCCTTGCTCGAATTCTCAAACACGCCGCCCATCCGGCCACGCCAGTGGAGAACGTGGTTGCCGGTGCGCGACAGACTGTGGAAACCCTGCAACTCGGCCACGGGGCGGAAGAAGTTGTCGTTGCCGCCCAAACCGCCGCCGCCGTATTCGACGAACAACTTGGCTATGTAGCCCCTTGTCGGCTTTTCCTCGCTGTCGGTGCTGTCGTACACGATGCGGCCATGCGCCACGCTGGAAATGTTGTCGCCGAGGTACTCCGTGTACGACCTGGGCGCGTACGTCGGCGTATCATACAGATAGTAGTAGTCGAGGCGGTAGCCGGCGGCCACTACCGTGTATTCGCCGATCGGATAGAAGAAAGAGAACGTGTTGCCTATTGTACGCTTGCTGAAGTCGTCCCATTCTTCCCAGAGGGCGTAAGTGGAGTTGCTGAAACCCAGATTGGTGTCGTAAAGGCGCGGGTTGGTGAAAGTCAGATCCAGCGATGTCGCCTTGCCGGACAGAAAGCCGGTCAGGCCCAGTTGGTAGCCCCGGCCAAACAGGTTCCTCTCCGTGATCGCGGCGGACACGCCGAACTGGTAATATGTGGAATAGCCCACGCCGCCGGTGATGGCGCCGGTGCGGTCGTCCTCGACCTTAACTTTCAGGTCCACTTCATCCGGTTCGGAAGTGGGCTGGACCACAATATCGGACTCGGTGAAGTAGCGCAGACGGGTCAGGCGTTCGTTGCTGCGGCGCAACTTGCTGCCGTCAAACTGATCGCCGTCGGCCAGACGCATTTCGCGCAAGATGACGTTATCGCGGGTTCGGGTGTTGCCTTCCACGGTCACCCTGCGCACGAACACTTTTTCTTTCTTGTCGATGGTGTATATAACGTCAATCGTCGCAGCCTCGTCGTCGTGCGGCGTCTGCGCGTCCACCACGGCAAAGGCGTAGCCGTAATCGCTGTAATAATCGGTCAGCTTCTTCAAATCGTCCTGCATGACCGTCACGGAGAAATACCCGTCGTCCGCCTTGTGCTCATCCATGAGCACCACGTCGAGCATGTTCTTTTCCGTATCCAGCAGGTCGCCCTCAAAACCGACGCGGCCGATCTTGTAGCGCTGCCCTTCGTTGACCACAAAGGTGACGATGATGCCGTCGTCCTCGTAAGTCACCTGCGGCGCGCCCACCTGGACGTTGATATAGCCCTTGTTCAGGCAATAGGCGGTGATGGCCTGCGTGTCGCGCTCCAGATGTTCCTCGCGCAGCACGCCCCTGCCCGTGAACCAGGAGAGTATCCCGCGTTCGGTCAGAGCCAGAGTATCCTTCACGTCGGAGGCGTCAAGCTGATCCAGGCCTTCAACATTGACGGCCTTGATATACAGTTTCTTGCCTTCCGTGACATCAAAGACCAGGGCTGCTGAAGCGCCGCCCGCGCGCTCTTCGACCCGGGCTTTGACATCGGCCAGATAATAGCCTTCCTTGCGGTACAAGTCCGTGACTTTCTGCACGTCCTGGGCCAGGAATTTGTCGTTGAGCACGGAGCCGGTCTTCGAGGTCATGGCGGCCAGAATATCTTCCGTGCTCACAGCGTCCGATCCGTTGACGATCACATTGTCGATGCGGGGTTTTTCCACCACCTCGAACACCAGGGCCACGCCTGCGCCCTCGGGTTCGACACGGGCCTGCACATCGCTGAAATAGCCAAGATCCCAAATGCGCTTGATTTCTTCGTTCAGAGCCGCGGGATCAAGCCGATCCCCCCTGCGCACGTTGAGGCGCATGAGCACAACGTCCTTGTCCAGGACCCGCAGACCCTGCACCCGGATGTCGCTGATGCCGCCCTTGACGGGGCTATCCTTGACCATGCCGGCCACCAGTTCGTCCACAGCGGGCAACAGGTTGATCAGGCCTTCTTTCTGCGCGAAATACGGACGGGCGGGCTGTGTGCCGGCTGCCTCGACCATACGCAAATCCAAGCTGAACGTGTCGCCCATCTGGGTAAAACTGCCGTACACGGCAAAGTCGCTCTGGCTGGCCCTGGCTAGCCGGCGCACCGTGTCCACATCCAAATCTTGCACATTCTGGCGCTGGATCAGGCTCTGCGTGGCCGCTGCCGCCTGCACGCGTATGCCCTTGGCCGCCAGCCGCTGCCGGACGAGATCCGGCAGTTCCGTGCGCAGTTTCTGCTGGCCGGGTTCCGCGTTGATCTGAAAAGGCAATACTACTGCGCTGGTTTCATTGGCCGGGCCGGGCGCGGCCGACAGTGCCGGCTGCCACGCCATGCATGACAGCGTCAGTGCAATGAGACCGATCACGTATCTCTTCATAAAGTTCTCCGGATCGCAGTTCAAGACAGCGTCCCATGATCCCGGCCAGTTCACGGTTGTGGGTCACCACAATCAGGGTTGTGCCGAGGTTTTGGTTGAGTTCCAACAACAAGCCGCCTATCAGTTTTCCCGTTCTGTCATCCAGATTTCCGGTAGGCTCATCCGCCAGAAGCACACGCGGCCGCGCCAGGATGGCACGGGCAACGGCAGCGCGTTGCCTCTCGCCCCCTGAAAGAGTTGTCACTCTGTGGCGCGCCCGGTCTGTCAGCCCGACCCGGCCCAGCGCCTCCTGAGCGCAAGCCAGCGCCCGGTTTCTCGGCATGCCGGCAATAAGCGCCTGCATGGCCACATTTTCCTCGGTGGTGAATTCCGGCAGCAAGTGATGAAACTGAAAAACAAAACCAAGCTTGCTGTTGCGCACCTGCGCCTTGGCGTCCGGCAACAGCGCGGCCAGATCCACACCGTCAAACACAATCCGCCCTTTTGTCGGCACATCCAGCGCACCGAGCAGATGCAGCAACGTGGATTTGCCGGAACCGGACGCGCCCACGATGGCCACGCTTTCCCCGGCTTGCACCGTCAGATTGAGACCTTTGAGGATCACCACATCCTCCACAGGTCCCGAACATGTTTTCCAGATATTTTCTAGACTATACAGGGGATATTCGTCAATGTCCATCATTTATTCAAACCGCAGAGCTTCGGCCGGCTCCAGGCTGGCAGCCTGCCGTGCCGGATACAGTGTGGCCAAAAAACACAGGATCATGGCGCTGACGCCCACAATGGCAATGTCTTCCCAGCGCAGCAGCACCGGCAGATGATCCGTGGTATAGACGCCCGGAGGCAGTTTGATAAATTTGTATCTCTGCAACAGAACAGCCAGACCGATGCCTCCTGCATAGCCGATGGTCGTTCCCACCAAGCCGATGATCACGCCTTGCAGCATGAAAACACGCCGGATCATGGACCGGGTGGCGCCCATGGACATCAGGACAGCGATGTCGCGCGTTTTTTCCATGACCAGCATGACCAGCGAAGTCACGATGGAAAACGATCCCACCAGAACAATCATGGCCAGAATGATGAACATGCCCACGCGCTCAAGTTCCAGGGCGGCGAACAAATTGGCGTTCATCTCGCTCCAACTGCGCGCATGCAGGCCCGGCAGAGCCTTGTTGATGGTTTCGGCCGCCTGCGCCGCCCGGTACACATCGTTCACCCGGACCTCAAAGCCGCTGATGCTGCCTTCCGGCAGACCCAGCACATCGCGCGCGGCCGCAAGGGTGATCAATGCCAGGGACGAATCAAAATCGATCATGCCGCTGCGAAAGATGCCCGCGACCCGAAACGGCACGATGCGCGGCGAAAAACCCGTGGACGTGCGCTGCCCTGCCGGAGACAGCACATTGACCCGCTCGCCCGGCGTCAGACCGAGCAGGCGCGCCAGCTCGCGGCCGACGATAATACCCGGCAGACGCCGCGCCGCGTCGTCGGGCACGGCCTCCAGGTCGGACACGCTGCCGGCTTCCAGGCTGGACAACAGCGTGAGCACCTCCGGCGCGGTTTCCGGGTCGATGCCGCGCAGTACCGCGCCCTTGACCCGGTTGGGTGAAGACAGCATGCCCTCGGCATACACAAAGGGCGTCACGCCGCGCACCCCCGGCAGGGCCAACAGGCGGTCGCGGGTCACGGCCGCGTCCTGCAGGAGATTCAGTCGCGCGCCCGTCACCACCACATGGGCGTTGGCGCCGATGATCTTGTCCCGAATGTCCGTGGTGAAGCCGTTGTACACGCCGAACACGATGACCAGCGCGCCCACGCCGAGGGCTACCCCGAGAATCGACATCAGGGAAATGACATAGATGAAGGTCTGCTTGCGACGGGCAAACAGGTACCGCGCCGCAACGAACAGTTCGAATTGCAAGAGCACGCCTCCGGCGGTCGGGGGAGTCCCGCCCCCGACGTTGTCCGCTTACGCTTCCGGCTTGAGCAGGGGGAAGAAAATGACTTCGCGAATGGAGGGCGAATCCGTCAGCAGCATGACCAGCCGGTCAATGCCCACGCCTTCGCCGGCCGCCGGCGGCATGCCGTATTCCAAGGCGCGCAGGTAGTCCTCGTCCATCACATGCGCCTCATCGTCGCCCGCTTCCTTTTCCCGGACCTGATCTTCAAAGCGCAATCGCTGATCAATGGGATCGTTGAGTTCGGAAAAGGCATTGGCCAGTTCACGCCCCGCGACGAACAGCTCGAAGCGGTCCGTCAGTTCCGGATTGTCCTTGTTGCGCCGGGACAAGGGTGAAATGTCCATGGGATAATGGTAGATGAAGGTCGGCTGGATAAGCTGGGGTTCCACGTCGAGATCGAACAGCTTGGACTGGAGCTTGCCCATTTTTTCGTTCTTGAGCACCTTTTCGCCGCGCCCGCGGATATATTCCTCAACCTTGACCCGATCCTGATAGAACTCCGGCTTGTGCCCGCCCAAGGTTTCGAGAGCCTCATAAAACGCCAGCCGCCGCCAGGAGCCGCCCAGATCGATGGCCTTGCCCTGATAGGTGACGCTGGTGCTGCCGTTGACCTCGCGGGCCACATGCGCGACAAGCCGTTCCGTCAGGCTCATGAGGTCGTGAAACGTCGCGTAGGCCCAGTAGAATTCGCACATGGTGAATTCGGGATTGTGCCGGACGGAAATGCCCTCGTTGCGAAAACTGCGGTTGATTTCAAAAACTTTTTCAAAGCCGCCCACCAACAGGCGCTTGAGGTACAGTTCGGGCGCGACACGCATATACAACTGCATGTCCAGAGCGTTGTGGTGGGTGGTGAAGGGCCGGGCCGTTGCGCCGCCGGCAATGGGCTGGAGCATGGGCGTTTCGACTTCGGCAAAGCCGTGATCTTCAAGAAAATTGCGAAATTCGCGGATGATGCGGCTGCGCTTGCGGAAAATTTCACGCACCCGGGCGGTGACGATCAGGTCCACATACCGCTGGCGGTAGCGCAGTTCGACGTTGGTCAGGCCTTTGTGTTTTTCCGGCAGGGCGCGGAAGGACTTGGTCAAGAGCAGCACGGCGGAGCAGGCGATGGTCAGTTCGTCGGTCTTGGTGCGGAACAATTTACCGACCACGCCGACAATGTCGCCCACGTCAAACTTGCGAAAAGCCTTGAAGCTCTCTTCGCCCATCAGTTCATGCGAAGCGTAGCACTGGATGCGGCCGCTTCTGTCCATGAGATGAAAAAACACCACCTTGCCGAACGATCGGCTGGAAACGATGCGCCCGGCACAGCGGAAAACTTCGTCGCTCTCCTCCAGTTCAGCCGCCGAGTGCCCTTCGTAAGAGGCGCGGATCGTGCCGGCATCGTGTTCCTTGATAAACCCGTCGGGATGAAGCTGCACGCCGGCATCAAGCAGTTCGCACGATTTGACCACGCAGTTCTTGACCACCTCGTTCAATTCATCACGGGCGGCCAAGCTTTGCAGCATGGGCATGAAGTAATCGGCGTGCGGCGATTTGGTAGCCAGCTTGATCGGTTTGACCGATCTGGCCGGCTTCTTTTCCTGGTCGCTCAAGGAAATTTCTCCGTCCCTGTGGGATGCAGCCTGAATGCGTGATTGACTTTTGAGGCCTATGCCAATTGCCCGCAAGCGTCAAGCCCCGGTGGACGATATGTAAAGCGGGCCGGCTTTTTTCGCACCCCGCACTTTCCCCTTGACCTTGTGAAAGGCTTGCAGTAGTGTCCGCCTCGGGTCTTCCCCGGTAGCTCAATCGGCAGAGCGGGTGGCTGTTAACCACTAGGTTCGCGGTTCAAGTCCGTGCCGGGGAGCCAGAAATTCAAGGTGTTATCCTCTTCATAGGGATAACGCCTTTTTCTTTGCCGCTATCATCCCGCTATCAAAAACGCTCATTTTATTTATTTCAAATTTTTTTCTCGATCCACGGCTGCCGCCAACCGTTGCTGATGCGCAAGAGGCAGCACCGCAGGCCTTTCTCGACGTACATCTCATTGAGCAGAGTCTGTTTTGCCGGATGCCGCAGGACGTGTTTTTCTTTATCGGAAACCGGCGCATTTCAGGAAAAGACGTGCTGCAAAGGCTTTGTCGGGATCTGTCTTCGTTTGAAGTCCCTTGGGGGGTACTCATGCTGAACTACTCTTCATCCTCGCAAAGCTGTTCCCACTGCACATCCAAGGCAACAGCCAGACGATGCACAGTTGTAGCTCGAAGATTTGCGTCCTTGCCCTCCATCTGCGCGTATGCCGGGCGACTGATGCCCATGCGCTCCGGGCATTGTCCTCAATGGTGTTCTGAGTTTTGGATATGTCGCCTGCGACCAGGACGTTGGCTCTACTTTCGTCATGGGCTTCACCCATGTTGTCGAGATGGCCGCCAGTTCCGGGTAAACTTGAGCAATCTGTGGTGGGCATTGATAGGCTTGCTTTTAATCTGAAAGGAATGGTACAATCGCAAACAAGGAACCGTGCTTTTGTGGCAATTTTGTTGACATGGTGGATTTCAACTATCTATTTGTAACTAACTATCTTCCGTTTCTGAATCAACAGGGAAAGACCGTGCCTGCTCATCCTACACCCACCCTGGACATAACCATCTCCGGTATTCGACTTATCAATCCCTTTCTTCTTGCTTCAGCTCCGCCCACCGCCAACGTTGAGAGCATACGAAAAGCATTTTCCCTTGGATGGGCGGGGGCAGTTCTCAAGACGATTAACCCTAGCCCGGAAAGTATCCGCGACTCTTCACCCCGTTTCGTAGCGCTTCGCGCAAATAAGGGAAAGATCATCGGCTTCGAAAACATTGAACTTCTCAGCCGCAAGCCTCTTGCTTACTGGAAAACGACAATCTGTGATCTCAAACATGAATACCCCGATCGGGCTGTCATCGCTAGTATAATGGCTCCAGTTTCGCGTGCGGCTTGGCAAGACTTGGCACAGGAACTACAAGACACTCCCATCGATGCCTTCGAACTCAATTTTTCCTGCCCGCACGGCATGCCAGAGCGCGGCATGGGCATGGCAATCGGAACTGATTCAAAACTTTCCGCCAACATTACCAAATGGGTGAAGACCGTATCGCGTGTCCCCGTCTTTGTTAAACTGTCCCCGAACGTCACCGATATCGCGGCCATCGCTAGTGCGGTAAAAATGGCTGGTGCCGATGGTCTCGCCGCCATCAATACGGTTCAGTGCATGATGGGAGTTGATCTCAACACTCTCTCACCCCTCCCGTCAGTAGATGGGCGCACCACCTTCGGAGGCTATTCTGGTCGGGCGGTGAAACCGATTGGCCTTCGCTGCGTGGCCCAATGCAAAAAGGCGACTGGCCTGCCGATCTTTGCTATGGGTGGCATTTCGACTTGGCATGATGCGGCAGAATACCTTGCTGTGGGAGGTGACGCCGTGCAGGTTTGCACGGAAGTGATGCTCAACGGATACGCGATTATTCACGACTTTTTGGCAGGACTACGGAATTATCTTGTCGAAAAAGGCTTCACCTCAGCAGACCCCTTACGCGGAGCGGCTTTAGAAAAAATAGTCACTCACCAGGAAATAGCTGGCGGCACAAGAAGGATGCCCTCTCTTGCCGACGACGTTTGCAGTGATTGCGGTAAATGTGCAGTCATCTGCGCCGAATCTGGCTATCAGGCGATTCAACGTAATGTAAAGGGAAGATGGAGTATTGCCCCCGATATCTGCGACGGTTGCGGTTTATGCGTTTTGGTATGTCCGACGGAAGCCTTATCCTTGTAAGAACATCCCATTATAGTTTGGTACGTTCGTCCCGACCAAAACCCTCAACTCTGGGGAAAGTCGTGCATGGGCGTATATCGTCCTGTATCCCGGCACGGCGCCACAGTGCTTCTTTGCAGTCAAATCCTCAGACTGTGCATACATCATGCCATATCTTGACAAATCATGATAGAGAGCATAGCGTGCATGCAAGGAGAGCGCTATGACTCTGACCGCGACAACGGATAAGAAGGTCAAATTCGCCACGCAGCTTGCCCCGGATGTGTTGCATGCCTTGCGGCGGATGGCCGCTGATGAAGGCAGGCATCTGCAAACCATTTTGGATGAAGCCTTGCGGGAATACATTGAAAACAAGCAGGCGGGCACTCCCCGCAAGCATGTCCTGGCCGCCCTGCAAGCGAGCACGGCGGCATACGACAGCTTATATGAAGCGCTCGCCCGATGACGCGGGACTATCTGACCACGGCCGACATCCTGGCTCTACACGCCATACTCCTCAAACGCTACGGCGGCGCTGACGGTATCCGTGACCCCGGCGCGTTGGAGGCGGCGGTGTTTCGCCCCCAGTCCAGCTATTATACCGATGTGGCGCAAGAGGCCTGCGCCCTTCTGGAAAGCCTGCTCATCAACCATCCTTTTGTGGACGGCAACAAACGGACGGCCTTTGCGGCTTGTGACGTATTCTTGCGCATCAACGGCCTGCGTATCGCAGCAGGCTGGAAACAGCTTCATGCACTGATGTCGCGCTGGATCGCCCTCGCGCCGGACGAGCGCTTTAAGGCGATGGAAGAGGAACTGCGCCCTTTGCTCATGGAAGCGTAGCCTGGATTCTGTGGGCAGAAGGCGAGGATTTATGCGCTGCCGCGACTCCAACGTCCAATGCGCCCCCACAAGAAAGGGGGTTGCCGTTTTACAGCAACCCCCTGCCCTGCGGCTCACAGCCACATCCGCCATCTTTATTGATTTTAGCGGGATGTCAGGCTTTCTTCACCCATCCCATCGGCTTGCCGAGAGGCAGGACCGGGCGGCCAAAAAAATTATTCAGAAAAAATGCGCCGGCAGCATAGAAACCAAGCAGGGAAATCATGAGTTCCGACCATCCGGCTATAGGGCCGAAGAAGCCCGGATTGACATCAAGCAGTTGCAGCCCAAGCGAAGCGAGAAGGGTGAGAATCAGCACCATGATCACGCCGAAAACCTTGTTTGCCTCGAAAGCGGCTATGGTGATGAAAACGCAGAAGAAAAAATAGCCGAAGCAGGCAAATCCGAATTGCGGCTTCATAGTGACGGCGGCAGCCTTGGCGGCTTCACCGAAAAGGCCGCTTGAAAAGCCCCATATCATTGCAACGGCCATCCAAAAAAGGCCGAAAGCGCCCAATACGATTGCCCCGAAATAACTGTTGCGCTTGAAATCAATGGCCGCAGCCCACAATTGGGCAAAGGACCCAAGGCAAAGCGCCCACGGTATCAGATAGACGGACCCTTCCGTCCAGCCCAACTTATTGGACGCAGCGACGAACGTGACCATGGAGAGGCCGAATACGCCCAATGCGGTTGGGTCTGCCGAAACAATTTTTACTTCTTGAGCTTGAGACACGTTGAGTCCTCCGTTGTGTTTTTGGAATACGCTGTATTCCGTTTTACTTTTTCAGAATTGCCGCCAAATCCGCATCGGCAGAGCTGATGGGCTTTATGTCGAAGTTCGTCACAAGGTGATGCAGCACGTTCGGAGAAATGAACGCGGGGAGCGACGGCCCCAGCCGGATATTTTTGATGCCGAGGTACAAGAGCGAAAGCAGGATGCTGACCGCCTTCTGCTCATACCACGACACCACAAGCGTCAGGGGCAGGCCGTTCACGCCGCAGTTGAACGCCGCCGCAAGCGCGAGCGCTACTTTGATCGCGCTGTACGCATCGTTGCACTGCCCCATATCCAAAATTCTCGGAATCCCGCCTATCGTGCCGAGTTCGAGATCATTGAAACGAAACTTCCCGCAGGCGAGTGTGAGGATAAGCGTATCGTCCGGAGTCTGCTTCACGAAATCCGTGAAGTAGTTGCGCCCCGGTTTCGCGCCGTCACAACCGCCGACGAGAAAGAAATGCTTGATCGCTCCGGATTTTACCGCATCAATGACCGTATCGGCAAGCGACAGCACGGCGTTGTGCCCGAAGCCCGTCGTGAATGTGCCGCCGTTTTGCGCTTCCTTGTAACCGCCGAGAGCCAAGGCTTTATCGATGACGGGCGTAAAATCCTTGCCGGAGCCGATGTGCACAAGCCCCGGATAACCCACTGCGGCGGTCGTGAACACACGGTCGGCGTAACCCGCCTGCGGCGGCATGAGGCAGTTCGTGGTGAGCAGGAATGCGGCGGGAACCCCGTCGAACTCTTTCTGCTGATTCTGCCAGGCCGTGCCGAAATTGCCTTTCAGATGCGCGTATCGTTTCAATTCGGGATAGGCGTGAGCGGGCAGCATTTCGCCATGCGTATAGACGGCAACACTTTTGCCCTCGGTCTGCTCAAGAAGGCGTTGCAAATCACGCAGATCGTGCCCGCTGACAACAATGAACGCGCCCGGCTCGATTGTGCGGCTGACGGTCGTCGGCACGGGATTGCCGAAAGTTTCGGTGTTCGCCTTGTCAAGCAGTTCCAGTGCGGCCAGGTTTACCTTGCCGCACTCCATCACAAGCGGCAAAAGCTCGTTCAATCCATAGCCGTTCTCGCCGATTGCCGACAGCGCCTTGCGGACAAATGCCGTAATCTTCGTGACATCATAGTTGAGTTCGAGCGCATGGTAGGTGTATGCCGCCACGCCGCGCACGCCGAGCAGAAGCAGGGTTTTCAAACTGCGCGTATCCTCGTCGGCGTCATGCACCTTGCGCATAGCGTAGAACGGCTGACCGACTTTGGCGATCAGCTTTTTCAGCGCCGCGTCATCAAAGTTGACATTGGTCAGCGTGGCGAACAAGGCCTCCAGCAGCAACCTGTCCTCAATCGCCGCGCCTTGCTTCGCTGCCGTGATCAGCACGCCCGTCAATTCGTCCTGAAGCCGGGCCGTGTTTGCGGTTTTTCCACAAACTCCGGCATTTGTACAGGCTTTGCCGCCAGCCGTCTGCTCGCATTGCATGCAGAACATCTTGTCCATGCTCCATACTCCTCCTTGACTTTTTTTCAGGACATAGTATGTCTGGAGGCATAAATCGGTTGGATTTACAACAAAAATTATGAAGCCAAGAAAAAATTATTCAGCCTTGATCGCGTTCCAACTCTTCCAGGGTGTTGCGGAAGAAGAACTCGCCGCTCTTGTAAAATGCCTGGGGTGTACATTCAGGGCATACAAACATGGCGAAACCGTGTACCACGCGGGCGACTTCGTCCGCGAGATCGGCATTGTCGTGCGCGGCAGGATTCATATAGTCAAAGACGACGCCTGGGGCAACAGCAACATCATCGCGGAGATTTCGAGCGGCGAAATGTTTGCCGAAGCCGCGGTCTGCGGCGGTGTGGGCATCTTGCCTTTCACCGTGAGGGCGGCGGCTGATACGGAGGTCATGTTCATCGACTTCCAGCGGATCATCGCCACCTGCACCTCGGCCTGTGTTTTCCACACGCTGCTTATCCGCAATATGATAGGCGTGTTCGCGCGCAATACCATCATGCTCGTCGGCAAGATGGAGCATATGACCAAGCGCACAACCCGCGACAAGCTGCTTTCTTACCTGTCCGAACAGTCAAAACTCCACTGCAGCAACAACTTTGCGATCCCATTCGACAGGCAGGAACTCGCCGATTACCTCTCCGTCGAACGCAGCGCGTTGTCGGCGGAGATGTCAAGGCTCAAGGCGGGCGGAGTGATCAACTACCGGAAAAACTATTTCGAACTGTTGTCCCAATCCTGAAATCAAACGCGCATGGCATGCAGATCGGCCCCATGCCTTCGCATTTTACAGCCGGACCCTGGCGGTGGCCTCCAGCGCCTGCTCGAAATCGGCCTCGGTGTGGGCAAAGGACACCATGGCCGTTTCAAAAGCCGAGGGCGCCAGGTACACGCCCTGTTTGCGCATGCCCTTGTAAAACCGGGTGAACTGCCTGGTATCGCACTTCGTGACATCCTCAAAGTTGCGCACCGACTTGTTCGTGAAAAATACAGAGAACATTGAGGCATAATGCGGTACCTGGGCATCAACGCCCTTGGCCAGCAAAATGGCCTCCAACTGCTGGGCGAACTGGCTGACGCGGCTTTCCAGAGCCGGATAATCAGCCTGGCGCAGCAGCTTGAGCGTGGCAATGCCGGCGGCCATGGCCAGCGGATTGCCGGACAGCGTGCCGGCCTGGTAAATGCCGCCCTCGGGCGCCACATGGGTCATGTACCTGGCCTTGCCGCCAAAAGCCCCCACGGGCAAACCGCCGCCCACGATTTTGCCGCAGGTGGTCAAATCCGGCTGAATGCCCAACCGGGCCTGGGCGCCGCCGTAGGACACGCGAAAACCGGTGATGACCTCGTCGAAAATAAGCAGGCTGCCGTGCGTGTCGCACAGGTGGCGCAAACCCCTAAGGAAACCTTCGACCGGCAGCACCAGCCCCATGTTCGCGGCCACCGGCTCGACAATGACGGCCGCGATATCCTGGCCGTAGAGGTGAAACAGGTCTTTCACGGCCCCAAGATCGTTGTACGGGGCGAGCAGAGTCTCCTGCACCGTGGTCTCGGGTACGCCGGGCGTGCCGGGAATGGACAGGGTGGCCACGCCCGATCCGGCGCTGGCCAGAAAAGAATCGGCATGACCATGATAGCAGCCGACAAACTTGATCAGCTTCGTGCGGCCGGTCACGCCGCGCGCCAGGCGCAAGGCGCTCATGGTCGCTTCGGTGCCGGAATTGACCATGCGCACCATCTCCATGGACGGAAACGCGTCGACCACCAGCCTGGCCAGTTCCAGTTCGGCCGGGCAGGGCGCGCCGTAGCTCGTGCCCCGGCAGGCCGCGGCCACAACGGCGGCCGTGACTTCCGGGTGGGCGTGACCGAGGATCATGGGACCCCAGGATTGAACAAAATCAACCATCTCCTCGCCGTCCACAGTGGTCAGGCGTCCGCCCAGGGCCGAGGCAATGAACAAAGGCGTGCTGTCCACATTGCGGCTGGCCCGCACGGGGCTGTTCACGCCGCCGGGAATGAGTTTGCGGGCCGCATTGTACAGACGGCGCGAGTGCAATTCGGACATGGCGATCCTCCGGCAATCAGAAATAGGTCATGGATGTTTTCTTCAATTCCCTGAGACTCTCAAGCATGGCGTAGTCCGAAGGCAGACCGGCGGCGCGCAGTTCGGCCACGGCGGCCAGGCATTCCTCGCGACTGCGGCCGTGAATCATGGTGTACAGCGTGTAGGGCCAGTCCGCGGCCGGACTGGGCCGGAAGTAGCAGTGCGAAACGCGCCCATGCGCAGCCGCTGCGCGGCCCAAGGCGTCGGCGTCGGCCTCGGAGGCTCGCCAGACGACCATGACGTTTGCATTCCAGCCGGTTTTCTGGTGTTTGATGCTGGCTCCGAAACGCCGGATGGCGCCGTCCTCGCGCAGGCGCGCCAACAGATCCAGCACCTCGGCCTCGGACACGCCGGCCTGGGCCGCGATGTCGGCGAACGGCGTCGGACTGTCGGGCAGATCTCCCTGAACCGCGCGCAAAACGGCTTGTTCCTGTTCCGTAAAAATCACACATACCTCTGGGGATCTTGTCTGGTGGCGCGAACTGCGGCACTATACGTTTTTTCCATGCGCGCTTCAAGTCCGGATATGGCAATGAGGAACGGCACCATGACGACAGACCCGCATCCGGAACAAAAGCCCCCGCCGCCGTGCGCCGATCCCTCGGCGCCGTTCCGCGATCCCGTTCTGGGGCGAAGCCTCCTGGGCGGCCTGCGTGAACGCGCGGCGCGTCTGGCGCGGCGCTTGGGGCGGCCGGTGCGCTTCATGGAAGTCTGCGGCACGCACACCGTGCAGTTGTTCCGCAGCGGCCTGCGCGATCTGCTGCCGCCGGAACTGGCGCATGTATCCGGTCCCGGCTGCCCGGTGTGCGTAACGCCTGATCAGGAGCTTGCCGCTCTCCTTGCGCTGGCCGGGCAAGCGGATGTGATTCTGGCGAGTTTCGGCGATATGCTGCGGACGCCGGGACCGGATGGCCGCAGCCTGAAGCATGCGCGGGCGCAAGGCGCGGCGGTGGAGATCGTGTATTCGCCTTTGGACGCCCTGCGTTTGGCAACGAAACATCCCGGCAAGCTGATCGTGTTCGCGGCCGCTGGTTTTGAAACCACGGCCCCGTCCACGGCCGCGACCGTGATCGCGGCGCAGGCGCGCGGTGTGGACAATTTTCGCATACTCTGCTGCCACAAGACCGTGCCGCCCGCGATCCGCCTGTTGCTGGCGGATGGAGATCACGGGATCGACGCCCTCCTGCTGCCGGGACACGTCGCCACGGTCCTGGGCATGGAGCCGTTCGCCTTCATTCCGGAAACAGCGGGCCTGCCGGCGGCGGTGGCCGGTTTTGAACCCATTGATCTGATCGCGGCTCTGGAACTGTTGCTGGACATGCTGCACGAAAAACAGCCCCGCCTGGTCAATGCTTACAGCCGGGCCGTGGCTGCGCACGGCAACAGCCGGGCGCGGGAGATGATGATGCGGGTGTTCGAGCCGGCGGATGCAATCTGGCGCGGCCTGGGGCTGATTCCCGGCGGCGGTCTGCGCCTGCGGGATGAATATGCGGCCTTTGACGCCGCGACCAGTCTGGGCCTGGATCTGTCGGCAACCCGTCCGGCAGCCGGACCTGCCGCCGGATGCCGTTGCGGCGAAGTGCTGCGCGGCCGCATCCTGCCGCCGGAATGCCCGTTGTTCGGCACGATCTGCACCCCGGCCAGCCCGGTGGGGCCGTGCATGGTCTCAAACGAAGGCGGCTGCGCGGCCTGGCACGCCTATGGCCGAAACTGAACCTCCAAAACATTTTTGAGTTTGAGGCGCTGCTACAGCGTCAGCGTGTCCACCGGCAGCTTGATCACCATCTTGCGTACCGGAGCGGGCGCATCGGCCACGGCCATGGACGGCATGTGCGCGTCCCAGGGCAGCAGCAGGGCAAAGATGCCGGGCACGAGCCGGACAGGGGAAAGGCGGCTTGCATCATCGAAAAAACCGAGATCCCGGTCCTGGTCGAAAGCCTCGGCCACGGTCATGACGTGCAGGGGCAGATTGTACACGTCTTCTTCCCCTTTCAGGACAATCTGCACGTCGGCCATGCGGCGGTGGCATTCGTAGCGGCCCTGGCCCCAGGGACGGGTCGTGTACTCCGAAATCCGGATGCCGCAGCCGGCCACCTGGTATTCACCGGGTTCGGCATCCGTATGGGCCACGGCCCAGTCCATGATTTCGCGCCAGACAGGGCCAAAATCGTAGCGTTTCCAGTCCTGCAGGGATTCAACGAGCATGATGTCCTCCTTATTCAAGGACTGGGTCACGCGCTCAAAATCTCTTCCAGCGCAACGAGGAACATTTCGAGATCGGCCTCGGCGATGACAAGCGGCGGCAACAGGCGCAACACCGTATCCTGGGTCAGATTGAGCACGAAACCGCGCTGCATCAGTTCTTCCCACACCGGCTTGCCGGGCACGGCCAGTTCGATGCCAAGCATCAGGCCGCAGCCCCGGATTTCGGCGATCTTGCCGGGCTGCCGGGCTGCCAGGGCGCGCAATTTTTCCAAAAAGCGATCACCAAGCTCGGCCGTATGTTCCACGATCCGGTCACGCTCCATGATCTCCAGAACTTTGGCGCCGATGGCCGCGATCAGGGCGCCGCCGCCGAAGGTGGTGGCATGGCTGCCCACCGCGAAACCCCTGGCCGCTTCGCTTGAGGCCATCATGGCGCCGAGGGGCAGACCGTTGGCCATGGCCTTGGCTGCGGTGATAATATCCGGTTCAATGCCCATGTGCTGAAAAGCCCAGTATTTTCCTGTACGGCCCATGCCGGACTGCACTTCGTCACAAATCAGCAGGATGCCGTGCTTGCGGCACAGAGCTTCAACGCCTTGGGCGCAGGCCGGGGACATGGGCCGGATGCCGCCTTCGCCCTGAATGGCCTCCATGAGAACAGCGGCGGTCCGGGGTGTGATGGCCGCTTCCAGAGCCGCCAGATCGCCCCATGGCGCCTTGACGAAGCCATCCGGAATAGGCGCAAAGCCGTCCGTAAAACGCTCCTGCCCGGTGGCGGCCACCGTGGCCAGGGTCCGGCCGTGAAAAGCGCCGCTGAAGGTGACGATCTCGCCCGCTTCGCGCTGCTTCACCCGCTGCATGTAGCGCCGGGCCAGCTTGATGCCGGCTTCGTTGGCTTCGGCCCCGGAATTGCAGAAAAAAACCTTGTCCAGATGGTTGGTGGCCAAGAGGCGCTCGGCCAGTTCGAGTTGCTCTTCCTGGTAGAAAAGGTTGCTGACGTGAATCAGCTTGCGGGCCTGACGCTCGACAAGCTGGGCCAGTTCTTCGTTGCAGTGCCCGAGGTTGGCCACGGCAATGCCGCCGAGCAGATCGATGTATTCACGGCCGTCGATATCGGTGAGCCGGGCGCCCCTGGCCTCCACGACCGACAGGGGATAGCGTCCGTAAGTCCGGCACAAAAGCCGCTCTTCCCGCGCTTTCAGGGCGTCAAACCGTTCGCTCATGGCGCTGCCTCCTTGCCGAAAATGGGTATGCCCCAAGCAACATGGGCTTTTTTTTTCAACATGTCAAAAAGCATCCACAGATCATGCGCCGGTATGCCCGAAACCGCCGGCGCCGCGTTCGGTGGCGCCGAGTTCGGCCGCTTCTTCCAGACGCACCCGGAACACGGGCTGGAACACGAGTTGGGCAATGCGATCGCCCCGGCGGACAATGCGCGGCTCCGGGGAAGTATTGAGCAGCATCACGACAATTTCACCCCGGTAATCGGGATCGATCACGCCCGTGCCCTGGGCCACGGTCAAACCCTGAACAGCGCCCAGACCGCTGCGCGAGTAAACAAAACCGGCCATATCCGGAACGCTGGGTTCCACAGCCAGGCCCGACGGCACCGCCAGGCGGCCGCCGGGAGGCACAACGGCCTCGTCTTCGGCGAGGCACGCCCGCAGGTCAATGCCCACGGAGCCGGACGTGGCGCAGGCCGGCGGCTGCACATACACGGAACGGGCCTCGCCCAGATAGCAAAAACGAACCAGAGGCGCATCGGACATTGTCGGCTTCCTCAAACGCAGGCGGAACACCCGGTCCGCTCAAGACGCGCGTCAAAATCGAACTCACGGCAGGTGATGACGCAACGGGCATGGTTGAACACCAGTTCGTGCCGGAGCGCAGGTTTGCTCATGCCGGACGCATCAGGCACGGACAATTCGTCGGCCAGCCAGGATCGCCGGGCAAATTCCAAAGCCCGGACCGGCATCGCATGCCCCACCCGTTCCAGATAGTCTCCGTAGGCCGAACTGTCGAACTCAAGGCCATACGGAATGTTGCGGATGACGATGGCTTCCATTGACATCTTCCTCAGGTGTTTGATTTTTTTGAAACTCTATCGTGATCCGCGCCAAAACGCAATCACGCCCGGGCGCAGGCAGCGCCACAGTTGACAGAGCGCGCGGCATCAGGCAGCACTCGGCCATGAGCATCCATTCGCTTGCTGTTGTCGGCGGCGGTCTGGCCGGGTGCGAATGCGCCCTGGTTCTGGCCCGTTCCGGCCTCTCTGTGACCGTGTATGAACAAAAGCCGCACCGCCTGTCTCCGGCGCATACCGGCCCGTTGCTGGCGGAACTGGTCTGCTCCAACTCCCTGCGTTCGGATGAACCGCAGTCCGCCGTGGGCCTGCTCAAGCAGGAGATGCGCGATCTCGGCAGTTTCTTCCTGCGTGCCGCGGATGCGACCCGTGTGCCGGCCGGCAAAGCCCTGGCCGTGGATCGGGAAGCCTTTGCCGCAACCATGACCCGGACTGTGGAGAATGAGCCGCGCATCACCCTGATCCGCCAGCCCGTGGACAGCCTGGACGATCCCCGCCTGGATGCTTTCGACCGCATCGTGGTCGCGGCCGGTCCCTTGGCCGGCGAAGCCCTGACCGCCGATCTCACTCGCCTCCTCGGTGAAGATCAACTGTATTTTTACGACGCCATCGCGCCCATCGTCAGCGGCGAATCCGTGGACCAGCGCGTTGCATTCCGGGGATCGCGCTACCATGAGCCGGGCGACGGCGACTACCTCAACTGCCCCATGACCAAAGAAGCATACCAAGCCTTCCACCAGGCTCTGCTGGCGGCGGACAAGGTCGCGCCGCGCGCGTTCGAGCGGGAACGGCATTTTGAGGGTTGTATGCCCATTGAAACCCTGGCCGAACGCGGAGAACGCACCCTGGCCTTCGGGCCGCTCAAGCCTGTGGGTTTTATTGACCCGCGCACAGGATGCCGTCCCTATGCCCTGCTGCAACTGCGCCCGGAAAACCTCAACCGCTCCATGTTCAACCTGGTCGGCTGCCAGACCAAGCTGACCTATCCGGCGCAAGAAGCCGTATTCCGCCTGGTCCCCGGCCTGGAACGCGCGATCTTTGTCCGGCACGGCAGCATGCACCGCAACACTTACGTCAATGCCCCGAAAGCGCTGGACGCCCGCCTGGCCCTGGCCGGACACCCGCGTATCCACCTGGCCGGGCAGATTACCGGGGTGGAAGGCTATGTGGAATCGGCGGCCTGCGGCCTGTGGCTCGGCCTCTCGCTGGCGGCCGAGGCGCGGGGCGCCGCGCTTGCCCCGCCGCCGCCGACCACGGCCATGGGCGCCCTGCTCGCGCATTTGCGCACGCCGGCCAAGTTTTTCCAGCCGTCCAACGTCAACTTCGGCCTCATGCCCGAACCTGAGGGACGCCTGCGCAAACACGCGCGCAAATTGGCATACGCCGAACGCGCCAAAACGGACTTCGCGGCTTGGATGCGCACAAACGCTCTTGCCATAGGCAGCCTGATCCCATAAAAGCATGGAAGCATCCATGATAACTCAGAGAGGATCAAGGAGTATGCTATGGCAAGCACTCAGGATCTGATCCAGCAAGCTGCGCAACTGGCCTTTGCCTACGAACGTGATTATGGCGGCTGCGCCCAGTGCGTGCTGGCTGCGATCCGGAACAGCGCCGGCGGCATTTCGGATGATGTCTTCCTGGCCGCCACCGGACTGGCCGGCGGCGTGGGTCTGCACGGCCGGGCCTGCGGCGCCCTGACCGGCGGCACCATGGCCATCAGCTCGTACTGCGGCCGGGATTACGCCCACTTCAACGATCCGGAAGGCCGACGCTTTATTACCTTACGCTTATGCGGCAAACTGGTGGACAAATTCGGGCGGGAATTCGGCAGCCCGGACTGCTTCGACATCCAGCTCAAGCTCATGGGCCGATGGTTCAACCTGGCTGACCCCATAGAAAAGGCCGCCTTTCTTTCCGCCGGCGGCCACGAAGACAAGTGCACCGCGGTCTGCGCCAAGGCCGCGCAATGGGTACTGGAAATTCTCGATGAGGAAGGATTGTTGAAAAATCATTCCCATGCCGGATAACAATCCGGGCTACAGTAAAAAATTCTTTTCCGCCGCTTGTATTTTTTGCATCATGGGGCTATGGTTCTGTACTTTCTTGTTGTTTATGCACACGCAACAACGCGCTCCATCGCGCTATTTCCAAGCCCGCGTGATTTTTGGCGCACCCTTTCCCTACTACCCGGCTCGGACAGAGCCTTGAAAATTCTATGCCCCTGCAGGAAAAAGGCATGACGCACAACCCTACCGAACAGACGATGGAAGCGCACGAGCGTCGCGCCAGAATGGTCGATGCCTTGAACCATTCGCTTGCAATATTTGCCTCCCATAGCGAAAAAGAATTCGGCGACGTTATGGCCAACGGACTGCGGCCATGGGCGAAGGCGATGAATGTGAACCGCATCGTTATTTACCGTCTTATAGAAGCGGACGAAAAAAGACGCTTGCGGCAAATATATCGCTGGGATGCTGCACAAGGCGGACTGACGGATGAAAGTGTCTCCATATTGCCCGATATTCCGATGGTGACAAAGTGGATGGACATCGTCATGCAGGACGTTTGCATCAACAAACAACTCTGCGACATGTCCGAGGATGAAGTCGCCTTTATGGACACATTCGGCATCAAGTCAATTTTGGCGGTGCCTGTTTTCATGCACGACGATTTTTGGGGTTGCATCGTTTTTCAGGATCATGTCAACGAACGCCACTTTGCCGAAGATTGCATGGACCTGGTCCGGTCGGCCGCGCGCCTGTGCGTCTACGCCATTGTACGGGAGGAAACGGTGCTCCATGCCGACGGCGTCCTCAAAACGCTCAAGCACAGTAAAAACATGACGGACACCTTGAGCAAGATGGCCATCGCATTCCTCTCGCAGAGCGAAAAATCCTTTGAAGACATGATGACGATGGGCGCGGGCCTGATTGTTGACACGATTCATATAGACAGGCTCTCTATTTGGCGTAACTTCACGACGCCTGACGGTTTGCACGCATCGCGGATTTATTGTTGGGACAGAGAACTGGGCGCCGCCGCCACGCCGGCCGCGGGGACCGAAGATGGCGCCCATGTCCGGCTTGCGCCGCAATGGGAGAAAATTTTTGCGGGCGGCGAATCGTTCAACGGCCCCATACGCGCCTTGCCCGAAGCCGCTTTGCTGCAATCGCTCGGCACGGTTTCGGCATTTGTCGCGCCGCTGCTTATCGAGCATGCCTTTTGGGGATTCGCGCTGTATGAGGATCGCCATACCGAGCGATACTTTGACCCCGACAGCACCGACATGATGCGCTCGGCGGCGTTTTTGTTCGCGAATGCCGCCATAAGCGCCGAAATGGAACACGAGATCGCCGATAAGAACGAACTCAACCGAGCAATGTTCAATGCGGCGCCCATCGGTTTGACCGTATTCGACGATAATCTTCAACTTACAGATTGCAATGAAACTATTTTAAATATGTACGGAGGCATCACAGAACAATATTATCTTGACAATTTTTTTAATCTGTCTCCAGAATATCAACCTGATGGATCAAAATCAAGTGATAAAGTGCGTGAAATTATAAGGCATGCACTGAAAGGTGAAAAAAAAGTAATGGAATGGACGCAGCGTTCACCTTCTGGAGAACTTATACCTTGTGAACTTACATTAACACGCACAAAATATAGAGGAAAATATTTTGTATTAAGTTATATATACGACTTACGGCACATTAAAAGCATGGAAAAAAATATACAGAGACTCGAATTAGAAGTTGATAAAATTTATTATGATGCACTGACAGGAATTTATAACAGAAGATATTTTGATGAAAACTTGAAGAGCATTATGAAATCCATGTCCCGTTCAGGATCAAGATTGAGCTTGATGATGATCGATATAGATTATTTCAAAAAATATAACGACACATACGGTCATAGTGCCGGCGACAAATGTCTTAAAACCATCGCTCAGGTACTCTCGCAAAGCATCATGCGAGCCGGTGATTTTATCGCCCGGTATGGCGGCGAAGAATTTGCTGTTGTTCTGCCGAATGTTGATGAGAACGGCGCGTGTATGGTCGCGGAAAAATTGCTTGAAAACATACGAAATTGTAAGATCCCGCATGAAAAAAGTGATGTGGCGAGCTGCGTTACAATCTCCATCGGAATCACATCCGGTCCGGTGCAACACAGACACAGAGAAGATGATTATATAAAACGGGCTGACGAAATGTTGTATAAATCAAAACAGAATGGACGCAACAGATACAACTTTGCGAATCTTTAGGGCATATTAATTCTTTCGGCTCGCAACCCCATCAAGCAGGTATTCCTGGAGCTTGCGGCGCTCGGTCGCCGCCTGTTCCGCAGTCCAGACCTGAAGCCCCTTCCCGGTCTTGAAGCCCAACGCGCCGTTCGCGTTGCCGTCCCGCAACAAGCGGGAAGGCGCGGTATCCCGGCACAAGTGCGGCAACAGATAGGTTTCGATGGCCAAAACGAGATCGAGGCCGACCATGTCGATGTTTGCCATGGGGCCGAGAACCGGCAGGCGCAAGCCGAAGCCCTGGCGGATGGCGTCATCCACCGTGGCCGGATCGGCGATGCCCTGTTCCACAATGTATAAGGCCTCGCGCCACAAAGCGTGCAGCATGCGGTTGCCGATAAAACCCGGCACATCCTTGCGGCAGTGGATGGGGCGCTTGCCCACCCGGCGCAGGATATCCATGCAGAAGTCCACGCTTGCGGGCGCGGTGTGCTCGGTCTGCACCACTTCCACCAGGGGCACGATATGCGGAGGGTTCCAGAAATGCGTGCCCGCGATGCGCGCCCGGTGCTTGGCGCGCGAGCCGATTTCCGTGATGCTCATGACCGAGGTGTTGCTGGCCAGCACGGTCTCCGGCGGGCAAACGGCGTCGAGTTTCTGAAAAATATCCTGCTTGACGGGCATGTTTTCGATCACGGCCTCGATGACGAAATCCGCCCCCCGGGCAGCTTCTTCCAGCACGGTGGTCGTGCGGATGAGACCGGGCACGGCCCCGGCGGCCGCTTCCGTGGCGATGCCGCGACTGGTCATCAGCTCCAGATTGGCCTTGATATGGTCGACAGCCGTGTCCAGCAACTGCTGGTTCAGATCGTACAGGGCCACACTGTGCCCGTGCAGGGCGAAAAGCTGGGCCAGCCCGTGCCCCATCAATCCCGCGCCGATGATGCCGATGTGTTCCTTGCGCATGCCCGCCTCCGGAAGTGAATAGGCGAAAATCCTATTGTAATGTACACGCTTTCTGTGTCGCCCACAAGATGTTCTCCCTTGCTCAAACGCCCCGGTGCTGGCACAATGCGCCCAACACCGCTCACACGGGGGCCGCAATGAAACACTCGCTCGGGCCGATCACCCTGCTCTACCCCATGCCCGCCTTGCTGATTGGCACATACGACGCCCACGGCAAAGCCAACGTCATGACCGCCGCCTGGGGCGGCATCTGCTGCTCCGCGCCGCCGTGCGTGGCCGTGTCCGTCCGGCCGGAGCGCCACACATGCCAGGCCATACCGGCGCGCCGGGCCTTCACGGTCAGCATCGCTCCCTGTCGCCTGGCGGCGGAAGCGGATTATGCGGGCATCGTGTCGGGGGCGAATGTGAACAAGTTCGCCGTCACCGGCCTCACGGCCGCACGTTCGCTCCTGGTGGACGCGCCTTATGTGGAAGAATGCCCGGTGGTGCTGGAATGCGAACTGTTCCGCACGCTCGAACTCGGCAGCCACACGCAGTTTGTAGGCCGGATTCTGGATGTCAAGGTCGATGAGGACTGCCTGACCCCTGACGGCAAGCCGGATATCGCCCGGATCGATCCCCTGGCGTTCGACGCCGGACAGCGCGCTTACCACAGCCTGGGCGCATTCGTGGGGCAAGCGTTTTCCATCGGCAAACGATGCGAACAGCCCTAACGTAAGGAGAAGTCATGCGTTTCACCTTTGCGCACAACAACATCAATGTGTTGAACCTGGATTCGAGCCTGGCCTTTTATCAAAAGGCTCTGGGGCTGGTGGAAACCGAACGGCTGGAAATGCCCGGTTTCACCTTGATCTACCTCGGAGACCAGGTCAGCCCGCACCTTTTGGAACTGACCTGGCTGCACGACCGCAAAACGCCCTACGATCTGGGCGACAACGAAATGCATCTGGCATTTTTTGTGGACGACATGGAGGCGGCCCACGCCCTGCACAAGGACATGGCTTGCATCAGCTTCGAAAACGAAGCCATGGGCCTGTATTTCATCTCCGACCCGGACGGCTACTGGATCGAAATCATGCGAGGGAAAGGCTGACGCATCGCAGAACCCTCCAAAGGATGCTTGCGCGATACGTTCCGGCGGCCATAAAAAACTTGCTAAGACCGAGGGGATGATCTATAAACTCCCGCACGGGATGTGGCTCAGTCTGGCTAGAGTGCAGCGTTCGGGACGCTGAGGCCGCGCGTTCGAATCGCGCCATCCCGACCATAAAAATCAAGGGATTATGGCTGAAAATCATAATCCCTTTTTGCATCAAAAAACATAACGATGTAAAATCGGAGACAGATCATGAACCGCCCACTTTTTATACAATGGCATGAACGCAATGATATTGGAATCAATCTCATTGATGAACAGCACAAAGGCATTGTTTCCATCATCAACTCATTTTATTACCTGATGGGTCTGAAAACAGGCAACAAATTACTTTATTCATGCATCAGCGACACAATGAAAAATTATTCAAGAATTCATTTCATCACAGAAGAGGGTTTTCTCGAAGCGGTGGGGTATAAGGATCTTGAAGAACATAAAAAACTGCACAGAGATCTCACCCAGGAAATAGATCGTATCGAATATCAAGGCATCAGAACCAATGACGCCAGACCCTTGCTGGAATTTCTGAAAAAATGGTGGATCGAACACATCAACGAGCAAGATCAGCTTTACGCGCAGTATCTGCGCACGCATGACCCGGTCGTGCGTCCGCGCCCGTAGGGCGATTTCACTTTGCAATTGCCCTGAAACGCCATAGAAGCCATCACGCGATCACCTTGTATAACAGGTTCTGGAGCCGCTTCGTTGCACATCGCTCCGGGAGAGAAGCATGGAACACGGCGAACACAACGCGGAAACAATGGAACACGGCGAGCGCAGCGTGGAAACAAACAGCGCAACGCCGGCGAAAACCGGCCCCATCCGAAAAATCTGGCGGGGAGATCATCCCCTGTGGCTGCATTTCTGGGTGCTGTATATCGGTGCCGGGCTGGGCATCATGATCTTCTGGTCCAACCTGGGAAAGGCGGTGGCCAAGCCGGATTCGCCGCTGCACAACCTCTCGGCCCGGCTGGGGCCGGCCCTCTGGCTGCTGATCGCCAGCCCGCTGTTCATGGCCTGCTGCCTGTACCTGCTGATTGCGCTGGTCGGCGCCTGGCGCAGCGCCAAACGCTATGAAGGCTGGAGAATCTGGCGCTGGCTGGCCTGGAGCGGCGTGATTTTCGGGGCGTATCAGCTCACATCCATAGTGCTTCTGGTGCTGGATTCCATCCTGGCCTGACAAGCCGCCGGTCCGCAACTGCGGCGGCAGAACGAGGGACAAAGACGATCCCGGCCCGGTCATAGTGTTCTCGTGTACCTGCCGGCCAGAGCCTTGCACAACAGGCTGCCGGAGCGGATCTGATCGTAGCGGCTGCTCAGAAGGGCCAGCCGGGACGAGGCTTCGGTGTTCATGGCCTGCAGCAGGTCGGACAATTCGCCGGCGCCCAGATCCCACCGCTGCCGGTGGTATGCGGTGATTTGCTGATCGTAGCGGTATTTTTCGTCCGTATTGGCTACCGCGATCCCGGCCTGAGCGTGGGCAAAGCGGGCCGCGTCCACTTCGTTCAGGGCCGAGGCGACGGATCGGATGAAATCCAACCGGACCGCGTCAAAATCCGCTTCGGACAGTTTGACGTTCCAGTACACCCGGTTCCAATCCAGAAAAGGCAGGTTGATCCTGATGGAGCCGCCGAGCAGGGGCACATCAAAAGCCGTGCGGAAGTGATTGGAGGAAGAACTGAGCGTAGCGCCGAGAGTCACGCTGGGGTACCAGGATTTCTCCATGGCGCTCAAATCCTTGAACGCGGCTTGCAGCCGGCGTTCGGCGGCGCGCAGATCGGGCCGGTTGCCAAGAACAGCCAGGGGCACATCCAGATCCATCTCGGGCATGCGGATATCCAAGAGGCTCGTGCAGCGGATGTCCGGCTGCTGGTCGGGCGTCAGGTTGAGAAGATCGCGCAGGGTCTGCCCGGCCGTATTCCTGCGGGTGCGCAGGTCAAGCAGATTGTTTTCGGCCGCCAGCAAGGACTGCCTGGCCTGGGCCGGTTCCACCGCGGCGGATTTGCCGCCGGCAAAACGGGCGGAAGCGATTGTGAGAATCCGGCGGTAATTGGCGATGGTAGCTTCCGTGACCTGGATGGCCTCGTCCAGATAGGACAGATTAAAGTACACATCGACCATGTTGTTGACAAGAGCCAGCCGGGTCGCCTCCAGATCTTGCGTTGTGGCCGCGTATTCCCATTCTCCGGCGCTGGCCCTGTCCGCCAGCCGGCGCCACAGATCCAGTTCGTAGCCGACACCCAGGCTGCCGCCCACGGAACGGTTGGAGGGGCTGCCGTCGTTGATCATTCTGGAGGCCGATCCGGACAGTTCCCCGGAAAACGCGGGCACGAGATCCGCGCCGATCAAGTTGGCCCGGTACAGGGCGCGGTTGACGCTGATCGCGCTTTTCGCGAGATCGATGTTGCCGGCCAGGGCCATTGCCACCAACTGGTTGAGAGGCGCGTCGTTATAGGCTTTCCACCAGTCCCGATCCAGCCTGTGGGTGTCCGTCTCCAAGGCCGGGGGCAGATGCTCGGCAAGCAGTTCGGGCCGGCGATCCGTGATGGAACAGGCCGTCAACAGACAGAGAAGGCAAAACGGCAGGGCGCGCGCAAGTCCGGACATGCTCAATCCCTTGCCAGAGCTTCAATCGGGTTGAGTTCCGAGGCGTTCCGAGCCGGCATGAATCCGAAAACCACGCCAATCAGCGTGGAACAGCCGAGCGCCACCAGGAACGAGGACAGCGAATAGGCCAGGGCAAAGCTCTGCACGAACAACGAAAACACAAAACCCACCACCCCGGACAGGGCGATGCCCGCCGCGCCGCCTGCCAGGCAGATCAAGACGGCCTCCAGCAGAAACTGCTCCAGAATGTTGTATTGTCGCGCGCCGATGGCCATGCGGATGCCGATTTCCCGGGTGCGTTCCGTCACCGACACCAGCATGATGTTCATGACGCCGATGCCGCCCACAATCAGCGAAATGAGCGCGATGGAGGAAATCAGCACGGTCATGGTGCCGGTGGTGCTCTCCACGGTCTGCTTGATGCTGTCGCTGTTGGAGGTGAAAAAGTCCTTCTTGCCGTGCTTGGCCGTCAGAAAGGTGGTCAGGTTCTTTTCCGCCACCTGCGAACTGACGTCATCGCTGACCTTGACCACAATGGAACTGATGTGGCTCTGACCCGTGATTTTGTGCATGACCGTGGTATACGGCGCCCACAGGTTGAGCGTGTCCGTGGGGCCGAACACCGTTTCCTGTTTTTTGGTCACGCCGATGATGCGCAAGGGCTGCCTGTTGAACACCAGCACTTGACCCACCGGATTTTCGCCGTCTGTAAACAGCTTGTTGCGGGTATTGGGATCGATCACCGCCACCGAGGCTCCCGTGCGCACGTCTTCAGCGTTGTACAGTCTGCCCAGATCGATCTTCAGACCTCTGACGTCAAAATACTGCGCGCCTGCTCCGTTGAGCTGGGCATTGACCGAAATGTTGCGGTACACAAGCACGCCCGAAGCCGAAACCTGTGGCGTGGAACTGTCGAGATACGACTGCCGGCCGAGCATGTCCGCGTCATGCACGGTCAGGGTCTTGACCCGGCCGGAGCGCATGTCGCCGTACCCTTCACCGGGATAGACGGTGATGGTGTTCGTGCCGATGGAGCTGATGTCGGACAGGATTTTTTCCTGCGACCCCCTGCCCAGAGCCACCACCGAAACCACGGCCGCGATGCCGATGATGATGCCCAGCATGGTCAGAAGCGATCGCATCTTGTGCGACAGGATGGCCTGGATCGACATGGTGAACGATTCGGTCAGGCGGGCCAAGGCCACATGCAGCCTGCCGCCTCGCGTAAAGGCTCTGTTCTCCCGCTCTCCCGGCGTCGGCGCCTGCCGGTTGTCGCTTGTGTCCGCGATGACCACGCCGTCCTTGAGTTCGATGCGGCGGCGGGCGTAGGAGGCGATCTGCCTGTCGTGCGTGACCAGGATGACGGTATGGCCGCGCCGGTTCAATTCTTCCAGAATGCCCATGACGTTTTCGCCGCTGGCCGAATCGAGAGCGCCGGTAGGCTCGTCCGCCAGGATGACTTCGCCGCCGTTCATCAGCGCACGGGCAATGCTGACCCGCTGCTGCTGCCCGCCGGACAGCTCGTTGGGCTTGCTGACGAACTTGTCCGGCAGACCGAGTTCGGTCATCAGTTGCCGCGCTCTCTCCGCGCGCTCGGCATGCGGAACCCCGGCGTACACGGCGGGCATGGCCACGTTGTCCAGGGCGCTCAAGCTGCCGATCAGGTTGTAGCGCTGAAAAATGAAACCGAAGGTCCGGCTGCGCAGATCCGCCAGTTCGGCCTTGTCCATGCCGCCCACTTCCGCGCCGTCGATCAGGTACGAACCGGACGTGGGCGTATCCAGGCAGCCCAGCATGTTCATCAGGGTGGATTTGCCGGACCCGGACTGTCCGACAATGGCCACAAATTCCCCCCGATCGATGCTGAGATCGATGTCCTTGAGCACGTGAAGCTCCGTGGGCGGCTGGCCGTACACCTTGTTGAGCTTGCGGATCGTGATGATGCTCATACGACGTTCCGTCAGAAACGCGGGCCGCGCAGGCGGGTATTGATCGCGCCCTTGATCTCGGTCTGACTCATCTGGGAGGAAATGACCTGTTCGCCTTCCGCAAGACCGGACACGACCTCCACATTCATGCTGTCCGAAATGCCGGTGACGATTTCCTTGCGCGTGACTTCGCCGCTTGCTTCGAGCACATCCACAAACTGCCTGCGGCCCCGTTTCTGCACGGCGACGCTCGGCACCAACAGCACATCCTTTGCCGCAGCGATGGTGATGGTGCTCTGGGTAGTCATGCCGATGCGCAGCTTGCCCTCCGGGTTGGGCGCCACGAGCTTGCCGTAATAATACACGGCTGCGGCGCTGGAACCGGAGGATGCGGCGCCGCTCGTGCTCTTTTTGTACGATCCGTCCGTCAGGGTGGTCGGGCCGGGATCGATGGATTTGAGCACGGCGGTAAAGGAGCTGTCCGGCTCGGACAGAATGCCGTAGCTCACGTTCATGCCCGGTTTGACCTTGGTGATGTCGCCTTCGGAAATCTGGATGCTGATCTCCATCTGCTCAAGATCGGCAATCTGGACAATGGTGGGCGTGGTCTGGTTGGCGTTGACGGTCTGGCCGGCCTCCACCGGTACCGAAACCACAACCCCGTCCAGGGGCGAGACGATCTTGGCGTAATCCAGGTTGATCTGCGCGGTGCTGACCGCGATTTCAGCCTGGACGATGAGCGAATTGATCTCGTCGATCTCGGCGTCGGCCAGGGCCAGATTTCTTTCCGCTTCTTCCAGGTTCTGCTGGGAGGTGGCATCATTCCGTTTGAGGCCGCGCTCGCGCTCATAGCGGGCGCCGGCGATTTTTCTGGTGATGCGTTTGGCCGCAAGCTGGGCCTGGTACGTTTTGAGCCTGGCCTGGTTGGTCTTGAGTTCGTTTTCTTTCGTGGTGGAGTCGATGTCCGCGATCGCGTCGCCCTTGTTCACGGTCTGGCCGAGCTGCACGTACAGGCCGGTGATCTGGCCGCCCACCTGGGCGCCCACGTCCACCAACTGGATCGCGTTGATTTCGCCGACAGCGCTGACGGTTTGGGTGACATTGCCCCGCCGGACGGTTTCGGTCAAATAGCTGACCTTTTCTTCCCCGCGCGCAAAAAACCACCAGCCGCCGGCGCCGGCGGCCAGGATAAGCAAGAGAAGGACGGGCAGTTTGCGGAGTTGTTGCAGCACAACAGAATACCTCATGGAGTGGCGTGAATGTCGGCAGCGCGCTTGAATACCCCTATGCGATACCCAACCCACGCGGTATTGACATCACCTTCGCCTATCTTTCTATATCCTTTCGCGAACAAATCTTCTTCGGACATGTTCTCTCCCCACCAGAAAACACCTTTTCCTTCACGCATCTCTAAAAGCAGCAGATCGTAACCAGCAGAATCGATAGTATTTTTTACAGAAATGATACTATCAAATTTTCTCAGTGTCAATTCATCTTTATAAAAATAAAAATTTTGTGGGACCATGAATTCTTCCTGGCCAAATACTTCAACATGCTTGCCATGCCCTGCCAATATCTGGGCAAATGATCTGTGAGCATAAATTTTGTCATGTCTTAAAATTATAGCACTCCATTCATGCCAAGAATCTGAATAATCTCTTTTCATTCTACGAAACGATTTCTCAAAAAATGAAATCGTAGTTATCAATATTATAATCAATGATATTATAGAAACATATTTTATAATAATATTTTTATATGTATCTGAATATTGTAAAAATGCTAAAAACATAAAAGATATAAATGTATGTGCTGCATATATATTATTATTTCCACCATGTGATGAAAGCAATACGTAGTATAAAAAAAGAAAACAACATACATATGTAAGATAATTTTTTTTAATAAATAAGTGAAATGATCGTAATTTATTATATTGAAAATACTTATTAATATCAATTAAAAAACTAATAATAACAAATAACATGACAGAAAAAGTGAGAAAAATAATCTGATTTATCCTCGCAAGCGAAATTGTAATATTCATGCCAAGAAGTGTTACTGTTGTTGGAGAAAAAGTTGCTGTAATATTTGGATATATATTTTCCAATAAAAATATAAAACCATATGATTGCATGATAAAAAGCATAAACAAAAAAATCGTTCTCTTAAATCCAAAAGCTAACAAATGGTAGCCAAGAATTGCTATGGCAAATCCTACAAACATTTGTTTGGATGAAAATGCTACGGCACAGCAAGTAATGGCAATTATGAAACTGCGTTGCGAAAAATTGCAATAGTATGGATAGATACTGCCTAAAAAAGCAAAGAAAAAAGCCAGACAGCCCGGCTTTGATCCCATTTCATTTGAAAAATATGCGAGCATCACTCCCAGAACAACTGCCAGGGTTAGTGATTCCATAAAGCAATTCGGTATCTTTTTTCTGCATAGCATCACAAAAATGAACATTGTGGAAAAAACAAATCCCCAGTTGAGACCCCTTTGGACAAATGCTGCCTCCAGCAGAGAATCTGATGAAAGCAATAATGATGTAATCCAATAATATATTGGCCCATATCCTGTATAGTAATGGGGAAAATTTTCATAATAAGGGCTTTTCCCGTTCCTGAACATGATTGCAGCGATGTTTTCTGTTGCTTCTCTACAATGGCTAGGGAAGTCGTGAAATGTTGTTATATAAGCTCCTTGCGTGAGACGAAAAACCAAATAAGCTGTCATGCCAAGGGAGACAATTGTAAGCAATTTTATTCCAGAGACCATGACGAAGTTTTTATGTTCAGGATTCATTATTGCTCTCCGGATCAAAAAGATGTGTGTAGCAAAAAAGCTGAACACCCATACTACTGACCCTACTCCATGTGGTATATCAAATTTAAGTTAGTGGTTTCCGTTGGGTTATAGGGCTGATTATGTCCATCGTGTTCCTCAGGGATCATCCAGTTCAGGGAGCTATGCGGTCGGGACTGGTTATAATTATCTCTCCGCCTTTCAAGGCTGTCTCTAATCCCAGCCAGGGACAAATGCCTGATTTTCTAGTGATTTTTGCGAAAAATATCAGTATGTTTCACCCGCAGTGCTCTCAGGCAGCGACAACAACGATGCCTGCGCCGATGAGCAACGCGCCGAGCCAAAATCGCGCCCGCAGTCTTTCTCCGAAAAATACCAGCGCGCCGGTCGGCACAAGCACATAAACCAGCGCAGTGAGTGGTATGACCACAGTCAGGGGCAGGCGTCGAAGCATCCAGATCATGGCCAGCATGTTCGCTGCCATCAAAACGGCGCCTGCAATCACCCAAGGCCGGAAAAGAGATTGCAGAAAATGCCCCGCCTTGGTCAAATTCGCCCCCCGCTTGAGGCAGAGTTGGGCAGCGGCGCCCACGCAAGCGATTCCAACGAGCAACAGGCTGTCCAACAAAGTCAACATGTCGGCTCTTCCTGGTGTTCGGCTTCCGGCGGGCATACGCTGATGGACGTCAGGCACACGCCCGCAATGATGCAGCACATGCCCACAACATATTTTGCAGAAACGGTTTCCTGAAAAAACAACACGGATAGAGCCGGGACAAATACATACACCAGAGAACAGAAAGGATGCAGAAAAGAAATCGGTTTTTGGCGCAACGCCGCCTGCCAGCAAAGAAACGCAACACCCAGGCAAGCCGCCGCGGCTACAAACCAGATGTTGAAAATTCCAAGTGCAGCCTGTGCAACGGAATGCAGAGCCGCCGCTTTCATGAAAATCTGCGCAAGCGAATTGAGCATGATGATGGGAAACAGCAAAAAAAATATGGGGCTGATCCGCATTCCCTTTTCTCCAATCTTCATGCTATTTCTTACCTAATAGTTCATATATCACGTCCCCTTCTGGAAATGAAGAGATTTTTTTGCCCAAAATGAGATGATCGGCATAGTTATCTTCCAGATGAGTTCCGCGAATCATAATTGACTGCCCAGAAGAGATTATTGATTCAAATGAAACGCTCTCTCCAAAGTGATAAAACTTCTTATCCCATATATTATATGAAAATGAATACGGATATATTGATTGCAATAATTTGCCATATCGTTTTTTTGCATAGTCATTTCCAAATGACAGTGCATATGTTAATGTGCATGAATTATATGAGTCTACAATAATTTTATTATCAAACATATTTTCAGAATAACTATAAAATGTTCCACTGGTTTCTTTATTTCTTTCCATAATAGTATTATATAACTCGCTTATAGATAAAAATATAAAAATGATATAAATAACACATGATACTATTTTAATTGAATTTTTATTTTCAGATGCATAGAGGAAAGGAATAAAAAAAACTGGCATATATATGGCAAGCAAATAATGCTGCGCATAGTGCTTTGCAACAAGTATTATAATAAACACAATTGAAAATATATAAAAAACTGAAATTCTCCAAACAAAGAAATATCTGTACTTTCTCAAAATAAAAAGACCAACAAAGGTCAATGCCAACACACTCATGACGGATATGTTGGAAGAAAATATGGTGAGCATATTTGCGCAGAAGCGTTCCGGGGACAATACGGTTGCCAAACCGCTGCCATAGCGACCTTCTCGCAGGGCCAAATCAAGAAACCACTTGATGGTGCCGCCTAACGACTTCCAGACAGGCAGCAAGCACATGAACGCAATACACGCGAATCCGGCCAGATAATGCCATTTGCTTTTTTTGTCCTTCCAAAAAAAGAAAGGCACGCAGAAAATGGGAAAACAAGTAACTTTGGTAAACAAAGCCAGCCCGGTCAAGGTGCCGGCACTCCAGGCGAGAGACCGTGATGGAACAGGCGGATTCAGGGTATCTTCCCGCCATCGCTTGAGCGTCACCAAGGTCAGCAAGAACAGCAATAAAGGAATCAATATTTCCGGGCGCAATGCAGAGGCCTGAATAGATATCACCTGCGGACTGACAAACAGCCCCCCCAAAATGACGCTGAGCAGGGCGGCATTGTTAAAGGATGCCCACACCCAGGCCGCAACGGCGGCCAGAATGACGGACTGCAAAACAAAGATGCTGGCATAGATATTTTTCAAATACCATTCGGGATTGGTGAGAACAGACTGCGTGATGGTGGTTGCGCTTGCGTCGGGCGCAAAAAAGTAAAAAATGCGCAGCAAAATGGCGCACAATATTTGCAATACTGTTCCAGGATGATCCGTATGGCCGACGCCATGCAACGTAGCGATGTTGAGTCCATTCAGGAGATAGGCATATGTCGGATCTGAACCAATGAGCCAATATTTCGTTGAATAACAATAAGTTATACTGATCCAAAAGACAAAAATGGCACTCAGCCCGATGAATACGTGCCCCACAGTTTTTCGGATCGCAACGTCACTTGGCATAGCTTCTTCAAAGTTAAAATTTTTTGCTACCTGCCCCGCCGCAGCACAATGAAGGCAAACATCGCCAATTGTTTTCCAAAAGGAAACAAGCCACGTTCCAGCATTCGGATGAAAGAAAAGAGACATCCCGGCGCTGACGCCCGCATGGAAACCCCACCTGAGGCCAAATAGCTGCATGGATAGTCCAGCCGGAGCGTATGCAACTTCAATCCGGGAAAATTTCTGTCAAATCTGGCCTTATCCCGTTCAAACACGATCCAGGGCAAGGCGCCGTTGGCGCCAGACAAAGGTCCTGAAGCTGGAAAAGACCAGTCCGCAGCCCCAGGATCGAACGGCTCCGGGTGCAGGTTTTTATAAATACATCGACTCCAAGGTGTATTCCAGGGTTCCCACATGGCGACGACGCCACCCGGCGCCAGAACTCGTTCCGCCTCGCGCAAAAATGCCGCAGCATCGGGGATATGATGGAATACATCCACCATGAGGATGGCTCGCAACGAGCCATCGGCAAACGGCAGGGCGCGGGCGTCCACAAGCATGTCCACGCCCTCACAGAGAAAAACTTCAGACGTGATGCACTCCGGCAAAAGCTCCTTCAAAAAACCGCCGCCAGATCCCAGTTCCAGAACCCGGCCGGAACAAACAGCCGCTGTGGGAACGGCCGCAATCAAGGTCCCATACCATGCCGCGTACACCTTGCGCAAAAATTTCTTTTCTCTGATGATCTTGCGTCGCAATTCCGTGGTACGCGGGTCATCAGGCGCAAAGCCTCTCGTGTGGGGGTGGGCCAACAAATTTTTCAGCATGTCAGGGCACAAACTTGATGCGTTGCGCGGCGAAGCAGATCATTTTCAGCAAAATCCACCCGTCGCGCCAACGCGAAATGTTGGTTTCACCATATGTGCGTTCCCGATACCGGACCGGCAAATCCACAATATCCAGGTGAATTTTTGCCGCGCCAAACAGCAAATCAAAGTCGCCAAAGGGATCAAACTCACCGAAATACTGCCTGTTGACGGCAAGCTGCCGGTAGTGCCGTCGACTGATCACCTTGGTTCCGCACAGAGTATCTTTAATCGGCCGCCCCAAGAGCCAGGAAAAAGCCCCGGAAAAAAATTTGTTCCCAAGCAGATTAAAAAAACGCATGGCCTGCTTTTCCTGCGGATAGACCAGGCGCACGCCGTTCACAAATTCCGCCCGCCCCGAGGCTATAGCTTCGTAAAACTGAGGCAGCGTCTCCGGCGGCATGGTCAGGTCCGCGTCCAAAATCATCAAAACATCTCCTTGGGCCGCCTCAAAACCGACACGCACGGCATCTCCCTTGCCTCTGCCCGGTTGGCGCAAAGTCTTTATCTCGCGCTGGGAATATTTGAGGGCCATCTCCTGAATCGTTTCCCAGGTATTGTCCGTGGAGTTGCCTTCCACAAAAATGATCTCCATGCCTGATCCCAAATCCGGAATCCGCTGCAGCGCCACTTCAATATTGCCGGCCTCGTTCCGCGCGGGAATGATCACGGAAACCGTGGGGGTTGATGGAGTTTCCGGCATCAGTCGCGCGATCTGCACATGAAAAAGATCAAAAAGGGAAAAAGGCCACAGTTTCGCCAGAAAACGGTTGCAGAGCGCCTCCAGCCCGGGAACGGAAAATGGAAAAAGATACTCGTCAAATGATCGGATCACCTTGAAGTCGGCCAAATCAAAAAGATTGATAATATCGTCCGTAGTAAACCAGTTCTGGGTAAGGCGCGTTGTTACGAGTCCGGTCTTTTGCAGCAATCTGAAAGGATGTTCCCATAACCAACTGTGAAAATTGATTACAATGCGTGTATCCGCCGAACAGAACTGCTTGCTGTTGTTGAGCAGCTCAAGCACATCCCAGGCGTCATTGACGAAATCGGAAAGAATGATGACGTCAAAAGGGTCATGCAGAAGATCAGGGTTCATGTCCTTATGCACATGGTGGGCATCGCAGACAATGTAATGCAATTCCGGATGGCGCTTTTGGGCTGTAGCCAGCATAGCCGGCGCAAAATCCACGCCCACACCGCAGGCGGGGTTCAAGGCGGCGAGCAAATCTCCTTCGCCACACCCCAGTTCCAACACGCGCAGTCCTTCGGGCACAAGAAAACGATACAGGCGGCGCAAGTAGTTCTGATAATGCACATGCAACCGCCTCCGGCTGTGTTCGCCCCGTTCGGCGACGGCCTGCCAGAAGGCGGAACGCTCCGCCGCATATGCCGTTGCGGCGTCGTCAGCGTATGCGGTCATCGCGAACCTGCCAAGCATGAATCGCAGCCATGCGCAACGCATGGTTCCGCTTGGGAAAAACTGGAAAACCGAACAGACCGGAAACGCCAGATAGCGCGCCCCACAAAGAAAAAAACGCGGCAACGGTCGATGTTAAGAGAGAGAGAGAGAGAGAGAGAGAGAGAGAGAGAGAGAGAGCAGGAGTCGCGCCAAACAGTCGCTTGGCCTCACCGGCACGTTATGCGCGCATCTCCACTCTTTCATGGCGTCCTTTATATCCGGATGAATACCGCAAATCAAGAAGCGTCTCCAAAAAATTTGGGCTTGAAATCCACATCATACTTGGCAAGCTTCATGTGCAACGTCTTACGGTTGATGCCTAGGGATCGCGCCGCTTCACTCTTGTTGCCGCCGAACCTTTGCAGTGTTTCCATGATCACGGTCCGTTCCACTGCTTCTAGGGTAAGCCCGGTCATCGCCGCGGTCTCAAGGCCGTCTTCGGCAGCGGAAATTTTCAGCAGTTTTCCCGGAAGTTCCCGTTCGCCTATATGCTCGCCGATAAGCAGCACCACCGCCCGTTCGATGACGTTTTCCAGTTCCCGGACATTGCCCGGCCACTCGTAGCGCAGCAACCTGTCCATGGCGCCCGGCGTAAACCCTTTGACCGGCTTGCTGTTTTTTTGGGCAAAGCGTTCCAAAAAATGCTGCGCCAGAAGGGGAATGTCATCAGAACGTTCCCGCAAAGCGGGCAGGGTCAAGGAAACCACATTCAGCCTGTAGAACAGGTCTTCCCTGAACGTGCCTCCGGTCACTGCCCGCTGCAAGTCGCGGTTGGTCGCGGCTATAATTCGCACGTCCACGGGCACGGCTTTGCCGCCTCCCACACGCTGCACCTCCCGCTCCTGAATGGCCCGCAAGAGCTTGGCCTGCATGGAAAGAGGCAATTCGCCTATTTCATCCAGAAAAATTGAGCCGTTGTCAGCCTGCATGAAATGCCCGTCGCGCCGCTTGTCGGCTCCTGTGAACGCTCCTTTTTCGTGGCCGAACAACTCGGATTCCAGAAGCGACTCCGTAATGGCGGCGCAGTTGACGGCCACATACGGTCCCTTTGCCCTTCTGCTGTTCGCATGGATGGCTTTGGCCACCAATTCCTTGCCGGTGCCGGATTCTCCCGCGAGCAGCACCGTCGCGTCAGACGGGGCAATGGCGCGCACCATTTCCAGCAAATCGCGCATGGGATCGCTTTGGCCGATGATGTTGGAGCGGATTTCCGTCGCGGCCAGCGCGCTGGAAAGAGAGGCATTGGCCTGTATCAACCCCACATGCTCAAACACATTGCGCAGCACGACTTTGAGTTTTTCAAAATCCAGCGGCTTGGTCAGGTAATCGTACGCGCCGTTTTTGATCGCTTCCACTGCGGCCTCAACATTGGAAAACGCCGTCATGATGAGAACAGGCAGGGCCGGATTGAACATGTGCATGTCTTTCAAGGCCTCCAGGCCGGTCTTTTTGGGCATGCGCACATCCATGAGCACCAAATCGAAAGACTGATCCCTGCATTTCTCAACGGCCGCTTCTCCGTCCGCCGCTTCGTCCGCGCGGTATCCCCAGTTGCGCAAAAGAGTCAGCAGCATGTTCCGGTGCGGGCCGTCATCATCAACGACCAGAATCTGCAAGGGCGCACTCATGCGTCGTTCCTGTTGCGGCATGTTCTTTTGTACCTCACGCTCTATCCTGATCCGTGCCGACAAGGGGCAACAGAATCGTAAACGTGGCCCCTTTGTCCGGCTGGCTGTAAACCTTTATTTCTCCGCCATGTTGTTCGATGATCTGTTGCGTGATGGTAAGCCCGAGGCCGGTGCCGGAAGCCTTGGTCGTAAAATACGGCGTAAACAGGCTGGCCATGTCCTGCGGCGCTATCCCCCGGCCGGTATCGCTCACGCTTATGGCCAAAGCCTCCGCGCCGCCGTCCATCTGCGCTTCTTCAAGCGCGAGTTGCACGCTCCCTCCGGCGGCAGTGGCCTGCACCGCATTGACCAGCAGATTGAGCAAGGCCTGCGTGAGGCGGTCGGCATCGATCATGATGCGCCGCTCCCCATGCCCGTTTCCGGCGGGCAACGCCAAGTGCACGGCAATCTTGTTTTCTTCGGCTTCCGGACGTATCAGGCGCATGGCCTGCTGCAGAAGATCCGTGACCACGGCGGGCTGAAGATGCAGATCAAGCGGCTTGGCGACGCTGAGCAGGTCGGAAACAACCCGGTTCAGGCGATCGGTTTCCTGAATGAGCATCATCCCGGTGGCGTGGGCCATTTTGTCTTCCTTAGTCGTTTCAGCCAGGTAGGTGGCATAGCCTTTGATGGAGCTGAGGGGGTTGCGTATTTCGTGGGCAACGCCCGCCGCAAGATTCCCCAAAGCGGAAAGACGTTCGTTCAATTTCAGTTGCTTCTGCAGCCGCCGCACTTCGCCAAGGTCGCGCAAAATAAAGAGATAGCCGGATTTTCCACCTTCGCTGTCCGTAAGCTTCGCCGCGCTTATGCCGACAGGTATTGTTTTTGTCTTTGAGGCGAAGACATCCAGTTCTTTTTCCACTATAAGCCGGCCGGCGTCCAGTTCGGCCGTAAGAGCCTGCCAGTCGAACAGCGTGATGTCGCAGAGGGTCCGCCGCTCTTTTTCTCCGTGGGAGAGACCCAGGATGTGTTCGCCGTGCCGGTTGCAGAGTGATATCGTCCCTTGCAGATCCGTCGCCACCAGCCCTACGGGGAGGTTGTTGACAACCTGTGCCGCAAGAGCCTGGGTGTCTTCAAGCATCCGCCGTGAACGCTTGTAGCTTTGAAAGAAGAACAAGAGCGCGATGCCCGCCAGTCCGGCCGTGGCGATCAAGGCGGCCATGACGACGGTGTGGGCGATATAACTACGCAATTTCACGTCAAAATCGGAAGCATCCATGCCCACGGCGATATACAGGCTCCCACCGTCCGCAGGGGACAGATCCCACCTGGGCATCATGCCCGCGCCGCGCATCGCGCCGGAGCGAGGCCGGCGCCTGCCCTGAGCCTTCGTGCCGCCCTGATGGGGCGTGAACGCCTTGCACACTTCATACACGCTTTTTTCATCAACCGTTATGAACATGCCCCGCGATCCGGGCGGATCGTGCGCGGCTTCTCCGGGCAATGGCGGCAGATCGCGGACGGTTCCGGTTTTGCTGTCGTCGCTGTGGATGCGTATGTGTCCTTGCCCGTCACAAATCGCTATATAGGCCACACCGGACTGGTCGCCTATTTCTTCAAGAAGCGCGGGCAAGGGATTCTGCCCCATGTTCCCCATGCTCCTGGCAGCGCCTTCCAGCGCCCAGATCAAAACATCCGCCCTGTCCTTCAAGTTGCCGATCATCTGTTGCCTTTCGTGATCGGTGTTGCGCAAGGCGATGAGGCTGACCACGCAGATGACGATGCAAACAATGCCGGCGTACAGCCATTTGGGAAAATGCGTGATCGCCCGGCCAGCGAAAAATGGGAAGGCTTGCGGAACATGCTCGGGCATACCGGTTTTCCTGCGCTAAAGTTACTTTTTACCCCATCAGGCAAAACATCTGAGTAAAAAAGTAACACTGTCGACGGGGCGAGTCAAGACCTGAAAACATGAAATCGTAACTATTTTGCCATGTTATGTTCTGGCACAGGCATTGCTAACACACAGATAACACATTGGGTGCGGGTATGCAAAATTCATGGCATACATTTTCAGAGCAATACCAAAAGGAGAACACTATGAAACGCTCGTTGTCCCTGTTTTTGACCGTCATGCTTGTCACGGCCGCCGCCGGCGCCGCCTTGGCCGGAAAGCGCTCTCACGGCCCCAACCTCACGCCGGAACAGACTGAAAAGATGCAACAGATCCGCGCGGAAAGCCATGCGGCGATGAATCCCGTCATGCAGCAGATTCACGCCAAACGGGCCGAACTCAAGGCGCAAATCTACAGCCCAACCCAGGATACGGCCGCGATGGAAGCCCTGGCGAAAGAACTCGGCGTGCTGCAGGGCAAGCTCTATGCCGAAAAAGCGAACATGAGCGCCAGATTGGTCAAGGAAGGCCTGCCTGCCGGATTCCGCGGCGGCCACGGTCCTGGCAAGGGCCATGGCGACGCCAAGGGCCGTGGCCGCGGCATGCGCGGCCACGGCCTGGGCAAGGGCGGCTGCGGCCTGGGCAAGGGCGGCTGCGGCCCGAATTGCGTCAATCCCGGAAACGACGGCTGAAAACGCGGCATCCGGCGCTTGTCCGCAATTGACTTTTGCGCAACAAAGAGTAGAAGCATCTCAAAATCAAATTTTGAGATGCTTCTACCGCCGCGCATGCCATGAGTACAACGCTCGCTTCTTCTTCGTCCGCCCCGCCGGACGCTTCTTCGCCCGGCCTGTTCGGCGGCCCCACCCGGTACAAGGTGCTGGGGGCCATAAGCCTGTCGCACTTTCTCAACGACGCGACGCAGGCCATTCTGGCGCCCTTGTACCCCATGTTCAAGGGCGGCTTTGACCTGACCTTCACCCAGATCGGCCTGATCACCCTGACCTACCAGCTTATTGCCTCGTTCATGCAGCCGGTGGTGGGCTGGTGTACCGACCGCCGCCCGCAGCCGTTCTCGCTGCCCATCGGCATGGCGTTCACCTTGAGCGGCGTGCTTATGCTGGCGGCGGCCAATTCTTACTCCACCGTGCTGATCGGCGCGGCCCTGATGGGCGCGGGGTCGTCCGTATTCCATCCCGAATCGTCGCGCATGGCCCGCCTGGCGGCCGGAGGACGGTTCGGACTGGCCCAGTCGCTGTTTCAGGTGGGCGGCAACGCCGGCACGTCCTGCGGGCCGCTTCTGGCCACGATCATCGTCTCCCTCGGACAATGGAGCGTGGCCCTGTTTTCCGTGCTGCCGCTGGCGGCCATCGCCCTGCTCACGCGCATCAGCCTGTGGGCCAGGGGCCAAATCCGCCGGAGCGGCCAAAACGCCGTGGGCCAGGCGCTCTCCCCCCTGCCCCAGGGCGTGGTCACGCGAACCATCGGCATCCTGATGCTGCTCGTGTTCGCCAAGGATTTTTATATGGCCGGGCTTATCAGCTATCTGATCTTCTATCTGGAATACAAGTTCGCCCTGTCCGTGCAGGCCGGGCAGTTCTACCTGTTTCTCTTTCTGTTCGCGGCGGCTGCCGGCACGCTGCTGGGCGGACCCATCGGCGACCGCATCGGCCGCAAGCGCGTAATCTGCGCCTCCATCCTGGGCGCGGCGCCTTTCAGCCTGTCTCTGCCTTATGCCGATCTGTTCTGGACCGGCATTCTGGTCGTCATCGTCGGCTTCATCCAGGCTTCGGCCTTTTCCACCATCGTGGTCTTTGCCCAGGAACTCATGCCCGGCAAAGTGGGCACGGTGGCCGGGCTGTTCTTCGGCCTGTCCTTCGGCGCGGGCGGCATCGGCGCCGCCGTGCTGGGCAGGGCGGCGGACACCTGGAGCATCGGCTTTGTCTACCAGTTCTGTTCCTTCTTGCCGCTCATGGGCATTCTGGCTTTCCTGCTGCCTGATCCGCGCAAGTTCGAACGCGCGCGCCACCCCAACCCCTAACGGCAAAGGTTGTTCCATGCCCAAAAGAACGGATCTCAAGCGCATCATGGTCATCGGCTCCGGCCCCATCGTCATCGGCCAGGCCTGCGAATTCGACTATTCCGGCACTCAGGCCGTCAAGGCGCTGAAGGAGGAAGGGTACGAAGTCATCCTGGTCAATTCCAACCCGGCCACCATCATGACCGATCCGGAACTGGCCGACCGCACCTACATCGAACCCATTGACGTGGAGACCGCAGCCGCCATCATCCGCCGCGAGCGGCCCGACGCGCTCCTGCCCACCATGGGCGGCCAGACCGGCCTGAACACCTCCCTCGGCCTGGCCGAAGCGGGCGTGCTGGTCGAGTGCGGCGTGGAACTTCTGGGCGCGGACAGCCGGGCCATCGCCACAGCCGAAAGCCGGGAACTGTTCCGGGCCTGCATGACCGGCATCGATCGCAAAATGCCGGACTCGATCATCGCCCGCAACCTGGACGAAGTGCGCGAGGCAGCAAGGACCATCCCCTTCCCCATCATCCTGCGGCCGGCCTTCACCCTGGGCGGGGCGGGCGGCGGCGTGGCCTACAACATGGAAGACCTGGAAAGCATGGGCACGGCCGCGCTTGCCGCCAGCATGAAGCAGGAAGTGCTGGTCGAACGCTCCGTACTGGGCTGGAAGGAAATCGAGATCGAAATCATCCGCGACCACAAGGATCAGTGCATCATCGTCTGCTCCATTGAAAACTTCGACGCCATGGGCGTGCATACCGGCGACTCCATCACCGTGGCCCCGGCCATGAGTCTCTCCCGGCCGGAACTCGACCTTGTTTTCAAGGCTTCGGCGGATATCATCCGCGCCGTGAACATGGTCGGCGGCGCCAACATCCAGTACGCCCTCGATCCTGTGGGCGGCGAACTGCTGGTCATTGAGATGAACCCGCGCGTTTCCCGATCCTCGGCCCTGGCCTCCAAGGCCACGGGCTTTCCCATCGCCCGGGTGGCGACCAAGCTGGCTGTGGGCTACAGCCTGGACGAAATCCGCGATCCGGTCAAAGGCACAAGCCTCGCCGGCTATGTGCCGGAAATCGACTACGTGGTGGTCAAGGCGCCGCGCTTTACCTTTGAAAAATTCCCCGGCGCCAGGGACGAACTCACCACCTCCATGAGAAGCGTGGGCGAGGCCATGAGCCTCGGCGGCAACTTCAAGGAGGCGCTGCAGAAAGGCCTGCGATCCCTGGAACTGGGCGTGGCCGGCTGGGGTTCAGGCTTTCGGGACAGGCTGCCGGACAGGCAGGAACTCATGCCCCTCTTGCGCACGCCGAATTCCCGCCGGGTGTTCGCCCTGCGCCACGCCATGCTGATCGGCATGAGCCGGGAAGAAATTTACGACGCCACAGCCATCGATCCCTGGTTTCTGAATGAACTCAAGGAGATGGTGGACATGGAACAAGAAATCCGCGATTTTGCTCTGGCCAACGCCATGACCGCCGACAACCCCGATCTGCGCGATCTCATGCGCCGGGCCAAGGCCATGGGCTTTGCCGATGCCCAACTGGCGGCAATGTGGAAGTTCCCGGCAGCCGGCGTGCGTTCCCTGCGCCAGGCCATGGGCATTCTGCCCGCCTCCGGGGCGGTGGAAACCTATGCCGGCAAACCGGGCGCCTCGTCCTCCTACTACTATTCCAGTTACAACCAAGCCCGGAGCAAGCCCCTGCCCGACCAGGGGAAAAAAGTGGTCATCCTGGGCGGCGGCCCCAACCGCATCGGACAGGGCATTGAATTCGACTACTGTTGCTGCCACGCCTCCTTTGCGTTGCGCGACGCGGGCGTGACCTCGATCATGGTCAACTCCAATCCCGAAACGGTGTCCACGGACTTTGACACTTCGGACCGCCTGTACTTCGAGCCGCTGACCTTTGAAGATGTCATGAACATCATTGAGGCGGAGAAGCCGGACGGCGTCATCGTCCAATTCGGCGGCCAGACGCCTCTCAACCTGGCCGTGCCCCTGATGTGGGCCGGCGTGCCCATTCTCGGCACCTCGCCCGACTCCATCGACCGGGCCGAGGACCGCGAACGCTTCCAGGCGCTCATCCACAAGCTCGGACTGCGCCAGCCGGCCAACGCCATCGCCATGAACCCGGCCGAAGCCGAAGACGCGGCCCGGCGCATCGGCTTCCCGGTCGTGGTGCGGCCCTCCTATGTGCTGGGCGGCCGGGCCATGATGATCGTGTACGACGAAAGCCAGCTTGCGGACTATTTCACCGAAACCTTGGGAAACAACGCGCCCGAGCATCCCATTCTGATCGACAAGTTTCTTGAACACGCCACGGAAGTGGATGTGGACGCCCTGTCCGACGGGGTCGATACCTATGTGGCCGGCATCATGGAGCATATTGAAGAAGCCGGCATCCATTCCGGCGACTCGGCCTGCGTGCTGCCGCCGCACGCCCTGGCCCCGGAAATCGTGGAGGACATCACCCGTCAGACAGCGGCCCTGGCCAAGGAATTGCGTGTGGTCGGCCTGATGAACATCCAGTTCGCCATCAAGGACAAGCTGGTCTACATTCTGGAAGTGAATCCCCGCGCCTCGCGCACCGCGCCCTTTGTCTCCAAGGCCACGGGCGTGCCCCTGCCCCGCCTGGCCACCCAGATCATGCTCGGCGCCACGCTCAAGGACTTGCAACCATGGGCGGCGCGCAAGAACGGCCACATCTCGGTCAAAGAAGCGGTGTTTCCCTTCAACCGCTTCCCCGGCGTGGACATCCTGCTCGGACCCGAAATGCGTTCCACCGGCGAAGTCATGGGCATCGCCCCCACCTTCGCCGAAGCCTTCATGAAGAGCCAGATCGCGGCCGGGCAGCGGCTGCCGTTGCGCGGCAAGGTGTTCATTTCGGTCAACGACCAGGACAAACCTTATGTGGCCGATGTGGCCCGCCTGTTCCACCAGCAGGGTTTTGAAATTTTGGCCACCACCGGCACCGCCGCACTGCTGGCCGAGTCCGGCGTGCCCGCCGCCCGCGTGCTCAAGGTTTACGAAGGCCGGCCCAACATCGTGGATCGCATCAAAAACGGCGACATCGCCCTGGTCGTCAACACGGCCTCGGGCAAGCTGACGGTGCAGGATTCACGGTCCATCCGCCAGAACACCCTGCTCCACAACGTGCCCTATTCCACCACTCTGGACGGCGCGAGAGCCATCGCCATGGCCATCGCCGATGCCGGAAAACACGGCGCCGGCGTGCGCAGTTTGCAGGAATATTATCAGAATTGAAATCACGGCAAACCAAGGGAGGCGGCATGAAACTGTTTGATCTGAGCGAAAAAATAGCGCTTGTGACCGGCGGCACGCGCGGCATCGGCAAGGGCATCGCCCTCGGTCTGGCCGAAGCCGGGGCGGACGTGGCCATCGTGGCTCGCACCATGCGCGAGGACACGCTTGCGGCAATCCGGGCCAAAGGCGTGCGGGCCTGGGGCATCGCTTTTGATCTCGCCAGGCACCAGCACATTGACGATCTCGTCCGGACCGTGCTCGACCAAACCGGCCGGGTGGACATTCTGGTCAACAACGCCGGACTGATTCTGCGCCATCCCCTGGATCATTTCACGGCCGAAGACTGGCACGCGGTACTCGATCTCAACCTGACCTCGACCTTCTTTGTCTGCCAGAAATTCGGCCTGCGCATGGTCGAACAGGGCGGCGGCAAGATCATCAACATCGGCTCGCTCCTGTCCGTACAGGGGGGCATCAACGTGCCTTCCTACGCGGCCAGCAAAGGCGGCGTCTTGCAGATCACCAAGGCCATGGCCAACGAATGGGCCAGCCACAACGTCAACGTCAACTGCATCCTGCCCGGCTACATCCGCACCGAACTGACCGAGGCCCTCATGAACGACATGGAACGCTGCCGCCAGCTCTTTGAGCGCATTCCGCAGCACCGCTTCGGCGAAACGGAAGATTTGGCCGGGGCGGCCGTGTTTCTGGCTTCCTCCGCCTCCGACTATGTGAACGGCATAGGTCTTCCGGTCGATGGAGGCTGGCTCGCCCGTTAGAGTCTTGTGGTTTTGCCTTTGAATTTCTGGATTGCGATCAGGATATCGTGCCTTCGCCTGTAAAAACACCAACCCACAATACACAATACCAACAGTCCCACTGTTGTGAACCCGGTTGCATCGCTTTCTTCGCCTTCTTCCGTTGCCGCCGAAAGCGCGCCTTCACGTTCGGAATCCGCGTCGGCGCGCATTTTTTTTTGCCAGGCCAGGGCCGCGGCCGATTTTTTCAGCGATTCTTTTCCCCATAATTCGTAGAACTCTCTTTCTCCAATGCTGCGCCCCAGAGACTCCGCATCATCGGGCAGCTCGGGGGCAGGATCATGCACAGCGCGGTCAGCATCAGACGCGGCAATGCCCGCGCCCGCCCCCAACAACAAAGCCGCCGCCAGCATCACGGCCGCAAATTTTTTCATCCTGATCCCCGTTGTTGTATCACCTGCCGCAGCACAGCGCGCGTATGCGCATAACTGTCCGGATACTCTACACCCAGATTGCGGCATGTCAACGAATCCGATTGCGGTGCTTAAACAAAGAAAAAGGCCAACCCGTCTATTTTTGAGAACTGAAAATATGACCGCCGGCCAGATGCAAGCCTATCTGAAAGCTCTGGACGCCGAACCGAACAAGGCCGCTGCGGTTGAGGAATCGCGACAGTGGTAAAATTTCGCAAGAAGGAGTAGAAATAGGCTGGAGCCGAAAATGTCTGAAAACGAACGGATGGAATACAAAAAGACCCTCGGCCAGCTCAAGGACGGGATCATGTCCATTGCCGCCATCCTGAATAAGCATGGTGAGGGTGAACTGTGGTTCGGCATCAGGGATGACGGCGTACCTGTCGGCATCCATGTCGGCGAAAAGACCGTCCGTGACATATCCCAGGCCATTGCCGCACACATTGAGCCGAAAATTTTTCCAGAAATCACCACGGTCACGCGCGAGAACACGCAATGCATCCGTGTACTTTTTTCCGGCATGGACAAGCCCTATTTCGCCTATGGTCGGGCCTACATGCGTGTTGGCGACGCCGACAGGCAACTGAGCGCCAAAGAATTGGAGAATCTCTTTCTCGATAAAAATCAGGATGCCCTTCGCTGGGACAACAAAGCCGGCAATGCCGATATGGAAGCCCTGGTTGCGAGCAAGGTCAAAGCCTTTGTGAAAAGAGCAAATCTGACTTGGGATACCTTACTCAACGCCCTGCATAAACTCGACCTTCTCCAAAACGGCAAGCCGGCCAACGCCGCGCTGGCCTTTTTCGCCAAGAAACCAATCGTCAAACTGCGCTGCGCCGTGTTCGCTTCCACTACCACCTCCACGATTCTGGATCGGCAGGATTACGAAGGCGGCATCCTGGAACTTATTGAGCAGGGGCAGACATACATCCTCAAAAATATTCATACCGGGATGCGCCTGGAGGGACTATACCGGGTGGATGTGCCGGAACTGGCGGTCCCTGCCATCCGGGAAACCCTGATCAACGCTTTCTGCCACAGGGATTACCATGACCCTCATGAGGTCCAGATAGCCATATTCAAGGACAGGGTTGAACTGCGCAATCCGGGGAAGCTCTTTGGCGGTTTGACCCTTGAACAATTATGGAAGGGAAATGTTTCCGCGCGGCGAAACCCGCTGATTGCGGACATGCTCAGACGCATCCAGATGATTGAAGGATGGGGACGCGGCATGCCGCTCATTTTGGACAATGAACCGAATACGCAGTTTCAGGAAATCGCGCATGTCTTCATTGCCTCATTTCCGCGCCCATCCTTCGAGCCTGACTATGCAGCAAAAGCGGCTGCGGCCAATGGAGTGCGGCAGCCCGCAACAACTACCACGACCAATACTAGCATAACTAGCACAACTGGCACTAGCACAACTAGCACAACTGACAAAATAGATACCGACCCTAGCCGGCTTCCGAAAATTGAAGCGGAAATTCTTTCTCTTGTCCGTCAAAACCAGCGTATTACCTTGCAAAATTTGGCGGACAATCTGAATCTGACAAGAGCAGGGGTACGCTACCATACCGATAATTTAAAAAATAAGGGATTATTGCGCAGAGTCGGCACCTATAACGGGCATTGGGAAATTGTGCAGAAATAGTGCGGCATAAGGGGATTTCTCTTGCGGAATATCGACAAAATGCTTTCTTTTTACCGTGATTACAATGGATTATCAATTTTGCCAACGCCAGTGGCAAATTTGGAAGGGCTTGAGGAAAAATCGTAATGCCTCCCATCAAACTCAATATCTTCCAGCGCGGGATTTTGCAGAAAGTCGCCACTGTTGTCGTGTACTTTGCCAGCTTTTTGGCAATGGCATTGATTCTTGACTGGCTTGATAAGCGTCGATTCACTGTTGTTGCGGAAAAGGCGCAGCGACAAGGTATCCTTACTGCTGAGAGCCTTCGCGACTTGAAAGTACAAATCACGGCAATGGATGAAGCCGGACACGCCCTGGGATGAATTGTGAGAGGTGAACAGATTACAGATACTGGCGCAGACGTAACATGAGGGTAGGCACATCACTCACTGAATGCAATGGGACCTCTCTCGCCTTCCCCTGAATGATCTGCTACACAAGCAGAGAAAGCTATCCTGCTCAAAGGCTTTTTGCTAAGGTTGATCATGTTCGGAGGAAACGGAAGGTAAAATGGACAGCAAGAATCAAATTCATGGTACAGTTTCCCATCTCCTTGATGATACCTCCAAAAAGCTTGCTCTTTTTCTGGAAAAAGTTTTGCCGACGCTGTTTGACGACTGGTGGACAAAAGCTGTTGTCAATGTCCTATCGTTTGCACAAAAAAACAGATTGGAACAACGCGGTATAAGCACACTAGATGGACTTGATCTCTCCGGGCTTCTCCGTGTTTTGGATCAAAACTGGTACCAAATATCTAATAAACTCAACTTAACTTCTGAATCACGCCACTTTGTCAAGGAAATGATAACCATCCGCAACCGCTGGGCTCATGCGCAAGCTTCCGGCTTCAGCGATGAGGATATTTATCGAGATTTGGATACCATTCAGCGCTTTGCCGTTGTCATTGGGGCTGATGATAGCTTGATTCAGGCACTTCATTCAATCAAGAAAGCAATCATTACAACAGGCAATCATTCGCCGGGAAAAAATGCCGAAATAACACTGCCAACAGTCATAGAACAAAACAACCCAGTTGAATTTCAACCAGGACAAATTGTTTTTGTAAAATCCAATCCGAAAAGCCGAGGGGCCGTAGTGGCAGTATTGCCTGGCACACCGGAAAATAGGTGTAATGTTTTTTTGGATGGGACAATTCAGACGTTTTATACATCACAGTTACAAATCGAAGAACAAAAGAAGGATGAAAATGTCACTTCATGCGTGCATTTTCACGCCTATCTTTCCGCCTTGCAGATCAGATACCCAGGATTGTCCACCCTTTATTCACTCAATGCCGCCAGAGTCGATTTTGTTCCGTACCAATTCAGGCCCGTATTGCGGTTTATTCGGTCAGACAGGCCACGTTTGCTTATTGCTGATAGCGTTGGTGTTGGCAAAACTATCGAAGCGGGCCTCATCCTTAGGGAACTTCAGGCGCGACGCGAAATACGCTCTGTGCTGATTATCTGCCCTCGTCCGCTGGTGACTGAAAAAAAATGGCTCAATGAAATGAAAAGATTTGAGGAGCGCTTCACCCATATTGATGGAACGACCTTGAGATATTGCATCAATGAGATGGATTTAGATGGGGCCTGGCCGGAACAACACCGCAAGATTATTGTCCCGTACTCCCTATTTGATGAAGCGCTTTTGTACGGCTCAAACCCCGAAGGAAAACGTAAGCGCAAAAAAGGACTTTTGGACCTTGATCCACCACCGCGTTTCGATCTGGTGATCGTTGATGAAGCCCATCATATCAGAAACCAAGACACTTTCAGCCATAAGGCCGTGAAGTTTTTTTGCGATCATGCGGAAGCTACGGTTTTCTTAACGGCCACCCCAATTCAACTTGGCAATCACGATCTTTTTGTTTTGCTGAACACGCTTCGCCCCGACCTTATCCTTGATCAGGAAAGTTTTGAACACATGGCGGAACCAAACCCGTTTATCAATCAGGCGGTAGCCGTAACTCGGTCTCAGCGGTCTGAGTGGCAAACCTTGACACAGCACGCGCTGGAACAGGCGGCTTCCACCTCGTGGGGGCAGGCTATTTTGCGGCATAATCCCGACTTCATTAGAGTTCAGGCCGAACTGCATAGTGGTGAAATCACTCCAGAGCAACGCATAAAAATGATCTCCACTATTGAAGGAATGCACACTTTTGCCGGAATCATCAATAGAACTCGGAGGCGTGACATTGGCGACTTCACAGTGCGAAAGCCTGAAACTCGTTCTGTGCCTTTTACTCCCACCCAGCAGCATTTGCATGATGAGGTACTGAGAATTCAGGCGGAAATTTTCAGCAGGATTTATGTTGGGGTCAACGTAAAATTCATGATGACCACCATACGGCGGCAGACTGCCAGTTGTATTTTCGGTCTAGCCCCTTTTCTTAAGGACATCCTTAAGCGCCATTTAGATGAACTAGTTTGGGTAGAGGCAGATAATACCGGCTCACCTGATGACAATGCCATTATCCCTATTCAGGACCAGATTCAGGCTCTTCTAAATGCGGCTACCACGCTTGAATCAAATGACCCAAAACTCCAGGTTTTGCGTGAGATAATAAGGGACAAGCAAAAATTTCCGAACAACAAGATTATGTTGTTCAGCTCCTTTCGTCATACCTTGAATTATCTTTTTGAAAATCTCCGTAAAGATGGGTTTCGCGTTGGTTTGATTCATGGGGGAACACCGGATGAAGAGAGGGTCGCTATTCGCGCCTGTTTTGAAAAGGCGAGGGAGGATGCGGATTGTCTAGATCTGTTGCTGTTTTCTGAAATCGGATGTGAGGGTCTTGATTATCAATTCTGCGACTGCATCGTAAATTATGACCTACCTTGGAACCCCATGCGCATTGATCAACGCATCGGTCGAATTGACCGGCGTGGGCAAAAGAGCGAAAGCGTTGCTATTGTCAATATGATCACTCCAGGCACTGTTGATGCGGATATTTATGAGCGTTGCCTGATGCGGATAGGCATCTTTCACAGCGCTCTCGGAGAAAATGAGGAGATACTCGGCGAAATCACCCAGGAGATCAAAAATATTGCTGAGAATCTTGCCTTAAACGATGACGACCGAAGAATAAAACTTCAGCAGTTGGCGGATAATCAAATCAGGTTGCTCCAAGAACAGGAAGAGCTTGAAAAAAAACAAGTAGAATTGTTTGGAATCCGCCTGCCTCAAGATCAGATGAAAATAGAGATCGATCAAGCGGCAAGTTTCTGGCTTTCTCCGGCTTCACTCCAAAGATTGGTAACTCTTTACCTGCATCGTGTAGGTGGGAAGGAGCATGAATATATTTTGGGAGAAAAATTACTAAAAACGCTTCGTTTGTCACAAGAGATTCGAAACGTCCTACTCTGTGATTTTCAACAACTCCCCAAGCAAAATATGTCTGCTTATCGTGAATGGGAAACCTGGCTCAAAGGTGGAAATCCTCATTTGTCCATCACCTTTGAATCCGACTGCGCCACTCAGCATCCTGAAACAGCCTTCATCATGCCGCTACATCCGTTGGTCAAACAGGCTGCCCAATTTTTCGATACACATCAGCGGATTTTGACCCACTTGCAAGCGGAGTCGGCAGAGATACCCGCTGGACAATATGCATTCGCCATTTATCAATGGAAGTTTTTTGGCATCAGAGATGATTTGATACTTCAGCCCATTACATCAAATCCCGTGCTGGCGGAGCATCTCGGACGCTTATTGGAAAAAGCAGTAGACTGCCCAATGGCTATACCCGATGGGCTTGATGCTTCAGCTTGGGACGGATTGGACGCACAGCACTATAGCTTATGGAGCAATACCAAAGCTGCGCACCAGAAAAAGACGCAGGAACTTGTCGAGTATCGCCGGGAGAGTCTGTCCGTCAGTCATCGTGCGCGAGTCGCTCTCCTTGAAGAGCAACTCAATCAGGCAACCAACGAAAAAATTCAAAAAATGCGCCAAGCCCAAATAGATGCCGCAGAAGCTGATTATGCAAGACACCTTCAGGCTTTGGATATTGCAGCGGAGCGGGTGGATATTCAGGCTGAACCTGTCGCGTATGGGGTGATGCAAGTTTTTGGAGAAAAGACATCATGACGCAAACGCTCAAAGATTTAGCGGAAAAACGCAGGAGATGGGTCGAGGCAAACCGCGAGAATGACTTTGAGGCGGGCATCAAACGCCTACTAACGGAACTCTACCCGTATAATGCACATTTTATTTATGAATTGCTTCAAAACGCTCATGATGCAAAGGCTCAAGAGGTACGGTTCATCCTGCATGAAGACCGTATCGAATTTGAACACGACGGCAAGCAGCTCTTTTCGATCCAGGATGTCACAGCTATAACAAGTATCGGTTTTAGCACAAAACGTGATGACTCTACTAATATCGGAAAATTTGGAATTGGGTTCAAGGCGGTCTTTGCCTATACAAATACGCCTGAAATTGAATCAGGAGAGTTTCATTTCCGAATTCGGGACATGGTGGTGCCGGAAGAAGATGGTCTGGCTACGCGCGCCTCTGCGCATGGACAAACGCGATTTATCTTGCCTTTTGATAACCCTAAAAAACAACGCGATCAGGCATTGAGTGAAATCGAAACGTTGCTCAAGGGCCTTGATGCGACCGCTCTTCTTTTTCTAAAAAATATTCGTAAGATCGAATATCTTCTGCCCGATTCATCACTTGGATATATCGAACGCACCAACCGCGGAGACAACCGATTTGAAATTTGTGTTCAACACCCAAAGGAAACAGTCCCAACATCATCATGGTTTCTTAAATTCGATAAGGAAGTGCAGGTTGAGGACGATGAAGCAGATTCTGATGAACAACGAATAAAGCAATGCCGCAT
>Ga0082212_10000226_pt1 | contig 83303 bp, 70 predicted proteins | sample TergutNt197P3_FD_71548 | JGI IMG/M metagenome (GOLD analysis project Ga0082212, IMG submission 71548) | Neocapritermes taracua P3 segment gut microbial communities from Petit-Saut dam, French Guiana - Nt197 P3 | ecosystem: Host-associated > Arthropoda: Insects > Digestive system > Gut ...
CTGACGTCTTTTTGCCGCGTTCCAACGTCTTTGCGAGGGCGCTGAAAAAGTCAAGTAAATGAACAAAATCAATTAGAAAACTTGCTATATATGTAGATAATTAGTGTGTTTTGTTTTGTAATAAAAGAAAACTCTATAGATGCCTACTTCATAGGTATCTGGAGCCTTTTTTGACGATTATTAAATCCTCGCCTGTGATCCCCGCTCCGAAGTGAAGTTTTTTGTTTTGTCTTTCCTGATCCCTAATCCCTAATCCCTAATCCCTGTTTTTACCCTGTTTTTACCCTGTTTTTTGCTGTATTTTGCCGCTTAATCAACTCTTCTTTTAAGTTGCGCGGCATGTTCGAGTCCTCTTTTAAAATTTTTTCGCATAGGATAACCACTTTATTCCAAGCCTTCTCATTTTCATAAAGCCCTAGAAGGCTTATTTCAACATGAGATCTCCACTCGGAATCTGGAAATAACTCTAAAAAATTTTCAAGGCAACCGATTGATTCCTTTATATTCGGCTCGTCAAAATCATTCAAATAAAGCTCTGAAAGCTTCCATAGAGCTTCCTGCGCGAGCGCAATTCCAGAGCATTCATCAGTTATTTTTCTGTACAATACGGCTTTTTCTGCAGGGTTTTCAACGTGTCTTATCTCAAAAAACATTTGTTTTGCAAATTCTTCTTTGTCGGAATTATTCGGGCTTATGGCTGTAATTTCATCAACGGAATCAGCTTTATTTTCCGCCGTTTCAATAATAGTCGAGGAAAAATTAATAATAAGGCTTATACAAACAGCGCTCAGAAGCAGAAGACACAGCTTAAGTTTCATTTACATTTACCTCCAAAAACAATTTACTTCTCCCTGGAAATAGAGTGTTAATTTCATTACTTTTGTCACAGTCCCTATATACCATTTGCCTCCTGAAGAGGAAAAAGAGGTTGTATTGGTATAAGCAGCTATGACCGAAACTTGATTACGGATACAATACCTCCCTGCCGTTTTCACGCTTTAAAGCTAAAAAAACTTCATCAAAAGAAAGCCCGCCAAGTTTCATACTCGAACATCTATAGCGAGAGATCTGATCAATTTTATGGGCGTCAGACGACCTTATTATTGTCCTGTCGGAATATTTCTCCGACCATTTTGATATTGAGCTTCCAATCACTAAAGGAGATATCTCTATGGCGCTACATTGAAATTCTCCCGGCAACGGGCCTAATACCGCTTCATAAGAAAACGACGGCCTGTCCATATGCGCCATAATGACAATACATCCCATCTTAAGAGCGTATGAAGAAATTTCATCCACAGTCCTCATAGCTCCTTGTATTAAAAGCACTTCTTCCTGATCAAGAATATTCCCGTCCTTATCAATAATAAGTTGATAGCCAAATCTCTCCTCTTTGTTTTTTATATCCGGCATCTTTTGCCAAAGCCAGTCCTTATATTCGTATGCCCTATCCTCGTCGGGGAAAATTACCACAACATGAATATCTTCCATAGATTGAACCTCCATCCCCGGCAGGACGAGAAGAGGTTCGGCGGATTCAATAGCCGCGTCGCGCAGGGCTCTGAAATTTGCCACGTGATTGTGGTCGGTAACTGCAATTATAGAAATACCTTCACTGTTTACCTTTCTTACTATTTCTACAGCTCCCATCTCCAGCCCGGCGCATGGCGAAAGAACAGAATGAAGGTGCAAATCGACAAAATACGCTGAAAGTTTATTATCTCTATTCAGCATCATCATTCAAAAGTCTGTGCAGCTTCGCGCAAACCTCATATGCAGATTCCTCTACGACAATAATTGCTATATTCTCTTCGAGACATTTTTCCGCCAGTTCCTTGGAAGGTTCCCTTCCTGAGGCGAGAATTATCATTGGAAGTTCCTTTAAAACCGCGACAGCAGAGACATTCAGATGTATCTGAATAGTTACCCATATCTCGCCTTCCTGGGCTTCTCCTATGATAAAGCTTAAAAGATCTCCTACAATGACTCCCGTAATATCGCGATCTCCGTCGCCTTTACAAATAACGTCAGGTTCCAGAGTATTGATAATTTCATGAAGTTTCATTTTTTCACATCCCTTTTAATCATTTCCCCTATAGCGGGGAAGTCTTTCTCATACAGAGCTCATTCATTTCCGAACTCAAAAGGGTTATTTTTTCCCTTAGCTTAAATATGCAATCCGTTATCTCTCCATGTTTGCGCACTATGTCCTCCGCCATTGCGTGACAGGAAGGGCGGCCGCAGGAACCGCAATCAAAACCCGGCAGGCTTGCATGGAGATTTTTCAGCTCTTTCAGCCTTGACACCGCTACCGAGATATCATTTGACAACGGAGCTTGTTCCGGCAGAGGCTCAATACATTTGGATAAACGCCATTTACCTTCATCATAAAGTCTTTCAAGCTTTGCTCTTTCCTCTGTTGATATATTCCAATCGATTTTAAGGCTATCTATTCGCGAAAGCGATAAATACCGCGATTCAGAGGCGGACACGCCTCCTACGCAGCCCTTATAACAAGCCCTGCATTCAATGAAGTCAATACACGAAAGGCGCCCTAATTCAACTTCGTGCAGAAGCGTCGATATATTCTCCATTCCGGTAACTACCATCGTGTTTATTTTCTTTTCAGAAAACGCCGATATGTGACGGCACTCGCCTCCGCTTGCCGCCCATGCAAGCCAACGCGCCCCGCTTTCTATTTCGGGCGGGAGGTCGTCTATTCTTTCTCCGCTCGCTAAAAGGCCTTTTACCACCTGACGAATATTTATGACATGAGAAAAGTTACTTTTGTCTCTTCCGACCGGAGAATTAATCAAATTTGATACTGCAGGGCACTGAGCGATGAGAGCCATTGAAGCGTCAGGGTTGCTCATACGGTAATACTCAGCGGCCGTCTCATAAGGCGAATCAACGTCGACTATATTATTAATAAGTTCTGGATGATGTTTTCGTATGTACCTTACAATAGCCGGGCAATATGAAGAAATCAGCGGAGCTGCTTTGCTTCCTGAAGCAAGTCTTTTAGCTATTGCATAAGCCGAGACGTCAAAAGCCAACGAAATACTTTCTGTCATATCCTCAAAACCGATGCGTTTAAGGGCGCTTATTATAAAGCCGGTGCGATTGCAATGACCAACTTGTACGTGAAAAGTCGGATCCGCAAGTAAGGCGAGATTGCCCTGAGCTCGAATCGTTTCCCAATCATCCTGCACCAGTTCAATTGCTTTATACGGGCACTCACGAATACATTCTCCGCATCCAATGCAGAGCCTTTCTATAATATCTATCCCAGCCTGACCGTAAGTCCCTCTCATTGCCTCAGTAGGACATCTTCGTATACATTTTGTACAGCCACGGCATCTATGAGCATTTATACGAATGTAAAAACTGTTTTGCAGCATGTATTGCACTCCCTTGTGTGAATAATACCTTTGTCTTTTACTAAATACGGCGAAGGTAAACCGTCATATCATCCCCTACTCCCTTTTAATGCCAATAACAGCATGTACCTCTGTTCCCTTACCAACTTCGGATTTAATCTCCATATTATCGGAGTTTCTCTTTATATTAGGTAAGCCCATCCCCGCGCCGAACCCCATTTCGCGAATCTTGTCAGTTGCAGTAGAAAAACCTTCTTCCATAGCTTTGGATATATCGGGTATGCCAGGCCCCTCGTCCCGCGCGATTATTTCTATAAAATCAGGATGTATTTCGAGCTTCATTATTCCGCCGCCTCCATGAATGACCACATTCATCTCGGCCTCATAGGCTATAACCGACGCCCGGCGAATTAGGTCGGAAGGAATCCCAAGCATTTTAAGAGCAGCTTTTATCTTTGTCGATGCAACGCCAATAGCGACAAACTCTTTTCCATCTATTGAGTATTCCTCCTCATAGATTTCTGCTGACAAAATCTACCCCCCCTGTCTATCAGGAATGATACAAGGCAACAGACCATTTGCATAAAGCTTTCCACAAGCATCGAACATACTGCTCTTTGTGACAATAATTGGCATTTCAGATTCTTTCGCCAACTCTAGCAAGTCAACCTGCGGCATTTTACCTCTCACAAAAACTATTGCAGGAATATCAAGCATCTGAGCTGTCCTGAATATCTGTATATTAGTAAGACCTGTAAGCAAAAGCACATAAGGAGAAGCAAAAGCCAAAACATCACTCATCAGGTCTGATGCATAGCCATTTTGAATTTCAATGCCGTCAATACTTTTTTCTCCGCAAAGTATTTCCGCACTTAAGACCTCAATAACTTCCCGCAATTTCATAATAAACCGCCCCCTCTTGTTTTATTAAAGAAGCAAATTAAAGACCTTTTATCTTTAATATATCAACTAATTTGTATGCTTTATCAATAATACGCATTATATAAACGTTACGGAATTCCGGCCTGTTTGTTTTTTCGGAAATATTCAGAGTTTCTTTGCCAAAAGGAATATTTTCCGCATTTGCGAGATAATATATTAGAACATCCGCGTCCACTCTTTTTCCTTTCCTGATTGCCTCAAAAAGCCATGATACTAACGCAAAAGCTTTTCCGGCGGCAGCCTCTGATTTTACGTCAACAGCCCTGGTCGCCCATAGTTTACGCTTTATACCTATAAAGACGCCTTCTTCCATATCCTTCATGCTTTGATCAGCAAAAACTATGCCGTTATATGATGTAAAAAGCTCATTTGGAACTCCCGGGTACCATAATTGAAACTGTGATTCGAGTCCTCTTACTCCTCGCCATATCTCCCTTGTCGCCATGCTGCCGACATAACAGAACAGAATCCCCGCGCTGGTGGATTTTATCTCAGATTCAATCAGTCTGTAAGTATTGAAAGCCGATGAGTCAGTCCAAAATGAAACGACAGGCCAATTCATAAGAGAGAATAAATCCTCGCAAATCATAGCTTCTCTTTCTTCGAAGCGCGAAAACCTGCTTCCGATAACAGCTATGAGATGATTTGCGGACAAATCGGCAACTTTCTTTGCATATTCAACAAGAGCAACTGTCCTATAGTCGCGGTATAACTGAAGCGCAAATACATATGGGTAAGGCAGTGTTCCATCTTTTAGCCACACTTCTTCTCCCTCTGATAATAAAACAGGAATTTTGCCGTACCCTAGTAGCGGAACCAAAAGGCGGTTAATTTCATCAGAAGCGAAATTCAAGGCTGCTATGCACTTTGAATTTTTAATTTTAGTAGCGTCCTTTTCAACAGTATCCAGAGTAACAGGTTTTTCCATATAGATAAAAGCTATATCGTTATCTATGAGGCCATTTGGATCCTGATTAATTTCCTTTTCAAACCATGCAAGAGTTGCTTTTATCGAACGCCCATCTTCAGAATCCCATCCGGCGTCCGGAGGGACAACGTAAATCCTGAAAGTCCAATCATCCGACGCAGCAGCATATGCAGTGTTGCAAAAAACATATATAAAAAGCAGAATGAGTAGGGATAGAAAAGATAGGCTTCGCTTATTCATAATTGCTCATCCTCCTTGAAATAGTTTTCTTAATTGGATTACTACTTATTAATGAGAATTTTCGAGAGAAATCTAAACCCGTGGTTCTCAACTGACGGCATTATTATATCCGCAAGTTTTAGAAGCTCAGGCGCACAATTATGAGGAACAGCTGATATATCCGAGTAACTTAAAAGCTCATAATCGTTCATATGATCCCCTGCTGCAACTATCATTTCAGGCGCCTCAATACATCCTCTATTTATAAGTTGTTCGAGAGCATGTCCTTTCGAAACCCCTCTAGAAAGCACATCAAGAAAATAATCTCCTCCTCTTGTAATGTTGAATCTTTCACGAAAATGATTTTTTAAAGTCAATTCAAGTGAGCGGATTGTGTTTTGCTCTCCCCAAAAAGCAACCCTGTAGATTTTGCCGCTTATATTCGGAGAATCAATAATTGAGTATGTCAATCCTGTTTTATGGCAGAAATCGCGCGTTTCAACGTCTAACGCTCTGCAGAATAAACTCTCGTCTCCTGTAATCTGAATTTCCAACCCGGCATCCCATGAAAGCTCCATAATTTCAAGCGCATCTCCGTGAGACAGTTCAAAACCCATAATCTCACTTCCGTCTATAGCGTTCATGACCCGGGCGCCATCATAAACAATAGCGGCATCCAACGCGGATATCTGCCTGATGTGAGATGTACAGGACCGGAGCGTCCTTCCGGTTGCTACCATTATCTGCCAACCGTTATCACAAAGTTCTCGGCATGCTGAAACAACTTCATTCGAGACGGTTTCCCCAACTGATAACGTGCTGTCTATGTCAGTGACCAGAAGATTCATTAGATATACCTCGATAAAAACGTGTCATAAAAATGGATTGCAACAAAAATAATAAAATTACCAGCGGGGCTGTAGCAAAAGCAATAAAATACCGCAATATATTGTGCTCAAGCTGCATCATATGCACAATATGTTGCAGAAGCGGCATTGATGAAGAAACTTAGCTACACGACTGATGGAGAAACTCGGCGCGAGTGCGCAGCTTCTGTTTCATTTCACACGGTTCGCTTCGCTCACGTGCTTCTCTGCCGACTTGTAAACTCGTTGGTAGATTGCTTATCTGCCGTTAGCTTTTGTTTCAGCCCCCTGACCGCATAGAAAATTTATTTTGTAGCAGCCTTCTTTATCTGCTGAACCACGTCTTCTGTAATGTCAATTCCGCCTACATAAACGGAAGCCTTTTCCAATACAACTGTAAGCCCCTTGGTCTTGGCAACCGTTCGAACTGCAAGTTGCGCTTCCTTAATTATCGGCTCCATAATGCGCTGCTCTTCCTTTGCAAGTTCGAGACGCTTCTCCCTTATCACCTGCGCCTTCTTAGCTTCGTCCAGCTCCTTGTCCGCTGCAAGCCGGGCTTCATCTTCCTTTTTCCTGCTTATCCCCTGAAGCTCTTTCATTGCCGCCTCAAACTTCGGATGCTTCGTAACGACCATTTGCGAGTCTATTACCCCGATTTTATCTCCTCCCGACGCGGGCGCGGCTGAAGCGGCGCATGGGACAAGGATAAACAGACTGACCAACAATACGACCACTAAACACATTTTCTTAAACATTTAAAATCCTCCTAAAGAAATATTACTTCTGAAGTTCTTCAATACGTTCATTAATAGACACAAGCTCTTCATTGGTTTTTATAAGCTTAGCTTCAAGATCTTTTTTGTCATTTACAAGTTTTTCCATTCTTTTTAGAAGCCTGTCTATTTCCAGTCTATCGGCAGCTTTGCCCTTATACAATTTTGAAGGGTCATCTTTGGTTATGTCCCAAATGAACAACAACTCTCCTTTGCTCGACGTCGCCATTGAAAAATGACCTAAGATTGCCATTCGGATATCTTTCACTTTTTCCAGTAAGTCCTTGCCTGTTTTTTCATCGTATCTTCGGAACCATATCATTCCGTCGCGACGACCGGATAATTTAAAATTAAACCTCTTATCGTAGTCAATAGCATCGTAAATTTTTCCTCCAACGCGCAGCCTGAAAAACCTGTCCATTGGAGACAAGTGAACCGGAGAGCCAAGCACATTAATGTCAATATGAAAAGCGATGCTTTCATCAAGTTTTAAAGTATTCAGCATATTGTATTTATAGCGCTCAAGTTCATCGTTTGTCCACATATTTTTTTCTGCTTCAGATTGAACAAGCGCCTCAACATACTCCGCTGAATAATAAGTTATCTTTAGTTCAACCGCCTGATCATTAGCCACATATTTCTCTGCGCGCGACCACTGCCTCATAATTCTGTCTTCAATCCCCGCTGCAAAAGCAGAGCCTGAAATAAGACATATTAAAAATGACGCCAGCAAAAATTTATTCTTCACTTATACAACCTCCTAAATAGTGAACCAAAAAAATAAATATAAATCATACAGATATTAAGCTAATTATACAATACATTATCAATAGGTCATAGAGATTTCCAACTTTTAAACCCTTTACCGAGCACTTCTGAAGCGTCGCAAATAGAAACAAAGGCTTGCGTATCATTTTGCCGTAGATAATCTTTCAACAGCGCTACCTGCCTTTGATCGAGCAGAGTCATTACAATTGGACGATCTTGACCTGTGAAAGCCCCCTCCCCGTGCAACAACGTCGCGCCTCGGTTGAACGTATTATTGATATAGGCGGATACGTTTTGAGGGTTGTCTGTGATAATGAAAAGCTGCTTTCGCCTGTCAAACGAGTGCGTAGTGTTGTCAATAACCACCCCATAAATGTAAAGAGCAACAACTCCGTAAATTGTAGAATGTAACCCCACTATTCCAAGAGATAATCCCAATATTATAAGATTTATTATCACTGAAAAACTTCCAATTTCAATACCATATCGTTTTCGCAGAGCAACCGCTATTATATCGGTACCTCCTGTGGATCCTCCCACATGAAGCACAAAAGCTCCGCTTATCCCTTTCAACACTCCTGATATAACCGCAGCTAAAAAGCGATCATCAGGAAGGGTTATTTTTATTGTGGAAAAAATCGGCAGCAATATTGAAAACAGGATAACATAATACGAACTGAAGATTATAAAGCGCGGAGAAAGAGATTTCCAACCCCATGCAAAAAGAGTGAGGTTCCCGAAAAAAATGAACCAGGCGGGAGAAATTCCAAACATATAATTTGATAAAACAGCCAAACCTGATACTCCTAAGTCCGGAAATCTGTAAGGAATGGTAAAATAGGATACAGCGATTGCATTGATTATTAGTCCAATGGTGACGGCGGTGAAAATTTTCCATTCGTTGCGCATGAACTTACAAAAATTAACAAAAGCACGTAAAATAAGCATAAAATTCCTCCTGAATTTTAATTTAAAAGAAAAGAGGCATTATTTTGTTCTTTCCTGTTTTTTACGATAATACCATAGCCATAATACGTAACAATAGCTCTTTGGAGAAAAGTTACAAGGCAGCTATTTATCTCTCGGACGGAAGAGTAGCTTACTCAGATTTCACTCCGGAGACTTTACGTAAAAGATACTACAATCTGTTTAACAATGAAAGGGGCATTTGATTTGACGGCAAAAATTCAAGCAGAATACGGGGCGGAAAGCATTCAGGTTTTAGAAGGGCTTGAAGCGGTAAGGAAACGTCCCGGCATGTATATAGGAGACACTACTACGCGGGGACTCCACCATTTGGCTTATGAAGTCGTCGATAACTCCATAGATGAAGCGATAGGAGGATATTGCACGAAGATTTACGTAACTATACATCCGGACGAGAGTATATCGGTTGAGGATAACGGGCGTGGAATACCCACCGAGCCTCACCCTTCGAACGGGCGCCCGACATCAGAAGTTGTTCTGACAGTTCTTCACGCGGGAGGAAAATTCGACAACAGAGCGTACAAAGTCTCGGGAGGTCTGCATGGAGTTGGATTATCTGTTGTAAACGCGCTCTCCGAATGGTTAGTTCTTACAGTATGGAGAGACGGTATAGAAAAAGTCCAAAGGTTTGAATACGGGCTGCCGGTTACGGATATCTCGGAAGGAACTCTAAGCGATAAGCGCGGGACGAAGGTGCATTACTTAGCGGATAAGACGATTTTTGATGAAGTAAGGCATTCAATGGACACGATAAAAGCAAGGCTTCGCGAACTTGCTTTTCTGAACCCAGGCGTGAGCATAACTATTGAAGATACGCGCGTAAACGAAAAAAAAGAGTATTGTTTCGACGGTGGAATACGGGCATTCGTGCAATACCTTGATAAAGGAAAAACTTCGCTGATAAACGAACCCATAATTGTAACCGGAGAAAAAGATAATATTTCCGTCGAAGTGGGTTTTCAATATAACGACTCATATCAGGAGAGGCTTTACGCTTTCGCTAACCTTATTCACACGCTTGAAGGAGGAACGCACGTAACCGGACTAAGGTCTGCAATGACAAGGGCAATAAACGAGTCCGCCCGCATTCAGAAAATTTTGAAGGAAAAAGACGAAAACCTCAGCGGGGACGACCTAAAGGAAGGGTTGACATGCGTTCTTTCCGTAAAATTAGCCAACCCGCAGTTTGAAGGACAAACGAAAACAAAGTTAGGAAACAGCGAAGTAAAAGGAGCTGTGGATTCAGTACTTTACGAAGGCCTAATGACATGGTTCGACGATCACCCTGAACCCATGAGACCGATAGTAGAAAAAGCCATACGCGCGCGGCAAGCCAGAGAAGCCGCAAAGAGAGCAAGGGAGCTTGTCAGGAAAGGAGTTATGACCGGAATGAGCCTGCCGGGGAAATTAGCCGACTGCTCAAACAGATCTCCTGAGAACACCGAGCTTTACATAGTAGAAGGAGACAGCGCCGGCGGCAGCGCAAAGCAAGGCAGGGACAGGAATTTCCAGGCAGTTTTGCCGTTGCGCGGGAAAATTTTGAACGTGGAAAAGGCCAGGCTTGATAAAATGCTCGGCAGCAACGAAATAAGGATAATAATTCAGGCCCTCGGCTGCGGGATAGGCGACGATTTCGACCTGAAAAAGCTGCGCTACCACAAGATAATCATCATGACAGACGCCGATGTCGACGGCTCTCATATAAGCACGCTCCTCTTGACGTTTTTCTACAGGCATATGCCGGAACTGATATCAAACGGGCATCTGTACCTTGCTCAACCGCCTCTTTATCTCGTGCAAAAAGGTAAATCAAAAGCATATTGCTACAACGAAAAACAATTGCGCGAGCAAGTAGGCGAATCGGAAGGAGCGAAAATCTCAATACAGCGCTATAAAGGACTTGGAGAGATGAACCCTTCCCAACTTTGGGAAACGACGATGGACCCCGCAAACCGTTTCCTGAAAAGAATAGACGTCGAAGACGACATAGCAGCCGATGAATATTTCACAATACTAATGGGAGATAAGGTTGAGCCAAGAAGGGAGTTCATATCGTCCCACGCTCATGAGGTCAGGAATTTGGACGTTTAAAAACAGGGATTAGGGATAAGGGATTAGGGATAAGGGATTAGGGATTAGGGATTAGAAAAACAAAGACAAAAGCAAAAACAAAAGACCGGATGTTTGAGCAACGTAGAAGATTTAGCGTGTAGGGGGCTGTAACAAAAGTAGTATATTGGCTAGCCAAACCACAATATATAGTGGTTGTTTGGTATTGTGTGCACAATATGTTGTAGGGGCGGCATTCTGCCGCCAGCTTTTGTTACAGCCCCGCTTCAAAAGTCCATGACAACGCAACTTAAGGCTTGACTTTCTTTATATATTTAACATACTAGTTTTATTATTATTCATAGGAGGTGCACATTTTGGGGTTTCAAACTAAAGTTCAGCTTATTAATCGTGAAAAAAATGAGCAATGGTATATCGGCCTCCCTGCTCAATTAGCTCATGCTATGGAATTCGAAAAAAGCGAGACGGTTGAGTGGTTCGTTGAAGATAAGGCTACCTTAGCTTTGAAGCGGCACAATCCGCCTGAGTCAGTTCTCAAAAAAAAACACAAGATTTAGCCGATGTGTTCTTCACCCTTTTTTTAATGCACGTTCGGTTTTAAACAAAAAAGAGTTTTTCAAAGGGCTGGAGTCCTTTTCTCAAGTCATTTACGGAACACGAATAAATATTCATGCGCCAACAACAGGAAGTTATACTTAATGCTGTTGGTTTTCCAGTATCCCGTAGCCTTGCAGTTATGTTGTTCTTTTATTATCAATTCTTTGAGCGTAAAGCCTGCCTCTTGAAATGCTTTCATCACATTGAAGCTCATCGGTATAACGCAGCCCTTTTTTCTTGTGTCTCCCATAAGTATAGCGCAGAATTTTCCGCACTTTAATGTGCGGTAACATTCTGATACTACAGCTTTCATCTCCTTCAAAAATTCTTTTACGCATATTGTAATCCCTCTCTAAACATTGCAAATCAGTAGCTCATTAATTCTGCCACGTGACGAACCAACAGAGTTTATGGCGCGGCTTGCGTTTATTCTGGTAATATTATGTTGTGCGTATAAACGGTCGAAAAAATCATCGTTTTCATCTGTATTTTTCGGATCACTGTTACTTGCAAGAATATACGCTCCGCGTTTGCTCATTTCATTAATAAAATAAGCAAGCTCTATCTGTTCTTTGTCACCGAAATTATTTTCAGCATACGATGTAAAGTTCGCTGTCACAGTCAACGGGCGATATGGCGGGTCAAAATAAACGAACGTGTTTCCGTCAATAAAATCGCAGGATTCCATGTAATCAGCACAAATGATTTTCACTCCGCACAATTTTTCAGACACCGTAAGCAGATTGTGTTCGTCACATATAGTGGGATTCTTATAGCTGCCTTGCGGAACATTAAACGCACCATGAGAGTTCACTCGATAAAGCCCATTAAAGCAAGTCCTGTTAAGAAAAATAAATAGAGCGGCAATCTCAATTGATTCGCTGCTTATTGATTTTAGGATGTTGAAACGCTCTCGTGATTTATAGTAAAACTCTTTGCGAACGTCATCGTTTGCGCTTAAATACATGGTTTCAAGGGATTTCAAGTAAACGACCAATTCTCTGAAATTATCACGGATTGCTATGTATGTTTGAATTAACTCGCGGTTGATGTCGCTGATGTAGACATCGTTTATCTTATAACGTGAGATGACGTCAAACAAAACCGCTCCTCCGCCAACAAACGGTTCAGCATATTTCGTTATTGTAACTCAAAGCTCATCGGGATATTTACTACGGATGCTCTTAAGTATTTGCGACTTCCCGCCTGCCCATTTCAGAAATGGTTTAACCGACATATCCGTTGGCGGTTCAAAACGAGTTACTCGACCATCTTGCGGTTGCCGCGCCGACTTTGGGATTAGCCACATCTTGCCTATAAACTCTGCCCCGTCAATGCGGTTTTCGGAACATAATACCGCCACACGGCGCTGAGTAATATTCCATTTTTGTGCGGCTTCTTTTGCAGTCATAAAATCCATAGGGGATATCTCCTTGCATCTTTCTTGTATTATTATTCCAAGTAAAGAATATTATCAAGATGATGTATACAAAGTATCTTTATAACATTGGATAAAAACCAACAGAAAGAAGCAAGTCATCATATCAAGACTGATCTTTCTAACTTATTTTATTTATCACCAGCACATCGCCTTCGTTGATTGTGGTGTTTCCTCTTGGGATTACGCTTCTGCCGCTTCTTTTTATCATTACGACCAACTCTTCGTGGGTGGGCGAGAATTCGGAGATTTTCTTTCCGCTCCATTTGCTGTCACGATCAATTTTATATTCCGACAGCTTAATATTTCTGTCGTCCTGAAACGCAGGCGCGCTTAACACGCAGATGTCGTCCTCCAGAAGCGTTGTCGCTCCGCTTGGGATAATTTTGTTTGCGCCTCGTAGGATAATTACAATAAGCGTATCCGGCGGCAGAGTGAGTTCCATAATCTTCTTATTTATCCATGGATGATTCTCGCTTAACGCAAGTTTTATGAACTGCACATCCACTTCTTCTGTATAGTCGCTGAACGTTTTCATGACATCGGCTGCGGCGTCCGTCATTTTCAGCTTCTTCGATACCCATGGAAGAAGCGATCCCTGAAACGCTATCGATAGGAGAACAATACAGAACGTAATATTAAAAACATCATTTTTGACAGTATTGCCGCTAACCACTACCATGACGGCAAAAACTATAGAGGCGGCGCCGCGAATCCCCGCAAACGAGACTAACAACTGTTGCCGTATGCTGCACTTTGCCGGCGTTAGCAACGAAAAAATGGCTATCGGCCTGGCCACGAAGGTAAGAAACAGAGCAATCAGGAATGAAGAGAAAAACACAGCCGGTAATTGTGACGGAAAAACAAGAAGCCCCAGCAGGAAGAAAATTATCATCTGAGCTAATCCGGTTATTCCGTTAAAGAAATGTACAAGGGAAATTTTGTTGCTTATTTTTGAGTTACCAAGTATGATTCCTGCTATGTAAACGCTTAGATAACCGTTTCCGCCAATCGCGGAAGTAAAAGCATAAGCCATTAACGCTATGCCTATTACGAACACCATATCAATTCCATCGGTCGAGAATTCTACATTACGCAAAGTGAAAACAGCAAAAATACCAATCAAAATTCCTGCAATCACTCCGAAAGAAAACTGAGAAAATGTCATGAAAATAATCTCGCCCGTCGGAACTTTGCTGCTCATAAATGACAAAGTTATCATTGTAAGCATATATGAACACGGGTCGTTGCTTCCGCTTTCAACTTCAAGCATCGAGGCGGTATTATACTTTAGACCAAGCCTCTTTGAACGCAGTATTGAGAAGACTGAGGCGGCATCCGTTGAACTTATCACGGAGCCTATGAGCATACTTTCAAACAAGCCCATATTAAGCACTATATGGCAGAAAAGAGCTAAAATACCAGCTGTAAAAACAACTCCAAACGTTGCAAGGATAAAAGATTTAACTGCGACAGGCTTTGCTTCGCTCCAGTTAGTGCCGAACCCCCCCGTAAACATTATTATTATCAGAGCTACAGAGCATATTTGTTCAGCAAACACATAATTATGGAAATTTATTTTGTAAATTCCGTCGGAGCCAAAAAGCATTCCTAAAACTATGAATACAAACAGAGACGGAACTCCGAACTCGCTTGACACTCTGTTTAGCATGACACACAATATCGTAACCGCAGAAATAATTAAAAGATGTATTTCCAAGTTGTCGGCCTCCCAACAAAGTCACTTTGAATCTTTAGCGCCAAAACGACTTTTCTAAAGGATTAGTCCTCATAACGCGCTGACTTTAATTTTCTATTTAATAATGAAATTACTGACATCATATTTCTGTTAAATTTTCTAAATTATACAGTGAAATTTCCCATATTGTATAATCAGGTACATGGACAAACATTATATCAAACATGCTTTGGAGCTGGCGGCAAAAGGGACGAATACGCTCTCGAACCCGAGGGTGGGATGCGTTATTGCCCGGGACGGAGAAATTATCGGCGCCGGATGGCACGAGCGCCGCGGCTCTGCTCATGCTGAAGTTATGGCTTTTAACGATATGAAATCAAAAGGCGCCTCGGCGCGCGGCGCAACTCTCTACGTGACGCTTGAACCGTGTTCTCATTTTGGACTCACTCCTCCATGCGCCTCACGGATTGTGGAAGAAGGCGTGTCGCGCGTTGTGATAGGGATGCGCGACCCTAACCCCATAATAAACGGCGAAGGGATAAGAATTCTAAAAGATGCGGGAATTGAAGCGCTCTTGATGAATGAGTGCGGGGAGGAGGGCAAAAGAATTGAGGCGGAGTGCAAATGGATGAATCGTGGATTCATTCGCCGCGTGACCCTCAATAGGCCGTGGGTTACGATTAAAGCCGCTGTAAGCTTAGATGGAAAGATAGCCCTTGCGGGCGGTGAGAGCAAATGGATTACCGGCGTCGAAGCGCGCACTGCCGCGCATGAATTGCGAGCTGAACACGATGGTATTCTCGTTGGTATTGGGACAATATTGAAGGACGACCCTGAGCTTACAGTAAGGCTTGTAAGCGGACGCTCCCCTACGCGCGTCATATTGGACACGCGCCTCAAAACGCCGGACGACGCGCGCGTTCTCGGAAAAGGAACGATAATAATATGTTCGGAAAGCGTTTGCGAGTCAAAACCTCAAAAGAAAACGACGCTTGAAAAAATTGGAGCAAGGGTTGTGGCCGTCCGGGAAGAAGACGGGCACATATCGCTTAGGGAGGCGCTCAAAATTATCGCTTCCGATATCGAAATCCAAAGGTTGCTGGTGGAGGGCGGAGGAACTGTCCATTCTTCATTCATTGAAGGTGGATTTGCGGACGCCGCCGCGCTTTTTATTGCTCCCAGATTCCTCGGGCAAGGGATAGGCGTCACAAACAATCTGCGCGTTAATAGCATGGAAGAATCTGAAAAATACGCTTTACGCATCATCAACACGCGGCGCGTCGGCGAAGATTTACTGGTGGACGGAATATTTAAAAGCGCACCGGAACTGTGAGAATTTGAAAGCAAATCTTGAATACACAATAACAAGTCAGAGAATAATGCATATAATCATTATTCCCTTACACTATATGTAGGTCAAACATTATTACTCATACTACAATCAAACGTTACGATAGACGTTGATAATCATATAGCAAAGTGGAGCGTGAAGTTAAGAGGCAAAGCTTCTTTTGCTTTTTCTCAACTTCACACTCCACATTTGTGTGTTATCAAAACTTTTTGCTAGTGTGGTTCGCGGCTTTTGCTCTGGTTTTTACTCGCCACTCGCCACTTGTCACTTTTTTCTAAAAACAAACCGCGCCGCTCCAAGAATTAAAAGCACGAGGTATCCGTAACTTGCTGCGTTACAGCCAAATAAATCACACTCGGAGACCGGTTTGGTCGTCGCCGCCATACGGACGAAGAGATTTGTTCCTCCTGCGAAGCCGAATTTGTCCATATTGAGCAGGATCTCTCCGTTATTAACCATGACTTCCTCAATTTTGCCATCTTTGCTGAGGAAGAACCAGTTCACATCTGCGGCAATTCGTCCATCTCCGCCCATAGCGCGGTAGATGTTGCGCAAGGCTTCCGCAGTTAGCTTATACTTTCCGCCAACGATTTCGCCCACAATTCCGTCGTTCGGAATTATAAGGTCTAACGCGCGGTGCAACGTTTCGCCCGCTTTGGAGGAAACAGCTTTCAGGAATGGGGCTTCATCTCCAACCGGTAGCGCGTGCGGCGTTTCAGCCCCGCGATAGTTGTTTAGATCGGGCAGCGCTTCGGTGGGCAGATTCACGACGTTCATCAGGCGGTAAACGGGGAAGTCCTCATTTAACCCGACAGGCAGAAGCCCTTCATAACCCTTGTGGCTGCCAACTCCGGTGAGAGCGCGCTCCCGGCGGACAGACCAGATGTGAGAGTAGTTATAGCAGCTCTCAGGGTCGAGCGCCATTGCGCCGAGTGGAGCGCGAACTTGGGCCATGTACATGACATATGTTCCCTTCGGGAACGCGACTGTTTTTTCAACTGCGGGGTCGCATTCCACAGCAAACGGGTTTGGCTGCCTCCCGTAAGTGATAGTCGTGTTGTACGCGTAGATACTTCCATTGTTGTCGCGCGGGTTGACTTTGTTCACGCGGAACGCGCTGACTTGTAGTTGTTTATCTTCTGTCAGGCGGTGTAAATAAACTCCAGTGTGCGATAGGCGGTCAATCATCGCCTGATCCGCCTTTATTATATAAGCATAGGGCTGCGCTATGACGCTTGCGGGGACAAAACCGAACTTGTCGCTCTCCATTGTCTGTCCGATTCTCCCGTATTTCACTTCGTTGAAGAACTCAACTGTAACGGGATCGCCGGTCGTCACGTCGAGAGATTTTGTTATGTAGTATTCCTTGAATATCTCCGGGAAAAGGTCTGCCGAGGCTGTTGAGGCGGTACACGCGTCAACGTTGGTCCACGTGCTGTTTATTAACGGGTTATATGTGTAGCCAAGCACTAGAGTATTCGCAGGGGAGACGCTCTTGCCTTTCTCAATCATTTCATCCCTGCCGAGCTCAATTTGCTCCTTGACATACGAAGCGTTATTGTAGGTCGTTTTTAAAAGGGATTCTACAAACGTATTATGCGAATATGTCCTCATTCCCAACTGTCCGCGCGGACGATTGTTTGACGGGGTTTCCGTCAAGACCGACCAGCCGCCCTTTTGCGCATAATTTGGATCCTGACGCGGATCCGCGTCGCACTCCAGAATCCATGCCCTGAGGCGTCGGCGTCCTTCGACAAAAGTCTTCATGTCGTTGCTCAATACCAAACCTGTTTCGTATTTTGTCCCGCTTGCCGCCGTATATATAGTCCAGCGGACTTTTTTATCGTCGAGATCCTTTCTCCACTGCGGCTCAAAGAGATTGTAGCCAAGATCGCGCGCGCGTTTGCTCAGAGCGGGGTTCGGGGTATGGCATATTGAGAGGTCAAATGTATAATCCGTCGTTGAACCGGTACTGACCCAATTGCCTGAGGCATTTTGCACCTGTTCCGCGTAGCTCGTGTTGTTCATCTCGTGCTGGTCGAGAAACACATGCGGGTTGTAAGCGTTTATTGTCTTGTGAACCGCTCGCACCACAAGCTGTTCGAAGTACATGTGGTCACGGTTTGGATCCTGCATAGCTTCTCCGCCATTCGGAATTGCGGAATTGTTCCCTCTCTGCCATCTCCAGGCGCCCTCGTCGTTGAAGCGCGGTAGAATAACGACGACAACTTTGTCTAAGATATACTTCAAATCACCGACAGCAAGCCTGTGCGCTGTAACCTGCATGGACTCGCTTCCGGTTGACTCATTGCCGTGTATCTCCCCCTGAATCCACACAATCGGACGCCCAAGCTCTTTTACATCCTCGGGCTCAAATATGCCTTCTTTTGAAAAAACGATGAGCGGGAGCTTGATTGTCTTTATCGGATTCTCAAGAACTCCGGCATCATTTACCGCGTTGTATTGATAGACGTTTCTCCATTTCATCACGCCTCCCGAACGCGCTTGCAAGTCATTAAAATATGTCTCAAGTTCTGAACTGTTAGCTATGTATCCAACTTCCCTGGGGTTATCCGAACCATGATTCGGCCAGTTGGACGGGAGATAACTGTAATCTGTCCCCGTTTGCTTGAAAAAATTCTCTTTCCATTCCACATACATACTTGTCGCTGAGTTTCCGTTAGTTCCGCCGTACGGAAATTCCGGCCAAATAGCCAGCGCGGCGGATACAAGCAACAGCGCTGAAATCCCCACCATCACGCTTAGTATAAAAGGCTTTCTCCTAAAATACGCTTTCATTGTCACTTAATCTCTCCTTCTTAATATTCATATTCTCATAACAATTCAGTATTGATTTAAAAATAAATCAATCAGTAATTAACTATTATACACACTATTAAACATGAATTCAACTGTCACAAATTATTGAACTGAATTTTATAATATGACCGTGTTGCGTATATAAAAAGGGGCTGTAACAAAAGTCTCAAAACAGTTATTTCAACCACAGTATTATGGTTTAATTAACCATTTCACTACTTTTGTTACAGCCCCTAAATCCCCACAATAACGTGTCATGGGTGTCTTGACCCGATCCTAAAATTTGAAAATATGGTCTATCTTCAAGCCTTCTGTCAGCATAAAATCTGCCGTCATCCGATCAATAAAGAATAAATCCGAGCAGGTTCGAGCGTTGGCTCAAGACTAAAAACACGAACACAAAAACCGCAGGGCCTCTCATAATATGCCTCATACCTTTGGATAAGAAATCTTATCCTCAAGAAACCATGACAATCAGAAGTTTCTTTTTTCTGTACAAAGGCATTTGAATATAAAGCTATTGTTTTGCTTAAAACATCACAGCCTGTTTATAATTATATCAGCAAAACAATCATTGAAACACTTTTCCCAGTATTTCGTTATAAAACACTAACCATCAGAAAATTCCTTATATTTTGCTCTAATCTGAGACGCCACTTTATTGACTTTGCCCCAATGAGACGAACTTCCCCCCGAATACGCTATCAACGCTCTTTCAATATCTCCATCGGCGGATTTTCTATAATTGGAAAATATTTCCGTCCCCGCTACAATGTTTTCCCTAGGCTTAAACATGTCGCTTTCAGTTTTAATGGTGGGGTATTTTTTCCTTAATTTATTCTTATGCACTTTCCACCTTACCTGCATAAGGCCAAAGTCGCCGCCTTTTGAAAGAGCGTCATGTTTAACAGTTGACTCTACCACTACGAGCGCTGCTATGATAAACGGATCTTCTCCGAATCTTTCGCTTGTATTCTTTATAATACTGGCATATTCGTCTGCTGTAGCATTGTCAAGTCCTCTATTATGCTGTTTGAAAACGTGTGATATTGCGATTATTTGAGGACTTTCACTAACTATAATCTCCACGGGCTTAAATAACGGAACCGATATGGGTATTTCTTGAAGCTCTTTCGGAAGTTCTGTTTCTCCTCTAAGCCACTCAAGGGCTAAATCAAGCGGAATATTCTTATACGACGAATTAATACTAATATCCTCCGGCAGACCGCTTGAGTAGACCGGCGAGGACAAAACCACAAATATTATAAAAAAAGTAGTTATTAATATCTTTAACATTAATCTCAACCTACTTTCAAACTGTTTAGTTTTTGAAAGTATTAACTAAGCATTATTTGTACCAGATTTAACTTTAATGTGTTGTAGTATGCCCGCAAATGCACGGCTACAGGCAACGTCAAAACTACCTGTTCACGAAAGACCGAATAAGTCTCCCTCCGCCAAAATTTGCTCTTTATTACGTAGGAAAATTGAGAAGTACTATAATTAACGTTTTACAAAAAATTGTTAAATAAATCATATTACTGAAAATTTAATTCATGCTTTTCATAGTTAATACTTTTAGGTTATTTACTACCTATCCAGCCACTCTAATGCTTCTTCCAAAGAAACCTCCCCGCCGGTATTCAATCTGACTGTTTCATAACCTCCATCAGGCTTCTTTCTGGTCAGGGGCATATGAATTGTACTTTGTTGTTCCAATCCTTCCGGCTGCTTCCCATTCTTAAGCCATTCAATGGCAGATTCAAGCGAAACATTGCCTCCTCTCACATTGATATAAATTTCCGCGTTTCGGTGAGCAACAACTTCGTTATTTTTATCGGCGTTTTTTCCGTTATTTTTCATACCATATTTTACAAGCGCGTCCTTCCATGTCCCCCCCGCAGTGGGAGAGTAATCTCCCATCGCTTGACGCAGGCTTACAATAGCGGAATACATCCCCATTACTGCATTAATGTAATTAGTTCTGACCGCTTGGTTATCTGTTTGCGCAGTTATTAGATCCAACTGGCTTCCCATTCCCTCGTTATACATCAGCTCGGTTATTTTAAGCTCTTCATTTGAGCGTTCAACTTGCTGTTTCATGTTTTCTTCAAGAGATTTCGCCATAAACCAGTCATTGCGCGCAACAGTAAGGTTAAGGATGACAGAAGCTTCCGACTCAAACACGCTTTCTATCGCCGCCTGCACTGCGGCAGACTTACTCAAAGTGTCATATTTTGTTTGATTTCCATTTGCGATAGGAATACTTAGAGATAATCCGACAGCCGCTTCCCCGCTTTCCAAACTGCTGCCGGCGGACGAGCCATACAACATGCTCCAACTCGCGGATGCCCCCAAGGTTGGCGCCATACCTTTTTTTGCAATTTGTTTCTGTACTTCGGACTGCGCCAGCAGAATTTTCCTTTGCCTGACGCTTGGGTGATTCTCTAAAGCTATAGATTCGTTTACGCTTATTGATAGTTCCGGAACATAGAAATTTGTATCGCTTGGCTCAATATCCATGCCTCCTACAAAATTTCTCAAAGTCGCAAGCCGATTGAGCAAAGTTCCCTCAGCGTTAACTATTGAGTTTTGAGCATCGGAAACGGAGGATGTAGCCCTTATAACATCAAGCTTTGGGACTAGTTGTTGATTAAATTTTTCTTCAGTCACGCGAAGGTTTTCCTGTCTTTGCCGTAAAATATCTTTCTGTAGAGCAACATTATCGCGCGCCATAACGACGCCCCAATAAGCATGTTCAGCCGAAGCAAGGATAGTGTTTATAGCGTTGTCAAAAGCAGCCCTTGCTGATTCATACCCCAGTATTGACTGCCTTTCGCTTAGTTTATTGATTCCGCTTATATCTATCGCTTGTGATATGCTGGGAGTAACTGTATATCCGACAGGGTTATAAATGCTTCCCCCGCCTCCCGACTGCGCTGTGTTATAGCTGCTATTTACCGTAATACCGGCTCTCAACCGTTGGTAACCTACGGAAGACAGTACTTGATAATAAGCCGCTTCAATGCTCTTTGCCGTTGCAAGTAGTGAATTATTTTGAGCGCGAACCAGATTAAGATATTGTTCAACATTGACCGATTGAGCCGCGTTCACATCCGATACAATAAAAAACATAACAGCCATCAATAATAAAAGACTTAGAGTCTTATTCAACAATATGTAAACACTCCCTTGACGAATTAATTGCATTTGACAATTATAACACTATAACAAAATTAGTTAAGCAAATCTACATAAAATATTCAGTATATATGATTGTTACACTATTGTTTAAGTATTTTCGCCGATGTAAAATCCATTGCTCTGACAATTATCACAGCAGCTTCGCCGCGCGTTATGGGTTGAGCAGGGTTATATTTTGCGCCTTTTACAGAGTTAATAACACCTGAATTTAAAAGTACATTAACCGCGTCAAAGGCTTTATGCTCGGGCGGCACGTCCTGGAAAAACTGCACTCCTGATTCTGTTTCCAAATCACTGAAACCGAAGCTTTCAGCAATGTACCTTACAAAATCAGCTTTTGAAGCAAGTCTTTTAGGGTTATTTATCGGTTTTATACTGTTAATATTGCGATTTAGAGCACTTAATGCCTTCTTAACAGAGTACTCGACATCCTCGTTGCTGATCATTTCGTCTACGCCAAAAACTCCTTTATCCGCGCCTCTGAGTATCGCCATTGCCAATTTCGGGTCGTCAAGGTTCAAGATATTGTATGATGGCGCATGAGGGTAATCCTTCGGTTCAAATAAACCGTAAAGGTTAGAAATTTGAACAACGCCGAAAAATGGGCTTTCAGGCGGAACATCCGAGTATTTACATAGAGAAATATGAACTCCGTGTTTTACAAGCTGAGACTGAACTTTTACGGCAGGAACCTCACGGAGTCCTATCTCCAGTTTGACCGCAAGGGCCGCTAAAGCCCCGGCCGCCTGCCCTACCATCATGCTTATTGGTTGAAGGCGTATAGCTCCGGCGGCAAGTCTGGACATAGATAGATTTTTCTCAACTGCGAGAAACCCGTCAGCATCCTTTGGTATAAGGATATCAAGCGGAACTTGAAAGGCGCCGCGCGGCCTGTTGGAGGCTATGGAATTGCGGGACTCGCCGAACTCCCACTCGAAGTCTCCGTCATTCGCTGCATGATGGAGATCCAGGGGATATCCGCCTATCGCTATGGCGTTTGGGAATTCGGCGTTCGTTTCTCCGTCACGGTAGCTCAGGGAATTTATTAGAATCTCTCTGGACGATAGAGTTCGCTCCCCTATTATTCTGCGGGATTCCCTCACATAAGGAATGACGGGCATTCTTTTGGCTATTTCATGCCAGCTCGCAGGAATATCGTTTAAAATATCAGGCGGAATATTATCATTGTAGTATTCATCATCCGCAACCGACCAATGTCTGCCTAAATCTCCAAGTTCGTTCTGCATGTAATAAATAAAGTTTAGAGTTCTAAAAAATGCTTCCTTGTTAATTCTATTTCGAAAGCTTATATCCTCAAGATACCTTGCGGGCAGTCCCGAACTGCCGCTGTTCCATCCCGATTTTCCGGGGTAATCGTTCCCCCAGTTTACTCCGGTTTTAGAAATATAACGCCAGTTTTGTCTATTGCCGTCATAACTGTAGTAAGTTGAAGAATCAGGGATTGCGCGATATGCATTATGGCTTATAAGGTTAACGGGCAATTCGACGGGAAATACTCCTCTGAAGTCTTTACCGTCAATAGTGACGTAACTTTCATAATTACGCTTCGCCTCTTCATATCCGGGCAACGGAGCGTAAGGCGTTAAATCAGGCGGCGCCCCCGATGGGTAATATTTTATGACCGCTGTCCATGTAATATCCTGAATCATTGATTCATCAAGTTTTATAAAAGGGGAATGCGAATTGCCCGCGCGGTAAGGCAAATTTGCAAGCGGGATGATATCTCCATACTCCGTTGCGTCTATAAGCACCTTACATGCAACCTGTATTTCATTTTTGAACGTATTTCTCCTGCTGTTTTTTTGACTTACTTTAGCCTTAACGCCTGTTATTTTTCTGCCTATACGTTGCACTTCAATTATCGAAGAGTCGAGAAATATGTCGAGCACTCTTTCGTTTTCGGAAGCGCGTGATTTGCTCAACAGCTTTCTCGTTTTTGCGTCGGGGTTACGGGCTTCGTCGACCATCTCATAAAGAATCTTTTCTCCCACATTAGGTTCAAAAGCGACCGAACGCGAATCCCAGTAACAAGTGCCGGTTGATTTTCCCTTATTATCATAGTATTTATTAACGCGCGTTATGAAATCAAGATAAAGCCCGCTCTTCTGCCTGCTCAAATCATCCATAGTGGATACGCCCGCGGCCGTCATCTGCCCGCCAATCCAGGATGAGGGCTCAATAACGGCAACCTTAGCTCCTCCGCGCACTGCTTCTATGGCGGCCATGATTCCTCCGGCGCCTCCGCCTGCGACGACAACATCGTAGTCGTAAGCTTCTGCCCATGAAACCGAAGGGAATGAAATACTACAAAAACAAAACAAAAATAGAACAAACAAATATTTCAGAAATCGCTGATTAATTACTATTTTGGGTAAGCCAATGCTTTTTGTTTCGCCTCCAAAAGCCTTTTCAGCATTGCATGTACTCAGAAGGAGCTTTTTCTGATATGCGGGACGCTTGTGCGTTACATAGAAAATAACTGGCAGCCCGCAATTAATCGTCGCTTTCATAACGTTCAAAAGAACACCTCATTCTTAATTGATAATATACCGAATACTTTCCTAATGTCAGAACGAAATTTTAACGAGCTATTATTATATAACAATTTGAAAAAATGACTAACTTTTATTGCAGTGAAGCAATAAAGAAGGATAGCCTTCTGTTTTCTGTTGTTGTTTTTGTTCAATATTTTGCATAATTCTGCAGTATAATATTGTTTATGAAAATACTCAAGGAACTGAACACAAGATGATAATACAAGCTAAGTTGAAACGCATTGACGAATATAAAGCGCTGATTGACAAGCGGCGTCCGCTTGCTCCGGATGAAGTAAAGCAGTTGGACGCCTATTTTCGCATCGGCTCAACTTATTCGTCCAACGCGCTCGAGGGTAATTCTCTTGACTTATCCGAAACAAAAATACTTCTTGAGGATGGCATCACCGCAGGCGGTAAACCGATACGCGACTGTTATGAGGCCATAGGCCATGCGAGCGCCTACGACTTCATGCTGGAAGCCGCGCGAAGCAACCCGTTTACGTTTTCGGAAAATATGATATTGAAACTGCATAAGCTATTCTATATCGGTATAGACCATGAAAGGGCAGGCGTCTACCGTGACCATCAAGTATTCATTACAGGTACTGAGTATGTGCCGCCGAGTGCGGAGCAAGTTCCTCTACTGATGAAAAGAACGGTGAACACGCTGTTGGAGGAATGGAATAACCTGCATCCTGTAAAATTAGCCGCATTCGCTCACCTGAAACTGGTTGACATTCACCCCTTCGCGGACGGAAACGGACGCGCGGCGCGATTATTAATGAACCTGATACTTGTCAACCGGGGCTATCAGATAGTGATTATCCCGCCTGTGCTGAGATTGGAATACATCAATGCCTTGAAAGCAGCGCAGCGCGACAAAAATCCAAGCGACAACGCATTTTTCAACCTGATTGCGCAATGCGAGATTGAAGCGCAAAAGGATTACTGCAGGATGTTTCGCATTGAACCGCGTAACAAGCTCTAATTTCGGGATTGTTATTTGTATTAATTTAATTATTATTATTCCCCGACAATGCGCTTGTCACGCTTGCAAGCCACGCTGCCTGCTGAGAGAGTTTTCCGAGGGCGACTTCAGCAGATGAAAATGTCCTGTACAGCGAGTCCGCTTTTGCTTCGAGCCTTCTGTCCGCATCGGCGAGGTATTTATTTATTCCGTTTATTTCCTGTCTCAGCTGATCAATAGCGCTTGAAACGCGACCCTGTATCCCGACTACGCCGGGGGCAAACTCGGCCTGCGCTGATGACGACAGACTTGTAAGGTATTTGTCCATCTCCTTCATGTTTGAGACCATGAGGTCAGCCACCGCTTCAGGGTCGATCGAGAGCGCCTCCATGAATTTATCGGTGTCAAATTCAAGCAGTCCGCTCTTTGCGTTCACGCCTATGCTTCCGCTTGAAGCGCCTGTTGAGATTCCTATTTGAGACAACATGGTGTAACGATCGTTGAGCCCTAAATATCTCAACGCCCCCGAACTGTCCTGAACCATAAGCGGGATCTCGGAATCGGCGCTGTTGAACGCCGATGTCAAAACTATCCTGCCATCTCTCACTTCCGCTTTTCCCATGACTATCTCTTGCGAAGGAGTTATCAGCTTGTTTTCGTATCCTATTATCGTTGTTCCATCGGCGGCATATATAGGAACTGTCTGATAGTAAGGCGTTCCAAGCTCGTCGGAAGTATAATTATATTTAAGGGCTTCATTTATTTTTTCAGCTGCGTTCTGGAGCGTGTCATTCTCGGACAGGCTAACCTGAACCGCAAAACCGCCCAGATTTGCTTCTTCTTTCTTCAAACTTCCATCAGGCAGCCTGATATCAACCGTTATAGTTGATTTTGCGCCTCCGAGCCTTACGGTAAACGTTCCTTCGCCGCGGAAGCCCGCATCCCCAAGCGTTCCGTAGAGAGTTTCACGACCCGTGCGAGACTGAAAAGCAATCGGCTGAGAGAAGGAAGTGATATCGCGCAGCCTGTTTTTAGCGCTGGACAAGATTTTGTCTCCGTAAAGCAGCCCCCATCTCATACGGAAATCGTCTCCGCTCAGGGTAGCTTTTTTGTTCTCGTCAACGGCCTTCTCGTTCATTTTTATGTTCATCCACTCCAAAAGCTCATTGTAAGCGTCTACATAATCCTGAATCGCGTTAACCGCCTTTTCGGCGTCCTGAGAGACGTCCAATTGAACTTTGCCGGGCCCTTTTATGTTCAAGGAAAGCCCCAACAGGCTGATAACGTTTCCATCATCATCCAAAACGGTATCATTTTCATTAAAAGTTATGGAATTCGTCGCATATGTTCTTATTCCGCCATCGTTTATCCTTATCATGGCGTCCTGCGCGTTCGTGTCCTTTGGATCTCCGGCGGCGTCGAAAAGCAAATCAAGTATACCGTCACCGTTATCTTCAAAGGAGAACATGTTCATGTTTCCTGTGTACTCTATTGTATAATCCTGTCCCCGCGCCTGAATATCGGGACGCAGGACAGGCGCCGCAGACGGAGGCGTCCAGGTTACCGTGTAACTGAAATTCGGCCATGACGCGTTGTCTGTTATGGAGTAATCGCCATTTCCCGCTTCATATACAAGTCCGTTATCCATATAGATTTTCCCGCCTAAAATTCCCACCGGAGCGCTCATTAAAGGTATGTCCGCGTCGCTTATCGTAGCCGCGTCTTCATCGTTGCGCACAAGCTTATTAGTATACGTATGGGTTGTCGTGTTTGCACCCGACGTCGAAGTGTAAACCAGTTTCAGGTCGTAAACGCTCCCCGGCTCCGGGGCGCCCGCCGCCGCTTCCGGTTTCCACCTCACGACCACCTGATTTCCAATAGTGCCGTCCCCCACGATATCGAAATCAACGCCTTCCACCCAGGTTTTCAATCCTTGAGTTATGACAGCCGCGCCGTCGCCCTTCATGTAATTGCTGTAAGTCGGCGCCGAGGCGTTCGTTGTAGTGGTGGAAATTCCCGATGGCGAAACTGAAACTATCTCAGCGAAACCGCTGTCATACTTGGGAACGTCTATAGCGTCACGCGTCACAGCAGGGAGACGCCATACCTCTCCCGCCACCGGAGTGTACTCCACAATGTAAGATAAATAATCATTTGGACGATTCGCGCCTAGCCATCTTATACCGTCCGCTTCAATGATGAAATCCAAGCCTTGTACATAACCGCCGCTGACATAATTGGTTCCGTCCCATTCATAAATGTCAAACATCCCCGGCAGCACTACGTTCCCGTTCGTATCGTACATAAATGTATATTGGGAGAAAATGCTGTCGTGATTTGGATCCGCTGAGCCCGTCCTGCCGCGTGTGACTTCATAGCTTAACATATCTGCGGGATCAGGTTCAAACCCCAAACTGTAAGAGCTGCCGGCGGTTACGGCTTTGGGGTCCGAATCTCTCCAGCGTATCTCGTTCCCGACGATGTCAAAGTCAAGCCCAAGCTGATAGGTACGTTCGACTCCGTTGCTGTCCTTCCCTTTTATGACAACAGCCCCGTTGATCATTTCATTTTTAAGGTCAGGATAAAAATTGAACGCGTCATTCCCGGTATTGGAGCGCGTTATTGTCTGCGAAAGCTTTCCGTCGCTCCCAGCTCCCGTTTTTGTGCTGCGGACAACAAGCTGTCCGTTTTCAACGGTCGCCGCAACGTCAAGCGATACGGTCGGGGTCGTTATGTCCCGCGCGTTATTTATCTTGCGGGCGATATCTTCAAGCGTATCAGTTGCCTTAACAGTTATTTTTCCCCTCTTTCCCCCGACATTGATGTAAAAAACGGAGTCCATGCCAACCGCTCCGGAAAGTGACTTGCTGTATCGGCTCATGGTCGTGGCTTTTTGAATGACTTCTATATCATAGTTCATTATTTTAGCTTCGCTTGTTACGCTTGCTGTCAGCACCGATTGAGGAAGGCCGTTACTATCGAGTCTCATTATATCCGTTGTCTTACTTTTATAAATTGACGGAAGCTTCAGAGCTGTTAGCTTTGTCTGAAGCGCCCGGATTGACTGGTTAAATTCTTCATAAACACTGATTTTTCGTTCAAGATTCTCGCGTTTCGTAAGGATAGGCTGATAAGCCTTTTGAGATTTTGATATAATCTCATCGACCATCGATCCCCAATCCATACCTGTGACGATGCCGGGAATACTGAAAGTTCCAGCCATTTATAACCCCTCCTTTAATAAGGACAATAACTCATCTTGAAATCACATATATTATTAAATATCCGTATTATTGTCGGTATTTTTTTTAAAAAAATGACAGACGTGCTACAATAAATTTAGTATGTATTAGCGGTTAATTTTTTTGAGAAATTTTTTTTAACATATGATTTGGAAAGGTGGAATATCAGAAGTGAAAATTTTCATCGATGGGGAACCATTTTATCCATTATCGCCGACGGAATCGAGAAGCAAACAGCAGCTTCTCAAGGAAATAGACGAAGAAATTGTGCAAAATGGCTTGACTTACACCACTATAACAGTTGATGGTGTAGAGATGGATTCTTCCGCGTTTTTGCACTTACGCAAGGGGAGAGAAGCTCATTTTAAAACGTGTAAAATTAAAGACCTTGTAATTGAAAGCCTTCAAGAAGCAATTAATTATTTACCAAGGCTGACTGACGGAATTCAAAAAATAGCATCAGAGTTTGAACGAAAAGAAGAGGAGAATGCTGACGAACACATGACGAACTTTGCAGAAGGCTTAGGCTGGCTTATAAATGTCATGCAAAAAAACCAGATCCTTCTCAAAGTAAAGGACTCTGAATTGCCGAACAAAGAAGAAACAATCGTTAAGATTAATGCATCGTTGGAAAGTATTTCCGAGTGTTTCGAAAAACGTCGTATAATGGAAATAGCTTTCCATATGAGGCAGGGAATTCTTCCCGAAATCAAAAATATTTCTGGATATGTTGCTCAGCTTCTTGACACAGCAATGCTTATGCAATAGATAGTTGCTTTGATATAATTATCAGATTTTGGCGAAGTGAATGTTATTATTTATAGCGTTTTCGGCACAAGCAGGAAAAATACATTCTAATGTTTGATCGGCGAAGCAGATGTTAGATAAATGAAAGGGGATTACACATAGTGTCACTTCGTAAAGGTTTGATAATATTTATTATTCTTGCTTTTGGTGGAAACGCGATAGTCTTACTTAAGACTGTTGATCAAAACACAATCAATACGATTCTTACAGCAAAGAAATCATATTTGATCGTAGCTTTTTTATTGGTACTTTTGTCATGGACATGGGATACCATGAGGTTTAGCGCTCTTGCGCGGGCAGCCAAGGAAAAGGTCAGTTTAAGGCTCGGAATGATCCTTACATGGCTGCATTACTTTGGATGCGCGGTAACTCCGATGCAGAGCGGGGGAGGCCCTTTTCAGGTTTATGTGCTTTATAAAAGAGGAATACCTATAGGGAAAGGAATCGCAATAACAATGATAAGAACTATGCTTACGGTATTACTGTTAAGCATAATAGTTCCTTTGTCGTTAGTTATCGACTCTTCTATTCTTGATCAGAGCGGGTTCGTTAAGGGAGTTGTAGGATACGTATTTTCAATAATTCTTATGACATGGGCGTTCATAGCGTTTACAATACTTCGCCCTGACCTCATAAAGAAATTAGGCAAATGGGTTACCATATGGCTTAAGCGCTTCAAGATAATAAAGAAAGAAAGCGTTCTTCCGTGGAGTCGTTGGATTTCCCGTGAGACGGACAATTACAGTTTGAACATTAAGCTTTCGTTCTCAACTGGGAAATGGAGTTTTATTTTTGCTGTAATATGTTCAGCTCTCCATTTACTGACCATTTTTTCTATTCTGCCATGCCTTATGTTGGCAATGGGACTGCCTTTTAATTTTACCCAAACGATACTAACGCAGGCGATATTTATGTTCGTTCTTTATTTTATACCAACACCGGGCGCCAGCGGAGTGGCGGAAGTAGGCGGAGCTGCAATTTTCACAACATTAATGGCGGAAAACATGGCGGGGATAATGGCTATCACATGGAGATTCTATACAGAATACCTCTCAATATTCATGGGGGTAATGATAGTGATACGCCTGCTCGGCTGGGGAGCAACTGAGGACATATATAAGGCGGAAAAGGCCGTAGAAACAGAAAATAACGCTAACAATGAATGAATTTGGTGATTTAGTCTTTAAACTGCGCGGAGGAATATGGACGATATTGTTTTTGGTCGTTTTCTTTATTGCAGAACCAACCTGGGAAAGTTTTTACTTTGGTCTGATTTTTGTGATTTTGGGGCAAGCAATTAGATTCTGGGCTGTTGGAAGCATAGGAAAATATCGGGGAGAAGTAGTTAAAGCGGATAAATTAGTGACAACAGGAGCTTACGCGTTAGCAAGAAATCCTCTTTATTTTGCCAATGGCGTCATTGGATTAGGTTGGGGTATAATATCAGGGTGGTATGCTTTGCTATTCTTTTTTATTGCTTTTCTAATTGTGTATGTGTTTATAATTATTCCAAGAGAAGAAGCTTTTTTAAGGGATAAATTTGGAGTCGAATATGTTGATTACTGCAGAAAAACAGGAATGTTCTACCCAAAGACATGGCCTGTAAATATAAAGAACGTGATTTATCACTATCAAGCTTTATGGAAAAGCGAACGTCATTCGCTTTATATGACAATACTGGGAACTGTGTTACTATCTATAAAAATATAAAAAAAGGAGGTGCTGTTAAAAATGGAAATGCGCAAAAATAATATAAGCGAAGGAGATATCACAGTAGGCCAGTTTTTTGAGGCTCTTTCCGCATCTGAATATCCTGATTACATTATGGAGCTCATAGAAAAACTGCAGGACTGGATGAAAGAAATTTTTGTCGTGGGAAGCGACGCGGAGAAAACCGAAAAAAGAATTGACCCCGTTACCGCGTTATTCGAAACCGATCCTGAGCTTGATATGGAAGATTTATTCTCACGTATCCAATGGGTAGAAAAATACGCCGATATGCTTCCGAATATTAAAAAACCGGAAGGAAGAGAGGATGTCGCTGTAATAAACATAGGAGTAGCGGAGCTTGAAAGTTGCATGAGAGTCGCTATTGATTATGCTTCGATTTTTAACAGCGAAAAATGCCGCAGAGTTTGGATAATCAGCGATAGCTTCAATTTTATGGATATATCAGGATACATAGCGCATATATCGAAGCTTTCGGAACGCGGAATTAAATTCAGATTTTTACTTGTATCCCCGTGGGGATGGATCGAAATGCCAATAGAAGGTAATGACAGCGGTAAGAATCAAATATTGTGGAAAACAGTTAAAAAACGCGCGGGGAAGTGAGAAGTGAAGTGTGAAGTGTGAAGTGTACAGAATAAAGACGAAAGATAAAAGATAAAGAAATTCACCACGAAACTCACGAACCAGCATTGACAAAAGATTACTGGTTTTGTTGATGTAGTTTATGGTGAGTTTTTTATATGCAGATAGGGAAGATATTTGGCAGCGCAAGCGATATCAAATTTACGACAACGCGAAAGGAGATAGAGATGAATATAGAACGTTATTATCACTATAAAATTCTCGGACTCCAGATTGGCGCTTCACAGGCCGAGATAAAAAAAGCGTACCGTAGCCTGGTAAAACTATATCATCCGGACCGTGATCAATCGTATGACGCTGAGGTAATGTATAGAGAAATCCACACTGCGTACAAAGCATTGTTAGAACAGCCATTCTCAAATGAAACAAGCGCCGAGACGATAAACTATCACGATTACTCGAAAAGGACAACACAGACTTCAAGCCATAGTTCTGGAAAAACACGACAATCAGCTACTGATAGCAACTCAACGGAGAGAACAACGCGGACTTCGGAAGACTTGATATTTTGGGCAAATTGGGAAAAGGAATGCTATGAAAAAGCAACGAGGGTTCCTATTATGTGGGTATTTTTCAGGTTTATTGTCAGCTTGATTAGTTTTTTTCTCTATGGCCCAGTTTGGATATTTATAAATTCTGACTTTTTTAAGAATAGTAAATATGTTGATAAGCCTGCTTATATTGTTTGGATAGTGATGAATTCAGACAATATTATAGTAATAGGGATTCTGATAGCGCTTATTATAACTTTGGGCGTATTCTTTCTAGTGTCTAATAAAGTAATGAGCAAGGGATTAGCAATACGTATAACTTGTTTTTGCCCATATGTTTTGTCGATGTGGTTATTTTATTTCATTGCTGAAGCGCCAATATATAAGTATTTAATAACGAGCTTTGTTTGTTATACCCTACTTACGTGCCCAATAGAAGATTTTTATAAGAGGAAATACGAGTAAAATATTCATTAACGGGCATTTTGTTATACCTTACTTACGTGCCCAATAGAAGATTTTTATAAGAGGAAATACGAGTAAAAATGTCGGATAAAAGTGTGAATATTGCAGGGGCGGTTTTAGCCGCCACACAAAAGACGGGATTCCAAACTATATTTGGCAACCCAAAGTTATCCGGCGCGGGTCGCTCCCGGTCTCCTGACCTTTGCGACACTCGGTTGCCGCGCTTCGCTCGCAATGACGCCTGACCGTCGCAATCCAGCGGTTTTTGGCACTGATATTTCATGGCAAAAGATAAAGAAATTCACCACGAAACTCACGAACCAGCATTGACAAAAAGATTACTGGTTTTGTTGATGTAGTTTATGGTGAGTTTTTTTATATGCAGATAGGGAAGATATTTAGCAGTGCAAGTGATATCAAATTTACGGCAACACGAAAGGAGATAGAGATGAATATAGAACGTTATTATCAATAAAATTCTCGGGGTTTTTCTTTCTATTCAACTGTCAAATACCCGTATTATTCATAATTCCTTTCACGAATTATCTTTTAATTGTCATTAATATTGTATAATATAAATATTATTTATATTAATATATTGATCATTGAATATATTGCTTAAATACTCAATGCGCGCGAACTTAACAGATTATTAATCAAATTAAAACTTGATATAGGGGGGTATATCAATGAAAAGTAATGGAATGAAAACAGTTGTATTATATGCACTGGCACTGACGTTTTTTTTAATTTTCAGCTCTTATGCGGCAAACAATGACTTCGTACCGGTAACGGATATCATCGACGCGCCGGGGGAGGCCACAGTAAATACGCCATTAACTTTGACGGGCACGGTGCTTCCCGTTAACGCGACCAATAAGAACATAACCTGGAGCGTCAATGACGCGGGAGCAACAGGCGCGACAATATCGGGAGATACCCTCAACACAACGGCGGTCGGCGCAGCAGTCGTCACTGCCACAGTAACAGGCGGCTTAGACAACAATATGGTCGCGGCGGTTGCGGCGGGCTTTCAACATACCGTTGCAATTATGACTGACGGCAGCCTATGGGCGTGGGGATGGAATAATTTTGGACAGCTGGGCGACGATACTATCACAGACCGTAACACACGCGTACGCATAGGGACAGATAACGACTGGGCGGCGGCTACTGCGGGCTATGATCATACTCTTGTCCTGAAAACGGATGGCAGCCTGTGGAGCTGGGGATATGGCGAGAATGGTCAGCTTGGCAACGGCACGTTCGCATACCGTTTCGATCCTCAGCGTGTGAACGATGATAACGACTGGGCGGCGGTTGCTGCGGGGTGTAGTCACAGCTTAGCTATAAAAACGGACGGCAGCCTTTGGGCATGGGGATATAACGCTGACGGGCAGCTGGGCGACAGTTCTACAACAGATCGCGACACGCCGAGACGCATTGGGTCAGATTACGACTGGGCGGCGATTGCGGCGGGCGAATATCATACGATAGCCCTTAAAACAGACGGCAGTTTGTGGAGCTGGGGAAGGAATACAGACGGGCAGCTTGGCGACGGTTTTACCATGCAACGCAGCGCGCCCCAACGCGTGGGGAATACGAATGACTGGAAAGAGATTGCTGCGGGATATTATCATAATGTAGCCATAAAGACTGACGGCAGCCTCTGGGCATGGGGATATAACGCTAACGGGCAGCTGGGCGACGGCACAGACACACAACGCGACGCTCCTGTTCGCGTGGGGAATACGAATGACTGGAAAGAGATTACTGCGGGGTATTATCATACCGTGGCCATAAAGACTGACGGCAGCCTTTTGGCATGGGGAGATAATGCTTACGGGCAGCTGGGCAACGGCACATATATCGCTCGCAATGAGCCTGTCCGGGTGGGGTCAGCAAATGACTGGACGTTGTTAACTGCGGGGGGATTTCATACGATAGCGCTCAAAACGGAAGGAAGCTTGTCCGCTTGGGGATCTAATACATGTGGTCAATTGGGCGATGGCATGACGACTTGGCGCAGCTCGCCTGTTCGTGTGAAAGCAGAGAATGACTGGATGACGGTTTCTGCTGGCCGGTATCACACAGTTGCTCTGAAAATGAACGGTAGCCTGTGGGCGTGGGGATACGATTTTTATGGCTACACTGACGGCGGAATGTACCCAAATATCTCTGAACCTATCCTGATAGGGAATGACTGGGCGACGGTCGCTGCGGGCTACGAACATGCAGTGGGAGTAAAAACGGATGGCAGCTTGTGGACATGGGGCTTTAACGGTTTTGGTCAACTTGGCGACGGTACGAACACCGCTAAAAACGCTCCCCTACGCATAGGGACAGATGATGACTGGGCTAAAGTCGCTGCGAATTATGGACATACAGTTGCCATAAAGATGGACGGCAGCTTATGGGCATGGGGAAATAATTCTGTAGGGCAACTGGGCGACGGCACGAATACAGACCGCAACACGCCTCACCCAATAGGAGCAGATAAAAACTGGGCAACTGTCGCCGTGGGCAATACTCATACAATAGCTCTTAAAACGGACGGCTCGCTATGGGCATGGGGATATAATTTTTACAACCAGCTTGGAGACGGCACGAACAATAATCAATACGCGCCAAAACGCATAGGGTCAGAGAGCAACTGGGTGGCGGTCGCTGCGGGTTACGCGCATACGATAGCCCTAAAAACGGACGGCACGCTGTGGGCATGGGGATGGAATATTTTAGGCCAGCTTGGCGACGGTACGTACACTTCTCACAGTGAGCCTTTCCAGATAGGGACAGAGAATGACTGGGCGGCGATCGCTACGGGTTACGGGCACACATTAGCTATAAAAATGAATGGCAACCTGTGGAGCTGGGGATATAATTACCGCGGTCAACTTGGCAACGGCTCGGATATAACTAGCAATGAACCTGTCCTGATTGGGAATGACTGGTCGGTAATCAACACAGGCTTCGAGCATTCAATGGCCATTAAAGCGGACGGCGGCATGTGGGCGTGGGGAGATAATAGTCATGGGCAGCTTGGCGACGGAACGAGCGTGCAACGCAATTCCCCTTTAAAAATCATATTTTTTGATTGCGATTTCACAAAGGACTTCACCGTCACGGTGAATGAAGCATCAGTGGAGACTTTCCTTGTGACATTCATGGATCATGACGGAACCGAGCTTAAGAAGCAACTAGTGGAAAAAGGTTCATCCGCGACAGCGCCTGCCGACCCTGTAAGAACAGGTTACACCTTCATAGGCTGGGATGAGGACTTTTCTAATATCACCGACGAACTGTACGTGAGTGCGATGTATGAAATCAACAAATACACGGTAATCTTCATGTCGGACGGCGTCGAGTTCAACCGCCAGAAGGTAGAACACGGGAATGCTGCAGTCGATCCCGGTATCCCGGCGAAAGAAGGATACGCCTTCACCGGCTGGGATACGAGTTTCACGAACATCACAGGCGATCTGACGGTGACGGCGCAGTACGAGATCAATAAATACACGGTAATTTTCATGTCGGACAGCGTTGAGTTCAACCGGCAGACGGTAGAACACGGGAATGCTGCAGTCGATCCAGGTATCCCGGCGAAGACAGGATACGCCTTCACCGGCTGGGATACGAGTTTCACGAACATCACCGGCGATCTGACGGTGACGGCGCAGTACGAGATCAATAAATACACGGTAATTTTCATGTCGGACGGCGTAGAGTTCAGCCGCCAGACGGTGGAACACGGCTCTGCGGCGACCAATCCAGGTGTCCCGACGAAAGAAGGATATACGTTCACCGGCTGGAGCGCGGATTTCTCGTATATCACAGGCGATCTGACGGTGACGGCGCTCTTTGGCGGCAACACGTATACGGTAGTCTTCATGTCGGACGGCGTAGAGTTCAACCGGCAGACGGTAGAACACGGGAATGCTGCAGTCGATCCAGGTATCCCGGCGAAGACAGGGTACACTTTCACCGGCTGGGATACGAGTTTCACGAACATCACCGGCGATCTGACGGTAACGGCGCAGTACGAGATCAATAAATACACGGTAATTTTCATGTCGGACGGCGTCGAGTTCAGCCGCCAGACGGTGGAACACGGCTCTGCAGCGACCAATCCAGGCGCCCCGACGAAAGAAGGATATACGTTCACCGGCTGGAGCGCGGATTTCTCGTATATCACAGGCGATCTGACGGTGACGGCGTTGTACGAAAGCGAAACCAGCTTTGTGCCGGTGACGGACATCATCAATGTGCCGGACGAGGCCACGGCAAACACTCCTCTCGTACTGACGGGCACGGTGATTCCTACTGACGCGACGAACATAGACATAACCTGGAGCGTAAAAGACGAGGGAACAACCGGCGCGGCGTTATCGGGCAATGTGCTGACCGCCGCTACAGCTGGCGCGGTAATTGTCACGGCTACGGTAAAGGATGGTTTGGAAAGCAGTGATTGGGCGGTGATTGCTGCCGGTGATGATCACAGCATGGCCATAAAAACCGACGGTAGCCTTTGGGCGTGGGGATGGAACGAATATGGTCAACTGGGCGACGGTTCGACGATAAACCGTAGAGCGCCCGTACGCGCGGGGGCGGCGAATGACTGGCAGACGGTTTCCGCTGGATCTGATCACACCGCAGCCATAAAAACCGACGGTAGCCTTTGGGCGTGGGGATACAATTATTACGGCCAGCTGGGAAATGGCACGAATACAAACAACAGCTCGCCTGTCCGAGTGGGGTCTGAGAACGACTGGGCAGCGGTTGCAGCGAGCTGGAGCCATACCATAGCTATGAAAACTGACGGCAGCCTTTGGGCATGGGGCATTAACTATAATTATCAGCTTGGCGATGGAACGACGATAAGCCGTAACGAGCCTGTCCGTGTGGGGTCGGACAATGACTGGGCGGCGGTTGCCGCCGGCTGGTGTCATACCATAGCTATAAAAACTGACGGCAGCCTTTGGGCTTGGGGATATAATCATCACGGTCAACTGGGCGACGGCACGAACTTTGACAGAAGCACGCCCATACGCATAGGGACTGCGAATGACTGGGCGGCGGTTGCGGGAGGCGATTATCATACTATAGCCCTGAAAACTGACGGCAGCCTTTGGGCATGGGGATGGAACGATTCAGGCCAGCTTGGCGACGGCACGAATACAAGCCGAAACGTACCTGTACGCATAGGCGATGCGAAAGACTGGGCAGCAGTTGATGCAAGCCATTATCGCACAACAGCTATAAAAACTGACGGCAGTCTTTGGGCATGGGGATATAATGAAATAGGTCTGTTGGGCGACGGCACGAACATGAACCAAAACTCGCCTGTCCGCGTGGGGACTGCGAATGACTGGACGTTGGTTTCAGGAGGATATCATCACACCATAGCCAAAAAGAAGGACGGCAGCATTTGGGCGTGGGGATATAATTATCACGGTCAGTTTGGCGACGGAACGGACACAAACAGTAGTATTCCTGTGAAAACTGTCTCGAAGGATTTCATCAAGGACTTCAACATCACAGTGAACCCGTCAAAAGTAGAGTCTTTCCTCGTGACATTCATGGACTGGGACGGAACCGAGCTTAAGACGCAGGTTGTGGAATATGGATCACCCGCGACCGCTCCTACCGACCCTGTAAGAACGGGCTACGATTTCATCGGCTGGGATGAGGATTTCAGCAATATAACCGACGAACTGTTCGTTACCGCGATGTACAAAATTAACACATCCAACGTTGAATTAATAAAATTCACAAGACTTGTCCGGGTTAATACGTCGACGGTGACGTACAGCGAAATTCAAGGTGATATTAGTGGCTCGGCGCCGGATTTCACCCTCACGACAGTCGGGAACACAAACATCAACGCGAACGGAATGTCCAATATGAATGCGGTTGAAGTTAGAATTGGCGGAGTTGATGGGCATGCTCTCTACATAGCGGCTGTCAATACACTGGGCGTCGAATCCTACCGGGTTCCGCTAAGAGAAACAGCTCTGGGATCAGGTATTTATGCACCGACAAGCCTGATTAATTACAGTTTCCCCGAAAGCCTTATCGCTCCTACTCCGCAGGTATACTTGATTCGTATTTACGCTGAAGATACAGTAATCGGAACGCTTACAATAACTGTCATGAAAACGCCGCCCGTGGCAAAACCGACAGTGGTTAAATTCACAAGGCTTGTCAGAGTTAATACATCGACGATGACGTACAGCGAAATTCAAGATGATATTCGCGGGACGGCGCCCAATTTCACCCTGACGACGGTAGGCGGAACAAACATCAATGCGAACGGGATGTCCAACAGAAACTCGGTTGAAGTTAAAATTGACGGGCTAAGCGGGCAAACGGTCTATATAACAAGTGTCAATAATCTGGGCGTTGAGTCTCCCAATTGGATCAAGATGAAAGAGACAGCTCCGGGCTCAGGCATTTACGCGCCAATAAACTTAGTCAGCTATAGCTTCAACGCGAGCCTTCTCTTTCAACCAACGTATAAGCTAAATATTTACGCTGACGGAATAACGAATCCTATAGGCTCGCTTACTGTAACGGTGGTAAATCAAAATTTTGTTTCAAATAATGCATGTATTGTAGCGGCGGTTCAGCCTCTCTCTGTCTTCTTGTCCTCGGCGGCGAACAATTGCCACTCTTCGCTAATAAAGATGCCTGACCTTCGCGAGTCGCCCATAAATAACTGTATGGCCTGCCTGTTAGGAGTGGCGTGCAAAACAATACACAAATTACAAATTACAATGTGCAAATAAAGACAGGGATTAGGGATTAGGGAATAGAAAAGACAAAGGCCAGAGACTTCGGATTGCCAAACGTAGCTTTGTAGCATAGGGCGGCTTACAGCCCCGCTTGACTTTGGCTATTTAGAGGCATAACAAATGGCTATATTAGCCGGATCAACAGAAAAAGCGACTTCGCATTTCAGATGAATTTGATGCGAAGCCGCTTTTTAAAAATCTGTATTTAACCCCAAAAATTTGGAACGAATACTATTAACTTTTGTTTACAGACTCGCGAACGCCAATAATGATTTTTTCATCCCTGAAGTTCAATTGAAAATTGTGCATTTAATTTATTGCTACCTGTTTGCCGGGCTGAAGGTGGAAAACAACAATAATGCTTCGCTTCCCGTATTCTTGAGGCCGTGCGTCATGCCTTGCGGAGCTTTGAAAGCGTCGCCTTTCTTGATGGCTTTCCATTCCGTGTCGTCCAAGAACTCGCCCTGACCGCTCACCACATAGAAAAACTCGGTACTGTTTTCGTGAATATGCGGGGCGATTTGAAAGCCGGGCACAATGTAAACCTCAAGATTGTTAAGCCTGTCATTGTCTTCCTTGCCGAAAAAGAGCTTTATATACACTCCTTCGTAAGTTGCGTGCTTCGAGAACGCAGCGTCCACTTTAAAATTGCCGGACATTTTTACATCACTTCCCTCTTATATTTTTTGAAATGTAATTAAACCTGCGACGATCCTATCTTGCTCTTCATCCATGCCATGAAAAACTTCGCCTCGGTGAAAGCGGTGTACATTAGTATCAGGTATGGAGGGGCAAGAACGGCAAACTGCATGATGAAAAAATCAAGCCCTTCTTTGGGTAAAAGCAGAGCGGGGGTGAGGAGTGCGAACAGGAAAAGAACGCCGAAACGAAACTTCGACGGGGCGCGCTCTCGAATAAAATCCGCTGAGCGTACCAATATTGCGGCAACGAATATGTCCACATAACTGCACAGTACTCCCGCTATTTTTAGGCCGCTCATGTATAGTTCATCCTGATACGCCGTTCCCACCCAATAAAAAAAACTATCAAGCACTGTTAAGATCGCTCCGTTCCGTCATATTTTTAATGTTCCTGTCACGCATGATTTGTTTGAGGAACAACCATGCCAAAATAGCGCCCCCGACCTCCAGAGCGATATAGAAAAAATTTGAAATCTGAATAAAAAAGCGGCCTATCCAGTTATACTGTGTCATGTCAAAACCCAAGCGTAGCGAGGAAGTAACGCTTGCGTATAAATAAGCACTGCATAGCACAGCGACGAATATAATTGCAGCCAAATCACCGCGTAGCGTCGGCGACGCGGCGGCAAGTCCCCGCCGGTAGATACGAACGATGCGCGCGAAGTACAATACTAAGAGCCAGTCGAATAGAATCATGACCCCGCAGATAATAACACGCGCCGACCACGCATAGAATTCGACGTTATTGATATACAACACATCGCTTAGATAACCGCTCCCCCACTCGGACTCGAAGCAGTACACGGCCAACAAAACAAATGCAAGAAGTTGTGTTAACAACAACTTCGCAACCTTCCCCCTTCCGATTATGTTGTCATGCGCATATTTCAGGCATGAAAAACAAAACTGCTGCACCATAACCCAGAAGAGCCCCATTAGTCTTTCAATCATAAAACTATCCAGTTGTAAACACCCCGATAGAATGCAAATTACAAATTACAAATGAAAAGACAAAAGATAGATTACAAATATTTTTCATAATTTTGTTTACTATAGAAAACGCGGACTATGATTACTCTCCTCCGTACATCGTCCAAGCGGTAAAAAACAATATAGTTCTTTACAACGAAGCGGCGGTATCCTATACGCCTCAGGGGTTCAATGAGTGAATACCCGTACATTTTCGGATGCTTAGATAATTCGTTGTACCGCATTGCAAGCTCGTCAGCCCAATCCGTAGCCGCTTGAGGATTGGCAAGCTTGACGGTCATATACATAAGTATCTTGTTGATATCCCGCTCGGCTGACTCGGATATTATGACCTCATATTCCATACTTCAATCTTAACGCTTGCAAAGATTGGACCGCACTACTTGTCCGTCCTTCCGCAATCTCTCGTTCAGCCTGTTCCAGTTTTGCGTAGATATCCTGAATATAAATAGTCTTCTCGTATGTCTCCATACTCATTATCACCAGGTCCCCATAGCCATTTTTAGTGACAAACACAGGCTCTTCCATTTCGTGGCACAGAATGGAAACCTCACTTGTATTTTTTAAATCCTTTATCGGAATTATCTGTGGCACACAATCACGCTCCTTTTAATGGCCTTATTATACCATAATATTTTCTTAATTACTATGGCTGGATAAAGTTAAAAATTTGTAAAAGCATGACTGAAACGAAAGCCGACATTAAAAGTAGACTGGTCGCTGATGGCTACGTCCCCCGCATCTTTTGTCCTTTCATTGATCATTGTGTATTGCCCTTAAGCATGTGTCCCATTTTGCGCTCTTTTGTATCAAGATAAAAACAATTATGACGGTTAGGCTCGATAATCAGAGGAACTCTCTCAACAATTTCAAGACCGTAGCCTTGTAACCCCACCAATTTTTTGGGATTATTGGTTAGAAGACGCAAACGCCTAACCCCCAAATCGAATAAAATCTGAGCTCCTATCCCGTAATCCCGGAGATCAGGTTCCCATCCGAGGGCTATGTTTGCTTCAACTGTATCCAATCCTTCCTCCTGCAGCTTATATGCCTTCAACTTCTCAGAAAGCCCTATACCGCGCCCTTCATGGCGCATATAAAGCAACACTCCGGCGCCTTCATTTTCTATCATTCTTAACGCCTCATGCAGTTGATTCCCGCAATCACAACGCAGAGAGCTGAAAACATCTCCTGTCAGGCATTCCGAATGTACCCGGACCAAAACAGGCGTTTGCCCGGAAACAACTCCTTTAGTTAAAGCTATATGCACGTTATCCTCTCTGTCATCAAGCAAGCTCTTGTAAGAATGAGCCTCAAATTCTCCCCAAACCGTCGGCATTTTAACTGTGACTATCTTTTCAACCAGCTTCTCCCTTCGACTGCGCCAGGCTATAAGGTCGGCGACCGAAATAATCGGCGTGGAATATTCTTCCGCAAACTTTCGGAGAGACGGAAGCCGGGCCATAGTGCCGTCGTCGTTCATTATTTCGCATATTGCTCCCGCCGGCGCCCTTCCTGCAAGCCGGGCCAGATCAACCGCAGCTTCCGTATGTCCGGCGCGCTTCAGAACTCCTCCGGGTTTTGCGGCCAGCGGAAAAACGTGTCCGGGTTTAAAAAAGTCGTCATACTTTGCATTGCTTGAGGCTAAATGTCTAATTGTCAGGGCTCGTTCCGCAGCGGAAATTCCCGTAGTCGTACCGTCTTTGACATCAACGCTGATAAGAAAAGCGGTTCCCTGCCTGTCCTCTCCGGTCTTTGACATCAGAGAAAATCCGAGCCTATCGGCAATTTCATGCGATATTGGAGCGCAGACGAGTCCTCGCGCATTTTTTACCATAAAATTTATCTGTTCCGGGGTAATTGAATCCGCAGCCGCGACTAAATCCCCCTCGTTTTCTCTGTTGTCATCATCAACGACAACGACCATCTCTCCGGCGCGAATGGCCAGAATAGCGCTTTCAATAGAGCTGAACCCTTCTGTCATATCCGGGTCGCCCTTGTAATCGTTATTTATGTCTGCAATCGGATGGTCACTTCTTTTTGCATCAAGATTATTATTTTCCGTTTCCATTACTCTACCATCCCATCTCAGTTAGTTGTTCAATCGAAATACTATTTACGCTCTTCTTATTCGGCGAATTGCCGTGTAAAACATTGTAAAGTTTTGCCAGTACATATTTTCCTATTATATCAGTCTCAATATTAAGTCTATCTCCCGTTTTAAGTATCCCGAGCGTGCAGTTAGAGAGCGTTGCAGGGATAAGCCCAACGGAAAAACAGTCTTCGGACGAGTCTATTACCGTTAAACTAACTCCGTCAAGCGCAACGGATCCTTTGCCTACTATCTGGCGCATTATTTCAGGCGCCGCTTCGACCTTGACAATATATGAGCCTGAACCGCCGTCATTCATCGACCGGACGGCGCCGACGCCATCAATGTGCCCAAGTACAAAATGCCCGTCAAGCCTGTCTCCCGCGCGCAACGCGCGTTCAAGGTTGACAATCGTTCCCGCTCCTTTTTCAGTTAGCGAGTTGAATTTGGTCCTTTTAACCGTCTCGTTCATCACGTCAACGCTGAAGCATGTATCATTATAACTCACAACAGTAAGGCAAGCTCCGCTCACGCAAACTGATTGCCCCTTTTTTAGCTCTCTTGAAAACGGCGCCTCTATCTGTAATTTTACAATCGCGCCGACAGTTGAGACTTTCACCACGCGTCCCATAGCTTCCACTAGTCCTGTAAACAAGTCAAGATCACCTCAAATCAGCACTGATTACTAGATTATGTATTTTCAACAACATTTGGATAATTTGTTTCATGCATTTTTTATATATATATTCAGAGGCAAGATATGAGACCTTGGAGAGTACATTCTTGCCTCTGAACTTTGTCCGGAGCTTTCGACAGATCTTCTCCATCTAATCACCCGTACTTTCTCAGGACAAGCTCTCCGTCTTGCAGTGATTCCTGTTTCACACGGAGTCCACTCAATATCAATTATACAGTATATAGAGTCTTTGTTTTTATTTTTCCATTTTCAATTTCTTTTAAAAGGGTGGAGTTTCCATTTTCTATTTACTCTTGCGATGCAATACAATAAAGGATATAATCAAAAAATAATAATATCAAGAGTTGGCGTATTATTAAATAATATATAAAAGTTATAGCGAGGTGCGTCTGCATTGGAACTGCCTGTAAGGCTTGAACATATTTTAGACGCGGCAAGAAGAATAAAACAATATATAAAGCATACTCCGCTGGTCAGGAGTGAGAATCTGGATAATATCCTGGCGTGTAACGCGTATTTTAAGCCGGAATGCTTGCAAGTAACAGGATCGTTCAAGGCCAGAGGGGCTGTAAATAAATTGTTAAGCTTAACCGACCGGGAAAAAGCTGGAGGTGTTATTACAGCTTCTTCCGGCAATCATGCACAGGGAGTTGCTTACGCCGGAAAGATTTTAGGCGTCAAGACTACTGTAGTATTGCCTATTGATGTCTCGGAGACAAAGCTTAACGGCTGCCGCGCAATGGGCGCGGAAATTATCATGCATGGCAATACCTCAGCGGAAAGGCGCGCTAAAGCGGAAGAAATCAAAAACTCGTCAGGATCTGTTTCCATCCATTCATACGACGACCCTGTAATTATTGCAGGGCAAGGTACAGCAGGGCTTGAGATCCTTTATAACCTTGCCAACGTCGACTGTATAGTCGTTCCCGTTGGCGGCGGCGGCCTTATATCAGGAGTCGCAGCAGCCGTGAAAGAGAGTAAGCCCAAAACCAGAATAATAGGAGTCGAGCCATCGGTCGTTCCGAGGTACACTAAAAGCCTCGAAGAAGGGCGCCCCGTCGCCGTCGATACGCGTGACACATGCGCCGACGCGCTCAAGGCGGCAAAAGCCGGTATCAATAATTTCGAATTAATTAATAAATACGTTGACGAAATAGTGACGGTTGACGACGAATTCATAATAGAGGCGTTTGCGTTGGTGGTTACAAGCGCGAAACTCCTGGCCGAGCCCTCGTCTTGCGTCGGAGTCGGCGCGGCTTTGAGCGGCAAGATAAAATTCAGCCGAAACGAGCAAGTCGTATTTTTGCTCTCGGGCGGGAATATTGACAGAACGAAAATAGTTAAATACTTGACAATCCCGAAAGGAGCCAATGATGGATAGAACTATGGACAGCAAAAATACAGGAGAGTTTTTTTCAGACGAACTGTTGCAAGAAATCAGAGCAAAGATGGACTATGTCGATTACGACCCTTACGCCGGCAAGAGGATTTATTTCGACAACGCCGGCGGTTCCTTAAGATTAAAAAAGTGCAGCGAATTTTTGGCAGCCGAGACGGCTTTCCCCGACTCTCCGAACCGACCTTCCAAAGCATCCGCGCATCTTAAAGAGATGGTCATAAAAGGGATGGACGATACAAAGCTGTTTCTTGGCGCCAAAAGCGGGAGCGTATTTTCCTCCCAGACGGCGTCGAGAGTGCTCTATCATATGACGCAAGCCATCGTTTTCAACGTCCCCGGCAGCAATGTAGTGACCACCGATCTGGAACACCCCGCTACCTACGACTCGGCAAAATATTACGCGGAAATTGCGGGCAAGGAGCTTCGCGTTGCAAGTGCAAACAGGATGACCGGCGCGGCTGACGCGGAAGAAATTATGCGCCATGTCGACAAGGACACCTGTATGTTGTCGTTCATATACGCGTCCAACATAACCGGCGCGTTGAACGAAGTCGAGTCCATCATACACGAAGCAAGAAAAATAAAGCCCGATATCTACATTCTGCTTGACGCGACCCAGCACATACCGCACGGGCCAATAGACGTCGAGAAGCTCCAAATCGACGCGATAGGCTTCACCCAATATAAAATCCTCGGCAAACGAGGCCAGGGAATTGGCTACGTATCCGAAAGGTGCTCAAAGCTTCCGCATGAAAGAACTCTCGAAGGCGCCATAACCGATTGGGAGGTCGGCAGCGTCGAGCCTGCCGCTTGGGGATGCTGGTCTATAGTAATTGATTATCTTTGCTGGCTTGGCGAGAGGCTCGGCGCATCGGGCGACAGAAGGCAACAAATTATTTCCGCGATGCACGGGATTGAAATGCATGAAAGGGCGCTGTTGCACAGGATGTTGCATGGATCTGAGAGCATAAAAGGCTTGTGTGACATCAGTAACGTCAATGTCCACTTTGTCGGAGACGATTTGACGAAGCGGGACTGTATTTTATCAATGACGTTTGATGGAAAGCCCTCCGGCGTAGCTGTCAAACAATATATCGACAACGGCATAGTCGTGTTCGACAGAGTTGCAAAAAGCGTGTTGTCCAGAAGGCAGCTTCACGCAGTAGGGCTTGAGGAGCTCGTCAGGGTCTCGCCGATGCATTTTAATACTGCGGAGGAAATAGACAGATTTTTAGAGGTCACGGCTCTTATAGTCAAATAACGAGGTAAATATGCCAAAGACTATTGTGGAAAAGCTGTTTTCACAGAAAGCCGGACAGGAGTTGTACGCAGGGGGCACAGCCATTGCGGCTGTTGACGCTTGCGTGTCCAATGATGCTTCAGGCCCGCTCACCATTGAATTTCTGGAGCGTATGGGCGTGGAACAAATCGCTTATCCGGAGCGGATAGCCTTTGTTATAGACCACTACGTACCATGTCCCAACGCCTCTGTGGGCAGGCTGCAGCAAAGCGTTTACGATTTTGCCGCCCGGCACGGTATAAAGGTTGCCCCGGCTGGGGAAGGAATAGCGCATCAGGTTTTTGACGAACTTGGATATCTAAGACCGGGAGCGCTGGTGGTTGGCGGAGATTCGCATACCACTACTTACGGATATCTCAACTGCCTGGGCGTTGGCATGGGCGCTTCCGATATGGCAATGGCCATGTCGAGCGGGCGCCTTTGGTTCAAGGTTCCCGAAACTATCCGCGTAAACTTTTCCGGCGCTGTCTCGCGGGGCGTCAGCGGCAAGGATGTAGCGCTATATGTATTACGATTGCTGGGGACAAACGGCGCCAACTACCGTGCTGTGGAGTTCGGCGGCGAAGGGCTTACATCACTTTCCATGGACGACCGGAGAGTTATTTGCAACATAATGGCTGAAAGCTGCGCTAAATGCGCCATAATGCCATTAGATCGCGCGGCGCGGGAATACTGCGATGAACGCGGACTCGACTGCACGGAGGCCGCATGGCCGGATCCCGGTTGCAATTACCTTCAGACTCTGGAAATTAACCTTTCGGAGATTTGCCACATGATCGCAGTTCCTCACAGCCCTGCTGAGTCCGTCGCGCTGGAGGAATTAGTCGGCCTGCCGGTGGATATGGCGCTAATCGGCACTTGCACCAACGGACGTATGTCCGATTTTGAAGCGGTATACGACTTGTTGCGTAACTATAACGGGCGCTTTATGGTTGAGACGCTTATTGTTCCGGGCTCGCGGGAAATCTACCTCAAAATGATAGAAAAAGGAATAGCGGCCGAACTTTTGGCGAGGGGCGCCATGATTTTGCCTCCCGCCTGCGGCCCATGTTGCGGCAGCAGCCCCGGCGTCCCGAGAGACGGGTTTACGGTTCTTTCAACCGCCAACCGGAATTTCTTGGGGCGGATGGGCAATACCAAGGCGAACATTTACCTTTCATCCCCGTTGGTAGCTGCGGCGAGCGCTCTAAAAGGGCGGATAACCGACCCAAAGGAGGTTATGCATGACGCAATATGAAGGCAAGGTCTTTGTGTTCGGGGACGATGTCAATACCGACTATATCATATCGTCGAGGCGAAAACGGGATACGCTGGATCTCGGAGTGCTCAAACAATATATCATGGAGGACATTCGCCCCGGGTTTTTCAGCGAGTTGGACGGAGTTACCATCATAGCGGCGGGGGAAAACTTCGGCTGCGGCTCGGCTATGGAGGTTGCAGCGCAGGTAATGTTCGCAAATAACATACCGGTCATTCTGGCAAAATCTTTTGCGCGCAGTTATTTTCGTAACTGCGTGAACAACGGCGTGTTGCCAGTTGAGATGGATACAGGAGATATTGCAGAAGGAGACAACCTTCAAATTGCAATGGAGAAGGACGAAATTCTGGTGCGCAACCTGACCGCCGGGACTGTTATGCGGCGTCCTGGATTTGAGGGAGTGGTAATGGAGATTTTGGAATGCGGAGGCATTGTTCCTTATGTGCGGAAACGACATGAGCTAAAACTGGACGAAGCCGACCGCACGGCTGCAGTTGACAACGTTCGTTATACATATGATGGAGTGTTTTCACGGCTGCTGTAAGGCCTCATGAATAAAGAATAATTTTATTTACAGCAAACGGCGCTGTTTTTGTATTGCTTAATCAGTGTCTTTCGCAGAAAGGTATGGTTTTATAAATGGAAAAGGTGAGCCGGACCTCATTACGTAAGTCCTACGACGGCCGGACAAATAAATTAATAGTTGCCTTATCGGTGATTTGGATGTCGTTTCATGTTGTAATAGCGGCTCAGTTCATCTTTCTGGCGCCTCAAAGGATAAGGATAATCCATTTGGGTTTTGCCATCGTGATGTTGCTGCTGCTCACGCCCATAGCGCGCAGAGACAGCCTTAAAAAACTCAGAATTTTTGATATCATTCTGGCGGCGACAGCCGCATGTGTTTTCATTGCTGTCTATGTACGCTACGGTGCACTCATAAAAATGGGCGGGCGTAGTCAACCTGTTGATATTTACCTTGGAGTCGCGGCTATTCTGCTGCTTTACGAGGTAGCGCGCAGAGTAATTAGCCCGGGATTGATATTTCTTTCGCTGCTGGCGATGCTCTACGTTTTCTTGGGAAACAATTTATCCGGTAGATTAGCGCATCCGGGGTTTTCCCTATCGAGAGTAGTCTCGCATCTTTTTCTTGGAGGCGAGGGCGTTTTTGGTTTTGCACTTGGCGTGTCGGCTGAGATCATAGTGATCTTCGTGTTGTTCGGCGCCATATTGCAGGAAGTTGGAATTGCCGACTACTTCAATGACCTTGCAAACGCCTTGACGGGCAAACAGAGGGGCGGCCCGGCCAAGGTGGCGGTCGTATCCAGCAGCCTGATGGGCATGGTGAGCGGCGAGACCTCGGCTAACGTCGCAACCACTGGAGCATTTACCATTCCGCTGATGAAAAAGACCGGTTACTCTGCAAACTTTGCTGGAGCGGTGGAATGCGCAGCTTCTGCAGGAGGGCAAATCCTGCCGCCTGTCATGGGCGCAACCGCATTTATGCTGGCTGATACCATCGGCATCCCATACATCAAACTGGCCATTGCGGCAGTTCTCCCTGCCATCCTCTACTACGTAAGCGTTTTTTCAATAGTACATTTCCGCGCGGTCAGGCTGGATTTGAAGGGTAGCGGCGACGACATGAAAACAGACTGGATAGGGCTGTTGAAACGCTCCTATCTTGTGTTGCCGCTCGCAGGAATCGTAGTCCTGCTGTGCAGTAACTATACCCCGACCTTTTCCGCTTTTTGGGGCGGCATTGTGGTTGCTATGATAATATCCTTCTTCAGCAAGAAAACACGTATCACCCCGATGCGATTAATTAAAGTATTTACGGTAGCGGCAAAAACAGTCATGTCGCTGAGCGCTGCTACTGCAGTGGTTGGGCTTATTGTAGGCGTGTTTTCCCTAACCGGCGTCTCAATGACCATAGCTCGAATGATATTTGCCATCTCAGGCAACATCACGTTATTGATACTGTTTTTGACCATGATTGTAACCATAATCCTTGGCATGGGGCTGCCTACATCAGCAGCCTACGTGCTGGCAAGCATCAGTGCGGTTCCTGCGCTCGACATGGCTGGCATTGATGTGTTACCGGCTCATCTATTCGTATTTTACTATGGTTGCATGTCAACCATCACGCCGCCCGTCGCGACAGGCGCTTATGCCGCTGCGGGACTCTCGGGAGGAAACCCGAATTCAATTGGATTTATCTCCGTTCGGCTGGCCATGGCTGGTTTTATCGTGCCCTTTGTATTTATTTACCAGCCTGACTTGCTGATCGGAGAGAATGTCAACCTGGCTCTTACAGTATTCACTTTTTTAGTGACCTTTGTGGGCGTTATATATCTCAGCGCCGCATGTGAGGGCGTATTCTTCGAAAAAGTGGGCACTGTGAAGCGACTCCTTTATTTGGCGGTCGCGCTGGGTATGGTATGGCCGGATACACTTGTCTCGGCGGTCACCATTATATTTGTAATTAGCATTTTTGTAGTGGATTTACTGCAGTACCGAAAAAAATTTATCTTAAGGAGGACGTAATGAATGAAAAAACTGATAGTAACGATTTTGGCGCTTAGCATAGCACTAACGGCAGCAGGAGGCATTGCTGCCGCAGCGGTTAATTTGAGCATTGGAACAGCAAGCTTGGGCGGAAACTTTTTTACGATGGGCGCAGTTATTGCTGAAACCATCACCAACAAAACCGAATACCAAGCCACTGCGCAAGCTACAGGCGGCAGCGCCGTCAACGTGGACTTGGTGCATAACGGGGAAGTGGATATGGCCATATGCCAGGCTTCCGCAGTATCGGTGGCAGTCCGCGGCTTGGAGCAGTTCGCGGGCTCTCCCATAACAGATGTCAGGACATTGGTCAACTGGAATGCGACCCCCATTCATATAATGGCGCGGCGCTCCATTGGCGCAGCTAACATCACTGAATTAGTAAGCAGCAGTATCGAATGTATAACCCCCGGCGATGGTATTGAAATAACCACCAAGATGATCTTTAAGGCCGTCGGAATGTCGTTTGATGATGCAAAAATTGAGCATTCGGGCAACCGTGTTCAGTCGGCTTCACGTTTCAAAACAAGCGGAGTTGACGCCATTTTCGATGGAACAGGGATTGGCGCCGCGTGGATAACCGATATCATCGGAGACGGTTCAGTCTTTGAACTGCTTTCGTTGACAGACGATCAGATTGAAAAGATTATCGCAGGGGCGCCTGAAATGACGAAAATGGTCATTCCGGCAGGGACATACAAGGGGCAGGACAAAGATGTGGTTACCGTTGGCAATTGGACGTCTCTTATTTCGCATGAAAAGATGAGCGAAGAAGTTGCCTACAATATTACCAAGAGCATCATCGAAAACAAGGAAGATCTGGTTAAGGGGCATAATTTCTTCAGGGACCTTCTGCCGCAGAATATAATTGACGCTTGCGACGCCCCTCTTCATCCAGGTGCAGAGAAGTATTACAAGGAAATTGGGATATTAAAATAATAGCTTCACAATATAAAAGGAGAGAATAAAATGCGAAAAATTCAAATGAGAAGCATTGGAATTTTGGTTCTTATGTTGCTTGTCTGCGGAACGGCCTACGCTTTCCCGCTTGATCCAAACCCAAGCACAATACCAAACAACCCTGCTGCAGAGGGCGGTTTTCCGGGCGACTGGACAAACACGCTCCGTGGTTACGGATCAATCAACGCAATACGTGTAACGAGCTTTATGGACTGGGAGTTCAAGACTCAGGGCGGCGGACCAGGAGGCCCAACCGACCTTGATATCTGGTACACTCCAAGTTTCACCACGGATAAAGTTTCACAGGACAGAAGCTCTTGGGCGCGCTTAGTGGCGTATCCCACTCAAACCGTTAATGAGATCTATGGAAAGTCCATATTCACCTCGCACAAAGAAATGATCGATTTTATCGAGTCATTGCCGAAAGACTACATGACAGTCGAGTATCTGGGCGAGATCCCGAGAGGCTTCCCTTGGCCGTTCGTTATTTTCTCGAAGGAGCCCAAGCCGCATACCCCGGAGCAGCTGGCCAAATCCGGCAAGCCGTTGGTATGGGTTCAGGGACTAATTCACGGAGGCGAATGGAGCGCCGGCGAGAGCCCTCTTGCCACGGCTTACGATCTGGCTTACGAGCGCCCAAATGCGATACTCAAGGACGGTCCTAACGCCGGAAAGCCGCTGCTTGACCTCATCAACGTCATAATCCTGCCGCGCATATGCGCAGACGGCGCAAAGGCGCCTAGGAGAGAGACCAACGATCTGGTAGCGTTGCAGTGGACGCCGACGCCTGAGCTCAGGGACTTGAACCGCGACAACATGCTGTTTGACCTGCCGGTGAGCCGCGTCGTGCGCAAACTGAACGTGGCCTACCAGCCTCACATAAGCGTGAACCTTCATGAGCGCGGCAACTCCACATTCACCACCAACGTGGAAAACACTTTCGGCATGAGGATAGACAACGACGCCCACGATATAGGCGCCTCTGCGGCAAACCATCTCGTGCTCCCGAGGGACTTTCTGAGCCTGTACTACAACTACATAGTGCCGGATCTTCAAGCTTTCGCCCCCAAATACAGCATACATTTTGGAATGTATCGCGAGGGGACGGACACTTACGGTCATGGAATAAATACAAACTTCGCCGCAGGCGGGATTTACGCGGACGCCGATTACAGGAGCAGCTTCATAAACAGTAAAGCTTGGGACCCGGATGCGCCGTATTTCCTTATCTCTGAAGCGGCGTTCAATACGCGAAACGCCCGCAATCACAACGCCATGGCCGGCTGCATCAGCCTGTTGTTCGAGAATAAGTCAGGCCCCACCAATGTCGGCAACCGCGGTATGTGGGAACGGCGAGTGGCTACCGGCTACCTCTGCACGCTTTCCGCTATGATAACTGCGGCAAACAGGCCGGAATTTATCGGGACGCTCAATCAGATGAGGAAGGACTGGGTAGAAAAAGGAAAGAAAGTAACCTCGGACGACATGATACCGATTCACTCAATCCCGCCAAAGCCCACCTACGTCGACAGGGAGTGGAACGTAATAGACGTCGACAGAAATTACACAGTCCAAGGATTCAGCGCGGCAAATCCCGTAGAGGACCTTAATAACATCGTGCGTTACGACTGGACGAAGTCCCTTAAGAAAAATCCGAATGGTACGGGCTCAATTCTTAGCGGCGACTACGACCCCGTCAAGGACAACTCCGGCTCCCGCGACAGACAGCCGTTTAAACTTGAGCTGGTGTGGCAGGGCTTCGCTATCAAGGAGCGCATCCGTCCTTACGCATACATCTTCGACGGGCCTTACGCCAACGAACTTGCGACGCGCATGCTGCTTTCCGGCATCAATGTGAAGCGCCTTGCCAGCGACGTGACCATTGACGTTGAGGGTTGGCACTATAATGCCCGCACAGTCTTTAACTCCTCAAACGACGATAGAGGCGTTGGACCCTATGTTGATCTAGCAAACAGCGGATCGAACGGCTGGCTGAACCGGGATGTCACCATCTTCAATATACCGAACCGAACGTTCAAGAAAGACAACGCATACGTAGTCTATCTGGGACAGCTCCGTGTCCACGTTATTCCGATGTACATGGAGCCGGACTTCCCATGGAACGCCGCGTCCTGTATTTTCCTGCCCTACATGAGCGTGGCGCTGGGAGGCGCCTCTACGCGTTCGTTGTCGCCCGCGCTTGTCGGAGTCGAAATGCCGGCCTACCGCTACCTCAAGGAAGTGGATCTCCCGACATACGACGTGGATCATTTCCTTCCTCTAATCAACAGAGGAGCGGTGCCGCGTTTCTTCAGCTACCACACTCAGGATAGCCTCAAGAACATAGCAAACGGGCTTGGGCTAAATCCTTCCCAGACAATCAAGGTGTTCGATTACGATATTCAGGTGCACACGAGAACGGACGCGCTTCAGAGCGGCAAGTTCGATATGACGCTTCCCACAAGCGAAAATACGAGCAGTTACTTGATCCAAAAGAAGGATGGAAGTTATGTGCCTCTCGTTCCGCACTCAATGACATTGGATTCGAACGTGGCGACAATCAGCGTGGCGGATCATGGCCGTGTTCCATGGACAGTAGATGTCGACAGCTCAGGTCGCCCTGTAATCGGCGACGGCAGCTACCGTACAGTTCCGAAAGCGTTGCCGGCGAATGACGACCTATACGGTTTCCGCATAATCGAAGTTCAGGGCGATGACGACGATGATGACGGCTGCAAACATAGCTTCAGGGAGTGGTGGGAAGAATATGGCTGTAACGCAGGAATACCTTTACTCGCCGTTCTGGCGCTGGCAGGATTCATGCTTCGTAGAAAGTTTTAAAGTCTATAATCAGGTATATTTTTTGGCTGCACGCCAAACAAAGAGAGCCGGGCCGTAGCGCCCGGCTCTCTTTGTTCAAAATAATGTAAAAATAGCCTTATCCATATAATTTCATTTTGGTACAGCCCCGCTTATCTAACATAATTGTAAAATCAGCCGAATAATAACTGAATTAATAAACCAATCCGAAAAAAATGAGATAGAATATACAATCTGTGAATATTTAAAATTTAATGTTATTAAATGGAGGTAACAATCATGGCAGAGAATACAGTAAAGTACATCTACAGCCTGAGAGAGGGAAGCGGAGATCAAAAATCCCTGCTGGGCGGGAAAGGAGCAAATCTGGCGCAGATGGTCCGGAGCGGGCTGCCTGTTCCACCTGGTTTTATTATCACCACCGAAGTTTGTTTGAAATATCTCAAGGATCCGAAGATAATGGATGAAATCTGGAGCGGTGTACAGAGCTCGTTAAAAGATCTTGAGAAAGAAACAGGGAAAGTCTTCAACGATAATGTAAACCCGCTGCTTGTGTCCGTTCGTTCCGGCGCTCCGGTATCAATGCCCGGTATGATGGAAACTATTCTCAACCTTGGCCTTAACGATGATACCGTGAAAGGGCTAACTGCCGCGTCAGGCAACGAACGCTTTGCTTTTGACAGTTACCGCCGTTTTATTCAGATGTTCAGCAGCGTTGTCGATGATGTCGACTCAAATAAATTTGAGCATGTGCTTGTAAAAGTCAAGAGTAAGCTTGGAGTTAAGTTTGACAATGAAATAAATGCTGAAGAGCTGAAAAATGTAGTCGCCGAATTCAAGAAAATCTATAAGGATTCGACCGGCAACGATTTCCCCGTTGACCCGTGGGTGCAGCTCCGCAAAGCAATAGAAGCGGTGTTCAAGAGCTGGAACATCCCGCGCGCGATAACGTACAGAAAAATAAACAAAATCTCGGATGACCTCGGCACAGCGGTCAACGTAATATCAATGATATTCGGCAACCTTGGCGACGACTGCGGAACGGGCGTGTGTTTCACGCGCAACCCGTCGGACGGCGAGAACAAACTCTACGGCGAGTTCTTGATAAACGCGCAGGGAGAGGACGTCGTGGCGGGGATACGGACCCCAGTGCCGATAAGCGAACTTGAAGGCAAGATGCCTGAGATATATAAGGAGCTCTGCAAACTAACAAATCAGCTTGAAGTTTCCTATAAGGAAATGCAGGATATTGAGTTTACCATAGAACGCAGTAAACTCTACCTTCTCCAGACCCGTACCGGCAAACGCACAGCTTCCGCTGCGGTTAAAATAGCCATGGACATGTACAAAGAAGGACTGATTGATAAAGAAACGGCAGTGAAACGAGTTTCTCCCGATCAAGTTGAACAGCTGCTTCACAGGCAGGTGGATAAAAAAGCGCCTCAGGACGTAATAGCTGCTGGACTTCCGGCCTCGCCCGGGGCGGGAGTCGGCGAGCTTGTATTTAACGCGGATGAAGCAGAAGAGTGTGCAAAACATGGAAAATCAGTAATTCTGGCAAGGCCGGAAACGTGCCCCGACGACATTCACGGACTCTTTGCGGCGTCGGCGGTGGTTACGAGCCGCGGAGGAATGACAAGCCACGCAGCGGTTGTCGCGCGCGGCATGGGAAAACCCGCAGTCTGCGGATGCGAAGAGATGACGATAAACCTTGAGAACGAAACATTGACTTCACGCGGGCGTACGTTCGTAAAAGGCGACACTGTGACTGTTGACGGAACGACGGGCAGGATACTTGCCGGGCAAGTGCCGCTTATTGAGGCGACGTTCACCGACGACTTCAAGCAAATCCTCGCATGGTCGGATGAATTCGCAAAACTTGAGGTGTGGGCAAATGCCGATACGCCTGAAGACGCAAATCGCGCGCGCGAGTTTGGGGCTAAAGGGATAGGGCTCTGCCGGACGGAACATATGTTCATGGAGTCGGACAGGCTTCCAGTAATGCAGGAACTCATTGTTGCGGATAACCTCGAAGGCCGCCTTGCCGCTTTGGCTAAATTAAAGATAATGCAGATTAAGGACTTTTTGGGAATATTCAAAGCTATGGACGGATTCCCTGTCATCGTGCGCCTGCTTGACCCGCCGCTTCACGAATTCCTTCCAAAGGAACCGACAATCATGGAGCAGCTTGAAGAGCTTGCCAAACAAGGCAAAGCCGATTCCAAGGAAGCTGTAGTTTTAAATAAGACGCTCGAAAAAATCCATCATCTGCATGAATCCAATCCGATGCTCGGATTCCGCGGCTGCCGACTTGGAATGCTCTATCCTGAAATCTACGAGATGCAGATTTACGCAATTTTCGAGGCGGTAGCGGAGCTGAAACCACAGGGGATTACGTTGCATCCCGAAGTAATGATCCCGCTTGTAGGCACAAAGGCTGAGATGAAATATTTCCGCGAGATGACCGATCGCATAGCCGAAGACGTGATGAGCAAGACGGGCATAAAATTTGATTACATGTGCGGGACGATGATCGAGGTGCCGCGCGCGGCAATTGTAGCTGACCAACTTGCCAAGTACGCGCAATTCTTCAGCTTTGGGACTAACGACCTCACTCAGACCACATTCGGCTATTCAAGGGACGACGCGGAAGGCAAGTTCCTGTTCAACTACATCGACAAGGGAGTGTTCAAGGAAAATCCATTCGCCGAACTTGACAGAGAAGGAGTTGGCGGCCTGATGAGTATAGCCGTTGAAAAAGGCAGAGGAGTTAATCCGGAAATATCAGTCGGAATATGCGGCGAGCATGGAGGAAACCCATCAAGCGTGGCTTTCTGCGGATCCATTTCGATGAACTACGTAAGCTGTTCGCCTTTCAGGGTTCCCGTGGCGAGGGTAGCCGCGGCGCACACGGCGCTGGGAGAGATGAAGTAAAACAGTGTGAAGTGTGGAGTGTGGAGTAAAAGGATAAAGACAAAAGATAATGACAAATGCACATGAACTAAAGTTTACACGATAAATGAAATTTAGATATTTAACGATAAAAGCAAAAATCACAGGGGCGGTCAATAACGCGACGCCCCTGCTGTTTTTTTTGTTTTCTAGTCCCTAATCCCTGTTTTTAAATCCCTGTTTTTTCCTCTAGTATCCTGAGCGCTTCAGTATTTTCAAGGCTTTTATTCTCTTTCGCGTAGTCTATAGCCATTTTCCCGGAATTATCCTTTGCTTTCGGGTCAGCGCCCGCATTGAGAAGAATTGTTATCATTTCCGGATTTGGATTGTTATAAGCCGCTATCATGAGCGGCGTCCTTCCATCATTATCCTTCGCGTTAACATCTGCTCCCGCGCTGATAAGAGCTCTCGGATCGGAGTTACTTCTCGCCGCCATCATAAGCGACGTCCAGCCTTCATTTACAGTCTTTGCGTTGACATCCGCCCCCGCGTCGATAAGAGCGGTTACTGATTCCGAAATGGTGAATACACACGACACCGCACACATTAGTGGTGTAAATCCTTTTATATTCTTGGCGTTGACATCCGCGCCCGAATTGATAAGAGCGGTTATCACTTCCGGGTCTGTGTTCTCATTCATCGCTGCCCACATGAGCGGCGTATACCCATCTTTATTAGCTTTTACATCTGCGCCCGCGTTTATAAGGGCGGTTATCATTTCCAAATTTGAGGTTTTATTCATCGCTGCCCACATAAGCGGTGTAAATCCTTCTTTATCCCTCGCGTTCACTTTTGCGCCGCCTTTTATTGCGTCATTGATTTGCTTTGATGAACCTTCAAAGCAAAGGTCCATAAAAGCAGACTCACTCATTGGAGGCACGCTTCGATTTATGAACAGTAGATAACCTGCAAAAATAAAAAGCGTGCATAAAATTACCCCTCTAAATACTGAAACAATAAATTTCTCTTTCATGACTTATCACCCATTCTTTTTTGAAAGCAGCCTTGACCAACTCTACCGTAGCTTAACATCTCCCGACAGCTGAAAAAGAGCCGAACACATTAATGCGTCTGAATGAAAACTGTCATAATGCAATTATTGTATTAGCATTTTAGCGCGCAACGCCGGTTCATAATTTGGATTGATTGATAAAGATTGATCATACCACTTCAAGGCTTCATTGTTATTTTTTAGTTTTCTTGCTTCTTCTCCTGCTTTATATGCTGCAAGGTAATCGCCACTGTAAGAGTTTGCCAGTTCTATATAGGCTTCGTAAGCTTTTTGCCCTGTGAGTTTTTGCGCGTTGAGATGGCTGATTCGTCGCGTATTTTTGTCGCCGTCATCAAGAGGGTAATTTATAATGATTTTTGCGGGATCAGTCGATTTGTTCTCGAACTTGGACGGTTGAGGTTGAACAGCTGGTTGAATCGTTCCTGAATTAGCTGACGGCAAAATATCGTAAGTTGTCTTAGCCATCTTTGTTATTTCATCTCTGAGCGTTTTAGCCAGTTCATTCGTAGCGTCTTTAATAGCTCTTGATCGATAAGACTGCACCTCCTGCGCCTTGTTGTAATTCCTTCTTTCTTTACCGCCTAAAAAGGGCGTTTTGATACTTTTCGTTTCAGATTTGGATAAATGAACTTCAGCGGTTTTCAAATTGATAATACGTACATTAACTTCACATGCTACTGCAAGATTAACGTACTTATCTCCCCACTCCTCAACTCTAAAACTGGAAATAGAACTTATTATTATATATTGCACTCCGGTAGCATTTCCGATTTTCGTCGCTGTATCATTGTTTATGATTAGGTCATATCCGCGACGGATTTCATCTACAATTGCTTCAAAAGCGCTCCGTTCATAAACAGAGGTATTCCGTATTCCTGTAAGATTATCCGTGAGAATATTGGTAATTAGCCTGGCATCTTCTTTTGTGAGTCCCATTTCACTGCTCTCGTACACAGCTATACCAAGACGTATTCTTCCATCTTCAGTCGCCAATGCGAAATTAAGTGGTATAGCAAACAATGTAATCATCATACTCAGTAAAAACGTACATATAATTCTTGTCTCATACATCATAAAAAATCCTCTCTTTACATTCATTTTATGTAACTGTTTTGCTACTTTGTCATTGTGAATTGAAACATAAGTACTTCTCATAAAATTTGCTTAATCATTCCAAATAAAACCATGTATTTAAAACCGACGGGTATTCTTCATTTTATCCATAGTAAGCTCAGAAACAGCTTCAACAGCATTTTGGATCGCTTCATCTTCGCTGAACCCAGCCTCTTCTTTCGAAGAAACAGTATCGTCATAGAGTATTGTCCCATTTGATTCCTTAATATTCACCGTTATTGAAACAGTAGCGCCATAGAATTTATACCTATCGCTCCGGGTTTTGATTCCAATTTGAACTGTGAGCTGCGCTCTGTATCCATTCCGACCATCAACAACTTTGAGCCCTTTTTCATGCAATTGACTTATAATAGCGCTTCTAACTGAATTTATTGTAGTCGAGTCAACCTGCTGACTTCCCTTGACTACAACAACAATTCCTTCAGGTTTAGGCCTGGGTACGCTATTTTTCGAATTTTGCGGCGCTGGAGCGAAACTTACATACTGTGCGAAGACCCAGCCTATTTTGCCGTTATAATTTACATTGAGCCATTTTCCATCAGGTGTGTCTTTTGATCCCAAAATAGTCACTTGATATCCATTTTGTAAAAAAGGCCCCTCTCTGCGTGATAGATCTGGGCGTAAGAATACATTAGAACCAGTGATATAACCTATCTGGGGCGGTGGAGGTGGCGGGTTGTTTGGCTGTGGTTGCACCGTGTTCCGTTGACCCTGCGGCTGTATTATCGGTTCTGGTGATGGCGGTTGTGGTGAATTAATAGCATCAGTAATAAGATTTCCTAAAACTTGCATAGCAACCCCCCCAAAGAAATACAAAACTGCTCCAACAATAGGCGGCACTTCAGCAACAGCTGTCGGAGGGTTATTGAACGGCATAACAAATGATGCAATCGCTATCCACATTACAGATACGCGTAAAAACCTTGATTTAAGTTTTTTCATCAAAGTAATCTCCTTTTGAATTAATTTTTGTATCACTGTTTTACTACTGCACTATTTTATCTGGATAAAGCTGAGATATAGATTCTATGCAAGCAATTCCATAAGTGTTTGTATGATTATTTCGGAGTTGTTTATATTATTTAAAAATATATTCTTATATGCCTAATATTTTATATTTTAATGTAATCATTTAATGAATACAACTATCACAATAAATATTTCAGAAAGCGTTGCCTTTGCATTTACAAGGATATATGGAGAACTTGAATACACACAAAACAAGCCCCTCCTTATAATTAAGGAAGGGATTATTTTTGTTTTTCGTTATAAATTTCTGCTATTAACCATTACTCGCAACTCACAATTCTATCTGCTTGCTTCCTCCAGCATTCTGAGCGCTTCTACATTTTCAAGGCTTTTATTTTCTCTCGCTATATCTATCGCTATTTTGCCGTTGTAATGATTCTTTAATTTCGGATTCGCTCCAAGTTCAAGAAGCGTAATTATCGCTTCTGGGTTAGGGGTCGAAAGCATGACCGCAAATACAAGCGCTGTAGCCCCATTTTTGATTTGCGCATTAACATCCGCGCCCGCTTTGATGAGGGTTGTCATCACTTCCGTATTGGAGTCCATCATCGCCGCAAGCATCAGCGCTGTGATTCCGTCGTTATTCTTCGCGTTGACATCAGCTCCGGCATTAATGAGGGCGGTTATAACTTCCGGATTAGGATATAAACTTTGCGCAGCTTGCATAATCGGTGAATATCCTTCCGTATTCTTAACGTTAACATCCGCGCCTGCTTTTATAAGGGTCATTATCACTTCCGGGGTTGGATTGGCAAATGCTGCATACATAAGCGGAGTATTCCTGAGAATTTGCTGGGAAGAGGAAGAACTCTGGCCTTCATCCGTATCAGACAAAAGCGGTAAATACTCAGTTTCATCGTGCGTATTTACGTCCGCGCCAGCATTGACTAGTACCGTTATCACTTCCGGATTTGAGTTCCATTCTGCTGCCCACATAATCGGCGTCCTTCCATATTCATCCCTCGCGTTCACGTTTGCGCCCCCCTTGATTGCGTCAGCAATTTGATTATATGAGGCACTTTTGCAAAGTTCAATAAAGTCAGAATCTCTTTTTGAAGTCAGATAGTTTATGAACAGTAAATACCCCGCAAACAGCGCGCATAAACTTACCCCTCCAAATACTGAAACAATAAATTTCTTTTTCATGATATACCCCCAATTCCTTTTTGAAAGCAATTTAAGACAAACAATCACAACTGCAAAAAGAAAAAACAGCGGCATGTTTCTTTTTTTTGTCTTTTGTCTTTGTGCATTGTGCATTGTGCATTGTGCATTGTGCATTGCCTTTCCTAATCCCTGTTTTTGTAATCCCTGCTTTTTTTCCCGCTCACTTTTCTATGGACGGCTATTTTGGAATCGTCCTTTATAATGTGGTCCACAAGCCAACTGACGATGACGGTATAGATTTCTTCTTTAAAATTATCCACACCGCCAGACTTGTACCTCGCGACCAAGTTTCCGACAGTCTCCTTAAAACTCTCGTGGTTCTTTTTGTGCTCGGCGTAACCGGGAAAGCCATACTCTAATTGTACATCTTCTTCGTCTTTGAAGTGTTGGACGGTGTAATTAACCAAATAATTCAGCATTTCATCAATCGCTGCAGGGTTACGCTTGCCGGAACAGGCTTTCAACAGGCGGTCTGTCGCCTCGACCAGCTGCTTGTGTTGAGCGTCTATTCTCGCGTCCCCTATTTCAAGATCAGGGGTCCACATGAGCTCGTTAAAGCGGAATTTTGCTATTTGTTGTTGCATGCTTTCAGCTATTACGGAAAGTTTTTTGCTCTCGTCCGCTATGTTCACAACATTCTCCGATTGTGTTCTTGTCGCTGCTGCGATTTCACTAGTAAAGCTGGATGTTTTTGCACAGATTGCGCCAAGTTCCTCCGCGGACGTTCTTACTGCTTTGCTTGAATTGGAGAGTTCCTTCGTCACCTCAGTGATGCTCTGCATTTCTTGATTGAGTTCGGTGATGTTGGTAATGATTTTTTTAAACATAGCGTCATTTTGTGTGATGACTCTCATTCCTTTGTTGGATTCGGCCATACCTGCATTCATCAGCGCCACAGCGCCTTCCGTATTTTTTTGGATATCAAGTATCTCCGCTGTGATTTTTTCCGTTGCCTGCTGTGACTGCTCCGCCAGGTTCCTCACCTCTTCTGCGACTACGGCAAACCCTCGCCCCTGTTCGCCCGCCCTCGCTGCCTCTATAGCAGCGTTAAGCGCCAAAAGGTTAGTTTGACCGGATATGTCGCTTATAAGTTTTACTATTTCGTTTATTTCTTCGGATTTTTCTCCCAGAATTTTTATAGCGCCGAAGGACTTCTTCGTTGTTTCCGCAATGTCGTTCATTTGCTTTATCACTGCTGATAAAGAAGCGTTCCCTTCCTTTGCTGTTTCAAATGCTTGCGCGGATTTATCAGATACATTCTGCGTTATGGACGCTACGTTGTCGATTCCATTGGTAATGCCTTCGATATTTCTGGTCATGCTGTCGACCGCTTGCATCTGCATTTGAGTATCCTGCGCTATGTTTCCAACGAAAGCGGCAACATCTTCAGCTGATTTTGCCGATTGTTCCGAGGTGCTTAGAAGAATACCGCCCGCATCGAACAGTTTTCCGGACGAATTGTTTATCTGCTTCAGCAGGGACGTAATATTCAATACCATGTCCTTCATTGACGTACATAGGAAGCCTATTTCATCTTTGCTTTTAATCTCATCAATTCTGACGCTCAAGTCTCCATTAGCCATTTCTCCGAGCAATCGGCTTAAATACACAATGGGGCCCACAAATCTCTTTGTATACACGAAGGTCAGTGACAATACTACGAACAAAAAAACTGCAGAGGCCGCTATCGCTTGAAGAATCAGCTTGTTTATATAGCTTTCCGTCTCTGCCTGCCATACTTGCATATATACGGCAATTGCTGCGTCCCAGTCCTCAGTCCAAAAACCCGTCCCTATGACCCATTTCCATGGTTTGAACTCAATTGAGTAGCATAATTTTAGTTTTTCCTCAGTTTCCCCCGGTTTAGCGTAGTAGTATTCCGTGAAATCCCCTCCATGTTTCCCCGCTTCGAGGATTACTCTCATATAATCAAACTTATTGGCGTCAATAGCTTTTGCTCGATTTGTCCCTTCGATCTGAGGTGTTACAGGATGCAGGATACTGTTGCCATCCACATCGTCAATCCAAAAGTAATTGCCTCCTTTCAAGGCTTTATTGCCCGTGTCGTAGCGGATGGTACGAATAAGCTCCCGCGCTCTTATTTGCGCTTCATCAAGAGTTAACCTTCCATCTTTGACCTCCTCGTCAAAATGGCCTATAAGCGATACCATCGCCATGGTTATTTCCTTCATATTGATCTTCTGTGCTTCGAAAAGCGCTTCATGGGCGTATAAAAGATTCTGCTTGTAGCTTGCTTCAAGTTCGTATACTTGAAACAACACAACTACAACCAACACCGCAAACAACATTCCGGCAATTCCCAGCGTCAATTTGTATCTCAAGCTCATGGAAAAAACTCCCTTCAATTGATATACAACGAATCCGGCCTTATTTGATTGGTATTTTATTTAATTCAATTATATGTTGCCGACGTTTATTGAACGTATCCTTCCATCATTTTCGCGTCTTATCAATATGCCGCGGTTAGCGGTCTCCAGATATGAAAGCACTCCATCATTATACTTATTCGGCGCACCTATTATTTTTAATGTTTCGTCAAATGTTATTCCAACCGCGAGGCCATTTGTAAGGTTATGGCCTTTTCCGGTAATACGAATGCTTTGAACTGTATCTTGGCTTAATGTAATATTCAAACCTGTATAATCAAGAACTGTGGAATCTCTTCCAGCCTGTTGTTTAGTCGGTTTGCCAAGTTTAGCCTCAATTTCCGCTGCATTTGAACCGAACGAATCAAGTAAATGCTGCGTAAAACCGGCGGGAAGGGAAAAGACTCCTCCATTGTAAGGCAGCGCATATCGTCCGTATATCCATCCTTCTCCGTTGTTTATCTGAATCTTGTACCATGTTCCGGTCAGGTTCTTATCCGCTGCGGAGAGAGATGAAACGTTATCGGTCTTCCATTGATCCAAAATGGTGAAAGCATTATTTGCCTGAACTTGCGTTATTTGTTTTGAATTTGTCGTATGGCCCTCTCTCACATTAATTCCACTAGTGGTAGTAATAATCTGCTTTGCCGGGGTTATTTCCATTTGCGGAATTTTTGGAGTAAGATCCGGGATTTTGATTTCGGGCGGATCTTCTGATATAACGTTTTCTAGGGTAACCGTGGTAGTTGGGATGTCTTCCGACGTATGAATACGAATAGGCGACGTGTCAACATTTACGCTACCCGAACCAAAATTTGTTCCCTTTTTTATTACAGCACCCACTGATCCAACGATGCACACTATCAAGACGACTAGCAGCGCGCGTTGAAATAATGAAACTTTTCTTTTCTTTCGGGATTGCGTATAGCGACCGAATGACTGATATGAGCTATCAACTTCCAAGCTGCGCCCTTTTTTAGAATGTGCGGAGAGCGGTTTGAAAGGCACATCATCGCTTTCAGTAATTTCGCTCTGTTGGTTCGAAGAAGTTTTCCTGACTACCGGTACTACCTCAACTCTTTCTGGTTCATTAATGATTTGGTTCTTATTCATTTCAGTATTCTCGTTGCTTTTTTTATCATTCTCGTCTTCGCTCTCCGCATCGTCATCGGGCGCCCTGTATCTGTATCGGCGCTTCGTATCGCGCTGCTTTGCATCGGCGTCTATTCCAAGAATCTTTATGGTTTCATCTTTTTTTTCTTCTGTTACGTCCTCCATTACATCCTCTGAAACATTTTCGAGCATATCTTCTGATGTCGCGCCAACCTTGTCAGGATGTGTATACAGTTCCATCCCGCACAAAGGGCAAAACTTATATGAGATTGGCACATCAACTCCGCATGTCAGGCATACTTTTGTTTCCCTTTGTCTTTGCGGCGGTTTTATCGTTAACGTGTCCGACGTCTGCGTCATTGAATATGAAGAGCGCCTTTTTGGAATTTTATAATTTACTTTTGACGCCTCCACCTCATCTTCTTCTTCATCAGCTTCGACATATTCTTCCTCGTCGCCATCATCATTATATTCATCCTCATATCCATATCTCTCAACGCGTCTTGAATGACGTTGCATTACAGAGTATATAGCCGTCAAAACGAATATTGATGCAAAAGAATAAGCTAAAACAGGGCTTGACGGATATCCTAAAAACGTCATAATCGTAGCCGCTAAAAGGAAAAACAGGCTTAACATTTTGTGATTAAAAGCCAGAACTCCGCCTATAAATCCACATAATGAACCACTACAAAGAGTTACAGCTGACCAGAACGGAGAAGGAACTACTCCTGCTGTTCCCAAATTTGTAATCAAATACATTATTCCACGCCAAAGCGTAGCTAAAGTTGTCCCGAGAGATAAAGCCAATATAAGCCACCGCACAAAAATCCCTCCAATGTAAACATATAAACGAAATTTAAAATTGTGAATATATCCTAATAATGATACATATATTTAATGCGCTTGGCAACTGTTTACAGCCCCGCCGCCCTTAAAAGTCTATCCTTTAACGCGCGCCCTATTCCATGTTCATTTGGCGTCTCTGCAATTATACAGCTAACGCCGATTTTTTCCATACTTCTAAAGCATGCAAAAATTCCTCTTGCATAATTCTCCACGCTGTTAAATATTATTTTCTCCATACACGGGCTGTTGCAGTAGAAATCCGGCTGGCTAAGCCCCATATACCCATAGCTTCCATTGCAGGAAAACGTCTGTTTGTCATTCATTTTCTCCCAGAGCAAAACAGGGACGCGCGGGGCATAATGTTTATAACGAGTGCCCGGAGACGCTTTCATCATTTCTGACGCCGGAGTCACGAGTTTTTCTCCAAGGAATTCTTCAATAAGCTCGCGAGACACGCCGCCCGGGCGCAAAATAAACGCGTTCTTTCCCGATACGTCAATTACAGTGGATTCGATTCCTATATCGCATATCCCGCCGTCAATTACTATATCAATATTTGCTCCCGCGTCCTGAATTACCGCCTGCGCGTCCGTCGGGCTCGGACGTCCGCTTCTGTTAGCGCTTGGAGCGGCTATCGGGCATCCCAAAGACTCTATAAGAGCAAGCGGAATAGGATGATATGGCATTCTGAAAGCCACCGTCTTAAGATTTGCCGTAACGCTGCATGGAACTATAGGTTTCGCAGGAAGCACCAAGGTTAAGGCGCCCGGAAAAAACCTGTCCATAAGGCTTCGCGCGCGCGAATTCACATGCGCGAAATCTTCAGCTTCGGCAGGATTTGAAATGTGTAATATGAGAGGATTATCGGCAGGTCGGCCTTTTGCTTCAAATATTTTCCTCACCGCCTTGTCGTCGCACCCGTTTGCGCCAAGTCCGTAAACGGTTTCCGTGGGAAACGCGACAAGCCCTCCTGCTCTTAATACGTCCACAGCTTCGCGGATTATGTTCTTATCGGGGTTCCATTTGTCGGTCAAAAAATATCTCAAGTTATCTGCCCTCTCGCGCGTCATGGAAGAGAGAGTAGAATTTTTCACAATACGCCGGATAATTACCGTTTAGTATTGCCTCTCTTGCGCCTTGCGCTATTCGTATTAAAAATCTTAAATTATGCTCGCTGCATAGTCTGGCAGCCAGTATTTCGCCCGAGCGGTACAAGTGCCTCAAGTACGCCCTTGTGTGCAGTCTGCAAAGGGTACAGTCGCATTCCGAGTCCATAGGCGAAAAATCACGCTCGTATTTTTTTGCCTTTATATTTACCTGTCCTGTGGATGTGATAAGCGTCCCGTTGCGCCCGTTGCGGGTTGGCAGAACGCAGTCGAACATGTCAATTCCCCGCGCTATTCCCTCAATCAGGTTCGTCGGAAAACCGACGCCCATGAGATATCGCGGCTTATCGACAGGCAAAATGGGGTTCAGTATGTCAAGTATTCTGTACATATCCGAATGAGGTTCTCCAACTGAAAGCCCGCCAATTGCGTAACCCGTAAAATCCAGCGATGTTATCTCTTTTGCGGAACGAACCCGCAAATCATCGAATACCGAACCTTGAATAATGCCAAAAAGAGCCTGCTGCGTTAGTTCGCCGTTTACAACATGGTTGGCGTTTTGCAGCGTTTTTTCATCGTCCGCCGTAGGGGCGGGAACCACCCCGGCGCTTTGCGCCGCTGATGAAAAAACTAAACGACCGACACGGCTCATTTCTTCACCGGTCGTCTGCTTACCCTCCAAAGAGGGGAATTGATTATAGATTTCGTGGCAGCGCTCTGCCCAAAGAGTCGTCCTGCGAAGGGCGGCTTCCGCTTCATTTCTCGTGCACGGATATGGAGTGCACTGGTCAAAACACATCATGATATCGCTGCCGAGCTTCCTCTGCACATCCATTGCCCAGTCCGGCGACATGAAATGCTTTGAGCCGTCAATGTGAGAACGGCATTCCACGCCCGCATCGGTAATTTTATTGAGGCGGCTCAATGAAAACACCTGAAACCCGCCGCTATCCGTTAGGATTGGCGAATGCCAGTTCATAAATTTGTGCAGTCCCCCCGCCTCGGCTATAATATCCGGCCCCGGTCTCAGATACAGGTGATACGTATTGCCAAGTATTATCTGAGTCTCTATCTCGTGGAGTTCCCTTGATGACATCGCTTTTACCGTGCCCAACGTACCGACGGGCATAAATACCGGAGTTTTTACTATTCCATGCGGGGTGACGAGTTCTCCCGCGCGCGCTCCCGTCGTCTTGCACGTTGCTTCGAGCCTGAATTCAAACATTCTTTTCAGCTTCCTGTAATCTTGGAAAAACGGTAAAGTTATTACGCTTAACCTTTTCTGCAAGATAATCCATACTTATATTACGGGCAGCCGCTATCGTCTCATAAACGTATTTTACGTTGGCGGGTTCGTTGAGCTTCCCTCTGAAAGGTATTGGCGCAAGCCACGGACAATCCGTCTCGCACAGTATTCTGTCTATCGGCGCTATGCGGGCGACTTCCCGCAGCTCTTCGCTTTTTGCGAACGTTATTGCTCCTGAAAATGAGATGTAATACCCGAATGAAAGCGCTTCGTCAAGGTATTTAAGTCCGCCTGCATAGCAATGGAAAACGCCCCCCGGCGGAGCTCCTTCGCTGTGCAGGATTTGAAGCGCGTCATCCATTGCGTCGCGTATATGCAGAATTATCGGAAGATCCTTTTCTTTTGCTAAATTTATATGTTCTCGAAAAACCTGTTTTTGCTTTTCTCTCGGGCTGTGGTCATAATAATAGTCAAGCCCGGTCTCGCCTATGGCTACGATCCTATTTCCATTCAACAGTTTTAAAAACTCTTCGGGAAAGCTCTTATCAACAATTTTTGCATCATGCGGATGCACTCCGGCAGTAGCGTAAACGCCCCTGTTTGAGTAAAGTTCCGCAAGCTCCGCGGCTTCAGCGCTATTGGAGAAATCCGCCCCGATGATTATGAATTGCCTTACTCCCGCTTTTTCAGCGCGATCAAGGTAGTAATCAACAGAACCGCAAAATTCTTTTGAGTTCAGATGGCAATGCGAATCAATCAGATAATTCAATTAAAGTAACTCCTCTTCTTTTTTATCCATATTTATACCTGCTTTCGCACTTGTTTTCTCTGCGCTGTTTCAGCATATGCGCGCAATACAGCGTTCATGCGAGTCTGATAACCTCTGCCGGTATTTCGATAAAAATCAAGCACAGACTTATCGACTCTAATAGTTATTTGTTCTTTTTCCGGAGTTTCGAACATCCATTTAGCCGAAGCTAAAAACTCCTCGGACAACTCTGGAATGTCAGAACAGTCTATGTCGACGTCACTCATCGCGGCTAATTTATCAAAATCGGTTTTGGTATTTTTTAAGTTCTTCATGGTATTTTATCCTTTCTGCTTTACGCGCCCTACGTGCCGAAATAATACGGCGTTTTTCGCCTCTCATTGTGAATACTACTACTATCTCCAACCCTCGCAATAATCCTATGGATAAAAACCGCTCTTCCGCTAAATCATGTTGTTCGCTCACCGCAGTAATAACAAAATCATCATAGATTAATATTGCCTCTTCAAAATCTATATGATGTCTTTCTATGTTGATCTTTCGCTTTTCCTCGTCCCACTCAAACAGCATTTCCATATCCCCGGTTTTGTCGTTATATTTATAACTACAACATTATATAAGCCGTGTCAAGACTATTCAACTCTAAATCTTTGTCTTTTCTCGCCACTCGCCACTCACCACTCTTTTTATGTGTATAATATACTTAAAAATTAACAGGAGATGAGAATTTTGCATACGCCGAATCAGTTTTCGCTTTTACGTTCGCGGAGGTTTTTGCCGCTCTTCCTGACGCAATTTCTGGGCGCGTTCAACGACAATTTTTTCAAGAGCGCAATGGTGATGCTGATAACGTACCGTCTGGCTGAAAGAGCCGGATACGACGCTCGAATACTGGTCAACGTTGCAGGAGGCGTCTTTATACTGCCGTTCTTCCTCTTTTCCGCTCCGGCAGGACAGCTTGCCGATAAGTACGAACGCTCTATTCTCGTTCAGTTCATAAAGATAGCAGAAATAGTTGTGATGGCGGGCGCAGCTTTGGGGTTTTACCTCGAAAACATTCCGTTGCTGATGATTGTACTGTTTATGATGGGCGCGCAATCGACTTTTTTTGGCCCTATCAAATACAGTATCCTGCCTCAGCACCTTAATAAAGATGAGCTTATCGCGGGAAACGGCCTTATCCAAACGGGCACGTTCCTCTCTATCCTGACGGGGACTATATTCGGAGGGCTTACAATTTTGGCAAAGGGAGGAATTCACCTGGCGAGTTTTCTTGTAATCGGCATCGCGGCGGCGGGCTGGTGGGCGAGCCGCTATATCCCTAAAACAAAACCCGTTGCCCCTCATCTTAAACTCTCGGCGAACATCGTTCGAGGTACGGTCAAAATAGTTTCGGGCGTCGTTCCCTACAGGGATATACTCCTCTCAATAATAGGCATATCATGGTTCTGGCTGATTGGTACGACGTTTCTTTCGCAGTTTCCGACTTACGCCAAACTAATTCTTGGGGCAAACGAGCAGGTAGCGACGCTTTTCCTCGCGGCATTTTCAGTTGGCATCGGGCTTGGCTCAATGGCGTGCAACAGTTTTTTAAAGGGCGAAGTCTCAGGGCGTTACGTCCCGTGGGCTGCCGTTGCCATGTCCGTTGCAAGCGTGCTTTTGTATCTCGTTAGCCGCCGCCCGGCTCTCGTACCCGGCGCCCCGGATATTGGCATTATTGCCTTCCTCTGCTCATGGGAAAACTTGGCGGTGGTAGCGTGCCTCATGGCTATCTCGTTCGCGGGAGGCCTCTACATCGTTCCGCTCTACGCAATAATTCAAAGCCGCACCGAAGAGTCCCGTATGGCGGAAGTAATCGCCTGCACAAATATCTCCGACTCGCTCTTCATGGTAATTTCCGCAGTTGGAACCAGCATACTTTTGTATATAGGATTTTCAATACCCGATATCTTTTGGATAATGGCCATATTGACAGTTGTAGCGGCGTTTGTCATCCGAAAAGCCGTGCACGGGCAAATGAAGCAGAAAGGAGCATAATTTAAAATGACAGTGCGAGATAAATTCAAAGCTTACCTTTTCGCTTTCGGGCGGTTCATTTTTAGAATTCTATTTCGGGTTGAAGTTCGAGGGCTCGAACATTACTATGCAGCGGGCGATCGCGTCCTTATTCTTCCGAATCACGTCTCGTTGCTCGACCCGGTACTGTTGGCGCTCTTCCTCCCTGATTCTCCGCTTTTCGTCATTAATCTGTTCATAGCGCGTAATTGGATCTGGATGCGGCCGTTTCTGGCGCTTATGCGTACATGGCCGGTAGATCCAACTAACCCTTTTGCGATGAAAAGCCTTATAGCAGAGTTGAAAGGAGGCGGTCGCTGCGTTCTTTTCCCTGAAGGACGAATTACGACGACGGGCGGGTTGATGAAAATTTACGACGGCGCGGCCATGATGGCGGATAAAACGGGCGCCGTCCTTCTGCCGCTCCACATTGAAGGAGTGCAGTTCTCGAAAGTCTCGTACCTCTCGGGGAAATACCCTCTGCGCTGGTTTCCGAAAATAACCCTGACGTTTCAGCCGCCGCGTTCCCTTGATATTTCGGAGGATGTACGCGGGCACAAGCGGCGTGAAGTAACGCAGATTCTGCTCAGCGACATGATGCGCGACTCCGCATACCGCGCGATGGATGACAGAGTAACCCTATTTCAGGCGCTTCTTAACGCTCGCGATCTTTACGGGCGCAAGCGCGTTATCGCGATGGACGCGACTCGCAAATCGGTCAACTACGGGCAATTAATAACGGCTTCGCTGGCGCTTGGGGATGTTTTCGCGTCCATAACTCAGGAAGGCGAAAACGTCGGTCTCATCCTTCCAGGAAGCATAGCGACTGTTGCGCTTTCCCTCGGCCTGTCGTACAAAGGACGCGTCCCTGCAATGTTAAACTACACTGCAGGAGCGAAAAACATCCTGTCATGTTCCGCAGCCGCCTGTATCAAAACCGCCGTGACCTCGCGGCGTTTCGTTGAAGCAGGGAAGTTCGAATCGCTGATTGAGGCTCTACAGGCTGGAGGTTTAAAAATTATCTGGCTGGAAGACTTTGCAAAAATCGGTACGTTCAAAAAAATCGGCGCGTGGCTCAAGGAACGATCCTTATCCTCTTCCAAGGCAAAAGGCAACCCTGACAGCGGGGCGCTGATACTGTTTACTTCCGGCTCTGAGGGCGCGCCAAAAGGCGTAATGCTAAGTCATGCCAACATTATCTCAAACCGGAACCAGCTAATTTCATCCATCGACTTTTGCCCGAGCGACGTTGTGATGAACGCCATGCCGATGTTCCATGTATTCGGCTACGTCGTCGGCACTCTCATGCCGCTGTTTACCGGGATTAAAACTTTGTACTACCCGACGCCTCTGCACTATCGGCTGATACCTCTTGTTGCCTACGACATTGATGCGACTGTAATCTTCGGGACGGATACTTTCCTATACGGTTACGCCCGCAACGCCCATCCGTACGATTTTTACAAAGTACGTTACGCTTTCGCGGGCGCTGAAAAACTGCGCGAGCGCACAAGAAAGCTCTGGGGAGAAAAATTCGGCATCCGCGTCATAGAGGGCTACGGGACAACGGAAACCTCTATTCTCTCGGCCAACTCGGCGCTCATGTTCCATGCCGGTACAGTCGGTCGCCTGATGCCCGGAATTACCTCCCGACTCGATCCAGTGCCTGGAATTGACGAGGGCGGTCGCTTTTACGTCAAGGGTCCTAACGTGATGCTTGGCTACCTCAAAATAGATAAGCCGGGGACGGTGCAACCACCGGAAGAAGGATGGTACGACACGGGGGACATCATACAAATTGACGCGAGCGGATTTATGACTATAAAAGGGCGGGCAAAACGCTTTGCCAAAGTGGGCGGTGAAATGATATCGCTCACTGCTATGGAGGAGGAAATAGAGCGGCTGTGGCCGGGAGTGGGACACGCCATAATTGCTTCGGAAGACGAGCGAAAAGGGGAACAACTGATTCTGGTAACGGAAAAACAAGACGCCGCGCGCAACGATCTTGTTTCATATTTGAGGGATGCAGGATACACGGAAGTCTCTATTCCAAAAAAGGTTGCGATAACTTCAAAGCTCCCCCTTCTGGGTTCCGGTAAGACCGACTACCCCCGCGTCGCGGAATTGTTCGGTCGAAGCGTCATCTCGTAACAAGAGAAATTTAACGCGTACGCGCGTTATATGGTAACGAAGATCTTCTTGAGGAATACAAACATTTTTTTGAATTAACGCACATTTTAACGCACGCCGCATGATTTTAACGCACGCGTGCGTTAAAACTGTCAACAGTGTGTTAGGAGGTGCGTTAAATTATGATACCCGAAAAAGAAACGCTAACTATCGAGTTTAAAAGCGATATACAAAAAATACAAGAATCAGAGATCTTTGAAGCAGTCGTGGCTTTTGCAAATACTGACGGCGGAGATATTTACATTGGCGTTGAAAATAATGGCAGGGTAACCGGGGTGCATGAAAAGCATAATAACCCTGTGATGCTAAGCGCATATGTTGCGAATAACACAGTTCCTCCGATTTCAGTCAGAATTGAGATGTTGAAAGTATATTTCTCGCGCCGACGTCATGAATCTGCTTCATATATCCGGCCCAAGCGCTTATCGGGTTTTAAAGAAGCTTTCAGAAGAAGGCAGGCTGGAACAGGTGAATAAGGGACGATATTCAAAATATCGTCTGAAATAGCATTGCAAAAATATCTATTGATTGGTATTTTTATTTCGCCCAAGCCTGTTGACATTTTGTATTTTAGGTAGTATTTTAATGGAATGAAGAACTTAAATTTATTAATAGGAAACGCAAATAAGTTTTGGTGGTGGCGGCTCTAAAGCTGCCCTCCGTTTGTTACTCTTAAGTTAGCTAAAATTAACAAAAGAGACGAAGAGGGATTAACTAAAGAAACCCTTGTTCGGCTCTTTTTTTATAGAAAAACATGACGAGAGCCCTTACAAGAGAAAAGGGGCTCTCGTTTTTCGTTAGTTTCAAATACTAAAAAAATATTGAATAAAATAAAATAATTACGAAGGGAAGATTTATTATGTTACATGCAAATAATGTTAAGGAAGCTTTGAGCTCAGGATTTTTTGGTTCATATGGCGGACAGTACATCCCGGATGCGCTTAAAAACCGCCTTGACTCGTTGACGGAAGCTTTTGTTTCGGCTATGGCTGACGAAAGTTTTCACAGCGAATATGTAAGGATATTGGAAGAGTATGTCGGGCGCCCGACGGCTTTGACAGAATGCTTCAATATAAGCAGGGAGCTTGGAGGCGCGCGCCTTTTTCTCAAAAGGGAGGATTTAGCTCACGGGGGAGCTCATAAAATAAATAATTGCGTGGGGCAGATTCTTTTGGCAAAACGCATGGGAGCAAAGCGCATTATTGCCGAGACCGGAGCTGGGATGCACGGAACCGCAAGCGCTATGGCCGCCGCCATGTTTGGAATGGAATGCACCATTTATATGGGAGAACTTGATATAGCAAGGCAGGAACCGAATGTCGAGCGTATGCGGGCGCTCGGAACCAACGTCGTGAGCGTAACAGCAGGTCAGAGAACTCTTAAGGAGGCAGTTGACGCGGCGCTTACGGCATATGTTGAACAGCCCGATACATTTTACCTTTTAGGTTCGGCTGTCGGCCCTCATCCTTATCCATCCATGGTAAGAGAATTTCAGAGCATAATAGGCAAAGAGGCAAAGGCTCAATTGCTGAAGCGCGAAGGGAAACTGCCGGATTACGCAATAGCGTGCGTTGGCGGCGGAAGCAACGCGATAGGGCTATTCTCCGGTTTCCTTGATGATGAGAGCGTTAAGCTGATTGGCGTTGAGCCTTCGGGGAAAAGCCTCAAGCTCGGAGATCACGCCGCGTCATTAACTCTTGGAAAGCCGGGAGTACTGCATGGATTCATGAGTTATGTGCTAACGGACGACAATGGTGAAGCCGCTTTAGTTCATTCAATTTCGGCGGGGCTGGATTACCCCTCGGTAGGCCCGGAACATGCGTTCCTCAAAGATTCCGGCAGGGTTCAGTACGAGCTCGCGTCCGACACGGAAGCGCTTGAAGCTTTCCGCGCTCTTTGTCACAAGGAGGGAATAATTCCCGCGCTCGAAAGTTCCCACGCTCTCGCACACGCGATGAAGATCCTTCCCGGACTCGATAAAGACAAAATAGTGCTGGTAAATCTTTCAGGCCGCGGAGATAAAGATTTTCATTCCATCCCGGCTGAGTACAAGACGCCGATTCGGATAGATAGGGATTAGGGATTAGGGATTAGGGATTAGGGATTAGAAAAGATAAAAGACAAACAATACGAACTACACAAACAAAAGCAAAAGCAAAACTTCCTTTGCTTTTGCTTTATCTTCACTCTTCGCGCTTCATACTGTTTTAAAAATGTTTCTCAATATCGCGCCCGCTGTACATGATGCGTATAATGTTAACTGTTCTTTTTGCTTTCAAAGGTAGATAGAACATCAGATAATTATCCACGGACATAACACGCAGGCCCTTGTTATGCCAAGGCTCTTTCACATAAAGCCGGAACCTTGCTGGCATTTGATCCAATCCTGAGATCATATCCATTATCCGCCTTACTTGCTTTTTTGCGGTATCGGGCTCAACCAGAGAGTATGCTATATATTCATAAATACTGCGCAGATCCTGTTCAGCCTGCTTGGTGTAAAAAATTTCCCAAGTTCTATTCATACGCCATAATCGCGTAACATTCCATCAGCGACGCTTTCCGCTGAAACGACTTCCTCTGCGGATAGATCGGTCAGTCCTCTATTGATTTCAACGTCGAACTGCTCATCTGTGAGAGCGCGGAAAGACAGCGGATGCGTATTACCGCGCGGAAGCTTCATGTCAAAAGGAATCCCGCTCTGCAATACAACTTGGCGGAGAAACATCCCGACCGCGTTTGACATTGGAATACCAAGCTGTTCTAAAACTGACTCGGCCTGTTCTTTCAGTTCAGGTTCGACACGGGCGAAAACAGTAGATGTTCTTGCCATGATAAGCACCTCCTTCAGCTCTATTATGCCCTAACGTAATGCGGAAAGCAACCTGTAAAAAAGCAGTGTGAAGTGTGGAGTTAAAAACAAAACAAAAACAGTTTTTACTTTTGCTTTTGCTTTTCTAACTTTCCATTTTCCCCTCTACGCTGGTTTTTAAATTATGAAATTCTTTGCGCAATTTTGCGCAACAATCATGATATACTTACTTATCCACTGTAATTACTTTTCAGATGAGGTGAGTTCGTTGCAAGAGAAAAATAACAGAGCTGGAATATATTCTGTCAGTCGTATATCGGACGGACTCAATGAATTTATATTTAGGGAACAGGTAACCGGAACGACGGGAATTGACGGGCATATCGAAGTTATCAGGTCGTCATACAAGTCGTCGCGTATTCTTGGAGTAAAGGTCTATTCCGCTCCTGCTGATAATCCAAAGGATATTTACGTTTGCAACGGTAGCAGAGAACACTTGATATATTGGTTCCAGCACTCTATACCGGTTTTGATAATGGTTTATGACAGCAGCGCCGGGAAGGTGTTTTGGGAGCACTTGAGGGAAGATAATATAATTATAACGGATTTAGGTTGGAGCATAAACGTTCCAAAATCGCAGGAATTTAATGAAGAATCTGTCCGTAGTATTTACGAAATTCCGTCGTACAGCCCGAACTTGAGCAGGATGGCTGTCGACCGCCCATGGATGGACATAATAGAAAGCGGAGCTTACAGGCTTTTCGTAATAGCCGAGGAAAACATAAACCGCCCGACCGGAAAAGGAATTCTGAAAATTTACGTTACCGATCTTGACGGAAAAGTGGAGCGCATATATGCGTGGCCGTTTTTCGTAAATCCTGATATGCCGTATGCTTATCGCTTCAACGAGTTGTTTCCGTGGGCTAATATAAGCGTTGATAAGGATTACTATGATATTCAAGAAGGCGAAGATAATAGGGGAGACACTCTTTGCAACATCCGCCCGTGGATGGTCGAGGCGGAGGAAATAGCGCATTTCAGGCTTGAAATGTTTTTAAGCGATCTTGGCAGCTCCTACCTCTGTTCGGATAGATTCATATGTAACGCTGATTACGACCGGAATAAGCTCACGGGCAGTTTCGGCGCAATGTATGAGAATGGCGTTAAGTACATCGTGACTCACACGTAAAGATTCGCGAACGGAGGAGCGTCTTGTCATCAAAAGCAGTTGAAGTAAAAAAACTCAGTAAGTCTTTCGGGCCACTTTTAGTTTTGAATAATATATCTCTTTCATTAAACGCAGGGGAGACGGTATCGGTAATAGGACCAAGCGGTTCAGGCAAGAGCACTCTCGCGCGCTGTCTATGCGGACTTGAAGCAATAGACAGCGGCGAGATTTATTTTTTTGGAGAGCGTTTCGATGGCTCGCGGCATTCGAACAGAGAAAGAGCGCGCATTGTCGGGATGATATTTCAGCAGTTCAATTTATACCCTCATCTTTCCGTTCTCGAAAATCTAACTTTGTCCCCAATAAAAATTCTCAGAATGAGCGTAAATGAAGCCGAAAAAAACGCCCTTGAACTCCTTGAGCGCGTCGGGCTAAGGGACAAGGTTGCCGCCCGCCCGCGCCAACTGTCCGGAGGGCAGCAGCAACGCGTGGCGATAGCCCGCGCGCTTGCCATGAAACCTCGTATCCTGATGTTTGACGAGCCCACGAGCGCGCTTGACCCCGAACTGGTCGGCGAGGTTCTTGAAGTTATCGCGTCGCTCGCGCATACGGGAATGACGATATTGATAATTACTCACGAGATGACGTTTGCCAATGAAGTTTCCGACAGAGTTATGTTCATGGACGAGGGGAAAATAATAGAACAGGGCGCGCCCATGGAAATTTTCAAACATCCGAGAATGGCGCGCACGCAGCAGTTTCTTCATAGAATGAGAGGAATGTTTTATGAATCATGATACTTTTATGATTCCTGACATTTCCATTATTTTTGATTTTTTCATGAATCTTGATTTTTCCACAAATCTTGATTTTTCCATTATCCTCCCGCGTTTGCCATTACTACTGAAAGCGGCAGTCGTAACTATTGAGGCGTCTTTTTTCGCGGTGTTTTTTGGGACAATCCTTGGGATAATCATCGGCGCGCTGCGTGTTGCTCCAGATCCTTTTGTAAGAGGCGTGGCCGCGTGTTACATATATGTAATAAGGGGAACTCCGCTTCTTATACAGCTTTTTCTTATTTATTTCGGGCTGCCTTCGCTTGGGATATATTTCACAGCTTTTGTCTCCGGCGTATTGGGGCTTTCGATAAATTCTTCCGGTTACATCGGAGAGATAGTTAGAGGAGGAATTGAGGCCGTCCCGAAAGGTCAATGGGAAGCGGGAAAGGTGCTTGGGCTTTCATACGAAAAGACGATGCAGTTCATAATACTCCCGCAAGCGTTGCGCAACATGCTTCCGGCTTTTGGGAACGAATTCGTCACCCTTATAAAAGAGTCATCATTGCTTTCAACCCTTGCCATATCCGAACTTACAATGGTCGGACAACAGGTTCGCAGCGCCACATACGCTTCATTTGAGACTTTCATAGTGGTTGGCCTGATTTACCTTATCATGACGAGCGTTACGAGCTATCTCCTCCGGTTGGTGGAAAAACGCTGGAGCGTGGTGTAGCGTTTATATATTATGGACAATATTGAACATAAGGCAATAGCAATCTACACAGAAGACGGGTTCACGGTGGACTCGTCTCCAATTGAAAAGAAAGATGACGCGCAGTATCAAGCGGTGTTTTACGCCGACTTCTTAAAAGACTCGCATAACGCGCTTTATGCTCACGCGTTTTTGGAAAGGGGCGGTTACGACGTATCCGTCCAGTTTTTGATGGAGATTGCGCAGAGCGTCATTCATGATATTTCTCACAACCCCGACACCGACGTCGCCCGCGCCGCGCCCGCGCCCGCGCCGGAGGAAATGTTTGCGCTTTTGCGCAGAGTCCCGTATGTCATAGGGTGCGAGTTCGTCAGCGTAAATTGGATTAACCGCGTATATTCTGATATCGCTAATGTTTTCAACCGAGAGTTCGCCTTGTTTCAAGGCACGGCGGAGGAATATTTCAAGACAAAAAACGAGCGTCTGAAAGTCGCGGGACGCGTATATTTTCATCTTGTGGAACATAAGGACGAGAATTACCCGTTCGCTTTTTTAGCGACGTATTCCGAAGGGGATAAGGAAAACGTTACCCATGTCCCGCTGAAGAATGCCCTTCAATCTGGCAATGATGAGATAAATATAGAAGACAATCTGGTAAAACTGCTCTCCGCCGTCAGCCGAGCGGCTGATCAAAGCATGTTCATTTCAGACCTGATTGAGAGCGGGGAGTTATTCTCGCCTCTGCGGTTCACGCCGGAAGAGGCGTATACATTTTTGCGGGAGGTTCCGATTTATGAGGAATGCGGAGTAGTCTGCCGAATTCCGAATTTCTGGAGGAAGAAGGCCAACGCCAACTTGAAGGCCAGTGTCGGAAGCAAAGAGCCGTCCATTGTGGGACTTGACGCGCTGATGGCGTTCACGCCGTCCATCTATTTGGGGGACGAGGAGTTTAGCCGCGACGAAATCGAGCAGTTGCTGGCCGAAACTCGCGGGCTTGCTTTTCTCAAGGGCAAATGGGTGGAGATTGACCCGGACAAATTACGCAGCCTATTGGAAGCGTTCGATAAAATAGATGGAATGGACTTAACCTTGGCGGAAGCTATTCGTATGCAGTCGGGGATGTTATCCGTAACGGACGGCGAAGAAGAAGATGCTCAAATTGAAGTGACGAACGGCGAATGGTTGGACGCGCTAAAGGCAAAAATGGCAAACCCCGCCAAGATCGCCGAACAGCGAGTGGGCGAGAGTTTCCGCACGGAACTGCGCGGGTATCAGGTCGCGGGGTTCAATTGGCTGAATTTCATGTCGCAAATACGATTCGGAGCGCTTTTGGCGGACGACATGGGGCTTGGCAAAACAGTCCAGATATTGGCGCTTTTGGACTTTATGCGAACGGAAAAAATAAAGACGCTGCTCGTCATTCCCGCGTCGCTCATCACTAACTGGATTAAGGAAGCGGGACGGTTTGCACCTCTGCTGAAAGTTAAGCTCTTGCACGGCAAGGAGACGAGTTTTTCACCGGAAGACGCGGATTTGTTCATTACGACCTACGGAATGGCGGCGCGGATCTCACCCTTAAAGGAAGTAACTTGGGACCTATTGATAATAGACGAGGCGCAAGCGATAAAAAATCACGGGAGCAAGCAGACGACCGCTGTGAAAAAATTACCCGCAAAGAGCAGGATAGCCATGACGGGTACGCCTGTTGAAAACCGGCTTTCGGACTTGTGGTCAATCTTTGATTTTCTGAACAAAGGCTTGCTCGGCACGCAAAGGGAGTATAACGCGTTCACGAACAAACTGAAAGATGACACTGCGGGCTACGAAAAACTGCGTAACGCCGTCAGCCCGTTTATCCTGCGGCGGCTCAAAACCGACAAAACGATAATCAGCGACTTGCCCGACAAGACTGAAATCAAGCAGTACACCACGCTTACAAAGAAACAAATTGTCCTGTACGATCAGCTTGTACATGAACTGGAGAGCATAATGGAAGACCCCGGTTTAGCCGGAATACACCGCAAGGGCATTATTTTGGCCAGCATCATGAAATTCAAACAAATTTGCAACCATCCCGACCAATATCTTGGCAGCGGTGAATATGCTCCGCGCTACAGCGGGAAGTTTGATACGCTGTCCGAAATATGCGGGACGATTCGCGATAAGCGCGAGCGGGTGCTAGTGTTCACGCAATTCAAAGAAATGACCGAGCCGATAGCGGATTACTTGAGGACGGTTTTCGAGCGCGAAGGGCTTATACTGCACGGCGGTACGCCGGTGAAGAAACGCGGCTCACTTGTGGAGCAGTTCAATAGTCCGGAATATACGCCGTTCATGGTGCTGTCGCTCAAGGCGGGCGGCGTTGGGCTGAACCTGACGGGCGCCAATCATGTCATCCATTTCGACCGCTGGTGGAACCCTGCTGTTGAAAATCAGGCGACCGACCGCGCATTCCGTATCGGTCAGCAAAAGAATGTCTGCGTCCATAAATTTGTGACCGCTGGGACTATCGAGGAAAAAATCGATATTTTAATTGAAAGCAAACAGAAGCTGGCGGGCGAAGTGATTGCTGCCACGAGCGGCGAAAACTGGGTTACCGAGATGAGCAACAAGGAACTGTTCGATCTGTTCAGATTAGGGGCGTGACGAGAGTATGGGCTGGTATGATTTTCGCGAATATGTGCCTGTATCGAGAAAGAAAGAGAAAGCAGCCAAACAGATTGAGAAGCTGCGGAAAAAGGACAAGAGTTTGTCTCCCGTGGTCATTGAGGGGCGTAAAATCGCCAAAACGTGGTGGGGCAACGCTTGGTGCGTGAATCTGGAGTCGTACGCCGACTTTAGCAACCGTATCGGGCGGGGGAGCGCGTATGTCAAGAATGGCTTCGTTATTGATCTGAAAATATTTGAAGGGCTTGTAACAGGCAAGGTAATGGGGACAAAGCTGTACACAATTGGGATAGAAATAGATTTATTGAGCGAACAACGCAAAAATGACATCATAAAGACAATCGGACGGCGGATAGAAAGCGTGTCCGACCTGATAGACGGCAAATTCCCCAAGGAATTCGGCGAGTTGTTCCTGACGCAAAAAAGAGGGCTTTTCCCCGCGCCCGAGGAAATCCACAAGAGCTGCTCCTGCCCGGATTGGGCGGACATGTGCAAGCATGTGGCGGCCGTGCTATACGGCGTCGGCGCGAGACTGGATCAAGACCCGCTGCTGTTTTTCAAACTTCGCGGCGTGGACGTGAAAGCCTTCATCAAGGCGTCCATCGACGAGAAACTGAACAGCCTGATGAAAAACGCCGGAAAAACAACAAAACGGGTCATTAAGGACGCGGATATTTCGGAGATTTTTGGAGTTTAGAACAGTGTGAAGTGTGAAGTGCAATGTCATTAAGTTAAGCAAAAAATACAAAAGTGGCTTAATTTACACGTCTTTGCGAGCGTAGCGTGGCAATCCAGAGGTATTTTCATTTAATTTCATGGTAAAACATATTTTTGTTATATCAATCATCATAATGACCTTTGCAAGATAAGACTTCAAGAATGTTATCTTCAATCCGGTACACTAAACGGTTGACTTCGTCAATGCGTCTACTCCAAAAACCACTGAACTCTCCCTTCAGTGGCTCTGGTTTTCCGATGCCTGTGTAGCAGTTTCGTGTGGCGTCTTGAAGAAGTTGGTTGATGCGTTTAATAGTTTTTTTGTCCTGTGTCTGCCAATGAATATAGTCTTCCCAAGCCTCTTCAAACCATATTATTTTCATTCCGGCGCCTCAATGATGTTGTGTTCAACTCCTTTTCCGTTATTGAGAGCGATAACGCCGCGGCGAAGGTGGTCAAGATTACTCATACTGTAGAACGGATCGGATTCCGTTGTAACGTCAAAAGGCAGGCGCTTTTCACGTAAAACAGCGCGGGCGAACATATTAAATGCAGTGGTAGTATTCATTCCAACCCGAGTACAAAAATCATCAAATTGTTTTTTCACTTCGGAATCCATCCGAACGCTAAATGTCGTTAGAGCCATAAAAAAGACCTCCTGTCAATTCAGATTCGATTTATTATAACCTAATGCTAAAATATTATAACCTATCAGGTTCGTTTTGTTGGCGATTTTTCTATCGTAAAAGCTTTGGGAGTGAAGCTAACGCGCATGATTTTCTTTTCCCTTTTTTCTCTCCTCAATGGCCTTAAGGGCCGCAGCTTCCAATTCTTCAACGCTATTGAAAGTAATGACTTCCCCTCGTTTGTGCTGTTCGATTGATTCTCTTAAAGCTGCCATATTAGCAGGGCTGTAGAAAG